>Ga0302046_10002795_pt1 | contig 16138 bp, 13 predicted proteins | sample RVTome_11_FD_200261 | JGI IMG/M metagenome (GOLD analysis project Ga0302046, IMG submission 200261) | Soil microbial communities from uranium-contaminated site in the Upper Colorado River Basin, Wyoming, United States - RVT147D111 (version 2) ...
GCCGGGCGCGCCGGTGCGGCCGCAGGCGTCGACGGCGATGCCGTCGGCGAGCTCAAGCCCCGCCCGCTCGGCGAGCTCGACGCGCGGCCTGATGCCGATGCCGATGATCGCGAGATCGCAGTCGAAGCGCTCGCCCGCGCTCGTCTCCACGGCGCGGACCCGGCCGTCGCCGTGAAAGGCCGCGAGCTTGGAGCCGAGACGAAGGTCGACGCCGGCCGCGCGATGGGCGGCGGCGTAGAAGGCCGAGACCTCGGGGCAGGCCGTGCGCGCCATGACGCGATCGGCCGTTTCGAGCACGGTCACGTCGAGTCCCGCCCGGCTCGCGACGGCCGCAACCTCGAGGCCGATGTAGCCCGCGCCGACGATCACGAGCCTGCTACCGGCGGCGAATTCCTGCCGGATCGCCTCGACGTCGCCGATGCGGCGGAGATAGTGAACGCCTTCGAGCCCGACGCCCGGCACGGCGAGGCGAAGCGGCTCGCTGCCCGTCGCGAGCACGAGATGCGAGTAGGCGATCTCGTCGCCGTTGCCGAGCGTGACTTTCCGCTTCGCCGGATCGAAACCGCTGACCTCGGTGCCCGTGACGACGTCGATCTCGCGCTTCGAATAGAACTCTCCGGGCTTGAGCAAGAGGCGCGACGGCTCCATCTCGCCGGCCAGGAACTTCTTCGACAAGGGCGGGCGCTGGTACGGCAGGCTCGCCTCCTCGGCGAAAAGGCTGATCCGGCCCGCGAAGCCCGCCTGCCGCGCCGACTGCGCCGCCTGCGCCGCGGCCTGTCCGCCGCCCGCGATGACGAGATGCTCCTGCATGCGCGGATGATACTGGCCGGCGGCACACGCCGCGATTCGGCGAGCCAATGTCGACAAAGCGCCCGGTTATTCGGGTTCAGGCGCCCGGGTCTTGCGCCTACATTCGATCGGGTGGCGCCAAGACAGCAACTCGACGCGATCTATCCGGGCTCGGTCGGCGAGATCTTCGCCGCGCTCGGGCAGACGCTCGCGTTTCGCCGCTGGCCGCGCGCGGCCGAGTGGCTGCCCGGCCCCGTGCCCGGCCCCGGCTACCGCTATCGCTGCCAGTTCGGCTCCGTCCTGCGCGCCGGCCGCGTCGTCGAGGTCATCCGGCCGGTCGCGATCACGTTCAAGGAGGTGCTGCACGATCCGCCCTGCCGTGTGAGCCTGACGCTGCGCTGGCGGATCGACCCGGGGCTCTCGGGCTGCACCGTGCGCCTGCGCGCGCAGTACCGGCTCAACCATGCCGCGGTGCTGCGCGCGCGGCACTGGGAGCGGCGGCTCGCGCAGCATTTTCGGAACCAGTTCGCATTCCTTGCCGTCAATCTCGAGCGAATGCAAGGAGAGCGCGCCGGCGGCGGCCAGCGGCAAAACGTGATCTGACGCACCACGGGCGGCGATTTGGCAAAATATACTCGGGTCAGGGAGGATCTGCAGCATGCCGCGCATACGGCCCGTCAGGAACCTTCGAGAGTACTTCATGCGCTCCGTCGCCGCCGCGATGCACAGGAACGACGTCGAGGCGGACGAGCACACGCGCCACTACGTCGTCAATCTGCTGACGCTCTACGCGCGTTCCGAGGCGTTCTTCGATGCCGGCGACAACGGCCCGGAGCTGAAGCCCGTCGCGCTCCTGCTCGCCGATGCCGTCGAGCGCGTCGGCGCCGAGCGCAATCGCGCGCTCAGGCTGGTCGGCGACCGCTCGCTATTCATCGCGGGCTTTCTCGGTGACGGGCTCGAGCGGAAGCTCGTCGACGTCGACTACTACGTCAGCATGGGCGGCTCGGCCTATGCTGCGCTGTCCGAGAGCGCACAGCGCTCGAGCCGCGACCGCGCGCTCGCCCGCGTCTTCGCCGAGCTCGCGGAGCACTTCCTCGATTTCGTCGACGTCCTGACCGATCTGCGTCAGGGCGCCTCTGTCGATCACGCGGATCTCCTGAGGCTCTACGAGATCTGGACGCGCACGGGCAGCCGCCGGGCTGCCCGGCTGCTCCGGGCCCGAGGCGTCGAGCCGCAGCAGAACCTGAGGCAGAAGCTGAAGCCCCACTGAGCCCGGCCCGGAAGCTCCCCCGTTCGGACGCCGCCCGAATCGGCTGCTTCACTCGGCGCCGAGGAAGAGCCGGTACGCCGGGTTGTCCGTCTCGGGCCAGTAGTCGTAGCCGAGCCGGTCGAGATGCTCGATGAGCCGGGCGCGCTCGGCTTCGGGCACCTGGACGCCCGCGAGCACGCGGCCGTAATCGGAGCCGTGATTGCGGTAATGGAACAGGCTGATGTTCCAATCGACGCCGACGGCTTCGAGGAACGCGAGCAGCGCGCCGGGCCGCTCCGGGAACTCGAAACGATAGACGAGCTCGTCCTTGAGCTCCGGCACGGGGCCGCCGACCATGTGCCTGACGTGCAGCTTCGCGAGCTCGTTGTCGCTCATGTCGAGCACGCGGTAACCGGCCGCCGTCAGCGAGCTCGCGATCCGGACGGTCTCCGAGCGCGTGCCCGAGAGGCTGACGCCGACGAAGATCCGCGCCCGCTCGCCGGGCGTCAATCGGTAGTTGAACTCGGTCACGTTGCGCGCGCCGAGCGCCTTGCAGAAGGCGAGGAACGCGCCGCGCCGCTCGGGGATCTCGACCGCGATCAGGGCCTCGAGATTCTCGCCGATGCCGGCGCGCTCCGAGATGTGCCGCAGACGGTCGAAGTTCAGGTTGGCACCGGAGTTGATCGCGATCAGGCGCTCGTTCGCGATGCCCGTCCCGGCGACGTAGCGCTTCATGCCGGCCACGGCCAGCGCGCCGGCCGGCTCCGTGACGACGCGCGTGTCCTCGTAGATGTCCTTGATCGCGGCGCAGATCTCGTCGGTGTCGACCTGGATCGTCCGGTCGACGACCTCGCGGCAGATCCTGAAGGTCTCGTCGGCGACACGGCGGACGGCGACGCCGTCGGCGAAGATGCCCACCCGCTCGAGGTCGACCGGGTGACCCGCTTCGAACGCGGCGTGCATCGTCGCGGCGTCGGTCGGCTCGACGCCGACGATCTCGACGCCGGGCCAGGCGGTCCTGAGCCAGGCGCCGATGCCGCTCGCGAGCCCGCCGCCGCCGATCGGCACGAAGACGGCGGCCGGGCGGCGCTCGCTCTGGCGCTCGAGCTCGACGCCGATCGTGCCCTGGCCAGCGATGACGTCGGGGTCGGCAAAGGGGTGGATGAACTCGAGCCCGCGCTCGGCCGCGAGCGCGAGCGCATAGGCGTTGGCATCGTCGTAAGCCTGCCCGCGCAGCACGACTTCGCCGCCGAGCGCGCTGACGGCCTCGGTCTTGATCGAGGCCGTGCCCTCGGGCATGACGATCAGCGCCGTGATGCCGAGCCGGCCCGCGGCGAGCGCGACGCCCTGCGCATGATTGCCGGCCGAGCTCGCGACGACCCCGCGCTCGAGCCGCGACTTCGGCACCTGCGCGAGACGGTTCTGCGCGCCGCGGCACTTGAACGAGAAGATCGGCTGCAGGTCCTCGCGCTTTAAGAAGATCTCGTTGCCGAGGCGGCGCGACAGACGCGGCGCGAAGTCGAGCCGAGTCTCGATCGCAGTCTCGTAGACGCGCGCGCGTTCGATGCGCGCGACGTAGTCGGCGATGAGTCGATTCGCGGCGGGCATCGGGTTTTGAGGCGCGACCTTGAGGCTCGGCCCGAGTCTATGCGAGCCGGCGCAAAGCGGCTACTCGCCGGCCGCGGGCGGCTCGGCCAGGAGGTCTTCCATGCGCCGCGTGATCTGGTCGTGCTGGTACGACGGAATCCGGTACTGCCATCCGGCGAGCCGCAGAGCGAGCGCCTCGGCCTCGGCCGCGACGTCGGGCCCCGCGTCCTCGTCCGGATCGGCGAGATCGCCTGCGGGCTCGGTCGCGAACGCCGCCGCCTGCCCGGGATCGTAGCGGGCGCTGAAGCCGAGCCAGGGCTCGCCTTCGTCCGCGGCCGTCGCCGTCGCGGTCACGACGAGGCCGTCGAAGGTCCGAAACTCGGTCACGGCGACGGGCTCGGCGCTCTCGTCGGGCTCGGCGCTCTCGTCGGGCGCGCGCCTGACCGCGTCGAGACCGAGATTCTGCAGCGCGTTGCCCGTGACGTTGGCGACGCCCGCGAACTCGAGCTCGCGGCCCTCGGGAATATCCTCGACGCTGAAATTCGCGGCGTCGCGCGTCTCCTTCAGGATCACGAGGCGCTCGCCATCGGCATGCGCGATCTCGACCCGCTGCACGCGGCTGCCCGCGATCGCCATGATCCCGGGCCGGACCCAGTCGGCCGGGTCGCGCGCGACGTCCGGATTGCGGTCGATCTGAACGCTCCGAGCTTCGTCCGCGAGCCTCGCGTAGCGCTCGTCGCCGCCGTAGGCGTCGCCGAGGATCACCTCGTAGCGCGCGCCGCCGTCCGTGACGAGCGCGACCTCGAGCCCGCCCGCGTCGGCCGCATCGACGGCCTCGACGCCGAGCCGTGAATGGAACGCCGGGTCGGCCGTTTTTTCCTCGACGATCCTGGCCTCGGCCAGCGCGATCAGGAGCGCGTTGACCTCGCTCGCCGCCGCCGCGTAGCCGTCCTGCTCGGTCACGCTCCACTCGCCGCCGGCGCGCTCGAGCGTGACGAGCGTCTCGCGGCCAGCACCCGTCACGACGATCCGGCCGACGTCGTCGAGGTCCGAGGCCAGGCCCGGCACGAACAGCGTGCCGGCCGAGTCGCCCGCGATCGAGCCCGCGCCGTTCCGGCTCTGGCCGACGATCGCGAGGACGGCGAAGACGCAGGCCGCGAGCGCGAGTATGCCGAGGGTTCTTGCGTTCATGTCGAGGCCGCCGGCGGCGCTTTGGTCCCGGTCGAAGCTCTGCGCGCGCGGCCGATCGCGTAGACGAGGAGCGCCGCGAGCCCGAGGCCGAGCGGGAAGATCACGATATTGAAGAGCTTGAGCGCCGTGCCGAGACCCTCGATGCTGCTGTCGAGCTCGCGCTGCACGGTTCGGAGCTCCTGGCGGATCCGAAGCTGCTCCTCGCGGAACCGGTCGAGCTCGGCCTCCTGCTCCGGGCTCATGAGCAGCGATCCCGAGTCCTCGCGCGCAGCCTGCAGCTCGCCGAGCCGCCGCTCGGTCTCGGCGAGCTCGGCCTGAAGCTGCTGCTCGGTCTCGCGGTACCTCGCGTCCGCTTCGCGCTGCAGGTCCAGGACGCGGTCGAATGGCCGGTCGTAGGTCTCGCGGCTCTTGAGGCCGATCAGGTCCTCGCTGCCCGTCAGGTTGGCGACGGCGCTCGCGACGAAATCGTGATTGTTGGCGAACGGCGCCGCGAGCTGCTGCCCGAGCAGGCTCCTTTGCATCTGCACCCAGAGGCGGTCGCTCAGCATGTCGACGTCGGCGACGACGATGATGCCGGACTGCTCGACCGAGCCCAGATGGCCTTCGGGCGGCGGCAGCAAAGAGTCCGCCGCGCCCGGCGGACCGTCGGGAAAGGCCGAGGGCAGCGGCCCTTCGATGCGCACCGCGAGCACGTGCTCGCTGCCGCCCGGGCTGAAGCTGTCCTGCAGCGCCGAAGGATCCTGCAGGAACTGAAACTGTGGCGCCGGCAGCAGCGCCGATTCGCTGCTCGACCTGAGCAGCGGCACGAGCGTGATCGGGGCGTTGTCGGCGACGGCGAGGTGCCCCGCCGTGCCGAGATTGATCGTGTCGAGGCCGGCCGAGACGATCTCGCTCTGGGCCATGTCGGCGGCCTCGAGCCCGATCAGGCCGATGTGCCTGACGGGCCGGCCGGTGCCCATGTTGACGCTGAGCGCGCGCGCGCTGTCGGCGACGACCTGCGTCGGATCGAACTGAAGCCCCCAGGCGGAGAAGAGCGGCTCGAGATCGGAGCTCGTGGCCGCGCCGACGCCGGTCGGGTCGGGCATGGCCGTTGCGACCTCGGCCAGCGGATCGACGAAGATCAGGGCGCGGCCGCCCCGCATCAGGAACTGGTCGATCGCGTAGAGCGTCGTCTCGGGCAGGTTGGTCGGATGCACGAGCCAGAGCAGGTTGACGTCGTCGTCGATCGTCTCGAGGCCGGCCGTGAGATTGCGGACCTCGAAGAGCTGCCGGATGTGCTGGCCGATGACCCAGGGCTCTCGCACCTGCTGCGTCTGCGGATCGAAGCCGCCTGTCATCGGCACGCCCGTGAGGAGGCCGACGACGCTCTTCTCGGGCGTCGCGAGGCTGTAGATCAGGCGGCCGAGATCGTATTCGAGCGACGCTGCCTCGTCGGGATCGAAGACCTCGATGACGGCTTCGTCGCCGACCGTGTTCGTCGCCGCGAGACCGAAGTAGATGCTGTCGCCGCCGAGCGTGCCGAGCCCAAGATCTCTCAAACCGAATTGCGCGGCGCGGTCCTCGTCCTCGGAGAACGGCAGGGGGTCGATCTGCTCGAGCCTGAGCACGCCGTTCGACGCGACGACGAACTCTTCCAGCATCTCACCGACGCGAATCGAGTAATCGCGCAGCACCTGGATGCCCTCGGTGCTGCGGTCGGAGAAGAAGTAATAGAGATTGATCGGCTCGGGCAGATCGGCGAGCAGGTTCCTCGTGCCGTCGGACAGCGTATAGAGCCTGTTCTCGGTCAGATCGAGCTTCAGGCCCGTGAGCAGCGTGTTGCTCGCGATGACGGCGGCGACGAGACCGGCGAAGAGCACGGCCAGCGAGCCGTAGGCGTAGGTTCTTTGCCGCGCGACGCTCATGGCTCAATCCGCCTGCTTGAGGCCGAGGACCAGCGTGTTGGCGTAGAGGCAGGCGCCGATCAGGAGGCCGAAATAGACCAGATCGCGCAGATCGATCACGCCCTTGCTGATGGCCTGGAAGTGCGTCAGGAAGCTCAGGCTCGCGATGCCGTCGACGAGCGCCGGCGGCAGCCAGGCCGAGAAGGCGTCGAGCACGGGCGGAAAGCCCGCGAAGAGCAGTATCACGCAGATCAGAACCGCGATCACGAAGGCGATGACCTGGTTCTTCGTCGTCGCCGAGACGCAGGTGCCGACGGCGAGGAAGCCGCCGGCCGTCAGGATGCTGCCGATGTAGGCGGCGAAGATCGCGCCGTTGTCGGGTGCGCCGAGGTAGTTGACCGTGATCCAGATCGGGAACGTCAGCGCGACGGCGAGCGCGATGAACGCCCAGGCCGCGAGGAATTTGCCGACGACGGCCTGCCACGGCTCGAGCGGCAGCGTGAGCAAGAGCTCGACGCTGCCGGATTTTCGCTCCTCGGCCCAGAGCCGCATGCTGAGCGCGGGCACGAGGAACAGGAAGAGCCACGGATGAAACGTGAAGAACGGGTGCAGATCCGCCTGGCCGCGCTCGTAGAGCCCGCCGAAGCCGAAGGCGAACCAGTTCGCCGCGAATAAAAAGATGACGATGAAGACGTAGGCCACGGGCGTCAGGAAGTAGCTCCTGAGCTCGCGTTTCAGCACGGCCGCGACGGCGCTCATGCGCTCGCGCCCCCGGTCACGGTGCGGAAGACCTCGTCGAGCCGGCCCGACTCGAGGTGCAGCTCGGCGAGGTCCCAGCGCTCGCGCTCGGCGAGCTGGCTGATCGGCCCGAGCGGTAGCCGGTTCGCGGCCGGGAACGCGGTCAGGCGGCCGGCCTTCTCGTCGAGCTCGGTGCCCGCGACCTCGCGGAGCGCCGCGATCGCAGCATTGACCGCCTTCGCCTGGCTCGCATCCTTGAGCTTGATCGTGACGGCGTTGTGGAAGCGCGAGCGCGCCTCGAGCCCCCGCGGCGTGTCGTCGGCGAGGATCCGGCCGTGGGCGATGATCAGCGCGCGGTTGCAGACGGCGTCGACCTCCTCGAGCGCGTGCGTCGAGATGACGACGATCTTGTTGGCCGCCATGTTCCGGATCAGCTGGCGGACGTCGTACTTCTGGTTCGGGTCGAGACCGTCGGTCGGCTCGTCGAGGATCAGCACCTCGGGATCGTGCAGGATCGCCTGCGCCAGGCCGACGCGGCGCCTGAAGCCCTTGGACAGCGTGTCGATCGTCTGCCCGAGCACGGATTCGAGATGCAAGAGCCCGATGACGTCGTCGAGCCGGCTCGCGCGCTGTGCTCCGCGGATGCCGCGGACGTCGGCGACGAAATTGAGGAACGACAGCGGCGTCATCTCGGGGTAGCAGGGCGCGCCCTCGGGCAGGTAGCCGATCCGGCGCTTGGCCTCGAGAGCCTCGGTCTCGACGTCGTGGCCGCATACCGTGACGCGGCCGGCGGTCGGCGTGAGAAAGCCCGCGATGATGCGCATAGTCGTCGATTTGCCGGCGCCGTTCGGGCCGAGGAAGCCGAGCACCTCGCCGGGCCCGACGCTGAAAGTCAGATCGTCTACGGCTTTGAGCGGACCGTACTGTTTTGTGAGGCCTTTACAGTCGATCATGTCGGCAAGTGATGACGGCGAATCGGGCGCGATGGCGCCTCGCGCGGCGCACAATTCTGCATAGGCGTCATTTCAGATTCAAGCCTCGCAAAATTACGTCGATGTAAGGATACTGCGAGCGGCTTCAGTATACGGGGCGCGGCGAATGGATGCTCGAACGGACAGGATTCTCTACCCGGCGCACGAGCCCTTCGATTCGGGCTATCTCGACGTCGGCTCCGGTCACGAGATCTACTACGAGCAGCTCGGCTCGCCCGAGGGCGCGCCGATCGTCTTCCTGCACGGCGGGCCGGGCGGCGGGGGCGACGTCAACGCGCGGCGCTTCTTCGATCCCGACCGTCACCGGGCCGTGATCTTCGATCAGCGCGGCGCGGGCCGCAGCCGGCCGCTCGCGTCGCTGGTCGACAACACGACCTGGCATCTGGTCGAGGACGTCGAGCGCGTGCGCCGGCATGTCGGCATCGAGCGCTGGCTGGTGTTCGGCGGCTCCTGGGGCAGCACGCTCTCGCTCGCCTACGCCGAGACGCATCCGGAAGCCGTGAAGGCGCTCGTGCTGCGCGGCATCTTCCTCGTCAGGCGCCGGGAGCTCAGCTGGTTCTACCAGCAAGGCGCCAACGAGCTCTTTCCCGAGCGCTGGCAGGAGTTCATCGAGCCGATCGAGCCTCCGAGCCGTGGCGATCTGCTCGCGGCCTATCACCGCGGCCTGAGCTCGGGTAAGCCCGAGCGCCAGCGCGAGCTCGCGCGGCGCTGGTCGGTCTGGGAGGGCGCGACGAGCTCGCTTTTGGCCGACCCCGAGCGCGAGCAGGCCTTCGGCGCGGACGATTTCTCAATGGCGCTCGCGAAGATCGAGACCCACTACTTCGTCAACGGCGGCTTCTTCGAGTCGGAGCGGCAGCTCCTCGACGGCGTCGAGCGCATTCGCGGGATTCCGGCCGTCATCGTGCACGGCCGCTACGACGTCGTCTGTCCGGTGTCGACGGCGCTCGAGCTCGCGGCAAGGTGGCCCGAGGCGGATCTGAAGATCGTGCCCGACGCCGGTCATTCGGCCTTCGAGCCCGGCATCGCGGCCGAGCTGGTCGCGGCCGCCGAGCGCCTCGCGGCGGCCGCCTGAATGCGCCCGCTGCTCCTTGCGAACGGCATCGTGGTCAACGAAGGCGAGATCCGCGCCGCCGACCTTCTGATCGCCGGCGGCCGCATCGAGCGGATCGGCGCGGGGCCGGTGCCGCCCGGGACCGAAGTCGTCGACCTCGAGGGCCGGCACGTCCTGCCCGGCATCATCGACGACCAGGTGCACTTCCGCGAGCCCGGCATGACGCACAAGGCCGACATCGCGAGCGAATCGCGCGCGGCGATCGCGGGCGGCGTCACGAGCTACCTCGACATGCCGAACAACGCGCCGCCCTGCATCGACCGCGAGGGGCTCAGGCAGAAGAAGGCGATCGCTGCGCGCTCGAGCTTCGCCAACTACGGTTTCTATCTCGGCGCGACCAACACGAACGTCGACGAGCTCGAACGGGCGACGGCGGCCGACGCCTGCGGCATCAAGGTCTTCATGGGCGCGTCGACGGGCAACATGCTCGTCGACGACGAGAACGCGCTCGAGGCGATCTTCTCGAGGGCCGCCCTGCCCGTCGTGACCCACTGCGAGGATTCGCCGATGATCCGCGAGGCCGAGCGGCTGGCGCGGGAGCGTTTCGGCGAGGCCGTGCCGATGTCGGAGCATCCCCGGATCCGCTCCGCCGAGGCCTGCTACCGTTCGTCCTCGCACGCGGTCGGGCTCGCGCGGCGTCACGGCACGCGCCTGCACGTGCTGCACCTGACGACGGCGCGCGAGCTCGAGCTCTTCGCGGCCGGGCCGATCGCGGACAAGCGGATCACGGCCGAAGCCTGCGTGCATCATCTGTGGTTCGACGAGAGCGACTACGCCCGCCTCGGCGCACGGATCAAGTGCAATCCCGCGATCAAGACGCGCGCCGACCGCGATGCCTTGCGTCTCGCCGTCGCCGGCGACGTCATCGACGTCCTCGCGACCGATCATGCGCCGCACACGCTCGAGGAGAAGGGCCGTGACTACTTCCGCGCGCCGGCAGGCCTGCCGCTCGTGCAGCAGTTCCTGCCGATGCTGCTCGAGCTCGCGCGCGGCGGCCATCTGAGTCTCGGGCAGGTCGTCGAGAAGGCCGCCCACAATCCGGCGCGGCTCTTCGGTATAGTCGATCGCGGCTTCATCCGCGAAGGCTACGTCGCCGATCTCGCGATCGTCGATCTTGAGACCGAGGTCGTCGTTGCGGCCTCCGATCTGGCCTATAAATGCGGCTGGTCGCCGCTCGAGGGAGAGACGCTGCATTCCAGCGTCTTGATGACGGTGCTCGGCGGTGAGATCGTATTTCGCGACGGCCGGCTCCTGGGCGGGCCGCGGGGGCAGGCTCTGCAATTCAACGAGGCAAGCCAATGAGACAGCCACTGATCGTGCTTCTGGGTCTGACGGTCCTGGCCTGCGCGCCGGACGAGGAGCCGGCGGAGCCGGATGCCGCGAGCGCGGTCGCGGCCACGGCCGCGGAGCATGCCGGCGACGAGCCCGATGCGACGCCGATCAGCGAGGTCGAGCCGGCGAGCGAGGTCATCGCGCGCGACGTCGCCTACGGCTCGACGGCCGCGCGCAATCTCAACGGCTACTTCGTGCTGCCGGCCGACGTCATTGAGCCCGCGCCCGGCGTCATCATGATCCACGAGTGGTGGGGCCTGAACGACAACATCCGCGCGATGGCGCGGCGCCTCGCGGGGGAAGGCTACGCCGTGCTCGCGATCGATCTCTATGGCGGGCAGACGGGCGCGACCGCCGCCGAAGCCGAGCGCCTGATGGCGGCGCTCATGTCCGATCGGCAGGGGGCCCTCGACAATATCCGGCAGGCGCACGGCTTCCTCGAGCGGAACGCATTGGCGCCCAGGATCGCGACGCTCGGCTGGTGCCTCGGCGGCGGCTGGTCGCTCGAGGCCGGCATCGAGCTCCGCGATGCCGTCGATGCGGTCGTGATGTTCTACGGACGCGTGATCAATAGCGACGGTCAGCTCGCGCCGCTCAGCGCGCCGCTGCTCGGCATCTTCGCCGAGCTCGACGAGTCGATACCGCTCGGTGACGTGACAGAGTTCAGGCGCCGGCTGCGCGACCTCGGCAAGGTCTCGGAAGTGCTGATCTACTCGGACGTCGAGCACGCCTTCGCCAATCCGAGCGGCGCGGCTTACGACCACGAGGCCGCGACCGAAGCCTGGGCGACGGCGCTCGAGTTTCTCGATACGTGGTTGCGCTGAGCGCAAAAAGAATGGGGACCAGGTTCAAACTTCCTTGTCTTCCCGTGCGGAATCCAAAGTCCGTTTGGTTGCTGCCGGACAACCCGGTCCCCAACAATACGCCTTCCGGCTAGGCCGGCGTCCGCCGCCGGGGGGAGAGGCGGCGGACGCGGGGGGTCTTCGACGCGCTTCAGCCGCGCGTCGGAACCTCGGCAATCGTGAGCTCGACGCGTTCCGCGCCGATGGCCTCGAGCTTGCGCGCGAGGTCGAGCGCCAGACTCCGATTCAGGGCCGCGAGAATCTGCGCGGTATCGATCTCGATCCTCGGCGCGCTGACGGCCAGCGGCCGCTTGGCCGTCACTCTGACCACTTCGGGCTCGCGCGCCGCAGTCCCGGCCGCATCGCCGAGCACGGTCTGGCTCGAAAGGGCGAACGCGGCACCGATCAGGGCCCGGCTCATCGCTCGTATCAATCTGTCGCTCATCTGCTGTCCTTTGCTCACGAGACTCCGATACTTCATTGTTTCGGAGTGCTGTCTCGTTCCTGTAGATGCATCAACCGTGCCAATTGCTGCCCATTGATATTTCAATGACTTGGCACAACTGCATCTCACGGGTTTCCGCTAAGTCTCGGATTATCGTTGTTTTGTATCACGGAATATCGTAGATTCACGTCATGGCGCTCGCCGACCGCTACCGCTGGCTCTTCCGCCGCAGCCCGACCCTCCTGGTCGCGCTCGACCTGGACGGCTTCTTTCTCGACGTCAGCGATGCCTGGGTCCGCCGCTTCGGCTATTCGCGCGAGGAGCTCGCGGAGCGGAAGCCCCACGATCTCGCGAGCGAGAAGTCGGCCGTTCTGATCGAGACGGAGTACCTGCCGTTGCTCCGGCGCACGGGCAGGCTCGACGACGCCGCGATCGAGCTCATGACCCGATCGGGCGAGTCTGTCAATTGCATCGCGAGCGCCGTGACCGAGCGCAGCGAGACCGGCGACTTCCTGCGCACGGTCGCCGTCTACAACGAGATCGATCGCGAGATCAAGCTCGAGCAGCATTATCGGGATCTCTATCGCGCGACGCCGGCGATGCTGCACACGGTCGATGCCAAGGGCAGGGTGCTCCACGTCAGCGATCACTGGCTCAGGAAGCTCGGCTATCGGCGCGAGGAGGTCATCGGGCGGGCGATCACGGACTTCTTCAGCGAAGGCACGCGCGCGACCCTGCCGCAGCAGCACCTCGAGAGCATCATCGCGCACGGCGCCCTGCGGAACGAGCCGCGCGAGCTCGTGACGAAGAGCGGCGACTTGATCGAGGTCCTGATCTCCTCCGCCGAGGATCGCGACGAGGACGGCAAGGTCCGCGCGCTGCTCGTCGCCTGCAAGGACGTGACCGAGCGCAACCAGGCCGAGCGCAAGCTCCGCGCCGCGTTCGAGGAGAACGCGCGGCTGCGCGAGGAGCTCGAGCGTGAGCGCGACTACTTGAGGGAGGAGGTCCAGGTCTCGATGAACTTCGGCCGCGTCATCGGCGAGAGCCCCGCGCTCAGGAAGATGCTCGCACGCCTCGAGGCCGTCGCCCAGACCGATGCGAGTGTGCTGATCCAGGGCGAATCGGGCGTCGGCAAGGAGCTCGTGGCGCACGTCATCCACGCCTCGAGCGCGCGCCGGGACGGGCCGCTCGTCAAGGTCAACTGCGCCGCCGTGCCGCACGAGCTGTTCGAGAGCGAGTTCTTCGGCCACGTCAGGGGCGCTTTTACGGGCGCGCACCGCGACCGCGTCGGCCGCTTCGAGCTCGCCGACGGCGGCACGATCTTTCTCGACGAGGTCGGCGAGATTCCGCTGTCGCTGCAGAGCAAGCTTCTGCGCGTGCTGCAGGAGAGCGAATACGAGCGCGTCGGCGACGAGAAGACGCGGACCGTCGACGTGCGTGTCATCGCCGCGACCAACCGCGATCTCGAGCAGGCGGTCGCCGACGGCCGCTTTCGCGAGGATCTCTTCTACCGGCTCAGCGTGTTTCCGATTGAGGTGCCGCCGCTCCGGCAGCGCGGCGACGACGTCATCCAGCTCGCGCTGCACTTCCTCGAGCGGACCTGCCAGGAGTTCGGTCATCGGCCGCTGACCTTGTCGAAGCAGCAGGCGGCGCTGCTCAGGAAGTACGACTGGCCCGGCAACATCCGCGAGCTCAAGAACGTGATCGAGCGCGCCGTGATCCTGTCGCAGGGCAAGGTGCTCCGGCTCGATCTCGCGATGGCGAACATCCTCGACGACGCGGCCGAGGAGACGGCGCTCGCGGGCGACGATCGCGACGCGGCCCGACGCATCCTGACCGAGGACGAGCTGACCGAGCTCAGTCGCGCGAACATCCTGAACGCGCTCAGGGCCACAGACTGGCGCGTCTCGGGTCCGAACGGCGCCGCGAAGCTGCTCGGGCTCAAGCCGACGACCCTGACCGACCGCATGAAGAAGCTCGGCATCAGCCGCCCGCGGGACGCCGCGGCCTGAGAATCCCGCGACTTGCGGCAGGTTCCCATAATCTGTTATATGTTCAATCGTTAGGGCACTGAATCTCGGCGGACATCGTGCTCTGATCCCGCGGTCGGCGGCCGCGGCGGCACAGAAGAAGAACAAGGGCAACCGACAATGTCCCAGATCGTGGAGCGGTTCGCGGCGGCAGTTCAGGCGCTGGTCGGCGACGGACCTGTCAAGAACCGCCTGACTACGGCCTACTCCGCATACCTCGAGGATCTCCAGCAGGTCGAGCTGCCGATCGCCGGCAAGCGCGACTTCGGCGATCTGCATGCGGCGCTGCACAGCGTGGCGCCGGTCGGCAAGGTCGACGGCGTCACCGCCAGCGTGCAGAAGATGTCGCCGCGGGAGGCCGGGTGGCACGCGCGCACGATCGTTCGGCTCTATGCCGAGCTGCTCGCGATGGAGCAGGGCGCGAAGCCGGCCGAATCGGCGCTGAAACCTGCCCCGGACGAGCCCCCGCGCTTTCTCGCCCGGGCCGGCGCAAGGCCCGGCGAAATCCCGCGGACTGGGACCTCCATCACCGCTAGGACCCGCTGAAAACCTGATCATTCGGGTCGGAATGCACAATCCGGCCCGCCATGACCGTCCTTAAGACATCCCGCGAGACGGCCGATGCCGCCGCGCCCGGCTACGCGGCCTACGCGCAGCTCGTCAGGATGCTGCTGCCGAGCTCGGGCTGCCTTGCGATTTACGCCGTCGACGGCGACCTCGGCTGGTGCTCGGACGGCTTCGAGCGGCCCGACTTCCGTGAGCTCGTCGACGAGTTCAGGAGCCGCGAGCAGGGCGTCGGCGCCAACCGGGGCACGATCCGCAAGACGACGGCCGGCGTCAGCGCGCTCGTCGCGCGGCTCGCGGACGAGGCCGGGGCGACGCTCGGCTACGTGCTGATCGAGCTCGGCCGGGCGCACTCGGGCGCCGGCAGCTCGATGGCCGCGAGCCTGACGCGGCCGCTCTTCGCCTGCCTCGCCGCGCAGCTCGCGCTCGAGCGTCCGGATGCGGCTGCCGGGCCGCGGACTGAGGCCAAGGAGCCGAAACGTCCGGTCGACGCACGCATGGACTTCTTGCTCGGCATCGGCGAGATCGACCTGACGAGCCCGGCCGCGATCCGCCGGCTCCTCAAGCGCTCGGTCGATCATCTCGACTGTGTCAGCGCCGTGTTCTGCATCCCGGATCAGGACCTGACCGAGATCGCCGAGCGCGCGACGCTCGCCGACGACGCGACGCGAGCCAGGCTCGACGCCACACGCAAGAACCTGCTCGCCTGGGTCCAGCTCAACAATCGTCCGATGGTCGTCAACCGGATCGAGAGCGGCAAGGCGCCCTACAAGATCCTGTCCTGCCCGGTCGTCAACCGCGACGGCAAGGCCAACGGTCTGCTCGCGCTGTTCCGCGCCGCCGAAGGCGCCGACTTCGAGCAGGACGACATTCGCCTGGCCGAGTTCGTATCGAAGCAGGCGATGGCCCTGCTCTACGAGCGCCAGGACGCGCTGACGGGTCTCATGAGCCGCCCGGCGTTCGAGCGGCATCTCGAGCAAAGGGACAGCCGGGCGCCGACCGGCATGCTGCTTTATATCGACGTCGAAGCGCTCAAGGCGATCAACGAGCAGTTCGGATTTCGGGCCGGAGACGAGGTGATCCTGCGGACGGCGCAGCTGATCCGGCGCGCGCTGATGCCGACGGAATTCGCATGCCGGCTCGCCGCGGATCGCTTCGTCATTCACCTGCCGGAACGCGACGAAAGCGGAGCCGGGACGCTCGGCGCCGAGATCGTCAAGTCGGCGCGCGATCTGGGCTACAAGGCCCGCGATCAAAGGGTGCCGCTTGAGCTCCGCTACGGCGTCTCGGCGCCGCCGGCGGAGAGCACGGCGGCGCGGCACTGGATCGCCGCAGCCGAGCTCGCCTGCCAGCGAACGAGAACCGCTGGCTCGACCAGTCCCTAT
>Ga0302046_10002797_pt1 | contig 16131 bp, 14 predicted proteins | sample RVTome_11_FD_200261 | JGI IMG/M metagenome (GOLD analysis project Ga0302046, IMG submission 200261) | Soil microbial communities from uranium-contaminated site in the Upper Colorado River Basin, Wyoming, United States - RVT147D111 (version 2) ...
GGACGACGGCCGGATCGTGCGGGAAGTGGCGACCTACCTCCAGGGCGGTACGCACACGAGCTCGCAGACCCTCCTGCACACGCTCGACTACCTCCTCCCGCGGATGGAGGCGGACGAGGCAGAGCGCCGCCGCATCGTCGACGATCGGCTGTATGTCGCCCGGTGCATCCACGAGACCCTGCGGTTGCGGCCCGTGACCGAGCGCATGAAGCGGCGCGCCGAGGCCGACGTCGAGATCGGAGGCGTCTCCATCCCGGCCGACACGATGATCGTGCTCGACGTCCGGACGGCGAACCGCAGCGAGGAGCTCTTCGGTCCGGATGCGAACGAGTTCAACCCCGACCGCGAGCTCCGCGAGGGCGTACCCCGCTGGGGCCTCTCGTTCGGATTCGGGCCGCACCTCTGCCCGGGCCGGTCGTCGGCCGCCGGGCTCCCGGTCCCGAGCGACCTTCAGCCCCGTGACGACCACCTGTACGGCCAGGTCGCGCTGATGGTCCAGGAGACCGCGCGCCGCGGGGTGCGGCGCGACCCCGATCGATCGCCGACCCTGGATGACCGGGGCGAGCGCTACTCGTTCATGTCCTTCCCGGTCATCTTCGACGCGACCCGCGCCCGTGCCTGAGGTCGTGATCGTCGGGGCCGGCATCGTCGGCCTCTCGACCGCGTTCCAGCTCGTCCAGCGCGGCGTCCGCGACGTCACCATCGTCGAGCGCCGCCACGTCGGCGCCGGCGCGTCGGGCAAGTCCGGCGCGATCATCCGAACGCACTATTCGAATGAGCCCGAGACACGCCTGGCCCTCGAGGGGCTGGGGTTCTTCCGGGCGTTCGAGGACCGAGTCGGCGTTGCCTGCCAGTTCGTCGAAACCGGTCAACTGGTATTTGCCGACCCGGGCGACATTGCGGCGCTCGAGGCGAACCTCGCGATCCAGCGGTCGCTCGGGATCCCCGCCCGGATCGTGAGCGCGGACGATCTCCGCGACATCGACGGCTCCGTGAGCGTGGAGGACGGTGCGGTCGTGGGCTACGACCCGACGGCCGGCGTCGTCGACGGGATGGCGGCCTGCAACGCCTTCGCGACGGTGCTCGAACGGCTCGGCATCGAGATCCGCCTGGACACGACCGTCACCGCGATCCGCCACGCCGGCGGGGGCGTGACCGGCGTCGCCACGACGGCCGGCGACATCGATGCCGACCATGTCGTGATTGCCCCGGGCGGCTGGGCCCATGCCCTCCTCCGGCCCCTCGGGATCGACTTGCCGATGGTCCCGGCGACCTCACGAATCGCCGTCTTCCGCTGGCCCCATGACCGCGACAAGCGCCACCCCGTCGCGATCGACCACCGCAACGGGCTTTGGATCCGGCCGATCTTCGGTGAGCACACCCTCCTGGGTGCCGAGTGGGGCGTCCGCCGCGAGGTCGATGATCCGGACCGGCTCGACGAGACGATCGACCAGGCGTACGTGGAGCTGTGCCGTGAGCAGCTCTCGCTCCGCTACCCGGTCATGCGCCGCGCCGTGGGCCGCGGCGGCTGGACGGGCCTCGTGATGCGGTCCATCGACAGCCGCCCGGTGATCGGGCCGTTCGCCGGCTACGACGGGCTGCTCGGTCTCGTCGGCGACAGCGGCACCTGCTTCAAGACCGCCCCGGCCATCGGACGGGCGCTCGCGGAGCTCGTGACGACGGGCGCCAGCGAGTTCGACCTGTCGCCCTTCCACGCCAGCCGCTTCGACGGCGGCGGCCGCTGGGTTGACGCAACCGAGACGGCCTCGTCGGCCACGATCTCGCGCTAGCCAGGCAACGTTCCTGGCGCCGCCGGGGCCGGCGATTCCGGCGCCGGTCGCGCGGACCACTCACCGGCCACGATCCGTCTGGCTGCCTCCACCTCGATCTCGAAGAACGCCTCGGGCGGGATCTGCGAGCGCTCCTGGTAGCCGACCTGGGTGGCCATCGACTGCCAGAACGGCAGGGCCCCGGGCGAATGCGGGAAGGTGTGGAGGGCGATGATCGAGTAGCCGCCTTCGTCGAGGGCGAAGGCGAGGCAGGCCTGGACGATCGCCCGGGCGATTCCCCGCCGGCGGTGCTCGCGGCCGACGTAGATCCGCACGAGCTGGGCGGTGTCATCGCCAGCGTAGCGGCGGACAAGATGCTCTGGCCCGCCCCGGAGGCGGCCGACCCGGATGCCGCCGGTTCCGATGAGCGCGCCGGAGCCCGCGTCGATGGCCACGAACAGCCGGTGCCGGGGCGGCGCGAGATAGAAGCCGGCGAGGTCGTCGATGTCGCGGTGGTAGGCCGGGTCGTACGGCGTCCCGAAGTCCTCCTCGACGGTCCGCCGCATGAGGGCCTTGGCCGCCGGAAGGTCGGCCGCCGAGGCGGGTCGAATCGTGTACGCCGGGGTGGCGATCACGAGGTCAAGCTCCTTTCTCGGCCAAGGTGCCGGGCGACGAACGGTGCCAGGAGCGCGAGGAGCAGCCCTCCGGCCGCGACCGCTCCCGGCGCACCGATCTGGTCGGCGAGGGCCGCGATCGGGATTGCGCCGAGCGGACCGAGGGCGAAGGTCAGCTGGTACAGGCTCGCCGCCCGACCGAAGAAGGCCGGGTCAGGAATGCTCGCGACGATCGCCGAGTTGATCGTCGTGAACGCGGCCGTGGCGGCTCCGGCGACGGCCACGAGGGCGACGCCGACCGCGAACGTCGGCGACAGCGCAAACGCCACCACGCCCAGCCCAAAGCCGGTGCCGAGGACCCCGGACCAGCGCCACAGCCCAACGCCGCCACGGATCTGCGAGGCCCCGATCGCCCCCGCGATCGCCCCGAATCCTGCGGCCCCGAGCAGCAGGCCGAGGCCGGCCGGCCCGGCCTCGAATACACGCTCGGAGAAGACCGGGAGGAGCTGGCGGAAGGGCATCCCCAGGAGCATCGCGATCGCCGATACGACCAGCACGACGCGCAGGCTCGGGGTCGCCCGGGCGAAGCGGATCCCCGCCCGGATCCTCGCAACGACGGTCTCGCCGTTCGTCGCACCCGGCTGTGACTGCTCGGGCAGCCCCTGGAAGATCGCCAGGATCATGAGGTGCATCAGCGCGATGAGCACGAACGCCCAGCCGTAGCCGATGACCGGAACCGCGACGAGGAGTCCGCCGAGCACCGGCCCGACGACCGCCCCGATCTGCTCGCTCAGGCTGTAGGCCGCGATCGCGTTCGGCACGATCACTCGGTCCACCGCGGCGGCGGTGTAGGCCGTCCGGGCCGGGGCGAAGAACGCGTAGACGCCGCCCTGGGCCAGGCCGAGGACAATGACGTGCCAGACACCGAGCAGGCCGGCCAGCGCCAGGATGCCCACGGCGAGGGCCCCCAGGCCGAGGATCACCTGGGCCGCGACCATCGTCCGGCGGCGCGAGAAGCGGTCGGCCGCGACCCCGCCGAACGGCGGCAGGATGAGGATCGGCAGACCCCAGGCGCCGACCATCAGGCCGACCTCGAGGGCCGAGCTCGACAGGGCGACCGCGGCCGTTCCCGTGGCGACGATCCCGATCTGGAAGGCGAAGTGATACGGGACGACACCCGACCAGACGCGCCGATACGTCCCGGGTCCGAGCGACGGGTACCACCGCGTCAGCGCCACCCGTCGAATTCCCTCCACCCCCGAGTCTTGCGTAAACTGTTGACAATCATCATACTGCCGACATCCTACCGTTGGGAGGCAACCGGATGCACGTGGTCCTCGGGCGGGCGCCTGCGGTCCTGCCCGCGTTCCTCGAGGTCCATGACCCCGATGACGACAGCGTCGTTGGGCGCGTCCCGAGCGCGTCGCCCGCCGACGTCGAGCGTGCCCTCGCGACGGCGGTCGACGGGGCTCGCCGCTCCCGGTCCCTGCCCGTCCATCGCCGAATGGCGATCCTCAACGGGGCCGCGGCCGAGGTCGAGGCCCGGAGCGCCTCCTTCGCCACGACGATCGCCCGGGAAGGCATCAAGACGATCCGAGAGGCCCGCGCCGAGGTCGGACGCTGCATCGAGACCCTCCGTCTCTCGGCCGAGGAGTCGCGACGGCTCCATGGCGAGACCCTGCCGTTCGACCAGCGTGCCGGGAGCGAGGACAAGGTCGGCTACTGGATCCGCCAGCCGATTGGCGTCATCGTCGCGATCACGCCGTTCAATGATCCCCTGAACCTCGTCGCCCACAAGGTCGGGCCGGCGATCGCCGCCGGCAACGCCGTGATCGTGAAGCCCCACAGCCGGACCCCGCTCTCGGCCCTGGCCCTCGCCGAGGCGTTCGGGGCCGCCGGGATCCCGGATGGGATCCTCCAGGTCGTCACCGGCCGGGGCGCCGCCATCGGCGATCGACTCGTCGGCGATCCCCGGGTGGCGATGGTCTCGTTCACCGGCGGCCCCGAGATTGGTGACCAGGTGGTTCGCCTCGCCGGTCGCAAGAAGCTGGCCCTCGAGCTGGGCGCCAATTCGCCGGCGATCGTCCTCGATGACGCCGACGTCGAGGCCGCCGCCGTGGCCATCACGTCGGGAGCCTTCTGGGCAGCTGGTCAGAACTGCCTTCACGTCCAGCGGATCATCGTCCAGCGTGGGGCCGCCGAGCCACTCCGGCGCCTCCTCGTCGAGCGGACGGCCCGACTCGTCAGCGGGCCCAAGCTCGATGAGGCGACCGATGTCGGGCCGGTGATCAGCGATGCGGCTGCGGATCGGATCATGGCCACCATCGCCGAAGCCGTGGACCTCGGCGGCCGCATCCTCGTTGGCGGCAGCCGTCGCGGTCGGAGCATCGCGCCGACCCTCATCGATGCATTGCCCCGGACGAGCCGTCTGGCTCGCGAGGAGATCTTCGGGCCAGTGGCCGGAATCGTCGAGGTCGCCTCGCTGGACGAGGCGATCGCCGTGGCCAACGAGGTCGACCAGGCCCTCCAGGCCTGTGTCTTCACCCGTGACATCATGGCTGCGATGCGCGTCGTCCGCGAGGTCGACGCCGGCGCCGTCCTCGTCAACGAGAGCACCGACTATCGGATCGATGCGATGCCGTTCGGTGGGGTCAAGGGATCCGGCCTGGGTCGCGAGGGCGTGCCCTTCGCCGCTCGAGAGATGACGACCACAAAGGTCGTCTGCCTCAACGTGTGATCGGCAGCAGGACAGGGAGACAGGCGTGACCGAACAGTCCCGTGGCGGGCAGCAGGCCCACGACGACGACCACCCCCATCCGCATCCCGGTGGGGACGAGCCGGCCGGCGATCACGACCACGATCATCCGCACCCCTCCGGCTACCTCGACGAGCCGAACCCGCATCCGGCCGAGGCCCACGGCCACGCCCACCCCCACGGCAGCCACGCGCATGGCGGCCACGACCACGACGCCGGCGGCGGCAACGACGACCACGCGCACGCCCACGTCGACCACGACCATCCCGACGATGATCATGACCACGGCGACGGCGACCATCACGACCACGACCACCCATCCGGAATCAAGGGCTTCATCTACGAGCTCATCAAGCCCCACAGCCACGACTCGGCGGATTCGGTCGACGACGCGATCCTCTCCAACGTCAGGGGCATCCGGGCCGTCAAGGTCTCGCTCATCGTCCTCATGGCGACGGCCGTCGCCCAGGTGCTCCTCGTCCTCGTCACGGGTTCCGTGGCGCTCCTCGCGGACACCATCCACAACTTCTCGGATGCACTGACCTCGATCCCGCTCTGGATCGCGTTCATCCTCGCCCGCCGCCAGGCGAACAAGCGATACACGTACGGCTACCGCCGGGCCGAGGATCTGGCCGGGCTGTTCATCGTCCTGATGATCGCGCTGTCCGCGCTCATCGCCGGCGCCGAGTCAATCCAGCGCCTCATCGATCCCCACCCGCTCACCAACCCGTGGCTCGTGGTCGCGGCCGGGTTCTTCGGCTTCCTCGGCAACGAGGCCGTGGCGTCGTACCGGATCCGCGTCGGCAAGGAGATCGGCTCAGCCGCGCTCGTCGCGGACGGCTACCACGCTCGGACCGACGGCCTCACGTCGCTGGCCGTGGTGATTGGGGCCTTCGGGTTCATGCTCGGCTTTCCGCTGGCCGACCCGATCGTTGGCCTCCTCATCACCGCCGCAATCCTCATCGTCCTCCGCGACGCCGTGATCGCCGTCTTCGGGCGGCTCATGGATGCGGTCGACCCGGCGCTCGTCGACACGATCGAGCGCCAGGCGAAAGCCGTGCCGGGCGTCATCGACGTCAGCTCGATCCGCGTCCGCTGGATCGGCCATCGCCTCGAAGCCAGCCTCCACGCCGTCGTCGACTGCACGCTCACCGTCGCTGACGGCCACAAGCTGGCCGAGGACATCCGGCACGCGGCGTACCACGACGTCCGCAAGCTCGACGCGATCCTCGTGCACATCGACCCCTGCGACCACGTCGGGGACGACCATCACGAACGGACTCGAGGCCACGATCCCGCCCCCCCGCCATTCGTGCCGATCGGCTCCGAGGGCCATCGCGGGTCCACCTGACCCTGCGCCGACCCGCGCACCGACCGGTTCGCCAGCGCCTCAGGCCTCCGGCGGGGCAGGGGGCTCCTCCGTGGCGGCGATCCCCGTCTGCCGGTCGGTGATCATGAGTCGGGTGCCGGCGAGTGCGAGCAGTGCGCCGAGCACCCGCAACGGCGTCAGCACCTCACCGAGGAGCCAGGCGCTGGCGGCGAAGACGACGACCGGCGCCAGGTACTGGACGAGCGTCGCCCGGACCGCCCCGGCCCGACGGACCAGGAGGTAGTAGGCCGACGCGGCAAAGACCGCCGAGGGGATCGTCAGGTAGCCGAATGCCAGCCACGCCTCGAGCGGCCACTCCCAGGGCTCGAATGGCGGCTCGGTGAGGACCGCGAACGGCAACATCATCAGCCCCGCGATGAGCGTCGAGCTCCCGGCGACGCCGACCACCGAGCCGTGCGCCATCGCGACCCGGCCGAGGAGCGTGTAGATCGCGACCGAGGCCGCGCCGACGGCGAGCAGGAGGTCGCCGAGGAGCACCAGCTCGCCGGCCTGCTCGCGGGGCCCCACGACCACCAGCAGGACCCCGGCGATCCCGAGGGCGGCTCCCGAGACGCCGCGCCGCGACACCCGCTCCCCGAGAAGGGCGACGCCGACGGCCAGGGTCAGGGCCGGCGTCAAAGCGGTGCTGAGGATCGAACCGTCGGTCGCCGGCGCCAGGCGAAGGCCCCAGTAGAAGAAGGCGTGGCCGATGGCGATGCCGAAGAGGGCAAGGGCCACGATCGTCTTCGGGCGATCGAGCCCCAGCGACTGGCCGCCGAGCCGGGCGGCGATGACGAGGATGACGCCGGCGATCGTGAAGCGGAACGCGGCCAGGCTCAAAGGCGCGATCGTCCGGAGCGCCACCTCGGCGGCGATCCAGCCCCCCGCATACAGCAGGACGACGGTCCCGATCAGGGCCAGCTCGGTCGCGTCCCCGCGCTGCTCGGAAGCGTCGTTGATCGTTGCCCGGGTCGTCGTCAAGCCGGCAGCCTGCCGGTGGGCGTCACCACGATGCGGCCGCGTCCTGCCAGCGGATGCAGGCCACCGAGTGGCCCGGGCGCGCCGGCTCGAACGGCGGCAGCTCCTTGCAGGCCTCGATCGCGAGCGGGCAGCGCTCCCGGAACCGGCAGCCGGACGGTGGGTTGATCGGGCTCGGCGGCTCACCCTGGAGGATCGCGTGGTCCTCCCCTGCCCGCTCCGGCAGCGACGCCGCGATCAGCTTCTGGGTGTAGGGGTGGAGGGGGTGCTCGAAGATGTCGTCGCGGCTTCCCAGCTCCACGATCCGGCCGAGGTACATGACCGCGACCCGATCGGAGATGTAGCGCACGACCCGCAGGTCATGCGAGATGAGGAGCAGGGTCAGGCCGAGCTGATCCCTGAGATCGACGAGCAGGTTGAGGATCTGGGCCCGGATGGAGGCATCGAGCGACGAGGTCGGCTCGTCGCAGGCCAGGAAGCGCGGTCCCAGCGAGAGCGCCCGGGCGATGACGACCCGGTGGAGCTGGCCCCCCGAGCACTCGCTCGGGTAGCGCTCCGCGAACGACGCCGGCAGGCCGACCTTGTCGAGCAGCTCGGCCACCATCCGCTTGCGCGACGCCTTGTCCCCGATGTTGTGCTGGGAGAGCGGCGCCTCGATGCTCTGGCCCAGCTTCATGCTCGGGTCGAGCGCCGAGAACGGGTCCTGGAAGATGAGCTGCATCTCGCGCCGGAGCGCCTTGAGCTGGCCCCGATCGGCCGCCAGGACATCCTGGCCGTCGAACGTGATCTGGCCACCGTCGGCAGTGATGAGCTTGAGGATGAGCCGGGCAAGCGTGCTCTTGCCGCTCCCGGTCTCCCCGACGAGGCCCATGACCTCACCCTCGCGGACCGTCAGCGTGACGCCGTCGATGGCGTGGACGACCTCCTTCCGGCCGAGAAGGCCGCCGCCGCTGACCGGGAAATGCTTCGTCACGTCTTCGAGGACGATGAGCGGCCGGCCGGCGGCCGCCTTTGGATGGCGGCCGGTGTCGGTGACCCCCGGGTCGGCGCCCGGTCCAACCGCCGCCGGGTCGGCCGCCGTCATCGCGTCCGCTCGGTGATCATCAGGCGGATCGGGTCGGCCGGGGTGAGGGTGATGAGCCCGTCCTGAACCGCCCAGCATCGACACTGGTGGCCCGACTCACAGAGGTGGAGCCCGGGCTCGAGGGTCTCGCACTTCGCGGCGATCCCGAGGGTGTCGGCGTACTGGCAGCGGGCCCGGAACCGGCAGCCGACGAGCTCCTCCCCTGGTCGCGGGGCACCCCCGGGGATGGCATACAGCCGTCCTTCGTCGTTCGGGATCAGGAGCGACGACCGCATCAGGGCCTCGGTGTAGGGGTGCGTCGGCTGGCCGATGATCTGGGCCGTCGGACCATCCTCGACGACCTTGCCGGCGTAGAGGACGACGACCCGGTCGGCGATCGTCGAGACGATGCCGAGGTCGTGGCTGATCAGGAGCATCGACAGGCCGTGCTCCCGAACCATGCTCTTGAGGAGCCCCAGGATCTGGGCCTGGACCGTGACATCGAGCGCGGTCGTCGGCTCGTCGGCGATGAGGAGCTCCGGGCCTCCGCTGATGGCCGCCGCGGTCATCACTCGCTGGGCCATCCCGCCCGACAGCTGATGGGCGTAGGCACGGGCCCGTCGCCGGGCCTCCGGAATGCCAACGTCCTCGAGGAGCGCGACGCTCTTCTGCCAGGCCTGGCTCGGGCTCGCGCCGCGGCCGAACCGCAACGCCTCCCCGACCTGGTCGCCGACTCGGCTGGTGGGATCGAGCGACGCCTTCGGCTGCTGGAACAGCATCGCGATCCGAGCGCCCCGGATCCGGTCCATGTCCCGGTCCGGGAGCTCGAGGAGGTCGACGCCGTCGAGGAGGACCTCGCCGCTGGTGATTCGGGCGGTCGGGGGCAGGAGCCGGGCGATCGACAGGGCGGTCATGCTCTTGCCCGACCCCGACTCCCCGACGAGGGCCACGATCTCGCCCCTGCCGATCGAGAAATCGATGCCGTCGATGGCCGTGACAATCCCGTCGCGGCTGGGCAGCTGGACCCGGAGGTTTCGGACCTCGATGAGCGGGGTCGGCCCGGGTCCAGCGGCGGTGCCCCGATCGGCAACCTGATCGATGGTCGTCATCGCGCTCCTCGCTCGCTCGTCCCGGAGAGATGCCGCGCCAGGGCTCGCCGGAGGCCGTCCCCGTCCCGGGCGGCGATGAGCCGCACGAGCTCGGTGTGCTGCTCGAGCAGCTCATGGCGTCGCGGGTGATGGGCGTTCATGTTGAAGAAGGCGAACGTCTCGCCGATGACCGACGCGTAAAGCCGTGAGAGCCGGGGGCTGAGGGCGGCCTCGACGATCTGGCGATGGAAGGCGACATCGAGGTCGGCGAGGGCCAGCCAGTCGTCGGCAGCGAAGGCACTCCGCATCCGACCGACCACGTCGCGGAGCCCGGCCGCGAGGGCCGCGGTGTCGCCGGCGACGACGACGGCGGCTGCGGCCGACTCGATGGCCTCCCTGGCGACATAGATGTCGCGGAGGTCGGAGGCGGCGAGGCGCGGCACGGAGATGCCGCGCCGCGGCTCACGCCGGAGGAGGCCTTCCTGGACGAGATGCTGGAGGGCTTCCCTGACGGGGCCGCGACTGACGCCGAACTGGGCCGCCAGCGCGACCTCACCGAGCACGGCACCCGGTTCGAACCGGCCATGGATGACGTGATCCCGGAGCTGGTCGGTCACGATCGCCCCGAGCGTCGATCGCTGGGCCTGGTCAAGTGGTCTGATCGGCGTCGTCATGAAGCCGACTCCTTGGGTGCCGCCACGGCGCCGAGGCCGCGGGGGCCGCCGCGCCGGAACGACTGGCGGAGGCCGTGCCCGGCAAGCGTGACCGAGAGCGCCGTGAGGAAGATCACGAGCCCCGGGACGAGGACGAGCCATGGCGACCTGATCATGTACAGCTGGGCGTCGGCGAGCATGGCGCCCCAGTCCGACTCGGGTGGCTGGACTCCGAGGCCGAGGTAGGACAGGCCGCCGACCGTGATGAGCTCATGGCCGAACCGCAGGAAACCCTGGGCGAGGACCGGGCCGATGGCGTTGGGGAGCACGTGTCGGACGATGATGAACGTGCGCGAGCAGCCGAGGGCCTCGGCCGCCTCGATGTAGCCCCGGGTGTTGATCTCGAGCGTGACCGCGCGGGTGAGGCGCGCGAACGGGGTCCAGCCGGCGACCGAGAGCGCGATGATCAGGGTGCCGTAGCCGGGTCCGAGGATGAACACGAGGAACAGCGCGATCATCACGCCCGGGAACGCCAGCAGGGCGTCGACGAGGCGCATGAGGAAGTCATCGAGCACTCCGCCGACCCGGGCGCTGATGGCGCCGAGGAGGGTCCCCGTGACCCCCGTGATGAGGACGGCGATGGCCGCGATCGAGACCGAGAATCGTCCCCCGTGGAGGAGCCTGGACAGGACGTCGCGACCGAGGTGGTCGGTTCCGAAGAGGTGCTCCGGGCCTGGTGGCGCGAGGCGATTCAGGAGGTCCTGGGCGGCCGGGTCGTACGGTGAGATCCAGGGTGTCAGGATCAAGAGGGAGCAGACCGTGAGGAAGAACGCGGCTCCAACGACGAACGCCCAGTGGAAGCGTCGGACCAGGTAGCCCAGGCCGACCGTCCGGGCCAGCCGCGGGGCGGCGATCTGTCCGGCATCAGCCATTGGAGTCGCCCACGACGATCGCCGGGTTGAGCAGCGCGTACCCGATGTCGGTCAGCGTGTTGACGACGATCGCGAGGCCGACCGTCGCGATGATGCCGGCCTGGAGCACCGGCATGTCGCCGTTCGTGACGGCGTCGTACATGACCCGCCCGAGGCCGGGGATCGCAAAGATGACCTCGATGACGACCGACCCGCCGAGGGTCCCCGCCAGCCAGATCGAGAACAGCGTCATGACCGGGACCATGGCGTTCTTGAGACCGTGCCGGCGCAGCGTCAGGAGCTGGCTCAGGCCCCGCGAGCGCGCGGCGGTGATGTACGGCGATTCGAGCACGGTGATCATCGACGCCCGGGTGACACCGAGGAGATAGGCCAGCGGGCGCAGGGCCAGGACGCCGGCCGGCAGGATCACCGACACCGGGCTGCTCCAGCCGGCCGCCGGAAGCCAGCCGAGCCACAAAGCGAAGACGAGCATCCCGAGCGGCGCCAGCCAGTACTCCGGCAGGGCCACGAGACCCTGGGTCAGCAGGATGATCGAGCTGTCGCGACGCCCGCCGGGCTTCAGCGCCGCGAGGATGCCGAGGGGCACGGCGATGATCGTGGCCAGGAGCAGTGCCGAGAGGGCCAGGACGAAGGACACGCCCAGGCCGCGGGCGATGATGCCGATGACCGGCTGGCGATTCGTGTACGAGCTTCCGAAATCGCCGCTGACCGCGGCCTCCAACCAGCGCAGGTACTGGACCGGAACTGGCTGGTCGAGGCCGAACTGGCGCCGGACCGCCTCGACCGTTGCGGGGTCCAGGGCGAGCTCGCCGCCGAGCCGGGCACGGAGGATCTGGCGGGCCGGGTCGGTCTCGCCCAGGTACGGGACCACGAAGGCCAGCACCGACACCGCGAACAGCGTCGCGACCAGGAAGATGACCCGGCGCACGATGAATCGAGCCATGTCAGGAACCCGGGCGCGAGGGTCGGGATCGCGTCGCGACCACCGGGACGGTCATACGGAGCTCCGACTTCGAGGTGGGCGGACTCTGGGCCGCGACTGCCATTGTCACCCCCTCAGCTGGATTGTCAACAGTTATCTGCTGACGCTCCCTGAGCCCGGACCGCCTGGCGTCGGGGCGAGGAAATTACGTGCATACTGTTGACAGCCGACACTCAACGTGCAGAATACGAGGCTCGGAGCACGCGTCGCCGTGAACCTGCGAGCGCGTCCCCCGCCGAGGCTGCTGGAGGAGGCAGGCCGATGTTCCATAGGCGCAATCCCTTGCTCGGCGGTCTGTTGGTCGCCGCCCTCATCGTGACGGCCTGCCAGGGCGCCGCGTCGTCGGCACCATCGGGCACGCCGACCGGCACCGGGGGCTCGCCAACCGATGCCCCGAGCGTCGCCCCGGGTGACGCTACCCTCGTCTGGGCCTCGCGCGAGACGGTTGACAACGCCTGGGCGTTGGAGACCGACGACGCCTTCATCTTGACCATCTCTGGGATCGCCGAGACGCTCACCCGGACGGGCTTCGACGGTCAGCCCGAGCCCGCCCTCGCGACGGAGTGGCGACGAACCGATGACACGACGTGGGAGTTCACGCTCCGCGATGGCGTGACGTTCCACGACGGTACGCCCGTCACGGCCGACGCCGTCGCGGCGTCGCTCACCTACCTGCTCGGCGTCGACGCTCCGGCCCGATCCTTCAATCCCAACGCCATCGCGTCGGTCGAGGCTACCGGAGACGGCATCGTCACCGTGACGTCGACGTCTTCGAACGCGCTCATCCCGCTCTACGTCGCCAGCCCGAACACGGTCATCCTGGCCGAACGGGCCTACTCCGGCGGCGGCATCGATCCGACCCAGGCGGGCACGGGGCCCTTCGTCCTGACCGCCCAGAACCTGCCGTCCGACTTCACCCTGACGCGCAACGAGACCTACTGGGGCGGCGACGTCGCCCTCGCCGGCGCGCAGGTCCGGCTCATCCCCGACGGGGCCACCCGCGCGACCCTGCTCCAGACGGGCGAGGTCGACATCGCGAGCTCGCTGCCGATCCCGACGATCCCGCTCATCGAGGCGAACGGCGACCTGGTGGTCGTCCGAAGCCAGCTCGCCCGAACGAACTCGATGTACATGAACAACAGCCGGGCGCCGCTCAACGACGTCCTGGTCCGCCAGGCGATCCAGGCGGCGATCGACGTCGACGCCATCGCCAACCAGGTTCTCGAGGGCGCGGTTGCCCCGGCGGCCGGCCCGTTTGCGTCAAACGCGGCCTGGGCACCGGCCGGCGCCACGCCCATCGTCAGGGACGTCGACCGGGCGAAGTCACTCCTCGCGGAGGCGGGATTCGGAGAGGGCGAGCTCACCTTGTCCCTCTGGACCTACCCCTCCCGGGCCGAGCTGCCCGATGTCGCCGTCGCGATCCAGGGGATGCTGACGGAGGCCGGGATCGTCGTCGAGATCCGGGTCGCCGATTACGCCGCCATGGAGGGCGATGTCCTCGCCGGCGACTACGACCTGTTCGTCCTGTCCCGCGGCTACCTCACCGACATCAACGACCCGGCCGGCATGCTCCGCGCCGACTACACCTGCGGCGGGGGCTACAACCTCTCGCTCTTCTGCGACGAGACGGTCGACACGCGGCTCGAGGCCGCCGTCTCCGACGATGATCCCAGCTCCCGGTACGCCGTCTACTCGGACGTAGCGACGCTGCTCCAGGAAACCGCCGTCGACGTGTTCCTCTACCACCCCCAGGAGCTCGCCGGGGCCCGGTCCGGGGTCCAGAACTTCAGGGTCCACCCCCTGGAGCACTACCTGCTCTCCCCAGTGCTGACGATCTCGGAGTAGCCGGAACGACGCGCCCGGACGGCGCGAATCTGAACCTACGAGCGCCCGGCCGCCACGCGGCCGGGCGCTCGGCTTCCTGACTGAATCGAGGCCCACCATGACGATCGGCTACGAGCATCGCCCGCCCTGGGACGACGCCGGCATCGGCGGTGCGCCGATCGCCGATCTCCCCGCCCGGGCGGACGTCGTCGTGATCGGCGGCGGGATCATGGGTGCGGCGACCGCCTACGAGCTCAGCGTCAAGGGCGCCTCGGTCGTCCTCCTCGAGAAGGGCCGGGTGGGCGGCGAGCAATCGGGGCGCAACTGGGGCTGGGTCCGCCAGCAGGCCCGCGACGAGGACGAGCTGCCGCTCATGCAGGCCTCGAACGCCCGATGGCGGGCGCTCGAGGCCGAGCTCGGCGCGTCGATCGAATGGACCCAGGCCGGCAACCTCGCGCTCGCCACCGACCCGGCGCGGATCGCCTTCTTCGAGAGCTGGGTCAAGCTCGCCGAGGCCGCCGGCCTCGACACCCGAATCATCGACCAGGCCGAGATCCGGCGCCTCCTCCCTGCCCTCGAAGGCGAGTGGCTCGGAGCCATGTACACCCCGTCCGATGCGCACGCCGAGCCGTTGCTCGCGACTCGAGCGTTTGCCTCAGCCGCGGAGGCCCGGGGCGTCGTCATCGCCGAGGACTGCGCGGTCGACAGGATCCTGGTCGCGGGCGGCCGCGTCACCGGCGTCGCCACGGAACGCGGCGCGATCCGGGCCGAACACGTGGTCTGTGCCGCCGGGGTCTGGGCGGCCCGGCTGCTGGGCGGCGTCGGCGTCGACCTGCCCGTCCGCATCGTCCACACGTCCGTGGCGCGGACAAGGCCCGTGGAGCGGATCACCGAGATGGGCGTCGGCTACCACCCCGTCGTATCGCTCCGGCAACGCCACAGCGGAGCCCTGTACCTCGCCGCCGGCGGCTGGAGCGACTACGACATTACGCTCGATTCGTTCTCGCACCTCCGGGCATTCCTGCCCAACTACCTGAAGAACCGGAAGATGATCAAGGTCCACGTCGGGCGGCCGTTGCTCGAGGACCTCCGTCGTCGGGCCCTCCGTCGTGACCTCCCCTGGCAGCTCCGGCACGACCGCGTGCTCTCCCCGCCGGCGAATCCCGAGAAGGTCCGGAGTGCGGTCGCCAACTTCCGCAGGATCTTCCCGACGATTCCGATCGAGATCGATCGGGCTTGGGCCGGGTACACGGACACGACACCTGACGCGATCCCGGTGATCGACGAGCTCTCGTCGCCTGCCGGCCTCGTCGTGGCGACCGGCTTCAGCGGTCATGGGTTCGGGATGGGTCCGATCGTCGGGCGGCTGGTCGCCGAGCAGATCGCTGACCGGCAGCCCTCGCTCGACCTGCACGCCTTCCGCCACGGCCGCTTCGCGGACGGGACGTACCACAAGGCGCGGCTCGTGGCCTGACGGGCAGCCCGAGACGCCGACGCACGCCCGCAGGGAGGCCGTCATGACGACCGAGACCGATCCTGGATCCCGGACTGCCAATGCCGCGCTGTTCGAGCGCTATCTCCACGCCTGGTCGACGAGCAACGTCGACGAGATCTGCGCCATGACCCATCCCGACGGCGTCTACGAAGCGTCATACGGGCCCCACCCGTACGGCAACCGGTTCGTCGGTCCCGAGGGCGTCCGCGCCGGCCTGGAGGCGATGCATGCCGCGTCGACGAACCGCTCGAGCAGCCACGAGTACCACCACACCTACCTGTACGGTGATCTGGGATTCGCCCGCTGGACGAGCGACTTCGTCGACAAGGACGGCGTTGCCGGATCGGTGGAGGGCGCCGACTTCTTCGAGTTCAGGGACGGCCTCGTCCTCGCCAAGCTGGCTTACCGCAAGGTCATCGCGGGCTAGGAGGCCGGCCGTCTGGCGGTCGACGATCCGTCAGCGAGCGGCAGTCACCTCGACCTCGATCCGGCAATCGCGGGCGAGTCGCGTCACGCCCACGGTCGCCCGCGCCGGCGGTTGCGTCGGAAAGACACTCCTGAAGACGTCGTTCATCTGGGCGAAGGTCTCGAAGTCGGTCAGGTAGACCG
>Ga0302046_10002799_pt1 | contig 16129 bp, 18 predicted proteins | sample RVTome_11_FD_200261 | JGI IMG/M metagenome (GOLD analysis project Ga0302046, IMG submission 200261) | Soil microbial communities from uranium-contaminated site in the Upper Colorado River Basin, Wyoming, United States - RVT147D111 (version 2) ...
CCTTCTCCCCCTCCCACACCGTGGTGCCCCAGCCGATGACGCCGGCGTAGAACGCCTGCGCGGCTTCGGGGTCGGTGGTCAACAGCTCGTGCCAGATGAAACGTCCGCGCGGAAACTCGGTGCTCATGCTCGCTCTCCTTCGGGTCTCGGGTGTCTGGTCATGGTTCGGTCCGCCGTCACGGCGCCGGCGTGATCATACGCGTAAACAAGGCGTAATGTTACACCCCCGAGCGGTCCATCGCCGAAACGCCACCGCGGGCCCGCGACGGGCCGTCTGCGGCCGGATCACCTGAGCGCCGCGCGCACCGCCGGCAGCCCCTCCTCGTGTACCCGCAGCACCGGGAGCCGCCCGACCGTGTCGTCCCAGTACGGAGTGCGGCGGAACCACCAGAGCCAGCGCGCCTGGCGGTCGCCGGCGAACGCCGAGTCCTCGAGCGCCGCCGCCCACTCGGCGGCGAGCGCGGGATCGGCGGCGAGCCTCTCGTGCGCCAGTCCCTCGAGCACGCCCGAGTCGATGTACTCCTTGCGCTCGAGCGCGGTCGAGAGCAGCCCCCAGGCGAACAGCGAGTCGGGGGCCTCGGGCTCGAGGAGCTGGACCGCGACCTCGAAATCGGGCTGGTCGGCGGGCACCCAGAGCGCGCCGGCGGACACCGTGACGCGCTCGGCGGCGCGGGCGACCTCGCCCTCGACGCGGGTGAGCCCCTGGTAGGGCGCCTCGGCGTAGTCGGGCGCGGCGATCCGCAGGGTCTCGGCGGTCAGCTCGGCCGGCCGCGACAGCGCCTCGAACTCGAGCCCGTGGCCGGCCAGCCGCTCCTCGATCTGCGGCCACCCGGGGAGGACGAGATAGCCGCGCGGGCGGGGGACGGTGATCCCCGCCACCGAACGGTGGTGCCAGTCGACCTCGACCTCGCGCACCGTGCCGCGCTGGTAGGCGAGGATCGGCGCCCCGAGCGCGACCGAGTCGATCGTCCGCCAGTCGTAGACCGCGAACCGGATGCGCTCGGGCTCGGGCGCCGGCTTCCAAGTCAGGACCACCTCCGACGGCTCCGCGCCCGCCCGCCCGGCCGCCGCCGTCGCCGCCTCCGCGGCCGCGACCGCCGCCACCAGGTCGCCACCGGCGCGGTCGATCTCATCGAGCAAGGCGGCGAGGAAGTCGCGGTTCGCGAGCACCCGCTCGCGGTAGGGCTTGTAGGAGTGGTTCTCGATCAGGATCGACGGCCGGTGGCGCAGCGGGTAGTAGCCGGTGGCGTACCGCGGCTCGGGCACCCAGGAGCTGAATCCGACGGCCGGGTCGGCGCGGTCGGTCAGGTCGACGTAGGGACCGTTGCGGTGGCCGGCGGCCGCGGTCGCCGCCAGCACGCGCGGCATGTGGCCGGCCAGCCAGGCGCCGACGAGCGGCGAGAGCTGCGGCGGCTCGACCCACGCCCAGGTCAGCACCCAGTCGTGGTCGACGCCGTCGGTGACGTGGTTGTCGACATGCAGGTGCGGCCGCCAGCGGTCGACCAGCCCGACGAGCGCCCGCGCCTCGGCGCTCTGGAGCTTGAGGTGATCGCGGTTGAGGTCGAGCCCCGAGGCCGTGGTGCGGAACCCCATCCCCTCGACCGGCCCGTCCTGATTCGGCCGGTTGAACCGCGACACCCGCTCGTGCCCGTCGACGTTGTAGATCGGCACCCAGAGCACGGTGGCGTTCGGCACCGCGCGCCGCCCGAGCGCCATGTCGCGCAAGAGCATCAGCGAAGCGTCCTTGCCGTCGATCTCCCCGGCGTGGATCCCGCTCTGGATCATCACCACCGGCCGCCCGGCGGCGGCGTTGGGCTCCGGCGTGAACTCCCCCCATGGCGAGAGGATCGCCACCGGCATCGCCCGCCCCTCGCCCGAGGTACCGAAGAACTCCAGTTTCAGCGCGGGGAGCGAGTCGGCGAGCCGGCGGAGGAACGCGACCGTCTCGTCGTACGAGGCGGTGGCGCGGAACTCGGTACGCTCGGCGACGGTGAGCCACTCGGCGGGGACGGGAGCCTGGGCGGTGGCGATGGTGGGGATCGCGAGACAGGCGGCGAGGGCGAGGGCGGAGACAAAGACCGAGGCGGTGGTTCGGCTCATGGTGAGCGCATTCTCTCAGGTCGGCGCGGGCGGCCCTCGGACGACGGGCCGTGGAATGCTCGCGTCTGCGCCTCGCGCCTCATTGTCGCCCGCCTGGCTCGGCGAGCTTCACCCACCGGGACCGCACCGCGATTCCGTCTGGTAAGAGTACTTACCACGTGGTACGCTCGCTTACCACTCGATTCGGGAACCCCGTGCCATGCGCCTCGATGCCCCACTGGACGACATCTTTCGGAGCCCGAGTAACGTCCGCGTGCTCCGCGCCCTCCACCAGCTTCCGGCGGGTCTTTCGGCCAGCGCCCGAGAGATCGCTCGCCGGGCCGGCGTTTCCCACCCCACTGCGTCGAAGGCACTCGCCTCCCTGGCGGAGCAGGGGGTCGTGGCTCGTACCCGGGCTCCTCGTGCCAGCGCATTCGAGCTTCGCCGCACTCACACGGCCGTCGAGCGACTCACCTCTCTGTTCGAATGGGAAGAGCGCCTCCGGCGGGAGCTCATCGATCTCCTGCGCACGGAGATCCTAGGCCGCGCTCGCAGCTCAGTAACCGCAGCCTACTTGTTTGGCAGCGCCGCGAAGGGTGACATGACGGCCACGAGCGACCTCGACATTGCAGTTCTCCATACAGCGTGTACCACCGAGAGCGTCACGGCCGCCCTGCAGGAGATTGGTGAGACCATCCAGCGGCGATTCGGGAACCGTCTGAGCTTCATCCTCGCCGACAGGCCGCTCGAGGAGCTTCAGGAGAGCCGGCGAGAAGGTTTCAGGCTCTCGCGCCGGATCCTCCGCGAAGGGATCCCGATCCTCGATTCTCAAGCGAGGCCCGTGAATGGTTAGACGCTCGAAGACCGTTTCCGTCCCCCCGGGCCGCCTCCGACCTCTACCTGGCCAAGCAGAGGTGGCCGTCACTTGAAGTGTGCAAGCAGAAATTGTTCGACAAAACCGATGACACTTCCAACTTCTTGAGGGGTGATCTTTGCCCAGTCAGCGTGCATGGCTGAATCGCGGATTCTCGGCATTGTGTCAAGTAGGGTTTTGGGGGCTCCAGAGACGAGGCCCTTCGCCTTCAGGGCATTAACGACCTCCTGCATTACCTTTCCATTCACTTGAAGACCTTCCAACCGACCGAGGCGCTTGAGCGCATCCTCTAGCGCAGCACACCCGAGGACCGCAGCGACATCTTTATGACCATGCTCTAGAGCTGTTTTTGCCGCGACCACAAAATCAGCGAGAATCTCTCCGGATAACACCGCTTCGACTCGGAAGAGGTATCCGCGCTCGTAGTCGGATTTGGCCGCATTGAACACTCCTCGCATTGCGGCGAGATGGCTAGGATAACCGCGGTATCGAGCGTACGCCTTAGTTAGATTCTGATAGTGGGGAGAGTCTTCACCGAAGACGGCGGCCACCAAGTGCATGGCACTGGAAGCCCATTGCTGAAAGGCCTCCGTGTCGACTCTTTGAATTCCTTCGGCATTGTGCCTCAGTGGCACTTTCTCACCCTCGGAACCGAGTTCTCGGAATCGTTTCGACAATCGCTCGGATAGCATCACATCCCCACGGCCAACTTGGCTGTGCCTAGGTGGTACATGAAGTGAGGCGTAGCGAGCGGCTCGGCAGACACTCGCGCCCTTGCTCCACCCTCCTCTCCGGCGGCATCACCGCGGGTGAACACTGGCGGCAGGTGTCTCACGCGCAAACTCGGCTAGCCACTCCCGCTGCGCCGCGGTTTCCGGCACCGCGGTTCCACGGGCGCTCGCGATGCTGCGAAACGCTTCGTCCGGAGCTTCACCGGCGGAGACTAGGAGCGCCGCAGCAATTACCGCGGATCTGCCAATTCCCTGGCGGCAGTGAACGGCAACATCCTTCCCTGATTCAAGTGCTGCCCCCAGCACCTTGAGCAGGTCGGCCGTCTTGTCCCGCGGGTCGGGCACGCCGCGGTCGGGAATCGGGAAGACGTGAAACTCCAGCCCCAGCTCGCGGCTGCGCGCCTCCTCCTCTTGGAGCTCAAGCTCGGCCACCTCGTCCCGCGTTAGCAGAGATGCGACCACCTCCAAACCCGCCTCTCGCCACGCCCGGACCTCGTCTGGGAGCCAGTCACCACCGCGCGGGCGCAGGAGGATTCCGAGCCGACCAGGCCACGGGCCTGGTACCCAATAGACCTCAGGGGTCATCCCTGCTCCCGTTCATCTGGTGACCATTCTTCCATGACTTCTCTGGCAAGCTCGTTGACATCCACGCCCCGCTCCTGGAGGACGTGGACGCGATGGTGTCCCTCCATTATGGTGCCGTCAGGCCTGGTTTTCAACGCACCCGGCTTGCCAGGGCGCAATGAGTCGATCAACTCGTCCGTGGTCAGTTTCCTAAAGCCCGCCAGCTTCGGCCGGCTCAACGACCCTTCCGAGTGCAATGGTGTCAGCGGACACCGGCTCACCTCCTGCCCCTCCTGGTCCCCTCACTACGCTGGTTGGCCTTCGTCGGGACGGAGACAATATTACGCCTCATTTACGCCATCGTCAAGACCAGGGCCGGCGGTAGACGGCGAGCCCGGCGAGGGCGGGGAGGAGATAGCTCCAGGCCTGGTAGCGGGTCCCGCCCCACCCCCAGCCGAAGCCGCGGAGGTGGTGCTGGAAGAGAAGCCGCGTCACCAGCGCCGCCATCCCCGGGCACCACATGAGCGCGATCACCCAGCGCCCGCCGCCACCCGCGAACCCACCCGCGGCGGCGGCGATCAGGTAGTAATACGGGGCGCTGGCGGCGAAAGTGAGGACGAGGAACGCGATCATCTGCTTGCGGGACGAGCCCATGCGCAGCCTCCTGTCCGGCCTGCCGGGCAGGCCAGCATGAGCGAGACCCCTGGCCCTGCTGCGCGCCGGCCGCGCGGTTTCACCGTCGACCCACAACCGGATGATCCCACGCCGCCGGGCGATTACGCCGAACCCACTAACGGACCTGCCGTACACTGCGAGGTCGCCGGCCGCGGCCTCAAGGCCCGCGCCGCGACGACCTCGGGACGAACCGACGATGCGACCTCTCCGCTTCCCGCTGCTCGCCACCGCCTTGGCTGCCACGTCTGCGGCCGGGCCGGCCCGGCCGGCGCCGGCGGTGACCGCGATCGAGGTGCCGCAGGGCGCGGCGGTCGTCATCGACGGACGGATGGACGAGGCCGAGTGGCGGGCTTCGACGGTCCACGAAGTCGCCGACGGCGTCACGATCCGGCTGCAGCACGCGGCGGGCGGCCTCTTCGTCGGCATCGCCTCGGTACGCCGGGCCTTCGCCAGCGCGTGCGTCGCGCACGGGGACGCCGTGCGCGTGCTCCACGCCTCGGCCGCCCTCGGCAGCGTCGGCTATGCGCGCGAGGGCGAGTCGTGGGTCACGCGGGAGACCAAGTTCGTCTACGGCATGCGCAACCCCGAGCTGACCGCGGCGGCGCGCGCGGAGCGGAGCGAGTACCTGGCCCGGCACGGTTGGGTGGCGAGCACCACCCGCATGGGCGACGGCAGGGTGCAGGAGCTGCAGATCTCGCGCGAGCGGATCGCCGGGCTGACGGGGCTCGCGGTGGCGCTCTACCTCCCCGCGGGCGATTCCGGGGCCGTGATCGCGTGGCCGGCGACCGCCGCCGCGGACGGCTGCGCCCGACGAGCGGTTGGTGGGCGGCTACCTACCGGAGCGGCTGGCGTTCGCGCCGAGGAGGTGGCTGCAGTTGACGTTCGCGCCCTGAAGCCGGTGGCACCGCCTCCGGCACCATCAGGCGACGAGGAGAAGCCGGCGATGAAGATGAAGGCGTATGCGAGCTTCGATGATTACCTCGACGCCCAGAGCCCCGAGAACCAGGCGATCATCCGGGCCCTCCGACAGTTCGTGAGACGCACCGCGCCCGGGCTGACCGAGGCCGTGAAGTGGGGGAATGGGTGTTGGGTCGGCAAGAACGGTCCCGTGGCCTACGTCTACTCGGATACCGAATACGTGCAGTTCGGCTTTTTCAACGGAGCCTCCTTGAAGGATCCGAAGGGACTGCTCGAGGGCAAGGGGCAGTACGTGCGGCACATGAAAGTCCGCGACCGGTCCTCGATCGACGAGCGGGCGTTTGCGGCCCTGCTCCGGCAAGCCACGCGCTCGCGCGGCTGAAGAGGCGAGACCGGCTCACTGATCGATCAGCGGCCGGCGGTGGCGCGGATCGGTCGGATGTCGCCGAGGTCGACCGACACAGCCTGGCTCAGGTCGTACGCGGCCTGGAGGTCGATCCACAGGCGGGCCGGCGTGCCGAGAGCGGCTTCGAGCCTGCGAGCCATGACCGGACTGACGCCGGCCTTGAGGTTGACGACATCCGAAAGCGCCTTGCGGGTCACCCCGAGCGCTCGTGCGGCCGCCGTGACGGTGGTACCGCGGGCCTCGAGCTCCTCGCGCAAGATCTCTCCCGGGTGAGCCGGATCCTGCATGGTCTCCATTCGCGCGCAATCTCCTAGGGGTAGTCCTCGTAGTCCAGATCGTCGAACTCCCCGTCGGCGTTGACCGAGAAGGTGATCCTCCAGTTGCCGCTGACGTCGACGGCCCACCTGTCGCCCTGGTCCCCCTTGAGCGGGTGCAGCCGCATGAAGACGAAAGGCCGGAGATCGTTGAGCCCCTCCGCTTGGTGCAAGAGTGACAGGACACGACCCAGCCTCTGTGCGTGTCGAGGGTCGATGCCTCGAGTGTCGCCGCGACCGAAGAAGCGACGAAGCCCCTTGTGCCGGAAGCCGACGACCACTCGGTGAGTGTATTCCCCAACCCTCCGGCCGCCCCGGACGCCTGAATCGTCGTCCCAGGAACCGGCCGGCTCCCGGCGAGCCAGCGCCAACGGTCCCGCAGCCGGGCGACGCCGGGGCGCCGGATCACGCGGACGTCCTCGGAGCTGAGCCCGAGCGAGGTCGCGATGTCGCCGCTCGATGCGAGCCAGCCCTTGACCCGCGTGCGGGCGATCGGGTCCTGCGGGGCGACGCTCGACGCCACCAGGTCGCGATCGGCCGCGTCGATCGGCGCGAGCCGAGCGTCCCGAGCGCGCCGCCTGGCCGCCGGCGTCCGCGCCACCCGAGAATGAACGCCCCGATCCGCTCGGGCTCCCAAACCGGCCCGGCGCGCAGCCTCTCGATCGTCAGCAAAGCGCATCCTGCGCCAAGTCGCGCCCCCCGTCCTCGGAGCCGAGCCGCCGGCGCCCGAACGCCACCAGCCGCCAGCCGTACCGTCGGCACAGCTCGGCCTCCTCGTCCCGGGCCGGCTGGTGTCTCGGGCTGTTGCGATGCGGCGAGCGAGGTCGGCATCTGCGAGGGCGGGGGCGGGGGTGGGGTTCACGCCCTCTGGCGATCGACATCTTCCGATCTTCGCAGCGGTGCCGCCCCCCGATGTAATGATTCCTCCGTAGCTGACACTCGCTGTCGAGGGCCAGAAGAAACGCGCGGCACCAGGCACCCGGCGCCATGGAGATCGTCTTCCTCAACATGGCCGACAAGCAGGACGCCCTGATGCGCAAGAGCGTCGTCTCCCGGCGCCGTTTGTTCAACGAGCATTGCTCGAGGAGGAGATTCAGATGGCCTTGATCGCCAGAAAGCCGGTCCCCTCATACCGTGGTTTACGAGCACGCAGTCTCGTTCTGTTCGTTGTCGTCCTCGGAGTTCTGCTTCTCTTACCGACCTTGTCGGCTGGCGCGGGGCTCGACTGCGCGTGTATTTCGTGTCGATCGGGCGCGTCATGTCAAACGTGCGACTCCCTGATCGACTCGCGTCGCGCGCTCGCCGGCTCACAAGGGTTCGAGTTTGATCAACAAGAGGCCTCACGCTGGATTCGCGATCTGACCGGGAACTTCAATTCACCTTATAACTGGACTAGTCGAGACAATCTGCTGGGCGTCCGGGTGTCTCTCTCGGACTATGTGGCGAATGCGGCCACCGAGGCCATCCCCCCCTTGCTGCCGGTTGCTTCCGCGATAGGAGGCATTTCGCTACCGCCGGTAGATGGAACCGGGCCTGTCATGGGTGCAGCTGTGGCCGGTTCGACGGCACAATCACGGGTTCAGGCGTGGCCCGGGGACCTCGACTATTTCGGCCGGATTTTTTTCCGAATCGGCGATGAATCGCACTTCAACCCGACCATCGGACTCGCGCAACTCGCCCCCATGGCTCGCTCCATGTTTCTCGAGCGGCCAACCGTAGACGGTTTCGAAATCATTCCGATCGAAGCGAAATTCGGCGTCGATCGGGATGGCAAGGTTATTACGTGGACCCCGCGGGAGGTCGAGAACGGCGTGACCACCGTGGGAGGGCATCAGTGGAACGCGCAGACGAGTCACGAGTTCATCAAGATCGACTGGCTGGCCCACAGGCTCCGAGATCACTTGATCCTGAATACCAGCCTCGTCATCGATCCGCTGACCTGGGAACTCGGAACGGCCGAGTTCCAGTCACTCGCCGACGGCATTGATCCGGTGTTCCAGGAGATCTACCTTGACGCCGAGCCGGCGGTCCAGGATGGCCTCCAGAATCTGGTCAATCGAGGCGGGCTCGACCTGGAGACGTATCGAGCCCAGATGTGTGGAGAGGTCATCAAGTACTCGGATCCGACACGGCCTAACTGGGGCAAGGCCGCCAAGAGGCTCTACAATCTCCTGCGCGCTGGAGAGTGTCTTGCGGACGCAGCGTACGTCGGCGAACTGCTCGACGAGCCCATCACTCGCCTATACCAGATCTGGAGCCAGCTAAAGGGGCTGCAGGAGGCCGTGCAAGGAGAACACTTCGATCACTCTGCGCGGGTGGCGTTCGCTCGCCATCTCCAGCAAGAGCTGGCCGAGGTCTCCAGATCGATGGACGTGAGTACTATCGCGACCTCCATGAATCTCATGGTCACGTCGGTACAGCGTGGACAAACCAACCAGGCCGTCAGCGAGATGACTGCGGCACGGGTGCACATCATCCGAGCGTTGAACGATTGGTTCGAGCCGAGGCTTCGAGCGGCTCCCGAGGTGAACCATCTCATCATGAATTGCAGCGCCAAGGTGGGTCCGGATGAGAAGGACGAGCTTCGAAAGAAGAGAGACCTCGTGGACCGAGAGGACGAAGACGTGCCGACGCGAAATCAGCTGTGCAGCGGCTCGGCTCCCTTCGATTTAAAGATCTACGGTCTCAACGTAGATTGCGGAAAGAGTCCACAGCTGTGGCATCTTTCGCCGGCTCACGAGGTCGCCGTCTCCTCTCTAAACCTGACCGCGACGACAAACAAACCTGTCGTTTGGGGCTTCCAGACGGGTAGCAACTGGGCGGCCGTCGCCACCACGGAGTTGGAGGTCACGAGAGGCGGATCGTATCGATTCCAGGTCGCATTGGGCCAGTCCGATTCGGCCAAACTCGTGATCGACGGGCTCTCGGTCCTCGACAGCGGTTGCGTCTGGGACGCCACCAAGTCGGGAACCATGAACCTCACGACGGGGCGACACCATCTTCAGCTGGTCTACACTGACGACGGATGGCCCGATACCCTTCGACTTTCGTACAGTGGTCCCGATACGGGCGGGGCGGACCGACTTGTCGACCTCTCGGTCGCCAGGTGCCCCGCGGCGCGCTGACATCCAGGTCGGCTGACGTCGTGGTGATCCGGACTACTGGCGTCGTATGTGGGTCGCCATGACGCCGCTCGGCTGGGCCGCGTCGCTGGCGCTCGGCGTGGCGCCGGCGGACGCGCCGGTGGTGGCTCTCTCTCCACCGCCGGTGGCGTGCAACCCTCGGGCTCTGAATCCGTAGCCTAGACTATCGTGGTATCGTCGCGACCCCGACCATGGAGCCCAACAAGACCCCGAACGCCCTGCTGCACGGAGCGCTGGACGCCTTGATCCTCAAGACCCTGGCGTGGGGGCCGCGGCACGGCTATGCGATCGCCCGGTCGATCGAGGACGCCACCGGCAACGCGGTGCTGGTCGAGGAAGGCTCGCTCTACCCCGCGCTCTACCGGATGGAGCGGCGGGGGTGGCTCGAGGCGGAGTGGGGCACCTCCGAGCTGGGGCGGCGGGCCAAGCTCTACCGGCTCACCGACGCCGGCCGCGAGCAGCTCGCGCTCGAGACCGCGACCTGGCGGCGCTTCGCGGCGGCGGTGTCGAAGGTGCTGCTCGCGCGATGAGGCGCTCGCTGCGGTCGCCTCTGTGGAACGTGCCGCTCGCGCGGGAGGTCGACGAGGAGCTGGACCTCCACCTCGAGCTGCTGACCCGCGAGTTGGTCGCGCGCGGGATGGACCCCGCCGCGGCGCGCGACGCCGCGCGGCGCCGGATGGGCGACCTCGCGAGCGTGCGCCGGACCTGCATGGACCTGGGTAGAAGGAGGGAACGCGAGATGCGCCTGACACGGTGGATCGACGAGCTGCGCTTCGACCTGAGGTTCGCGCTGCGGCAGTTGCGGCGCGCGCCCGCCTTCACCCTGGTCGCGGCGGCGACGCTGGCGCTCGGCATCGGCGCCAACGGCGCGATCTTCGCGCTGGTCGACGCGACGCTCCTGCGCCCGCTGCCGTTCCCCGAACCCGACCGCCTGGTCGCGGTGTGGGAGAGCAGGGAGATCGAGGCCCGGGACGGCGCGTCGCCGCTCAACGTCGCCGACTGGAACGAGCGGAGCCGCGCGTTCGAGCGGCTCGCCGGGTACGTGCCCAACGTCGGCGGCATGGTGATGGCCGGCGCCGGCGGCACCGCCGAGACCGTGCCCCGCCAGTGGGTGACATCCGGCGTCTTCGACGTGCTCGGCGTCCGGCCCGTCGCCGGCCGCACCTTCCAGCCCGAGGACGACCGGCAGCGCGCCAACGTCGTCGTCCTCGGCGAGGGCTTCTGGCGCGCGCGCTTCGGCGGCGACCCGGCGATCGTCGGCAGCGACCTCCGCCTGGACGGGGAGCCGTTCACCGTCGTCGGCGTCGTGCCCCAGGCAGCCGAGGTGATCGGGCGGAGCGACATGTGGGCGCTCCGCTCCCTCCCCCCCAACCCCAACCCGGCCCTCCGCGGCGCGCACTTCCTCGCGGTGGTCGGGCGGATGAGGCCCGGCGTCGCGCTCGACGACGCGGCCGCCGATCTCTCGGCGGTCGCCGGCGCGCTGGCGCGGGAGTACCCCGAGACCAACGCCGGCCGCGGCGTGACGCTCGAGCCGTTCCACGACGCGGTGATCGGGAGCGACCTGCGGATCACCTCGCTGCTGTTCGTCGGCGTCGTCGGCTTCGTCCTCCTCATCTGCTGCGCCAACGTCGCGAACCTCCTGATGGCGCGCGCCACCGTGCGCACGAAGGAGCTGGCGATGCGGTCGGCGCTCGGCGCCGGCCGGCCGCGCGTCGTCCGCCAGCTCCTCACCGAGAGCCTGGTGCTCGCGGCCCTCGGCGGCGCCCTCGGCGTCGGGGTCGGCGCGGCGATCCTCGAGGTCGCGCCGTCGGTGATCCCGCCGGGGCTGCTGCCGGCGGCGGTCACGCTCGCGTTCGACCTCAGGGTGGTCGGGTTCTGCGCCGCGGCGGCGCTGTTCGTCGGGCTGCTCTTCGGCCTGGTGCCCGCGTGGCGCGCCAGGGAGCTGACGTCGGCCCGGGCGATCGCCGCCGATGGCCGGACGGCCTCGGCCGGCGGCGGCCGGCTGCGCGAGGCGCTCGTCGTCACCGAGGTGGCGACCGCCGTCGTGCTCGTCTTCGGCGCCGGGCTGCTGCTGCGGACGCTCCTCGCCGTCGACGGCGTCGATCGCGGCTATCGCGCCGAAAGCGTCCTGACCCTGATGGTCGACCCGCTGGGCTCCCGCTATCCGACCCCCGAGGCGCTGCTCGGGTTCTATGACGCCGTCGAACGGGAGGTCGAGGCCGTGCCCGGCGTCCGCGGCGTCGCCTGGGCGAGCACGCTGCCGATGGGCGACTCGATCGTCGGGGACTTCTCCGTCGAGGTCGTCGGCGACCCGCTGCCGGACGAGGCCCTGCGTCCCGTCGCGGACCTCCAGATCGTGAGCCCCGCCTACTTCGAGACGCTCGACCTGCCGGTGGTCGCGGGCCGGGGCTTCGACGACCGCGACACCGCGGACGGCCCTCCCGTGTGCATCGTGAACGAGGAGTTCGCCCGCCGTCACCTCCAGGGCCGGTCGCCGATCGGCAGGAGGATCGTCCTGCGGCCGGCGGACCAGCCGCAGGCGGAGGCGGGGGAGGCGGAGATCGTCGGGGTCGCCCGGCAAATCAGGGCCCGGCCCGACGAGCGGGCGGCGCTCCTCCAGGTCTACGTGCCGATCGCCCGGGCGCCGATCGACGACATCTACCTTCTCGTCCGGCCCGAGTCCGGCCGTGCCGAAGCCCTGGCGGGAGCCGTGCGCGCGGCGATCGGCCGCGTCGACAAGGAGCAGTTGGTGAGCGTCCGAGACATCCAGACCTTGGACGGCGTCGCGCGCGGCGCCACCGGGCGTCACCGCTTGCGCGCGGCGATGGTCGGGACGTTCGCCGGGCTGGCGCTGCTGCTGGCGATGGTCGGCGTGTTCGGCATCCTCACCTACTCGGTACAGCAGCGGATCGGCGACTTCGCCATGCGCCGGGCGCTCGGCGCCACCACCCGCGACGTCGCCCGCCTCGTCGCCGCCGGCGCGGCGCGCGTGATCGTCACCGGCGCCGCGATCGGACTGGCGCTCTCCATCTTCGCCGGCCGGCTGATCGCCTCCATGCTCTTCGGCGTCCAGGCGCTCGACCCGGCCACGTTCCTGTTCGTGCTGCTCCTGCTCGCGGCCACGGCCGCGCTCTCCGTCGCCGGCCCCGCCTGGCGGGCCGTGCGGATCGACCCGGCGGCGGCGCTGCGGCACGGGTGACGCGCCGGGCGCCGGGGACCGGATTCAGTCGCCCTGAAATCCGATGCCCCAGATGCGCAGAAGCTCCCGAAACCCATCGCCGTGCCGTCGGCGGAACTCGATGCGCTGAATCGAGTCGAGCACCCAGCTCAGGGCGGTGTAGTCGCAGGTCTTGTAGTACAGGGGGACGATGCGGTCGTCATACCGCCGGTCGTTGAGGGCGAAGACGAGCTCTCTCTTCACCCACGGAGAGACCACCGCCTGTGGGGACAGGACGACGAGGAACCAGTCACAGCGCCTCAGGGCTTGACCGATCTCGTCATGCCACTGCTGGGCACCGGCGAGGTTCGTCTCGCTGTACCAGACCGGAAGGCCGTGACGGCGCAGGATCCGCACCGCCTTGCGGGCGAAGGCTCGATTCGCCGACGCGTGGGAGAGGAAGACCTCGCCTGGTCGATCCCGGGCCGCTTCCGCCACGCCGCCTGCTTCTCCCCTAGGCAGGCGCGGCGCTCAGCAATGCGGCTTCGATCTGCTCCGCGACCTGCGTCGCATCTCCGCGGTACGAAATCGTCTGGAACTTCTTGAACACCCAGGGGATCTCGTCCGGCGAGCCGACGACGACGGGGACCAACCGGTTGCGATAGCGGGGATTGCCGAGCGCGTACTCGACCTCGGACCGGGCGTAGCTGGAACGGGCGTACTCGGGAGAGAAGAGAACGACCATCGCATCCGACGTCTCGAGCGCCTCGCTGACGCCCTTGGCCCAGCTATCCCCTGGCAGGATCTCTCGTTCTGGATCCCAGACCTGGAGCCCGCTCTCGGCAAGCTGAGCTGCCAGCTCTCTCGCCAGCGGGCCGTCTTCGGCGACGTGGCTGAGGAAGACTTGCATGGGTGGCTACTCCGTCTCGACGAACCGTTCGCCGCCCCCGGCCTGGCGCAGGCTCTCGTCGCGGAGAGTGCGCCGGGCGACGGCCATCGTCGTGCAGCGCATCGTAGCACGGGAGCTTCCGTCCCGCAGCCGCTCGGACCCGCCGTGGCGGCGGTGACGCCGCGCGATAGAGCCCGCCCCGCCTTCCGCCGGCCTCATGCCTCGAGGATGTACCCCGCGGACGCCGACGCCTCGTCCGCGGTCTCCTGCATCTCATTCACTCCAGGTTCTTTGATTACATTCAACATCCGAGAATTCAATGACATTGCAGTAACTTGCTATTTCTACTGTCGAGAGGTGACGATTGATGCGATCCGCTACGGCCGAGAAAACCTTGGCATGCGGAGGCTGGTGCCGGCAGTTGGAGATGACTGGCAGCGGGAAACAGGAATGCACCTATTCCTCAATGTTCCGGAGCGGGATGAGAAGTATAAAGATGCCATTTTGGTTTACTGGAAGGAAGGCCGACTCCGACTTGGTGGTGTGCGGCGCACACCAAGAAACGAAGGCGCGAACGGAGAGGGTGACCAAGAGACGTGCGCACAACACAGCTCCTCAAGTGAGCCTCCTTTGGCGAAGCGCGCCTCAGAAAGTCGCTGAGCAATATCACGTTACGCAGCTGGGGCACGTGAAGACCAACGGTCGGAGTAAACCTTGATGCGGGCCTTGCTGTAGGCGGGCTTGCCGTTGGAGCGTTCGCAGGCCTCGAGGGCCTTCTTGCCCTCGGCGGTCAGCCGGTACACGAACCGCTCGTCGATGGGGCCGGAGGGTTCCGGCAGGCTGGTAGAGTCGCTGATACGTCCGGACATGGAGCTGATCCCTCCTGTTCGGGCCAGGGTGTGACGGAGCCATCACTCCGTCGCGCCCGTTTGTCGTTCTCGGCTCGGCCGGGCGGGCGCTCGGTTCGAGCCGTCTTCACGCTGTTCTCGATTAGGCTTTCTTCCGGTGTTTACGCCTGGTTACCGTAGCACTTTAGGGAGGAGGGAGTCAACCCCGAATCGCGGTCGCGGTCGGCGCGGTCGCACCCCTGGCGGGTGTGCTACGCTTTGTGCGCACACTTGGAGGGTCTCGCCATGGAACCTCTCGATGTCTTCACCGTCCGCGATCTCCGCCAACGCTCGGGCGAACTGCTCCGAGACGCCGAGCAGGGTCGGCTCGCGCTCATCACCAAGCACGGTAGACCGGCCATCCTCGCCGTCCCGTTCGACGAGCGCCTGCTGTCGCTCGGCCTGCACCGCGCGCTCGCGTTGGAGCTGGTGGAGGCGGGACGCGCCACCCTGTCGCAGGGGGCGAGGCTGGCCGGGATGCCCCTGGTCGACTTCATCGATCTCGCGGGGGAAGCAGGTGTCCCGGTGGTGAACTACCCCCCGGAGGACCTGGCGGAGGAGGTCGAACGGGCGCGGTGAACGCTCCCATCGTCGCCGACGCGAGCCCGCTGATCGGGCTGTCGCGGGTCGGTCTGCTCCGATTGCTTCGCGAGCTGTACGGCAAGGTGGTCATTCCGCCCGCGGTCCAGGCCGAGCTGGAGATTGCCCGGCGACGTCCCGGCCATGAGGCGCTCGCGGAGGCTCTCACCCAGGGTTGGCTCGCACAGCTCGAAGTGGGTACGTCGACCGAGCCCGAGCGACGCGACCGGGCGATCGGCAAGGGTGAGGAGCAGGCACTCCTCCTCGCCGAGCAGCTTCCCGCTCGCTTCTTGCTCATCGACGAGCGCGCCGGCCGCGCGATGGCGATGAGGAGGGGGATCCCGGTCGTGGGCACCGGCGGCGTGCTGCTGGTCGCCAAGGAGCAGGGCCTGATCGAGAGCGTCGGGGCGGTCCTGGAACAGCTCGCGGCCCACCGGTTCCGCCTGTCGCCGGATCTCCAGAATCGGTTGCTGGGAATGGCGGGCGAGAGGCCAGCCGCAGCACCGCTGGATCACCTGGAGTAGAGAGAGTAGAGAGAGTAGAGAGCCAGGCGCGGAGGCCGGGAGAAGCTTGAAGCTGCTCTTTCGCAAGCCGGCGCCTGACGGGCCTCGCTCCCTGCAGATGTGATACGTAGAGGCGGTCAGGACCCGGCGGCCACCTCGCGGCCGCCGGCGCAAGGAGAGCGAATCGCCATGGCCGAGGCCGCCTCACCCCTGCTTGCACCGATCACGCCCAGCCTGCCCTCGCGGGCGGACCAGACCTTTCCGACGCTGACGCCGGCGCAGATCGCGCGGGTCGCGGCGCACGGCTCGGTGCGCCCGATCCGGGGCGGCGAGGTGCTGGTCGAGGCCGGCGACGCCGTGGTGCCGTTTTTCGTGGTGACGGCGGGGCGGGTCGAGATCGTCCGCCCGTG
>Ga0302046_10002800_pt1 | contig 16126 bp, 13 predicted proteins | sample RVTome_11_FD_200261 | JGI IMG/M metagenome (GOLD analysis project Ga0302046, IMG submission 200261) | Soil microbial communities from uranium-contaminated site in the Upper Colorado River Basin, Wyoming, United States - RVT147D111 (version 2) ...
GTCGGACGACGGCAGATTCATCATCTTCGAGCAGGACTCGTGCCCCGGGTGCGACATGGACATCTGGGTGCTGCCGACGTCCGCGTGGAGGTCGCAACGGAACCGGCCTTCCAGGTCGGCAAGGCGGTTCGCGTCTCGCAAGCGCCCGCGCCCTTTCAGTGGGACGTCGCTCGCGACGGTCAGCGGTTGTTGCGGACCTCCGGCGTCGCCGAGCGCACCGAAGGGTCCTTCCCGATCACCGTGATCCTGAACTGGACGGCGCTCGTCGAAGACTGAAGGCCGCCGCGCGTGAATCCGGCGGCGTCCCGGAAACGAAGGTTTCCCACCAGCGAGACACGGAATCCCGCGCCCGGGAAGGGCTCGACGGCCGTTCAGCGTCGTGGGGCCGTAAAGGAGCTGGAACGTTTCTTGCTACCGGACCCCAGAACAATCCGGAGCCGAACCATGATCAGAGGCTCGATCGACGCCGTGAGCCGGAACGTCGGCTACGCGCTGCGCGTGCTCGCACGGACGCCGGCATTGACGCTCACCGTGGTGCTCACGCTCGCTGTCGGGATCGGTGCGAGCAGCGCCGTGTTCACGGCCATCAACGCCGTGCTGCTCGAGCCGTTGCCGTTTCCGGATGCAGACCGGCTCGTGAGCGTGCGGCAAACGCGCGAGAACGCAACGGTCGCGAACGTCGCTCCCGTGCGTCTCGAGGAGTGGAACGAGCGCAATTCGACTTTCGAAGCGCTCATGGGCTACACGACGCAAGACGCCGCGGACACGAGCGCCGACGTCCCCGAGAGCATCAGAGTCGCGGGCGTATCGCCGCGACTCATCGAGGTTTGGGGCATCGAGCCGATTCTGGGCCGAAGGTTCGTCGCAGCCGATCACGAAGCCGGTGCGGCGCCGGTCGCGCTGATCGGCGAATCGCTGTGGGAGCGGCGCTTCAACCGCGATCCCAACGTCATCGGCGAGATCATCAGCTCAGGCGACCAAACCGCCGAGATCGTGGGCGTCATGCCCTCCACGTTCGCGTTTCCGGACGCCGACGTCGAAGTCTGGGGCGCGACGACTTATGCGCCGTTCGTGCTCGCTCGATTCAACGCGTGGTACACGTCTTTTGGCCGATTGAAGCCCGGTGTCACCGTCGAGCAGGCGCAAGCGGATCTTCGCCGCATTCAAGCGGGGCTTGCCGAGCAATACCCCGACACCGATCGGGTCATCGGTGTCGACGTCGTCTCTCTGAAAACGACGACGGTAGGGTCCGTTCGCGGCTCTTTGTGGCTGATCTTCGGCGCCGTGTCCGTGTTGCTGCTGATCGCCTGCACGAACATCGCGTCGCTGCTACTGGCGCGCGCGGCCGAGCGCCAGCCTCAGGTCGCCGTGCGGCTGGCGCTGGGCGCGTCCAGAGCGTCCATTGCCGGGCAGATGCTCACGGAGACGGCGACATTGGCCGTCGTCGGAGCCGGTCTCGGCCTGCTCGTGGCCAACGGCGTCACGCTCGGCTTTCGCGCGCTCGCGCCGAACTTTCCGCGACTCGATGCGATCGCGGTCAGCGACACGACGTTGCTCTTCACGGGAGCGCTCGTCGTCGCAGTGACGCTCTTGTGCGGCTTGGCGCCCGCGATCCAGAACGCGCGCGCAACGAGCGCCCGCGCGATCCTCGAGACCAGCCGCTCGCAAGTCTCGAGGCGGCACTCCTTGCACTGGACGTTCATCGGCGTGCAAGTGGCGCTGTCGGTCGCGCTGCTCGCGGGGGCGGGCCTGTTGATCCGCAGCTTCCAAGAGCTGTCGCGGGTCGACACGGGTTTCGATCCGACGAACGTGCTCACGTTCAAGATTACGGGATCGTTCGCCGAAAGCTTCGAGAGCCGAGTTCAGGGCGTCGAGCGCATGCTCGAGGAGCTCGCGGCCCTGCCCGGCGTCGAAGGAACGGCGGCGTCGTCGCCCGTGCCCGGCGTCCTCAACGACGGGTCGGGCTTTCAATTCGGCGCCACGGAATGGCAGTTGGCCGACGGCGGCGATCCCGATATGCCCGCGATCGCCGAGCAACGCGTCGTCTCGCCGTCGTATTTCGCGACGATGGCGATTCCGATGCTCGCCGGACAGACGTGCCGCCGGCAGGCGGCCGACGCCATTCCGGAGATCGTGATCAATCAAGCGTTCGCGTCGCGCTACTTGGCCGGCCGCCCGCCTATCGGGTCGTTGCTGCGAACCCCCGGGGGCAATCCATCGCGAATCGTCGGCGTCGCGGGGAACGCGCGCGATTTCGGACTCGATCGCGAGCCTGTCCCGACCACGTACAACTGCGGCACGGCCGTCGCGTATCCGCCTTTGGCGCTGCTCGTGCGCACGACGAACGACCCGATGACGATGGTCAATACGGTTCGCCGGCGTCTCGCGGAGATCGAGCCGCAGCGCTCCATCTACGCCGTCATGCCGCTCGAGCAGCGCATCGGCAACGAGTACTCGGCCGACCGCCTGCGCACGGCGGTGACCGCGCTCTTTGCGGGTGCGGCGCTGCTGCTGGTATCGCTCGGCATGTATGGGACGCTGAGCTACGTCGTGAGCCTCCGGCGCCGAGAAATCGGCCTGCGCGTCGCGCTCGGGGCCGTCCAGTCCGCCATCACGGCGCATTTTCTGCTCAAGGCAATGCGCGTCGTCGGTCTTGCATGTCTCGCGGGTCTCGCGCTCGCCTTCGGCGTATCGCGCGGCCTGGCGAGCATGCTCTACGGTATCTCGCCGACGGATCCCGTGACGTTGACGAGCGTGGTCGTAATCGTGCTGATCGTGGCAGCGGCGGCGGCGCTCGTCCCTGCCGTGCGCGCCTCGCGCGTCGATCCGATGACGGCGCTGCGGGAGGAATAGCCTACGAGCTCTCGATATCGTCGCGTTGCGAGATCCAGTCCCGCTCGTGGTGTCGCCCGCGCAGCCCTAAAAGATCTCCGCGAGTTCGATGACGCCGAGCCCCGCCGGCAGCGGCAGCTCGCCCGCGGTGAGCTCGTCGAGCTGCGTGTACTGACCGCCCGTCGGGGCGCGATGACGCCAAACGCGGTTGCGCTTGAGATCGAACACCCAGTACTCCGGAACTCCGTGCGCGGCGTACAGACTGGCCCGCTTGCCGAGGTCGTAGCGCAGCGTCGAATCGCTGACCTCGATCAGCAGCAGCACGTCGCTCGGTGCGGGATGACCGCTGCGATAACCGCCCGGCTTCGTCTTCACGAGCGCGAAGTCCGGCTGCAGCTCGGAGCGCAGTGACAACCGGACCGGCAACTGAGCGCTGACTTCGGCCGCGTCCCCGATGGCCCGCACCAAGCGCTTGGTGAGCACCCTCACGACCTCCGCGTGGCGATTGCCGATCGGCGGCATGTCGATGATCTCCCCTTCGATCAATTCGGTTCGATCGTCGGGAGACAGCACGCCTGCCTCGGCCATGCGGTAATAGTCGTGCACCGTAAGCCTATGCGGTCGCGGCCAGCTTTCCGTCTGGGCGCTCATTGCTTGCTCATCGCTCATGGCCTCAACGATAACGCGCGCCGCCTGAAAGCGAAACGTGGACCGACGACGGACGCCATCGGAGCACGAGCCGGCGACGCATGCCACCGGCGAATCGGGCGATTTCGCGCACTTAATCGGGGCCCACGGAACGCGCGGACCGTCGCGCGGGTTCGGCCGCGCGCTCGTCGCAAGGTGACGATTGCCGTGGCGCTCGCGGTGTGGCCGCCCGCCCGTCGCGCGACTCGCGCCGATCATCCGTGCCGTGATGGCCTCGCCGCGCGACGTTCGGTAGGATGCGGACTCTTTGCGATGCGGACATCGACGCGCGACTCGGCGCCGACTATCACGCGGCTTTTCTGCGCGACGGACGCGCACGCGAATTGCGCGACTTCTGGAACGCCGCCGGGTTCGACCTGCCCGGCGCGCCGGCCTCCGTCGGCGATCTCATCGCGCGCGGCGTCTACCGGGATTCAACGCTCGCCTCTCTCGCCGACAGCGTGACGCGCGCGTGGTACACCGGTATCTTCGTCGCCGCGGACGGAAAGCAGAGCGTCGTTACTTACGTCGACGCTCTCGCGTGGCGGGCGCTGGGCTATCGTTCCGGCGGGCCGAGCACGTGCGGCGGCGTCTTCGGCCATTGGGCCGAGGAGCCGGTCTGAGAGCGGCCCCGTGAGCGAGCGGCTCGAAGCAGACGTCGTTATCGTCGGGGCGGGAATCGCCGGCACGCTCATCGGCCATAGGCTCGCGACCGCCGGGCTCAAAGTGCTGATCCTCGAGGCTGGCGCATGGGTTGACCGCGCAGAGGCGTTGCGCGCCTATCGCAGCAACCCGATCAAGACGCCGGACGCACCCTATCCGGACCAACCGCACGCTCCGCGCCCAACGGTTCTCGACCTCCGCACCGGCTACTACGTGCAAGATGGCCCGGCAACGTTCGGCAGCACCTACGAACGCCGCGTCGGCGGGACGACTTGGCACTGGCAGGGAACCGCGATGCGGCTCGTTCCGAACGACTTTCGCTTGAGAGCGCGCTACGGCGTCGGCCGAGATTGGCCGATCGGTTATCAGGAGCTCGAACCCTGGTACCTGCAGGCCGAGCAAGAGGTCGGCGTCGCCGGCGACCCCGAGGACGATCTCGACTCCCCGCGCAGCGGGCCCTATCCGTTGCCGCCCATTCCGGCGAGCTTCCTCGACAAGGCGATCGATGGCGCGTTGCGCGCCCGCGGTCTGCGCGTTCGCGTGAGCCCACACGCTCGGAATTCGGTTCCGTTCCAGAATCGTCCGCCGTGCTGCGGCAACAACACTTGCGTGCCGATCTGTCCGATCGGCGCGAAGTACGATGCGTCGGTCCACGCGCGGCTGGCTCAGCAAGCCGGTGCGCAGATCGTGGACTCGGCCGTCGCTTGTCGCATCGAGATGAATGACGCCGGGCGAGTGACCGCAATCGCGTTCAAACGCCCGGACGGCAGCGACCACGTCGCCGTCGGCGCAGCCTTCGTCGTAGCGGCACACGGCATCGAGACGCCGCGGTTGCTGCTGATGTCCCGCAGCGCGCAGTTACCGGACGGCGTCGCCAACGGCAGCGGGCAAGTCGGCCGCAACCTCATGGATCATCCGGCGCTCGTGAGCCTCGCCCTGGCTCGCGAGCCCGTTTACCCCTATCGAGGCCCCGGGGAGATTTCCGGCATCGAGCACATGCGCGACGGTGCATTTCGCTCGGAGCATGCGGCATTTCGCATGCCGATCGGCAACGACGGCTGGTCGTTCGGCGGAAGCTCGCTCGTGCCGCTCGCGAGCGAGCTTATCGCCGCCGGCAGGCGCGGCGAGGACCTATACGACGAGCTCGCGCACGTGGGGCTACGCCAAGTCCGGCTGGCCGCGCTGATCGAGCAGCTACCCGATGCGAACAACCGAATCACGCTCGCAGACGAAAAAGACGCGCTCGGGCTCCCGCGCCCACGCATCACGTACTCCTACGACGAATACGTCGAACGGGGGCGCGCCGCGGCGCTCAAGCTCGCGGACTTGGTCTTCGATGGCTCGGCGCGACGCGGCGTGTGCACATCGACGGTTACTTCGGGGCCGGCCACATCATGGGCACGTATTGCATGGGCACGAACCCGCGATCGTCGGTCGTCGATCCTATCGGGCGAACGCACGATCACCGCAATCTGTTCTTGGTCGGCAGCGGAGTCTTCCCGACGGGAGCCACTGCCAACCCGACCTTGACTCTCGCGGCGTTGGCGCTGCGAACGGCCGCAGAGATCGCAAAAACGTTCGTAGCCGGCAAGCCGGTGTAGCGCATTGGCCGCAGGTGCCAACTGGTCCACGACGCGGGCGAATCGCCATTCGACCTCGTGGCCGTGGTCGTCGCGAGTACCAACGACCACAGGGAGCGACGGTCGCGAATTCAGCACGCGATATATGACTACTCACGTGTGGGCAAAGCAGAAACGACAATGGCGTTTAGTCTCTGCCCATGTGTCTCGCCTTGCGGATTAGTTTCACCGCGGTCCCCGAGCCGCGCCTCTTCACGACATCGGCTCGTAGAATCCGACGACGGCCTTGAAGCTGCGTTCGACCCGCAGCATTTCGTCCGGCGTGAGGCGAGTCAGCGGCCCCTTGATGAGCCGTTGTCGATCCAGCGTTCGCGGTTGCTCCGTCATGACCTGACACGCCTGCTGCAAGTGTCGGTGGCGCCCGCAGAGCCGCTGATTCGGTTTGCGCCGCACTGAGCGCGCGCGGAGACCGTCAGGGTGCCAATCAGCTCCACATGAACTGGTTGTCGGTCAGCACGTAACGCTTGGTGAAGAACACCTCGCCGTTGTCGCTTCGCCGAAAATCGGCGCGCACACTCCAGCGGTCGTTCGGCGTCGCATCGCGCGTATCGACGGACACGACACAGAAATTCGCGAACGAGCCGTCTTTTGGATCGACGCCTCGGCTAAAGCGCCGCTCACGGGTAATGGAACGGCTGTCGGTTCCGCGGCGTGGCATCGCCAGCCCCGACGACACGAGCTCCGGAGCGACGACGCCACCCGCAAGCTCGTCCTCGTAGATCTCCGCTCGGTGCGCATCGCCCGAGAGCAGAACCAACCCCCGGATTCGCCCGTCCGCGACGCGAGCCGCGAGGTCGCCGAAAAACCCCGTGCGCTCCGCTGCGTAAAGCGGGAAAAAAAGGAGGCGCTGCGCGTAGGAATCCGATTGGTCCATCGAGTGCCATGGGCCGCCGGAGACGAGAACGACGAGCCGCGGACCTAGCGTGGCCGCACGCGAATCGATCGCGCCCAAGACAAGATCGCACTGACCTTCGCTGAAGAACTCGCCGATGACCTTCCGGTTGAAACGACCGTCCAGGAGATAGAAATCGGCGCGCCCGATCGAGAGCCGGCTCGTCAAGCCAAACCTGCGCCAGGTCGGCCCCAGGTTGGGGTTGGCCCAATACGATAGGAAGATGTCGCGAGCTGCATTCCGGTGCGGGAAAGCCTCGCCGATCGAGTTGTTGCCGGCGAAATCATGGTCGTCCCACACGGCCATCGTCGGCAGGCGCCGGGCCATCCGTAGGAACTTCGGATGAAGGCGCGAAGAGAGATGAGCGGCGCTCATCGCACGCTCGACGTCCTTGGCGGCGCCGGGATTCCCCGTGCGGAGCACGTCATTGTCGAAAAAATAGAATGTATCGCCGAGGTGTAGAAAGAAGCGGAGATCGTCCGCTCGCTGGAGCAACTGCTCCCAACCCGGTTGGTCGGTGTCGAACTTGTTGCGAACGCAGGAACCGAACGCGAACGAGAACGCGGCTCCCTGATTCTCGGGTGGGAACGTCCGGAGTCGCCCGTCGGTGTTCGGAATCGCCACGCCGGCTCGAAAGAGCTCATAGGCGTACGTCGTGTCGGCAGCGAGACCGTCGAATTCGATTACGGCCGTCGGTGCCGCCAAAGCGGACCGAACCAAGGTCGGACCGCTCGGCGGCGTGAGGCGGGCTTCGACGCTCCCCGGCCGCTCGATCCGAACTTGAATCCGCGCGAAGTCTGCGCCAAGCCCACCGAGCACGGGGCCGACGATGCGGTCGCTGGTCCACGTTCGTTGCCTTAGGACCGCCGCGCTACTGTCCAGAAATTGATTGATCGACGCGTTCCGAAAGACGTCGACGCCATTGGCGAACAACGCAACGCCGCCGAGCGCCCAGCCGTCGTCGCCGTCCTTGCGGATCGTGATGCGCTCGATGTCATCAGGCGTGACGGTAGGCGCTGGGTCGCCCGACAGCGGCAACATGTACCTCCGTCGGGCGCCACGCTCGAAGTCGTTCTCGTCTTCATAGTCGAGACGCAAATCCGTCACGATGTCGACGCCGGAGCGGAGCCGCACGCTGCAATACACGGGGTCGTCAGTGCCGCCGCGCGGCATGTCGGCCGTGTGGATCTCTACCTCGAGCCCGTCCAAGAGACCGGCGCCGCGGCGATCGGCGACGATCTCTTCGCCCGGGAGGTCGTTCCTTGCCCAACGCGACATGACCAACAGACCGTTGATCCGCAGGCCGACGGCGGATGTTTTCCAAATGACGGGTCCCGGCGGTCGCGCTAACCGAATGTTCAGCCCGAGGACCGCATCGGGAGACAGTGCGGCGATCGCGCTTGGGATCGGAGTGATCTGAAAGGTTTCCTTCGCACCACGCCGGAAGTTGTCGACGTTAGGCTCGTCGAGCCGAACGTCGAACCCGGGAATGCCCGCAAACGCGAGCGTGCAGCGCACTTCCTCGTGAGTGCCGGCCTCGGGCTCGTCACGCGTCCAGACTTCCACTTCGATGGAGGTGATGGGCATACCGGGGAGCTACGGATAGTACGCCGATCCCTGCAGCCCGAGCACTACTTCTTCTTCCCTAGCACACCGTCGCCATTGACCTGTGTGCTGAACTCCGCAACGCCGATCGCGGCGACGTCGACATGGAACGAGTTGACCTGTGGCCGGGGAGAGACCCCCGGGGCTATCATCCGAACCAACGACTCACCGACCAGGAGCCCCGCGATGGCCTTACGACTGCTCGGTTCCCTTGGCACTCTCGGAGTGCTCATTGGCGCGGCCGCTTTAGTGCCGCATCCCGCCGCAGGTCAGGAGCAGGCGGCCGCTCCGCCGCTCGTCACCACCGCGTTCGGCGACAAAGCCGCGCCTGCGTACGTCACGCCCCGCACCTCGTGGGGTGACCCCGACCTGAAAGGGGTCTGGTCCAGTGACGACAACGCCGGTATTCCGATGTCGCGGCCGGAGCAGTACGGCGACCGGCTGTATCTGAACGAACAGGAATACGCCGAGCGGGCCGAACGAGTGGCACGCGGCGTCGATCAGGCGGAGAACGAGGCGACGAGCAGCTTCCGCTCCGACTTTGCGCGCCGCGCGTTTCCGCAGACGTCGTTGATCGTCGACCCGGCTGACGGCAGGCTGCCGGCCTTCACAGACGAGGGCGTGAAGCGGCCCATGCCGCGGGGCACGTACGGCAACGGGCCGCTCGACAGTTATACCGACTTCTCGGGCTACGAGCGCTGCATCACGCGCGGTATCGCCGGCTCGGCGCTGCGCGTGATCTACGGCAACGGCACGCGCATCGTGCAAGCGCCCGGCGTGGTGGCGATCACGTACGAGATGATTCACGACACTCGCCTCCTCTACACGGACGGTCGGCCGCACATCAACCAAGCGATACGCCAGTATCTCGGGGACTCGCGCGCGCATTGGGAAGGCGACGAGCTCGTCGTCGAAACCACGAATCTCACGGACCGGACCGCCATCGGCGTCAACGGCAACGGCAATCGTCACAGCCCGCAGATGAAGCTCACCGAACGCTTCAAACGCGTGGCCGACGACATGGTGCAGTACCAGATGACCGTGGACGATCCCGTGACCTACGCGCGGCCGTTCACGATGTCGTATCCGCTGACGCCACTCGACGGAGGAAACCTGCTGCCCTACGACTGCCACGAGGGCAACTATGCGCTCGCCCTGTCGCTCGGGGCCGAGCGCGCCGAGGACCGAGCGCTCGAGGCGGATAGAGCGCGGGGCGTCATCCGCGAACGCCGGCCCGTGCAGGGCGGACTCGGCGTCGGCGGTCAGCCGGCGGGCCAAGGCGGTCCTGGTGGACCACCGCCGGCGCGGTAGCGTCGCTACTCGCGCGGCTACAGTCGCCAGATCGCATACGCCCCGCCCGCGAACTGAATGGCCGTGAGGTACAGCGGATTCAGCAGGAAGACGACGGGCGCGATAATCGTGGATGCGGTCCAAGCGAGAAGTCGCCTTGAACCGGCGGAAAAATAGAATCGTCGGATCGCGATCGCGAGGTACACGAGCTGCCAAAGATTGGCGAGCACAATCGCCGCCACGGTGCCGTAGCCGCTCGTGATACCGAGCCTCATTGTGAGCAGAACCAATAGCAGCGATGACAGCACGAAGCTGTAGTAATGCATGCTGAACACCACATGCTCGACCAGCAGCGGCCGCCGCCGGTGGAAGAAAACGTAGAGCGTCAGCGCAACGAACAACACGGTCGTGAATGACAGCGGCGTCGCAAACCCGTTGAGCGATCGATTGAATCTGGCGCGGATCTCGTTCGACGCACTCTCGGGGGCACCGAATCGCTCCGCGAACATGCCTCCGAGAATTCCGAAACGGTCCACCTGCTGAAGCGTGGCTTCGATCGAACGCGTCGGCGACATCGGGGCGGGAGCCATCCCGAGCTTGAGCGGGCCAAGATTGAGCGAAAAGCCGGTACTCCCCTGCGTCGCCAGCACGTACACGATGATCGTTGCGATCAGAACCCGTAGCGGGTTGACGTACGGACGACGACGCCCGGCCGCATACTCGAGCGCAAGGAACCCCGGGCGAAACAGCAGCAGACCGAGCGTCCGCCAAATCTTGCCGTCGACATTGAAAAGCTCGTGGACGACAGTGTGCGTCAGGAAGTGCCAAACCGTGAGCTTGCTGGGATCGACCGCCTGCTCTCCGCAGCTCGAACAGTAGCGCCCCTCGAGCGGCTGACCGCAGCTCGCGCAGACTCGACTCATTGGCGCAGCGCGCGCAAGGGGTCGAGCCGCGCCGCTCGTTGCGCCGGAACGATGCAGGCCGCCCCGGCGACGACGAGCAGCAGAGCCGGAACACCTACGTAGGTGGGAAGGTCGGCGGCGCTGACGCCATAGAGCAGCGTCGTCACGAAGCGCATGAGCACGCCCGCGGCCACGAGCCCCACCGCGAGCCCGACGATCGTCGTTCCGAGCCCCTGTCGCAACACCAACCGTAGGAGATCCTGCGGGCGCGCGCCGAGCGCCGCGCGGATGCCGAGCTCGCGGGTTCGCTGCGCTACGACGTAGGACAGCACTCCGAAGAGCCCGACCCCCGCGACGAGCAACGCGAGCGTCGCGAACCCGCCGAGCAGCAGCGCGTAGAGGCGCGGCAACGCGAGGTTCGTCGCTACTAGCGAATCGTCGAGCGTCATGACGGCCTCGGGAACGAGATTGGCATCGGCCTCGCGGACGATGCTACGAAACAGCGTCGCAAGCGGCCCCGCGCCCGAGTCGGTCCGCACGAGCAGGGTGACGTTCGTCATCGATGTCGCGAGCCCGGCGGGAAGCTGCCGGTGTGAGAAATAGAGCTCCGGCAACGATTCTGTGGGGCTGTCGATGTAGCGCACGTCCGCCGCAATTCCGACGACGACCGCCTGGGCCTGGGAGCCCCGCCCCCCAAAACTCGGCACGCGCGCGCCAAGCGCCTCGCCCGGGTAACGCCGCGCGAAGGTCTCGTTCGCGACCACCACGGGTAACGAGGTTGCAGTATCCGATTCCTCGAACCCGCGGCCGCTGAGGATGGGCAGCCCCAGCGCCGCAAAATAGCCGGGGCTGACGACGCGCAACGTGGCCTGCACGATGACTTCCCCGCCCTCGGGCGACGGCATGTCGAACGAGGCGGTCGCCCCTCCCGGCGCGATCGGCGACGCGGACGTGAAAGCCGCGCCGCGCGTCGTGGGAACGGCGTCGAGGCGCTCGAGGATTTCGTCGAGCACTGCTGTGCGCCGCTCCGGAGTGAAGGCAGACGCCGGCATCGCGAGCTGCGCGCTGAGCACGCGCGACGGATCGAACCCGCGGTCCGCGTCGAGCAGCTCCACGAAGCTGCGGCCAAGAAGCGATGCGCCAACGAGCAGCACGCAGGCGATGGCGACTTGCGCGACCATGATGAATCGCCGCGCGCGGCCGATCGGGGAATGCGGCATGGCGCCGGCCGATCCGCCGCCATCCTCGGCCAGAGCTGCGCGCGGATCGAGGTGCCGCAAGCCGACGGCGAGGATGAGAGTGCAAGCGGCGCTGGCCGCGACGGCGAGCAGCAGCGCAAGCGCGATGGCGCCGACGCCGAGAGCGAGATCGTCCGTTCGCGGAAAAGCGGCCGGCAGCAGCGCCGGCAGCGACCGGTGCAACACCCAAGCGACCACCACGCCGATCGCTCCCCCGGCGAGCCCGAGGACTAGGTTCTCGATGAGCACCTGCCGGTAGATTCGCGCACGCCCGGCGCCGAGAGCCGCACGTATCGCAAGCTCTCGGCTCCTCGTCATCGCACGCGCAAGCTGCAGATTCGCGACGTTCGCCGTTGCGGCCGCGAGCAGCAGCGCGACCGCAGCCAGCAGCACGAGTAGCGGGGTTTTGACCGTTCTCGTCAGCGAGTCGACGAGCGGTGTCGCGGCGACTGCGACGGGGCCGCTGCTGCCGAACATGCCCGTGCTCGTCAACACGGGATTCGGCGCCGCGGCGCCGCGCACGGTTCCTTCGCTGCCGACCTGTTCCAGCGACGTGCCGGGCCGCGGCAATGCGAGCGCATTGAGCACGAGCAAGCCGTTCGGCGTGTTGGGCACGCGCAGCGGCACGAAAGCCTGCGTGCCACGGCTCGGGAACATCGCGCCCTCGGCCACAACGCCGACCGCGGTGTAGGGCTGTCCGTCGAGGTTCACGCGCCGGCCGACGACGTTCGGGTCGGCCGCGAAGCGGCGGCGCCACAGGCCTTCGCTCAGCACGACGACGCGCTCCGTTTCCTGGTCGGCCACGAACAGCGAGCCCACCAGCGGCTGCACGCCGAGCACGGAGAAGAGACTCGCGGTCGCCGACACGGTCGCAATGCGCTCCGGATCGCCGTCGCCCGTCAGCGTCACGAGGCCGGGCGCCCAGGGCGCGAGCCCGGGCGACCAGGCAGCGAGCCCGTCTACGGTTCTGGCGTCCTCCTGCCACGCGAGATAGACGACATTGGTAAACGCACCGACCCGCGGCGGGTTGCCGCCGCGGGTTTCGGCCAAGCTCACCACACGCTCCGCGTTCGGCCAGGGCAGCGGCTTGACGAGCACGTCGTAGGTCACGCTGAACAGAGCCGCGGTTGCGCCGATGCCGAGCGCCGTCAAACCGATCACCAGCGCGGCGAACTTGAGCTGCCGGCGTTGCAGGCGTAGCGCGTAGCGCAGGTCGTGCACGATGCCCGCGACCCAGGACGATCCTTCGACCGGCGGCGGCTCGACCTGAGCCACGCGATCGTGCTTGCGCTTCAGGGCTGCCGCCTCGATGCGCCACTGCTCGATGTCTTTCATCACGCGGCTCGCGGCCTCGTCCGGCGTTGCGCCTCGCGCGAGCGCATCGGCGTAGGCAGCGGCCGCGTGCTCGGCGAGCTCCGCGACGACGTCTTCGTCGGGCGGCTGCGTCGCCGTCGCAAGCGCCGCGCGGATGCGAGCCGGCCAGTCGAGTCCGTCGCTCATGTTTCCGCCCCCTTCACACGCGCCACGCGATTCAGCGCCGCGAAGAAGCCCTCCCACAATGATCGTTGGCTCGCGAGCGCTTTGCGCCCCGTGGCGGTGATGCGGTAGTAGCGCCGCCGACGCTGCCCCGCCTTCTCGACCCAACGGCCTTCGATGAGGTTCTTGTCTTCCATGCGATAGAGCGTGGGATACAGCGACGCGGTGTGGAACGCGATGGCGCCGCGCGAGCGCCGCTCGATGAGCTGCGCGATCTCGTAGCCGTGGCGCGCCCGCTGCTCGATGAGGGCCAGGATCAGGAGCTCGGCGCTCCCGCGCTTTAGCTCCCGCGACAGCCAGTTGGTGCCCATATGTGGGCACAGCATATATAGCTCCGGACTACGAAGGCAACCGGGGAATCGATCACAGCGTCCCGGCCGCGATCAATCCGCAGGCAGGCGCGGGAGCTCGAACCCGAGCGTGCTCGCCGACACTCGGCCGGCGCTCGTGTGGATTTCCGGAACCCCGTCCTCGTCGACGACCCAAACTTCTTTTGCGCCGGCGGCGAGATAGGCCGCCGTTTTCTCTGCCATCTCGATACGCGTATTGGTCGGCGACAACACCTCGATGCAGAGATCCGGTGCCGCACGAAGCTGCTTCTCGTTGCGGTGTTGCGTCATGAACTCAGGCGACGCCCACACGACATCCGGCACCCGCATTCCGATCTCGGTCTCGACCGGACACTCCGGAAGCGTCGTGCCCTCGGGCCGCTGCCGCGCGAGCTCGCGCGTCAGGAAGCCCTGAATGAAGGCATGTCGAAACGTCGGCGGGCTCACTACGATTGCGCCCTTCTCGTTGAGCTCGACTTTGCACGGGATCGCGGCAACGACAGGGTTGTCGGCGAGCTGCCGCCAGCGCTCACGCAGCTCCGCGCGCGACAAGCGCTGGGCGGTCTCCGGTTTAGCGGCCGTGGCGTTCATGGGGCTCATCCGAGAAGAGGCGTCTCGATTGTGCGCGCCACGGGCGAGTTCGCGCAACGCGGGAATCCGGCCGACTTGCCGAGAAACGCGCCACGCGCCCGTAGCTCAGGTGACGGGAAGCCGGACGTGTCACTTCACGGTGAAGGCGACCTCGGCCACGCTCGCGACGGTCGCCCCGCCGCGCAGGACCTGCGCAGCCACGCGGTGTTGGCCCCGGGTCACGCGCCAACGGTACGTGGCCCCGGACCGCTCGTGAGCGCGGCCATCGACGGTCCAGACGACGCGATCCGCGGCCCCTACGCCCGCGAACTCGAAGTCGAATGCCTGGGCCTCGGCCGGTAGCCTAGGGTCGTAAGCGAGCTGCAGCCCCGGAGTCGGGCGTCGCAACCTAATCGGTTCGGCGCTCGCGCCCACAGTCGGAGCCATGGCCTCCGTGCCCGGCAGGAACCACTCGTCGCGCGACAAGCACTCGCCCGCGGCGGGGTACAGCGGCATTGGCACGCAGACCTTCGCTTGCACGAGCTTTGGGCTCAGGTACAGGGGCTCGGTTCGCGCGTCGCGCGTGAGCTCGGCGAACACGCTGCGCAGCAGGAGCGCCGGGCCCGTGGAGCCCGTCACGCCGTCGGTCGGCGTTTGATCGAGGTTGCCCATCCAGGCGCCGACCGTGTAGCGGTAGTTGAAGCCCACGGCCCAAGCATCGCGGAAATCGCTCGACGTGCCGGTCTTGACGGCCGTCTGCACGGGGAACGAGAGCACGCTGTCGCGGCCGAACTCGAGCGCGCGCGCATCGGCATCGGACAAGATGTTCGCGACGAGCGACGCGGCCTCGGCCGTGTAGACGCGCCGCGGCGTGCCGAGCCCCACGTCGTCGAAGCGTGTCGTCACGGGGCGATGCACACCGGCGTTCGCAAGCGTGGCGTACGCCTGCACGAGCTCGAGCAGCGTGACGGCCCCGCTGCCGAGCGCGATGCCGTCGCCGTAGAAATCGGGGTGACTCGTGAGCCCTGCGAAACCGAGCGCCGCGAGCGTACGCAGATACGGCTCGGCGCCCACGTGCTGCAGCGTCTTGAGCGCCGGGATGTTGAGCGAGTTGCCGAGCGCGTCGCGCAACGCCACGGGGCCGTAGAACCGTCGGCTGTAGTTCTGGTAGCTGTGGAGGCCGCCCGGCGTCGACTCGCTAAGCGGCGCGTCCTCGATGACCTCGGCTGCCGTCCAACCGTTGTCGAGCGCGAGCGCATAGAGGAACGGCTTGAGCGCCGAGCCCGGCTGGCGCGGCGTCGTGACGGCGTCGATATGGCTCGTCGGCCCCTGCTCGCCCGCGCCGCCCGCGACGACCCACGCGAGCACTTCACCCGTCGTGTGATCGACGACGAGCGCGGCGCCGTGCGCCACACGCTTCGGCGCGAGGTGTCTCATGCGCTCGTCGAGCACGCGCTGCACCGTGGCTTGGAGCCGCGCGTCGAGCGTCGTCATGAGCTTCGTGCGGTCGCTGGTCGCGCCAGCCGTCGCGAGCGCTTCGGCGCGCGTGTGCTGCACGAAGTGCGGCGCGGCCACGGCGAGGTGCGGCTCGTCGAGCGTCAGCGGCTCGGCGAGCGCCGCGTCGCGCTGCGCGCTCTCGAGCTCACCGCGTTCCGCGAGCGCCGCAGCCAACCGCTCGATGGCGCCCGCGCTCGCGGCGGCGTCGCGCTTCAAGTCGAAGCGCGTCGGTGCGCGCACGAGCACGGCGAGCGCCAGCATTTCCTTGGTGGAGAGCGTGCCTACGCTGCGCGCGAAGTAGTAGCTCGCTGCCTGCTGTACGCCGCGGCGGTTCGAGGCGTACGGCACTTGATTGAGATAGAACTCGAGGATCTCGTTCTTCGTGAACCGCTGCTCGAGCTCGCGCGCTTCCCAGCCTTCGAGCCATTTGCTCCAGACCGTGCGC
>Ga0302046_10002801_pt1 | contig 16110 bp, 14 predicted proteins | sample RVTome_11_FD_200261 | JGI IMG/M metagenome (GOLD analysis project Ga0302046, IMG submission 200261) | Soil microbial communities from uranium-contaminated site in the Upper Colorado River Basin, Wyoming, United States - RVT147D111 (version 2) ...
GCCGCCGCCCGCCGGCGCGGCTTGACCACCTTGATCCGCTGCGCCTCGATCTGGGTCAGCAGCACCTTGCAGACGTGGAACTCGCTCGAGTGGGTCTCGAGGCAGATCTCCTCGACCGTGCGGTTGTCGTCGACCTTGGAGAGGATCTGGCGCTCGCTCGGCGACAGCCCGGGGTCGTCGAGGTCGGTCAGCGACACCGGGATCGCCTGCGGGGTCGGGATGTACTCGCGGATGCGCATCCACTCGTCGACCCGGCGGATGCCCTCGAGGATCAGCGCCGTGGTGTCGAGGTCGATCGGGATCATCGTCCCCTTCGGCTTGTCGCCGTCGAGGAAGCGGAAGTCGCCCTCGCTCCAGGTGAACAGGTCGTAGACCGACTCCTGGGCCTTGCGCTGGAGCAGCTTGTGGAGCGTCTCCTCCTCGAGCGCGCCGATGGTGACCAGGATCTTGCCCAGCAGCATCCCGGTGCGCTCCTGCATCTCGATCGCCTTCGACAGCTCGTCCTCGTCGATCAGGCCCTGGCTTACCAGGAAGTGGCCGAGGTGCTCGTTGGGGTCGGTCGAGGCCGACGAGATGACCCGACCGCCCTTGAAGTAGATCTTCTTCTCGGTGTCGCGGTTGTCGATCACGAGCGTCCCGGTCTTGTTGCTCTGCGACAGCCATTGCAGCAGCTCTGCGAGCTGCATGGTCTTGAGGTTGCCGGTGATGCTCATGGACCGGGGCCGCGCGGCGCCTTGGGCGGGGGCGGGCGGATTATAGCCCTCGGGGTTGTACTGAGAAGTCTATGAGTGCGCCTACCGTAGGGCCGCGCCGTGCGGCTCCCCGCCTGGCGCCGGCGGGCGCGGGGCGGTAGGGCCCGGGCCTCCTCGTCGGTCGGGAGAGCCGTCGGAGCGGCGCGGGCTTTATTGCCTGGGTGAGTCAGGGTCGGGCCGGGGTCGTGCCCTTCTGCCCCTGGTAGTGGCTGCCGGAGCCGGGCTCGCCGTAGGCGACCTCCGGTTCGGCTTCCATCGCGATGAAGATGAGCTGGGCGATTCGGCGGCCGGCTTCGAGGACGAAGGGTTCGGGGCCGAGGTTCTGGAGCTCGAGGGTGATGTTGCCTTCGAAGCCGGGGTCGCACCAGCCGGCCATGGAGTGGTTGATCCACAGGCGTCCGAGCGTCGACTTGAGCTTGAGGTCGCAGGCGACGGTGCGCGGGATCTTGACGTACTCGAGCGTCGAGGCGAGCACCACCTCGCCCGGGAACAGCTTGATGTGCGGTGCGGTGAAGTCTTCCGGGTCGCGGGTCGGGCAGATCCAGTGCGGCGACACCCGGACGTCGTAGCTGGCGGCGTTGACCTGCTCGGGGGCGTAGGGCTCGACGCCGCCCTCCTCGGCCCAGCGGCGGATCCAGCGGTCGGGCTTGATCACGGTTGCGCCCGGTGCTCGACGCGCTCCTGCATGGAGGTCGGGGCTCGACCCTTCAGCGCAGGTGTACCGGCACCGACGGCTGGGTGCGGTGGATGGTGTCGACGAAGCGCAGCATCGCCCGCGACAGCGACATGAACAGCGTCGACGTGCGCACGCCGCCGCCGAAGAAGCGCACGCCCTGGAGCAGCTCGCCGTCGGTGACGCCGGTGCAGCTGAAGAGGATCTGCTCGCCCGGGGCGAGGTCCTCGGTCCGGTAGATGCGGTCGAGGTCGTTGTAGCCCAGCTCCGCGAGGCGGGCGCGCTGGGCGTCGTTGGAGGCGTGCAGCCGGGCCTGGATCTCGCCGCCGAGGCAGCGCATGGCGGCGGCGGCGATCACCCCCTCCGGAGCGCCGCCGATGCCGATCGCCGCGTGGACGCCGGTGCCGCGGACGGCGGCGGCGATGCCGGCCGACAGATCGCCGTCGCCGATCAGCCGGATGCGCGCGCCGGCGGACCGGATGTCGGCGATGAGCTGGCGGTGGCGGTCGCGATCGAGCACCACGATCGTCAGGTCGCTGACCTCGCGGCGCAACGCCTTGGCGATGCCGCGCAGGTTCTCGGCCACCGGGGCGTCGAGGTGGACCGACCCGCTCGCGGCGGCGCCGACCACGATCTTGTCCATGTGGGTGTCGGGGGCGTGGAGCAGGCCGCCGCGCTCGGCGGCGGCGAGCACCGCCACCGCGTCCGGGGCGCCGGTGGCGCACAGGTTGGTGCCCTCGAGCGGATCGACCGCGATGTCGACCGCCGGCCCGTCCCGCCGCCCCTCGGCGGTGCCCAGCTCCTCGCCGACGTAGAGCATCGGCGCCTCGTCGCGCTCGCCCTCGCCGATGACGATCCGGCAATGCAGGTCGAGCCGATCGAGCTCGCGCCGCATCGCCTCGACCGAGACTTCGTCGGAACGGGTGTGGTCGCCGAGCCCCATGGTGCGGGCGGCGGCGATTGCCGCCTGCTCGGTGACCCGGATGAAGTCCTGCTCGAGGGCGCGGTCGATCGACATCGGCGTCCGCTCAGCCGCTCTCGGCGACCGCCGCCATCCTCGGCGCCGCCTTGGCAGCCGGGCGCTCGGGCGGGTTGAAGGCCGGGATGCCGGTGATCGCCTCGCCGACGATCAGGGCGTGGACGTCGTGGGTGCCCTCGTAGGTGTAGACCGACTCGATGTTGAGCATGTGGCGGATCACCGGGTAGTCGTCGACGATGCCGTTGGCGCCGAGGATGTCCCGCGCCAGCTTCGCGCACTCGCGCGCCACCCAGACGTTGTTGCGCTTGCCGAGCGAGATCTGGAAGTGCTTGACCTTGCCCTGGTCCTTGAGCCGGCCGAGCTGGAGCGCCAGGAGCTGCCCCTTGGTGATCTCCGAGACCATCCAGACCAGCTTCTCCTGGACGAGTTGGTGGCAGGCGATCGGCTGGCCGCCGAACTGGATCCGCTCTTTGGCGTAGTCGAGGGCGGTGACGTAGCACTCCATCGCCGCGCCGAGGCCGCCCCAGGCGATGCCGTACCGCGCCTGGTTGAGGCACATCAGGGCGTTCTTGACCCCCTCGGTCCCGGGTAGGAGGTTCCCGGCCGGGATGCGGCAGTCGTGGAAACCCAGCTCCGAGGTCACCGACGCGCGCAGCGAGAATTTGCCGTGCTGGTCGGTGGCGGTGAAGCCGGGCGTGCCGCGCTCGACCAGGAAGCCGCGGATGCCGTCCTCGGTGCGCGCCCAGACCACGGCGACGTCGGCGAGGGTGCCGCTGGTGATCCACTGCTTGGCGCCGTCGAGCACCCAGGAGTCGCCGTCGCGCCGCGCGGTGGTGCGCATCCCCGACGGGTTGGAGCCGAAGTCGGGCTCGGTGAGGCCGAAGCAGCCGATCGCCGCACCCGAGGCGAGGGCCGGGATCCAGCGGTCCTTCTGGGCCTGGGAGCCGAAGGTGTAGATCGGGTACATCACCAGCGCGCTCTGCACGGAGACGAAGCTGCGCAGGCCCGAGTCGCCGCGCTCCAGCTCCTGCATGATCAGGCCGTAGGCGACGTTGTCGAGGCCGGGCAGGCCGTAGTCGTCGATGGTGGCGCCGAACAGGTCGAGCGCCCCGAGCTCGGGCACCAGCTCGACCGGGAAGCGCCCGTCGCGGTGGCACTCCTCGATGATCGGTTTGACCCGGTCGTCGACGAAGGCGCGCACGGTGTCGCGCGCCAGCCGCTGCTCCTCGGAGAGCAGGCCGTCGAGGTCGAGGAAATCCACACCGGGGAAGCGGCTCACGGGGAAACCTCCTGGGGAAACGGTCGGCGGGGCGGCGAGGCGCGCGCCCGGCGGCGCTGCGCCGCAACATCGGATTCTAACATGCGGGCGGTCCTGCGCCGCGGCCCGCGGGCGGTCAGGACCCGGGCGGCCGCGCGCGGCCCGGGTATCATCGCCGTCGTGGCCAGCTTCCCCGGCGGCAGCGCCTACGCGATGGTGCGCGACATCGCGGAGGGTTACTTCCTCGTCACCGAGCGCACCTTCGCCCGCTTCGAGCGCGGCGAGCTCGGGAAGATCCAGTTCGAGATCGACCGCCACATGCGCGAGGTGCGCGGCGACCAGCCGCCGCTCGACGACATGCAGGCGATCCAGAAGCGCAACCGCAAGATCCAGCGCCTCAACACCGCGCTGATGGTGCTGCGCAGCTACGTGCAGAAGCGCAGGTAGCCGCCCGCGCCCCCCGAGTTCGCCGTGCTCCTCGAAGCCCTCAGGTGGCTGGTGCCGCCGCTCGCCGCCGCGGTCACCGCGGCGTTCTTCGACCGCCGGCTCGGGCGCGTCGCCGGCGGCGCGGCGCCGCCACCCGGGTTGGAGCGGCCGGCGCGTCGGTTCGCCGCCGGGGCGCTCCTCGCCGGGCTCTTCTACCTCGCCCTGTTCGCGCCGCTGTCGCTCCCGCCCGACGCTGCGGCGGCGATCGACCTCTCGCAGGTCTCGCCGGCGCGGCTGTTCCTGATGCACGCGATCCTGGTCGCCGGCCTTGGGGGCTGGCTGGCGCTGGCCTTCGGCGTGCGTGAGGCGCCGGCGGAGCCGGCCGTCGACCCGCTCGCCTTCCTCCGCCTGCGCGCCCGCGACTTCGGGGCCGAGATCGGGGTCGGCGTGGTCGCCGGGCTGGCGATCTGGGCGGCCGCGCTCGGGTTCGCCGCGCTCCTGCTCGCGGGCCTGACCGCCGCCGGCGCGGGCGACATCGTGCCCACCCGCCCGCCGCGGCTGATCGTCTTCGTCGCCGGCCAGCCGGTGTGGCTGCGGCTGGCGATCAGCCTCTCGGCGGGGACGGTCGAGGAGCTGTTCTTCCGCGGCTTCCTGCAGCCGCGGCTCGGGATCTGGGTCACCACCGGGCTGTTCGTCCTCGCCCACGCCGCCTACGGCGCCCCGACGCTTTTCGTCACGGTTGCCTTCCTGTCGCTCGCCTACGGCTGGCTGGCGCGCAGACGCGGCAGCGTGTGGGCGGCGGTCGCCGCCCACACGCTGTTCGACGCCGTCCAACTCCTGGTCGTCCTCCCCGCGGCGCTGCGGGCCATCGAGGACTCCCCGTTCGGCTGATCCCGGCCGCCGCTACTGCTTCTTCGCTCGCTCGCCGGCGGCCTGGGCCTTCAGGCCGGCGGCCTCGAACTGCCGCGCGGCGTTCTCGTAGCACTCGTTTGCCCGCGTCTGGTCGCCGGCGTCGCTGGCGGCGTCGCCGGCCCGCGACCAGGCGGTCCCGGCGTTGATGCGCTCGGCGTCTGCCTGCGCCGTGCGCCCCGCCGCGTCGAACGCCTCGGCGGCCTTCTCGAAGTCCTCGGCCGCCTCCTCGTGCTCGCCGCGGCTCGAACGCTCGTGGCCGGCGCTCGACCAGGCGCTCCCCTCGCGCGTCTTGTCGCCGTCGTTGTCGGGCGGGTCGTCGCCGACGGCGTCTTGGGCCGCCTGCTCGGCCTGAGCCTCCCAGTCCTCGGCGGAGCCGGGTTTCGGTGCGACGGCGGCGGCCAGCTCGAAGTCGCCGCGGGTGACACCGGTGATCCGGATCTCGGCCTGGTTGGGCGTGCCGCCGGAGGTGGTGGTGGTGAGGGTGTCGCCACCCTCCATCCGCACCACGCTGGGCGTGAGGTTGGTGATCCGCAGCGGCACCGGCTCGGAGGTGCCCTCGACGACAACGCCGCGCACCGCCGACTGGCCGCGGGTCAGCACCGTCCGGTCGCCGGCCAGGCCGAACCGGACGAAGGTCAGCTCGACCGGCGCGGAGTCGCCGTTGGCGGTCGAGACCACCAGCGGGCCGAGGTCGCCCAGGAAGTCGGGCGGGATCGCCGCCACCAGCCCGGTCGGCGACGAGGCGAGGACGTCGAGCTCACGGTCGCCGACCCGCACGACGTTGCCCGTGGCCTCGCCGTCGAAGCCGCCGCCGGAGATCGGCAGGTCGCCGCCGGAGGTGGGGTAGCGGGGCACCCGCCCGACCCGCGGCGGCGACTCGGTGAGCGACTCGGGCGGCGGGCCGACGACCGGCACCACGACCGTGGGGCCGTCGCCCAGCGACGGGATCGCCACCCTGAGCGTTCCCAGCGCCGCGGCGACCGCGAACGCCACCCGGCCGTCGGCGCCGGTGACGTGCTCCTCGCCATCGACGTCGACGACCACCCCCGACAGGCGCTGGCCCTGCGGGCCGACCACCGCCAGGGTGGCCTCCTCGCCGCCGACCACCGTGCCGGTCAGGACGACCCGGGCGCCCGGCAGGGTCGGCGACGCCGCAGTGCTGGACTCGTCGAGCGACCCGAGCTTCTCCTCGGCGTCCGCGACCTTGCGCTTGCGGGTCGCCTCGTCGAGCTTCTCGTCCTTGCGGAGCTTGCGGAGATACCGCTCGAGAGCCCGCTTGAGAGCGGCCTTCTTCTTCGCCAGGTTCTCCTCGGCCTCGGCCTGCTCTTCCATTGCGTCCTCGAGCGCTTTCCTCAGCCGTGCCAGCTCGGGGTAGGCGCCGTGGGCGGTCGGGTCGTCCTCGGCCTCCTTCTTCAGCCGCGCGATCTCGTCGTCGACCGCCTTCTGGGCCTTCTCGACCGCTCTGCCGGCCTCGTCGAGGGCCTCCTGGGCCTTCTCGACGGCCTCCTGGGCCCGCTCGACGTCCTTCTCGTACTGCTCGACGGTCTTGGCGGCCGCCGGGGCGGCGACCAGCGCGCAGGCCAGCACCAGGAGGAAGGACGGAATCCAGGCGCGGCTTCGACTCTGGTTGGTCTCGATCTCGTGAATGCTCATGTCCGGCTCCAGTCTTCGTGTTCGTTGAATGTCGCGGTATTCCGTCCCGCGGTGCCCGTCTGTCGCACCGACCCGGCACCAGGTTCAATCCCTCGCGGAAGAGTCCGGGGACCGGCCGGCGGAGGGCACAGGCCGGGGTCGGGCCACGCGGGCGAGCAGGCCGCAGGGCCGCCGCGGCCGGGTGCGGTGCAACGAGCGCCGAGTCTTATCGGGTTGCTGCTTCCTCGACCACCTCGGCCAGCAGCTCGAAATCGCCAAGGGTCACGCCGCTGATCCGGATTTCGGCCCGGTTGCTGGTACCGCCGCTGGTGGAGACGGTGACGACGTCGCCGCCCTCCATGGCCACGACCCCGGGCGTCAGGTTGGTCACCCGGAGGCGCACCCGATCGGAGGTGCCCTTCAGCACGACTCGACGCACCGCTGTCTGACCGCGGCGCAGCCGCGATGGGCCGCCTTCCAGGGCGAAGCGAACGAAGGTCGTCTCGACGGGCCGGGAGCTGCCGCCCTTGGTGGTCACCACCAGCGGCCCGAGATCGCCCAGGGCGTCCGCAGGGATCGCCGCCACGAGGCCGGTCGGGGACGCGGCCAGGACCTCGAACTCCTGCTGGCCGACCTGTACGGTGTTGCCCGACGCATCGCCGTCGAAGCCGGTTCCGGCGATCGCCAGATCGCCGCCGGAGGTCGGGTAGCGGGGCGCCCGCTCCACCCGCGGCGGCCCGCCGGTCAGCGGGGCGGTCGGGCGGGCCACGACCGGAACCTCGACCGCCGGCTGATCGGGAAGCGACGGCAGCGCCGCCCGCAGCGCCGCCGCCGTCGCCGCTACCGCGAAGACCACCCGGCCGTCGGCGCCCGTGACGTGGTCTTCGCCATCGATGTCGACGACCACCCCGCTGAGGCGCTGGCCGGCCGGGTCGATCACGGCCAGCGTGGCCTCGTCGCCTTCGACCACGCTCCCGGTGAGGACGATCCGCGAACCCTGAGGGGCGGGAACCGTAGAGACGGCCTGCGGCTCTTCACCGCCCGGCCGGCTGAAGGACCCCTCCTCCGGCGGCTGGCCTCCCTCGGGCGGGGTGCGCGTGGTGAGGGGGAGTTGCCCTCTCCGACGGGTGGACCCGATCTCTCGGTTGCCCACGATCTGACCGCGCTCGTCGACCCGGTTCTCGGAAAAGACATACTCGAACCGCGGCGGTGTGTCCTCCCGGCCGGATTGGACCCGCACGGGAAACTCCGCTTCGGAGTGAGGAGGAATCCCATCTCCTCCGGTGTACGTCAGGTCGAGATTCGTTGCCGTGCACCGATCGACCCGCCAGCCTTCGGGCGGATGGTCTTCGATGTACTTGCAATCGAAGATGCGGCGCCTCCCGGCGTCGGAGCGCAACGTCAGGTGCACGTCGTTCACCCGATCTTTGCCCGTCTTGATGTGAAACCGGCTCTCGCGCGCCGGCGTGCCGGTCGTTGTCCATTCGGTGCGATGGAGCCTCGGTTTGAGGAATCTCGGCGTCGTGACCTCGTCTCCGGAGGGGTCCGCCCCATCGAAGCTGAAGCGGTATCCGACCTGCAACTCGTTGATGTCCTCCATGTCGCCTTCGATGGTGAAACTGAATTCTCTGGTTTGCCCCGGCGCGATGGGAGCCGAGCCCTCCCCGGCGGGGGTCTCGAAGACGAGCCTGTTCCCTCCTGCCAATCTTCCTGTCCAACCCTCGGCGGGTTTCACGGCAAGGCTGTTCATGTCGATCATGCCGCCAGCGACCACCGTCGCCCGGCTCCCGCCGACAATCGTGGTGCCGGTCGCACGAATCCCCACGATCGTCAGGTGTACGTCCGTGATGTTTCGATCCCCCGCATTCTCGACCTTGAGGGTCCACTGCCCGTCGTCCGGGGTTTCGACCAGGCTGATGGTCGGCTCCTCGGCGGAGCTTCGAGCGGCGACAGCCATCCCCAGGAGCATGGTCATCGCCGCCAGCGACGCCAATCGCCTCGTCCGATTCCGGGAACCTGGGGTCCTGTTCATCGTCTTCCTCCCTTCTGGGGCGCTTCGGAAGGCAGCGGGCGACATGCCGGCCGGTGCCTGTCCAGGCCCATCGGCGCCCTATGCGAAATGTTCGGCTTGATAATGTCTGGCTTTATAGCGAGATATCGTACCGCGCTCCTCGGCGATGGCGTGAGGAGAGCCACGTTGGGACCGGACGCGGCGACGGGCGCTGACGACCCATTGGTCGCCGCCGGGGACTCCGGAGGACCAGCCGCGGGCGGGCACAGGCCGAGGTCCCGCGCCACGCGGGCGAGCAGGGCGCAGGCGTCGACGCGGCCGTGGCCGAAGACCTCGTCGAAGCCCGGCGCGCCGAGGTCGAGGGCCGAGGCGCGCAGGTGGCCGCGGAGCTCCTGGGGCCCGAGGCCGGGATCGACCTCGAGCGCCAGCGCCGCCAGCGCGGCGACGTGCGCCGCCGCCATCGAGGTCCCGGTCAGCGGGTGGAAGCCGCCGCCGGGGACGGTCGCGAGCACCTCGACGCCCGGTGCCGCCAGCTCGACCGCGCCGCCGGTGGCCGCCGACGGCCACGGCCGCTCCTCGGCGTCGACCGCGGTCACCGCGATCACCTCGGGCAGCGCCGCGGGATGGGCCACCTCGCCTCCCGGGCCGCCGTTGCCGGCCGCCGCGACCAGCACGACGCGGCGCCGGAAGGCCTCGCGGGCGAGCCGGGCGAGCAGCGGATCGCGCGGCCCGCCGACGCTCAGGTTGATCACCTGCGCGCCGCCGGCGATCGCCGCGTCCATCGCGCGGGCGACTGTCTCGGAGGTGCAGACGGCGACCTCCTCGCTCTCGGCGCGGCAGGCCTCGAAGGCCATCAGCTCCGCCTCCGGGGCGATGCCGACGATGCCGACGCCGTTGCCGCGCCCGGCCCCGATCAGCCCTGCCACCGCGGTGCCGTGGCGATGGGCGGTCGGCTCTGCGCCGCCGGGGAGGAAGGTGGCGCCGGCGGCCAAGCGCCCGGCGAGGTCCGGGTGGTCGGCCGCCACGCCGCTGTCGACGATCGCGACCCGCACCCCGCGCCCGGTCGCCCGGCGGTGCGCGTCGCCGGCCCTCAGCATCCGGGCGGCGTACTGAGCGCCGGCCAAGGGATCGCCGCCGGCGGCCCCGCCGGCGAGGGTCCGGTAGCGGAAGCTCGGCTGCGCCCACAGGACGCCGGCCAGCCCCTGCAGGAACTCGAGCGCCGCCGCCGGCCCGGCCGTGGCATCGCCGGCCCCGGCCGCCGGATCGTCGCGCCGGACGACTGCCGGACCGTCGCGCCGGACGACCGCGAGGACGCCGCCGATCGACGCCAGCGGAACGCTCCGGACGACCTCGAGACCCGGCTCGCGTCCCAGGTCGCGGAGGACGTCCTCCACCTGCTCGGGCGCCAGTACCGCGAGCAGTTCCCCGGGCACCACGGTGTCGTCCTCGTCGAAAGCCGCGATCGCGGCCGGCGTCCACGGCACGTGGAGACGGGCGACGAAGAGGTCCCGGTCCTGGTGGCACGACGGATCGGAGGCGCAGGTGACGCATTCGACCGCGACCCTCGCCGCGTAGAGGCCCGGCTCGAGGCCGCGGGTGTCGACCACGGCGCCGGCGGTCGCGGTCGACGCCGCCGGGACGTCCCGTTCGAGCCGCGGCTCGACGAAGCGCAGCCAGGGCACCGCGGTTTCCAGCGAGACCGAGTAGCGCTGGCCGGTGGCGCAGCGGTTCTCGATCGTCAACGTGGTCGGGGCATGGCGCCCGGGCTCCAGGCGGAGGTCCCAGGGTGTCTCGGCGCCCCCGGCGAGTGCCGGTGGAAGGAGCGCGAGGAGCGCCGCAGCGGCCCGGGCAGCGCTCAAGGTGCTCCCCGCGGAACGGGCGAGGCCAGCTCGACCAGGTCGGGGCGCGCCGCCAGCGCGGCAGCGGCCGCGGTGAGGTCGACCGCCGGGTCGTCCCCGACCGACACCTCGACCGCGTAGTAGCCGGCGGCCGAGGGGCCGTCGACGATCGACGCACCGGCGGCGCGCAGCAGCCGGCGGACCTCGCCCGCCGGCGCGTCCTCCTCGAACAGCACCAGGAGCCGGCCCCGGCCCGCGGCGGGAGCGCCGCCGGCGGTGCCGCTCAGGGTGCGCAGCTCCCCCTCGGGTTCCGGCTGCTGGAGGACGGCGCCGCCGAGGACGAGCAGGAGCGCGAACTGGACCGCGACCAGGACCCTCGCCGGCACCGGCAGCGGCCGCCACCACCGGTTCCAGGCGCGCGCGATCCGCTCCCACGCCGGTTCGCGCCGCGGCGCCCGCGCCGGGGCGCGCTCCGCCTCCTCGGCGTCGATCCGGGCGAGGGTGCGAGCCAGCAGGTCCTCCGCCGGCGCCGGCGGCGCCGTGGCGAGCGCCGCGCTCAGCCGCCGCTCGGCCGCCAGCTCGGCGCGGCAGGGTGCGCAGTCCTCGAGGTGCCGCTCCAGCTCCTCCCGGCGATCCGGCTCGAGCGTGCCGTTCACCAGCGTGGGCAGCAGCGCCAGCACTTCGTCGTGGGTCATGCCGGCGCACCTCCGGAGTCGTCGAACAGCGGCCGCAGGCGTTTGCGGGCGTAGAACAGCCGGGTCTTCGCCGTGCTCAGGGGGCAGCCCTGCACCTCCGCGACCTCGCGCACGCTCAGGCCCTCGGCGTAGAACAGCTCCAGGACTTCGCGATGCTCGGGCGAGAGCGTGGCCATCACCTCCTTCAGCCGACGCCACCCTTCGGCGCCGGCGGCGCGATCCTCCGGCGACGGCGCCGGCTCCTCGATCTCCGACGCCGCCTCGACCGCGGCCGTCTCCGGCCGCCGCCGGCGCAGGGCGCTCACCCCCTTGTGGTGAGCGATGCCGAAGATCCAGGTCGACGGCCGCGAGTCGCCGCGGAAGCCGTCGGCCCGCCTCCAGACCTCCAAGAGGACGTCGGAGGTCAGCTCCTCGGCGTTCCGCCGGTCACGGACCAGCCGCAGGAAGTACCGCAGGAGCCGCGTCTCGTAGGCGCGGAACAGACGCTCGAAGGCGTCGCGGTCGCGGGCCGCGATGGCGCGGATCCAGCGCCGCTCCTGGTCGTCTTGCGGGCTCGCGGCTTCCATTCGCTGTCCGCCCCGCCAGTGGGGCGCCGCGACCCGGTGCCGGAGAACCGGCTCCGGATCGTCTGTCGCGCACCGGCGACCGCGGGTTCAATCCCGCACGCCAGGGCCCCCCGCGACAGGGCGCGTTCGGCGAATACGATTGCACCGTCGATCATGACACGCGCCCCTCTGCTAGACTTCCCGGGTGGTCGAGGCGGCGGCACCACCACCCGGAGACTTGCAGTTCCACCTCGCCATCGGCAGCCGCTTCGAGAACGTCGAGATCGTGCAGATCGTCTTGAACGACGTGCTCGAGCGGATGGGTGTCGAGGCGGATACCCGGCACTGGATCGACCTCGCGGTCCGCGAGGCGGTGGCCAACGCGGTCAAGCACGGCAACCAGGGCGATCCGGGCAAGAGGGTCGAGATCTGTATGTGCCGCGACGGCGGCGAGGTCGTGGTGCGGGTCGAGGACGAGGGTGCGGGGTTCGACCCCCGGCTGGTCCACGATCCGCTGGCGCCGGAAAACCTGCTGCGGCCCGACGGCCGCGGCATCTTCTACATCGAGAAGTTCATGGACGGGGTGGAGTGGGGCGCGCGCCCCGGCGGCGGCACGGTGGTGACCCTGCGCAAGCGGGTGGCCGAGGCGGCCCCCGGGGCGGCGGGGCCGGCCGGCGCCGGTGAACCCCCGCGCACCGAACCCGCGACGGAGGAGAGGACGCGATGAAGATTTCCAGTCGGCAGCGCGAGGGCGTGACGGTCCTCGAACCCCAGGGCAAGATCACGATCGGCGTCGGCGACGTCGCGCTGCGCAACGCGGTGCACGAGGCGGTCGGCGCCGGCTCGAAGAACATCCTGATCGACCTCTCCGGGGTCAGCACGATGGACTCGTCCGGGATCGGCGAGCTGGTCGCCACCTACACCACGGTCACCAACCGGGGCGGCAAGCTCAAGCTGCTCCACCTGCCGCCGAAGATCCAGGACATCATGCAGGTCACGCAGTTGATCACCGTCTTCGAGGTCTTCGACGACGAAGGGGAAGCCATCGCGTCGTTCTGAGCCTGCCGCGCCGCCGAGCCTCGCCGCTCCGCCGGGACGGCTCGGCGAGCTGACGGCGCGGGTGGATGCCCGGCTGCCGGAGCTGCTGCCGCCGGTGCAGGAGCGGCCACGGCGGGTGCACGAGGCGATGCGCCACGCGCTCACCTCGCCGGGCAAGCGGCTGCGGCCGGCGCTTACCCTGGCGGTCGCCGAGCTGCTCGGCCGGCCCGGTGCCGCCGCCCGCGAGCCGGTCCTCGACCTCGCCTGCGCGGTCGAGATGGTCCACGCCTGCTCGCTGGTGTTCGACGACCTGCCGGCCCAGGACGACGCCGCCCTGCGCCGCGGCCGGCCCACCGTCCACCGGGCGTTCGGCGAGGACGTCGCCCAGCTCGCCGGCCTGGCGCTGCTCTCGCGCGCCTACGCGGTGGTCGCCGCAGCCGGCCAGCGGCTGGCGCTCGGGCGCTACACGGTCGAGGACATGATCCACCACCTGGCGGAGGCGATCGGCACCGGCGGCCTGATCGGCGGCCAGGCGCTCGACCTGCACACCCCGCCCGAGGAGCTGGACCTCGAGCGGCTCGAGTACATCCACAGCCACAAGACCGGGGCGCTGTTCATCGCCGCCGGCGAGCTGGGGGCGATGGCGGTCGACGCCCGCCGGCGCGACCTCGAGGTGATCACCCGCTACGCCAAGAACCTCGGTCTGGCGTTCCAGATCTCCGACGACCTGCTCGACGTCCTCGGCACCCCCGAGGTCACCGGCAAGGACAGCCACCAGGACGCCGGCAAGGTGACCTTCGTCGGGCTGCTCGGCATCGAGGGCGCCCGGACGCTCGCCGCCGAGCTGCTCGACTTCGCGGTGCTCTCGCTGGCGCCGCTCGGCCGCCGCGCCGAGGTGCTGCGCCAGCTCGCCGTCTTCGTCCGCGACCGGGGGCGGTGATGGCGTCGCCGGACCCCGGCCCGCGCGACCTCGCCCGCGACCTCGACCGCGTGCGCGCCGAGCTGCGCCGGCTCGGCTACCTCTCGCACCGCTTCGACCGCTTCCTGCTCCAGGACGCGCTGACCCCGCGGCGGCCGTGGCGGAGCCTCCTGGCGCTGGCGGTCAAGGTGGGACTGCTGGCCGGGGCGCCGCTGGCGCTGGCGCTGGCGTTCGCGCTCGCCGCCGCCAACGGCAACCTGGCGGCCTCGCCGCTCGACCTGTTCCCGCTCTTCGCCCACCTGGTGGCGCCGGCGGCGGCGGCGGTCGGGCTGGCGTTCCTGGTGCTGTGCGCGGCGCTGACGGTGGTGCTGCGGGTCTCGCACGTGCGGCGCATCGAGGGGCTGGCGCTGGCGGCGGCTCTGCTCAGCGGGGCGGCGGCGCTGGCGCTCGGCGTCTGGCGGCTCCCCGACCTCACCGCCGAGGCGCGGGCGTGGCAGCTCGCGGTGCTGGCGGTGGCGGCGCCGGCGGCGATCTACGCGCTGGTCAAGCTGGTCTACGGAGGGCTGCTGGCGCTCGCGATCCGGCTGACCGACCACGCGCCGGCGAGCCGGCCGTTCGCGCGCCGCTGGCCGGGGGTGGCGCTGGCGCTCGCGGCGTTCCTGCTCTTCCTGCCGGCGGTGCTGGCGGTCGGGCGGCCTGCGCCGGCGCCGCCGCCGTCGCTGCCCGCGGCGCCCGGCGACCGGGTGCTGCTGATCGGGATCGACGGCGTGCTGCCGGCCGAGGCCGAGTACCTGCTCGCCCGCGGCGAGCTGCCGGCGCTGGCTCGCCTGGCGGCAGAGGGGAGCGGGCTGCTCGCCTACCACCGGCCGCCGGCCGAGCCGCCGGCGGTGTTCTGGACCACGGTCGCCACCGGCCGGCCGGCCGCCGAGCACGGGGTCACCGCGCTCGATAGCTACCGCCCGGTCGGGGTGGCGACCCCGCTCGCGCGGTCGGGGCCGCTGCGCTGGTACTGGGCGCGCGTGGCGGCGCCGCTCGGACTCGCCGAGCACCGGCCGGTGCTCGCCAACCGCCGACGCGCCTTCGCGGTCTGGGAGCTGGCGGCGCGCGGCGGTGCCCCGGTGGTCGCGGTCGACTGGTGGGGGACATTCCCCGCCGAGGAGCTGCCCGGCCTGGTGGTCGCTCACGGCGCCTACCAGCTCCTCGCCGGCGACGGCGGTGCGGACGCGGCGGCCGACGCGGTGGCGCCGGCGACCCTGGCGGCCGAGGTGGCGGCGGTGCGCCGCGACGCGGCCGGCGCTCAGGACCCCGGCTTCGTCGACGCGGCAGTGCCCGGCGGCGGCGGCGAGCTGGACGAGCGCGCGCTCGCCCCCGACCGCTTCTACCGCGCGGTCCTCGCCCGCTGGGCCTTCCGGCCGGCGGTGCACGCGGCGGCCCTCTACCTCCCCGGTCTCGACATCGCGGCCCACGGCTGGAGCGGCGGCGACGTCGCTTTCGCCGACCTGGTCCGGCGCGAGCTGGCCGCCGCCGACCGCCTGCTCGCCGAGGCGCTCGCCGGCGGCGCGGAGGGGCTGACCGTGGCGGTGGTGCTCGACCCCGGCCGCCGGGGCGGCGGCGAAGGCATGGTGGTGCTGTGGCGCTCGTCGGGCTGCGACGGCGGGGGCGCGGAAGGCGTCGAGGAGCCCGCCGGTGGCGGGGCCGCTCCGGCGCCCGAGGCTCCCGCGACCGAGCGCGCGCCGCGCGGCGTTCGGCATCGCCCCGACGAGACCGGGGAGGAAGCAGTGCCTTCGGTCGATCCCGCCGCGGTCGCCTCGGCGCTGGTGCGGGCCCTCGGCCTGCCGCAGAGTGCCGAGCTGCCGCCGCCCCCGGCCGCCTGCTCGTGGCCCGAGGCTCCGGGGCGCGTGCCGACCTACGGCGAGCGCAGCCGGCGGTCCGAGCCCGGCGCCCGGGGCGATGAGTACCTCGACAGCCTGCGCGCGCTCGGCTATCTCTGATCGCCCTCGGCCGGTCCGCGGAATCCGCGACGGGTCCGCCGTGTCTGCTATCCTCTGCGAAGGTGCGAACCGACAAGGCGGCCCGCCGCCATCCCCCGTCCGCCGCGGTGCACCGTGGCGCCGCCGGGACGCCTCCGGCGGCCCGCGGCCGGCTTGTGCGTGCCGTTCTCGCCGCCGGCCTGGCGCTCGCTCTGGCGCCGGCGGCCGGGGCGGCGACCTACTATGTCTCCAGCTCGTCCGGCGACGACGGCAACAGTGGCACCACGGTGGGCAGCCCGGTCAAGACCATCGCCAAGGTCAACACGCTGAACCTCCAGCCGGGCGACGAGGTGCGGCTGGTCTGCGGCGACATCTGGAGGGCCGAGCGGCTCGTGGTCACCAGGTCCGGCTCCGCCGGGCAGCCGATCACCTTCACCTCCGACCCGCTCGGCTGCGCCGACC
>Ga0302046_10002802_pt1 | contig 16110 bp, 12 predicted proteins | sample RVTome_11_FD_200261 | JGI IMG/M metagenome (GOLD analysis project Ga0302046, IMG submission 200261) | Soil microbial communities from uranium-contaminated site in the Upper Colorado River Basin, Wyoming, United States - RVT147D111 (version 2) ...
CTCGCAGACCTTGAGCGACTGCGACACCAGGTCGTGGCAGAGCGACTCCAGCGTGTCGCGGCTGAGCTCGACGTTCAGGTGGCGCGGGCCCCGGTCGTCGGTGGCGATGAAGGGCAGGTTCACTTCCGTGGAGTCGCGGCTGGACAGGTCGCACTTGGCCTTCTCCGAGGCGTCCTTCAGCCGCTGCATGGCCATGGGGTCGTCGCGCAGATCGATGGCCTCGTGCTCCTGGAACCAGGCCTTCAGGTGGTCCACCACGCGCCGGTCGAAGTCCTCGCCGCCCAGGAAGGTGTTGCCGTTGGTGGCCAGCACCTCCACGACGCCGTCGCCCATGGACAGGATCGAGATGTCGAAGGTGCCGCCACCCATGTCGTAGATGGCGATGGTCTCCTCGCTGGTGCGGCCGAAGCCGTAGGCCAGCGCGGCGGCGGTGGGCTCGTTGATGATGCGCAGGATCTCCAGGCCCGCGATCTTGCCGGCGTCCTTGGTGCACTGGCGCTGGGTGTCGTTGAAGTAGGCCGGGACCGTGACCACGGCCTCCTCGATGGGCTCGCCCACGTACTCCTGGGCGACCCGCTTCATCTCGCGCAGGATGATCGCGGCGATCTCCGGGCAGGTGAAGGTCTTGCCGTGGAGCTGGAGCCGGGCGTCGTCGTTGGGGCCGCGCACCACCTCGTAGGGGACTGCCTCGATGGAGTGCTGGACCTCCGCGGAGTCGAAGCGCCGGCCGATCAGGCGCTTCACGCCGTAGGCGGTGCCGGTGCAGTTGGTGATGGCCTGGCGCTTGGCCAGGTGGCCCACCAGGCGCTTGCCGTCCTCGGTCAACGCGAACATCGACGGCGTGGTCTTGTAGCCGCCGGCGTTGGGGATGACCGTAGGCTGGCCGTTCTCGACGATCGCCACGCAGGAGTTCGTGGTGCCGAGGTCGATGCCGATCACGTGTCCCATCACGACCCTCCGCGCGGCGCGCGGCGCGCCTGCTGCTTGACCGACCTCAGCTCCTGCCTCGTCTCGTCGTCCGCCGGATCGAGCCGGAGCGCGCGCTCGAGCTCCCGCTGGGCGTTCAGCCACAGCTCCGCGGCGGCGTAGACCTGACCGAGCGTCTTGCGGTAGGCGGCCACGTCGGGGGCCACCTCGCAGGCGCACGCGGCGTACTCCTTGGCGGCACGCAGGTCGCCCTCCACGCGCCAGGCCAGCTTGGCCGCGCGGTGGTTGGCCTCGGCGTCGAAGGGCCGGCAGTGCAGCGCGTCCACGTAGCGCTTGTAGGCCTCGGGGTAGGCGCCGAGCTGGAACTGGGCGTCGGCCTCCTTCAGGAAGCGCTCGGCCCGGATCTCGTTGGCGCGGCGGTTGGCGTCGCCGAAGGCCAGCTTGTAGTCGGCGTTGGCCGGGTCGCAGGCAATCGCCAGGCGCAGCTGCTGGGCGGCGTCGACCCAGCGCTCGGCGCCCAGGGCCTCCTGGCCCGCCGTGAAGTAGCGCTGGGCCTTGCGCCGGCGCTCGCGCGCGATGCGCGCCACCAGGGAGAAGGCGTTGGGCGTCGTGCGGCCCCGCAGCGCCTGCGACGCGCCCCCCGGGCCCGAGGGCCGGGCTCCGGCCGCGCTTCGCGCCGAGCCGGAAGGCGCCGCCGAGAGCGTCCGTTCCATCTCCGCCCGTGCCGACGGATCCGAGAGCAGCTCGTAGGCCTCGGAGATCTTGCAGAACACGCGATCCACGTGCTGCGCGAACGGACCCAGCTGCTTGCGGAACCAGCGATCCGGGTGGAACTCCCGGGAGAGCCGGAAGTAGGCGCGCCGCAGGGTGCGCGCATCGGCATCGGCGGACACCCCGAGAAGCTCGTGGTAGGGCCGGTCGAGCCGCTCCTCGAAGGCGAGCAGCGTGCGTTGGGCCTCCAGGTCGATCTCGAGGCTCGGGTCGAGCCGGTCGTCGAGCGCGTCCGCAACGACCCGCGCCGGGGCCGGCTTGGCGTCGAGCACGATGATGCCCGCCTCGGCGAAGCGCCGCAGGCAGCGGTCCACGTCGCCAGGCTCGAGGCCCCCGAGCTCGCGCAGCAGCGCCCAGGAGGTCCGCCCGTCCACGCGCGAGAGCACGAAGCCCTCCGCCGGCGTGAGCGTCAGATCCTCGAGAGCGCACTCGGGCGCGAGCTGCGGCACGGCGGAGTGATCCTCCAGCTCTTGCGAAGAGCCCATGGAGACCTCGGTCCCGGGCCGGGCTCACACCCGGCCTCGCACGCTGCATCGGCGCGACGCCCGGGAAAACTGAGACGTGGCCAGCAGATGGAGTGCCCGCCGACGGGTTGCTGGCGGCCCCGCGGGGCCGGGCTCACAGCCGGCCGAGAATGAGCCGCTCGAGGATCGCCTTCTGGCTATGCAGGCGGTTCTCGGCCTGGTCCCAGACGATGCTGCGCGGGCCGTCGAGCACCTCGCTCGTGACCTCGAGGTCGCGGTAGGCGGGCAGGCAGTGGAGGAAGAACGCGTCGGGGGCGTGGGCCAGGAGTCGGGTGTTCACCTGATACGGGGCGAAGACCCGTTGGCGCTCGGCCTTCTCGGCCTCCTGGCCCATGCTGGTCCAGGTGTCGGTGTAGACGAAGTCCGCGCCGCGCACCGCCGCCACGGGATCCTCGGTGTACTCGATGCGCGCGCCCGAGGCGGCGGCCAGCACGCGCGCGCGCTCCACCAGCGCCGGATCGGGCCGGTGGATCTTCGGGGTCGCCACGCGCAGGCGCAGGCCGAGCACCGACACCGCCTCGATCAGGGAGGCCGCCACGTTGTTGCCGTCGCCGACCCAGGCCACGAGCACCCGGTCGAGGTCCGCGTGCTCGGCGATGGTCTGGAGGTCGGCCATGATCTGGCACGGGTGGGAGCGGTCGGTCAGCGCGTTGATCACCGGGATGCTGGCGTTGCGCGCGAGATCCTCCACGAGCTCGTGACTGAAGGTCCGGCAGGTGATGGCGTCCACCCAGCGCGAGAGCCCGCGCGCCACGTCGGCCGCCGTCTCGCGGTGGCCGATGCCCACCTGCTCGGGGCGCAGCAGGATGGCGTGCCCGCCGAGCTGGTTCATGCCCGCCTCGAAGGTCACGTGGGTGCGCAGCGAGGGCTTCTCGAAGTAGAGGGCGAGCGTGCGGCCCTGGAGCGTCTGCGGGCGCTCGCCGCGCTTGTCCAGGTCCTTGAGCTCGCGCGCGCGGTCGAGCAGCGCGCGCAGCTCGCCGGCGGGCCAGTCGGCGAACGTCAGGAAGTCCTTGGGTCGATCCATGGGGACCCCTAGCGGGTGATCAGGGTACCGACGCCGGTGTCGGTGAAGATCTCGAGCAGCACCGCGTGCAGGATGCGCCCGTCGATCACGTGGGCGCGGGCCACGCCGCCCTCCAGGGCCGACAGGCAGCAGGCCAACTTGGGAATCATGCCGCCGCGGATCGTGCCCTCGTCGATGTGCTTGCCCACCTCGGCCGAGCTGAGCTGGCTCATCAGCTGACCCTGGGCGTCGAGCACGCCCTCCACGTCGGTGAGCAGGATCAGCTTGACGGCGCCGAGCGCCACGGCGATGGCGCCGGCCGCTTCGTCGGCGTTCACGTTGTAGGACAGGCCGTCCTCGTCGGCGCCGATGGGCGCCACCACGGGGATGAAGCCCTGCCGGGTGGTGGCGTCGATGGCGCTCGAGTCCACGTGGACCACCTCTCCGACGCGACCCAGGTCCTTGCCCCCCGGGCGCTTGCGGCGCACCTGGAGCATGCGTCCGTCTCGGCCGGTGAGGCCGATCGCGCGACCGCCGGCGCGGTGCACCAGGTCCACGATGGACTGGTTCACCCGCCCGCCGAGCACCATCTCGACCACCTCCATGGTCTCGTCGTCGGTGACGCGCAGGCCGTCCACGAACTCCGACTTCTTGCCCAGGCGCTCGAGCGTCTGGCCGATCTGGGGGCCCCCGCCGTGGACGATCACCGGGCGCAGGCCGATGTACTTGAGCAGCACCACGTCCACGGCGAACGACTCGCGCAGGGTGGCGTCCACCATGGCACTGCCGCCGTACTTGATGACGATGGTCTTGTCGAAGAAGCGGCGCATGTAGGGCAGCGCCTCGACCAGCACCGCCGCCTTGTCGATCAGCTTCTTCACCGGGGTGCCTCGTCCAACGCGCCCCTCGGACCCGCCGGCCGGCCTCGTTCGAGCCCCTCGCGCCGGACGTGCGCCAGCTCGTCGATGCTCGAGCGCCAGCTACGGTACAGGAGCACGCTGCGCAGCGCCGCCGAGAGCGCCGCGCCGGCGATCTCGGCGGTTCGCAGCGCGGGCCGGACGCCCGGGGCCAGGAACGCGCGCACGAGCGCGAGGGTGCGGCCGCGGAAGCGCAGCGGCAGGAACAGCAGCGCGGGCGGCGCGGCGCCCCGCGCGAGCTCGCGCGCGTCGGCCTCGCGCAGGTCCACGCCGGGGTCGAAGCGCGGGTCGCCGCGCGGGTCGGCCACGGCCACGAAGCCACCCGTGGCGGCGCAGGCGCCCGAGAGCCCCCGCTCGGCCGGCAGGCGCTCGCGATCCTCTGCCTGCGCCCCGTCCCAGGCGAGCTCGCGCACGAAGGCGAGCCCCTCGGGATCGCGCAGGTAGAGGGCGGCGCCGCTGGCCGCGAGCCGCCCGGCCAGGATGCGCAGCAGCGAGCCGAGCACCCGCTCGGGGTCGTGATCGGCCGTGACCGCCTCGCACAGCTCGCGCGCCAGGTCCAGGTCGGCCTCGGCCTCGGCCGCAGCGCCGGGCGACGCGGCCTGTTCGCGCAGGCGCGCGAGCTCGTGTTCGGCGGCGAAGGCCGCGAGCGCCCGCTCCACCGAGAGCAGCAGCTCCTCCTCGTGCAGCGGCTTGGCCAGGTAGTCGCTGGCGCCGGCGCGCAGCGCCTCGAGCACCAGCGCCTCGCCGGCGACGGCCGAGAGCACGATGGCGCGCACCGCCGGCCGCCTGGCGCGCACGGCGCGGAAGGCCTCGATCCCGGCTGCGCCGGTGGTGGACAGGTCCAGCACCAGGAGGCCGAGCGCCGGATCCGCGAGCGCCGCCGTCGCCTGCGAGAGGTCGGCGGCGCCGCTGGCCCGGTGGCCCGCGCGCGCGAGCGCCTGGCACAGGGCCTCGCGGAAGAACGCCGACGCCTCCACCACCACGATCCCCGGCCCGTCGCGAGCCTCGTCCATGGGCCTCCTACAGGATGAAGCGCGAGAGATCCTCGTCGGCGGCCAGGGGCCCCAGGCGCTCGCGCACCAGCGACTCGTCCACCACCACCGTCGTCTCGCCCAGGTCCGGCGCGTCGAAGCTCACGTCCTCCACGAGCTTCTCCATCACCGTGTGCAGGCGGCGCGCGCCGATGTCGTCGGTGCGCGCGTTCACCGCGGCGGCGATCTCGGCGATGGCGTGCACGCCGTCCTCCCGGAAGTCGAGCCGCACCCCCTCGGTGGCCAACAGCGCCACGTACTGGCGCACCAGCGAGTTGCGCGGTTCGGTCAGGATGCGCACGAAGTCCGCCTGGCCGAGGCTCGCGAGCTCCACGCGGATCGGGAAGCGGCCCTGGAGCTCCGGGATCAGGTCCGAGGGCTTGGCCGCGTGGAAGGCGCCGGCAGCGATGAACAGCACGTGGTCGGTGCGCACCGGCCCGTGCTTGGTCTGGACCGTCGAGCCCTCCACGATGGGCAGCAGGTCGCGCTGCACGCCCTCGCGCGAGACGTCGGGCCCGTGCTTCGGACCGGCGCCCGACGCCACCTTGTCGATCTCGTCGAGGAACACGATGCCGGCCTGCTCGACCCGCTCCACGGCCAGCTCGCGCACCTGGTCCATGTCCACGAGCCGAGTCGCCTCCTCGGCCACGAAGGTCTCGCGCGCCAAGGGGATCTTCATGCGGCGCCGGCGCGTCTTGCGCGGGAAGAGCTGGCCCATCATGTCCTTCCACTGGACGCCCATCTCCTCCACGCCCTGGGGCGTGAAGATCGACAGGTTCGGGCCCGTACCGCGATCCTCCACCTCCACGTCGATCTCGCGCTCGTCGAGCTGGCCCTTGCGCAGCATGGCGCGCAGCTTCTCGCGGGTCTCGCGGTGGGGCGGCTCCGGCGGCGCCGCGGGCTCGGCCGGGGGCGCGATGCCCAGGCGCGGCGACGTGGGCATCGGCAGCAACGCGTCGAGGATGCGCTCCTCGGCGCGCTCCTCGGCCCGGGCCTGCACGGCGCGCTTCTGCTCCTCGGCCACCAGGTTCACCGCCAGGTCCGTGAGGTCCCGGATGATCGACTCCACGTCGCGTCCCACGTAGCCGACCTCGGTGAACTTCGAGGCCTCCACCTTGATGAACGGCGCCTGGGCCAGCTTGGCCAGACGCCGGGCGATCTCGGTCTTCCCCACGCCCGTGGGACCGACCATGATGATGTTCTTCGGGGCGATCTCTTCGCGCAGCTCGTCGGGCACCTGGGTGCGCCGCCAGCGGTTGCGCAATGCGATGGCCACCGCCCGCTTGGCCTCGGCCTGGCCGACGATGTAGCGGTCGAGCTCGGAGACGACCTCGCGCGGCGTGAAGTGCGCGCTCACGACGGCACCAGCGGAGGCGCGCTCACGGCAGCTCGACGACCTGGATGCGGTCGTTGGTGTAGATGCACAGCTCCGCGGCGATGCGCAGGGACTCCTCGGCGACCTGGCGCGCCGAGAGCCCCGTGTGCCGCAGCAGCGCGCGCGCCGCGGCCAGGGCGTAGGCGCCGCCCGAGCCGATGGCGGCCACGCCGTCGTCGGGCTCGATCACGTCGCCGTTGCCGGAGACCACGAGCACCGTCTCCGGGTCGGCCACCAGGATCATGGCCTCGAGCCGCCGCAGCACGCGGTCGGTGCGCCACTCCTTGGCGAGCTCCACGGCGGCGCGCCGCAGGTGGCCGGGGTGCGCCTCGAGCCGCACCTCGAGCCGCTCCATCAGCGCCATGGCGTCGGCGGCGCCGCCGGCGAAGCCCACCAGCGCGCGCCCCGACGCGGCGTGGCGCACCTTGTGGGCGCCGTGCTTCACCACGGCGTCGCCGAGCGTCACCTGCCCGTCGGAGCCCATGGCCACGCGCCCGTCCCGCAGCACGGCGACCACCGTGGTCGCACGGGCCGCCCGCCCTGCGTCCCGCGGCGTCATCGCTTGCCTCGGCGCGGCTCTCCGCGCCGGCCCCGCGAGCGCGGGTGCGCCCGGTCGTACGCCTCCACCAGCCGCTCGGTCGAGACGCCCGTGTATTTCTGGGTGGTGGAGAGGCTCGCGTGGCCGAGCAGCTCCTGGATCTCGCGCAGGTCGGCCCCCATGTCGAGCAGATGGGTAGCGTAGCTGTGGCGCAGCCGGTGAGGGTGGATGCGGCCGACCACGCCGGCCCGCCGCGCCCGCCGCGCGAGCACCCGGCGCACGTCGCGCGCCGAGAGGCGCCGGCGCACGGCGTCCTTGCGCGGGCGCGTGGAGACGAACAGCGGCTCCGAGAGCACGCCGGGCCGCTCGCGCCAAGCGAGCCAGGCGGCCAGCGCCGTGCGCGCCGCGGCCGGCAGCGGCACCGCCCGCTCCTTGCCGCCCTTGCCCCACACGCGCACGTCGCCGGCGCGCAGGTCCAGATCGCGCACGTCGAGCGCCACGGCCTCGCCCACCCGCAGGCCGGCGCCGTAGAGCAGCTCCACCAGGGCCCGGTCGCGCAGGCGGGTGGCTTCCGGCGCGCGGGGTCCTTCGGGTGCGTCGGCCTCGGCCAGGGCCTGGCAGTCGTCCACGGGCACCGGCCGCGGCAGGCGCTTGGGGCCGCTCGGCGCCGCGATGCCCAGCGTGGGGTCGCTCGCCGCGTGGCCCGCGCGCACCAGGAAGCGGTGGAAGGTGCGCAGCGCGGCCAGCTTGCGGGCCACCGTCGAGGGCTCGAGCCGGCGCTGGAGCCCGGCGAGGAAGCGGTAGACGTCCGCGCTGGACGCGGCGCCCGCGTCGGCGTCGGCGCCCAGGAAGTCGGCGAAGGCTCGCGTGTCGGACAGGTAGGCGCGGCGCGTCTCGGGCGAAGCGCCGCGCTCGGCCGACAGGTACAGGTCGAACTCGAGCAGCGCCGCCTGGAACTTCATGCGCCCGACACCGCCTGGGACCTCATGCCCGCAGCGCCGCCGTGGCCTCGCGGTAGGGCGCGAGCGCCGCGAGGGCCCGCCCGGCCATGAGCTCGGCGCGCTCGCGCTTGCGCGTGCCCGGCGGGGCGTTTTCGAGCGGCGGGAACAGGCCGAAGTTCACGTTCATGGGCTGGAAGCGGCTCGGATCGGCGTCGCACAGGTGGTGCAGCAGGGCGCCGTGGGCGGTGCGCGGGTCGGGCTGCGGCGCGGCCTCGCCGCGCAGCGCGCAGGCGGCCTGGATCCCCGCCAGGAAGCCCAGCGCGGCCGACTCCACGTAGCCCTCCACGCCGGCGATCTGGCCCGCCACGAACAGCCCCGGCCGGCGGCGCAGCTCGAGCGTCGGGGCGAGGTGGCGCGGCGCGTTCAGGTAGGTGTTGCGGTGCACCGACCCGAAGCGCGCGAACTCGGCGCTCGCGAGGCCGGGCAAGGTGCGCAGCACGCGCTTCTGCTCGCCCATGCGCAGCTTGGTCTGGAAGCCCACCAGGTTGTAGAGCACCCCGCGCTTGTCCTCCTGGCGCAGCTGGACGACGGCGAACGGGCGCCGCCCGGTGCGCGGGTCCACGAGGCCCACGGGCTTCATGGGCCCGAAGGCCAGGGTCCGGGGGCCGCGCCGCGCCATCTCCTCCACGGGCAGGCAGCCCTCGAAGTAGAGCTTCGCCTCGAAGGGGTGGAGCGGGACCGTATCGGCCGCCAAGAGCGCCGCCACGAACGCCTCGTAGCCCGCGCGGTCGAGCGGCAGGTTCCAGTAGTCGCCCTCCCCCTCCTGCCAGCGCGAGGCGCGGAACGCCACCTCGTGGTCCACGGAGTCCGCGAAGACGATGGGCGAGATCGCGTCGTAGAAGTAGAGCTGGTCCTCGCCCAGCAGGGCCACGAGGTCCGCCGCCAGCTCGTCGGCGGTGAGCGGGCCCGTGGCCAGCACCACGCAGGGGTCGTCGGGGATGCGCGCCACCAGCTCGCGGCGGATCTCGATGCGCGGATGGGACTCCACGGCGTCGCTGATGCGCCGGGCGAAGGCATTGCGGTCCACGGCCAGCGCCCCGCCAGCGGGCACCGCCGTCTCGTCGGCGGCCTCGATCACGAGCGAGCCCAGGCGTCGCATCTCCTCCTTGAGCAGCCCGACCGCGTTGGCGAGGCTCGCGCCGCGCAGCGAGTTGCTGCACACGAGCTCGGCCAGGTCGCCGGAGGCGTGGGCGGGAGAGAAGCGCTGGGGCTTCATCTCGTAGAGCACGACCTCGGCACCGCGCGAGGCGGCCTGCCAGGCCGCCTCGCAGCCGGCCAGGCCGCCGCCCACCACCACGAGCCGCTTCGCGCGCAACACGCGGCGGAGAATAGCGGCTCGTCCGCCAGGCTCAGGCGCCCGCGCCCAGCGCGCGCAGGCGGCCGTCGCGATCCTCGGCCACGCGGCCCGCGAGCTCGAGCTCGAGGAGCGCCACGGCCAGCGCGCCTGGGGCGAGCGCGAGGCGGCGCCCGAGCTCGTCGCGCGTGGCCGGGTGATGGCGGAGCGCGGCGAGGATCGCCGACGCCGGCGCTGCGAGCGCGGCGTGCGGCGCGGCCGGCCCCGGATCCGGCCCGCACTCCGCTTCGAGCGCCGCGGCGCACTCCGCCTCGAGCCCCGCCGCGCAGAGCACGTCGCGGGCCGAGAGGGCCGGGGCGGCGCCGTCGCGCAGCAGCGCGTTGGTGCCCTCGCTGGTGGCGGCCGTCACCGGGCCGGGCACGGCCAGCACCTCGATGCCCTGGTCGAGCGCGTGGCGCGCCGTCACGAGCGAGCCGCTGCGGGTGCGGGCCTCCACCACCACGACCGCGCGCGAGAGGCCGCTGATCAAGCGGTTGCGCAGCGGGAAGTGGATCTTGCGCGGCGGGGCGCCGGGCGGCAGCTCGCTCACCAGCGCGCCGCGCTCGCGGATGCGCGCCGCGAGCCGGCGGTGGGCGGCGGGGTAGACGCGGTCGGGCCCGCAAGCCAGGAACGCGACGGTGCGGCCGCCGGCCTCGAGCGCGGCCTCGTGGGCCGCGGCATCGATCCCACGCGCCAGCCCCGACACGACCACCACGCCGGCTCGCGCCAGCGCGCCCGCCAGCCGGCGCGCCACCTCGAGGCCGTAGACCGTGGCCGCGCGCGCGCCCACCACGGCCACGCAGGGCCCCGCGAGCGCCTCGTGCTCGCCGCGCACGGCGAGCACCGCGGGCGGATCGGACAGGCGCAGGAGCGCCGGCGGATAGGCCCTCCCCGGCAGCGGCACGAGCCGCGCGCGCGCAGCCAGGAGCGCGCGGCGGTCGGCCTCGAGCGCCTGGGGCGACGGCACCGCCTGGCCCGGCGCGGCGCGCAGCGCGGCAGGCCCCGCGCCGGCGCGTAGCGCGCGCGCGGCCTCCAGGGGCCGGAAGGCGTGGGTGTGCAGCACGCGCAGCCAGGCCAGGAACGCCGCGCGCGCCTCGGCCCGCTCGTCGGCGGGATCGAGCCAGTCGGGAGCGGAATGCAACGAGGCGGCCTCCCCGGGACCGGGGATGCCGCCTTGTTAGCCCGAGCGGCGAGCGCCTGCCAGCGCCGCCCGCGCGGATCGAGCCCGTCGCGCGCTCAGCGCGGGTCGTACCCGTCGAGCTCCGGCAGGGGCAGCCGCGGCAGGCTCCAGTCGTCCATGGCGGCCGGCACTGGCACGTCGGGCATGTCCACCTCGGCGAGCCTCCCCGGGAAGCTCGCCATCCAACGCGCGGCCCGGATCGGGAGCGTCAGCACCTCGCCCCAGCCCGTGTGGTCGACCGAGGGGCCCCCAACCGTGCGGAAGCGGTCTCCGGCCCACAGCTCGGTGCTCGACTGGCGCACGTAGGCCATGGCGGTCTTCGGCTCGACGGACAGCACGATCAGGCTCGCCACGACCTCGTGGGGGATCTCCACGTCGGGCTTCCGGCCGTACCAGTTCTCCTTCCATTGGTCGTCCACGGACCGGTAGACCTCGAGGGGCGTGCCCGTGCGCAGGCCGTGCTTGGCGCCGCGATTCAGGACCACCAGGTCGCCGCCGCCGCGGTACTTGGAGTAGAGCAGCAGGTCGGCGATCTGGCCCTCGACGCCCGGCGGGCTGTCGAGGATCGCGATGCGCGTGACGGGCTGCTCGCGCGGGCGCAGCCAGGCGCCCGGCACGAAATCGGCGTAGGACTGGCGCACCTTGCCGCGCGCCGTCTCGCCGTGGACCTCGACGATCTCGAGCCAGCCCAGGATCTCCGAGTGCCAGCCGATGGGCCGCCTCGTCTCGGGGTTCCAGATCTGCTCGCTGGTGCGGAAGATCGTGAACTCGTCGCCCTTCTCCACCGAGCCCTCGCCGAGGTCGACGAAGACCACGTCGCCCTGGGCGAGCAGGATCTGCTCCTCGGTGGTGCCGACGATGCGCGCGAGGCCGCGCAGCTCGTCGTCGGTGACCACGCCCACCGTGTGGAGCTCCGTGTATTCGAAGGTCTCGCGCGGGACCTCGGGCATGGGCACGGACAACTGATCCTCCGCCAAGGCCGCGGGCGCGGGTTCCTCCTGGGCCGCGGAATCGCGCGCGGCCAGCAGGGCGGCCGCCTCCTCGTCGCTGATCTTGCGCATCTCGCGCGCACTCACCCAGATCTTGTCGCCCGGCAGGATCAGGTGCGGATTCTCGATCTCGTCGTTGTCCTTCCAGATCGAAGGCCAGATCCAGGGCGTGCCCAGGTAGAGGTCCGAGATGTCCCAGAGCGTGTCGCCCTTCTCCACCACGTGCACCGTGCCCTCGGGGTCGAAGGCGCGGCGCGGCCGGGCGGGAGCCGCCGGGGCGGCGGGCATCGCGCGCGCGGCGAGCTCCGCGGCGGTGACGAGCCGCGGCGCGGGGATGGGTGGCACCGCCCTGGGCGCGCCGGTCTCGTCGGCCACGGGAAGCGATGCGCCCACCACGGTGGGCGCGGCCGGCCACGCGCCGTCCAGCGGCGCCACGGGCACGACGGCTGCGGTCGGCGCCGGGATCGGCGGCAGCGCGGACTCGACGGCCGAGGCGGCGCCGGCACCGAGCAGCAGGGCGAAGGCGAGGATCCAGGACTGCATGCTCCCCTCCCAGGGTGTGGGGCCCACGCACGCTCCGCCCAGCGGGCGGACGGCGCCCCCGGTCCTCCATCGGCCGGTCGGGGATTGCGCTTGAAGCGTCGCGGGGATGGGCAGGGGGCCGGCAGCCCGGCGGCAAGCCCGCCCGGCCCCCGACCGGCCGCTCAGCCCTCGCTCTCGAGGCGCTGGAGCATGGCGCGCACTTCGCCGGCCCAGGCGGGCTCGCGCGCCCCCTCGTTGGCGCGCAGCTGCTCCTCGAGATCCGCGAGGGTGCGTTGCAGCGTGGTGCGCGCCTTGTCCGGCTCGCCGTTGGCCTCGTAGGCCTGGGCCAGGTGGTGGCGCACGATCCCGAAGTTCGGGTCGCGGGTCTCGAAGCCCTCGTCGGCCTCCTGGAGGTAGCCGATGGCCGCCGACGGGATCCCCTTCTTGAGCAGCACCCAGCCCAGCGTATCGGCGGTGTTGGGGTTGTCGGGCAGCATGGCCTTGGCCTGCTGCGCCAGCTCGAGCGCTCGGTCCAGCTCCTGGCCGGTCTCCGCCAGCAGGTAGGCCAGGTTGTTCTTCGCCGGCGCCAGGTCGGGATCGAGCCGGATGGCCCGCTCGTAGCTCACGGCCGCCTGGTCGCGGTTGCCGCGCAGCTCCTGGAGCGTGCCGACGATCAGGTGGAGCGGCGCCGAGTCGGGACGGGCGGCCACGGCCTTCTCGTAGACCGTGAGCATCTCGGCGCTGCGGCCCGTGGCCTGGAAGTAGCGCGCCAGCGTCTCGTAGAAGCGCAGCTGGTTCGGGTCGAGGTCGATGGCGCGCCGCAGCTGCGTCTCGGCGGTGCGGGCGTCGCCGGCCAGCAGCGCCGCCAGGCCGGACAGGTGCACGAGCTGGGCGTCTTCGGGCTTGGCGGCCACGGCCGCGTCGATGCGCGCCGTGGACTCGGCGAGGCGGCCCTCCTGCTGGTCGAGCTCGAGCATCGCGCGCAGCAGGTCGGGATGGTCGGCCCGCTCGGCCAGGGCGCGCTCGAAGAAGGCGCGCGCCTGGGCCTCGCGGCCCTGGAGGCGATGCACGCGGCCCATGGCGTACAGGACCTCGGCGTTGCGGCGCTCGGCGGGGATCTGCTCGAGCTCCGCCAGGCCCTCGGCGAAGCGGCGCTGCCGCACCAGACTCTGGGCCACCAGGATGCGCAGCGCGTCGTCGTCGACCGACTCCTTCAGGACGCGCCGCCCCTGCTCGACGGCCGCGGCGTTCTCGCCCAACGCCGCGTACACGCGCGCCAGGATCTTGTGGGCCTCGACCAGCCCGGCGTCCACCTCCAGGGCGCGCTGGAGCTCCGCGCGCGCCGCCAGGTGGTCGCCGCGCAGGAAGAGCGCGGTGCCGAGCATCAGCCGCGCCTGGGCCCAGTCCTCGCGCAGCTCCAGCACGCGGCGCAGGTCGGCCACGGCGTCGTCCACCCTGCCGTCGGCGATCTGTACCTTGGCGCGCACGAACAGGCCCTCGGGGCTGGCCGCGTTCTTGGCGAGCACCGCGTCCACGATGGCGCGGCCCTGGGCCACCAGCTCCCGGCGTCCCTCGGCGTGGCCCTTGTCCACGAGCAGCTCGGCCTTGCGCAGCTTCGCGCCCAGGTGCTCCGGCTCGATGGCCAGGGCGGCCTCGGCCGCCGCCAGCGCCCCCTCGCGGTCGCCCAGGCGGCCGCGGTAGAGCGACAGGATGAGCTGCGGCTGGACGTCGTCGGGCCGCGCGCGCGTGGCGGCCTGGATCATCTCGTCGGCCTCGGCGGTACGGCCCTGGGCGCGGTAGAAGCGCGCCAGCAGGTAGATGATCTGGAGGTCGTCGGGCCGCGCCTCCATGGCTTGGCGCAGCACCTGCTCGGCGTCCTCGAGCCGCTCGGCGCGGTAGTAGAAGCTCGCCAGGGTCCGATAGGCCATGCCCTGCTGCTCGCCCTCGGCGAGCTCGAGGGCCTTGCGGTAGGCGGCCTCGGCGTCGGCCTGGCGCGCGGGGTCCTCGGACAGGAATCCGGCCCAGGCCGCGAAGGACGCGAAGCCCGGCTCCTTCTCGGTCAGCTCCCGGAACAGCGGCTCGGCGCCCGGGCGGTCGCCGTGGGTGCGCAGGAAGTTCGCCAGCAGCAGCAGGGCGGCGGCCTGGTCCGGCGCCACCTCGCGCGCGCGCTGGTAGGCGGCCAGCGCCTCGTCGCCGCGCTGCATGGCCTCCAGCGTCTGGCCGCGCAGCAGATGGGCGGTGGGGTGCTCGGGCTCCTTCTCGAGGATGGCGTCGGCCTGGACCAGGGCCTCGTCGTGCTCGCCCGCGAGCCGGGAGAGCTGGCCGAACTGGAGCCGCGCCTCCACGCGCTCGGGGTCCAGGCGCACGGTCTCGCGCAGCTCCCAGTAGCCCTGTCGCAGCTGGCTCTGCTTCAGGTACGCCTGGGCGAGCCCCCAGTGGGCGTCGGCCACGTTCGGGTCGAGCTGGAGGGCGCTCTTGTACTCGATGATCGCCTCGGCCCAGGCCTCTTCCTTCGCGTAGTCGTCGGCACGTTCGACGTGCTCCCGGACGCGCGTCTCATCGTCCTTGCAGCCCGCAAGGACCACGGCCGCCAGCAGGGCGGCGAGCCAGGGCAAACGGCGCAGGGGATGAGCCTTCATCGGGGGGCACTCCTCGGAGGGGCGGACCCTCGTAGGTAGTCGAAGCACCGGGCGTCTTCAACCGAGCGGCGCCGGCTCAGTCGTCCGGGCGAATCAGGTAGCGTTTGCCTTCCTGGCGCAGCGAGCCTTCCTGCTTGAGCTGCTTCACGGCACGGGTCACGGTCTCGCGCGAGGTCGCCACCATGTCCGCCACCTCCTGGTGGGTCAGCGCGGGCGAGACGCGCCAGCCGTCCTCGGCCGGCTCGGTGGCGAGGCGCCGCAACAGCTCGCGCGTACGGTCCTTCACGCTCTGGTACGGGATGTGGCTGGCCTGCTCGTCGGTGCGGCGCAGGCGACGCGCGAGCTCGCGGATCACCGCCATGGCCAGACCCGGGCCGCGCGACAGCGCCTGGAGGAAGTCGTGGCGCGAGAGCGCGAGCAGGCGCACCGGATCCAGGCTCTTCACCGAGGCCGAGCGCTCGGGCGGGTCGAGCAGCGCCATCTCGCCGAAGAAGGCTCCGGCCGCCAGGATCTCCAGGATCTGCTCGCGGCCCGCGCCCGAGAGCTTGGTCACCTTCACGCGACCCTCGCGCAGCACGTACATGTAGTCCCCGGGCTGGCCCTCCTGGACGATGGTGGAGTCGCGCGGGAAGCGGCGCTCGATCAGGTGGCCCGCCAGCTCGCGCAGATCGCCCTCCTCCACGTCGGAGAAGAGCGGGATCGAGCGCAGCGAATCGAGGGCTTCGGTTGCCTTCGCGGCCACTGCGTCCTCCATCCGGCGGGTGGGACCCGGCCGGCTTCTCGACTCCGCTCGGCTGCGCCTCGCTGCGCGGAGGCCGACCTCCGGGTCGGCCTCCTTGCCGTTCGACTCCGCTCGGCTGTGCCTCGCTGCGCGGAGGCCGACCTCCGGGTCGGCCTCCTAGACGAGCTCCCGGCGTTCGCGCGCGAGGCGCTCGACCACCCGCTTCAAGTCGGGACTGCGATCCAGGCGCGCCACCAGCAGCGCGTCCGGGCTGTCGATCACCGCCAGGTCTTCTACCCCGAGCAGCACCACGAGCCGGCCGTCGCCCCAGACCAGGTTGCCGGCCGCGTCCTCGAAGATGGCGCTCCCTCCCACGATGCGCGACTCCCGCCCGCTCACACCGAGCTCGCGGGCCAGGGAGTCCCAGGTGCCCACGTCGTTCCAGTGGAAGTCCACCGGGAGCGTCCACAAGCGCCGGCTGCGCTCGAGCACCGCCACGTCCACCGAGACCGACGGCGCGCGACGATAGCCGGCCTCCAGGGCGGCGGCGGCCCCCGGCCCGCGCGGCCGGCGGCGCACCGGCGCGAGCGCCCGATGCAGGGCGGGCGCGTGGCGCTCGATCTCCTCCAGCAGCGTGCG
>Ga0302046_10002803_pt1 | contig 16107 bp, 15 predicted proteins | sample RVTome_11_FD_200261 | JGI IMG/M metagenome (GOLD analysis project Ga0302046, IMG submission 200261) | Soil microbial communities from uranium-contaminated site in the Upper Colorado River Basin, Wyoming, United States - RVT147D111 (version 2) ...
TTCGGGAGTCCCCTGCATCCATTTGGCATTATACGTCACGATGCGGGGATAGTCGGTGGGAAGGCCCGAAAAATCGATCTCGGAAATCGGAAATACGATCGGCCTCTTGTTGCCGATGATTCCGATATTCAGCTCACGCCCACTGATATATTCCTCCACGAGGGCGGGCTGGTCATACTCGTTGAAGATATACCGGACCCGTTTGCGCAGGGCGGCGAAATCCTCCACGATCGACGCGTTTTCGATTCCGACGCTGGCGTCTTCACGCGACGGCTTCACGATCAGAGGAAACTTGAGGGCGAGACTCTCTTCCGTTAACTCGCCGATGTTCTTGTAGATGGCAAACCGGGGAGTCTTGATGCCGTGGTAGGTCAGGATTTCCTTCGTTCGGGCCTTGTTCAGACACGTGCCCAGTGCAAAGGCGGGGGCGCCTGTGTAGGGAACTTCCAGCAACTCGTAGAGCCCGGCGACGTGCATTTCATGGATCGACTCGTTCCCAACGGATTCGCAGAGATTGAAAATCACGTCAGGCTGCTTTTGATTGACGAAATCCAGAAGCCGCTGAATATCCCCGTTCATGTTGAAGAGGGTCGCCTTATATCCTGTCTGCTGAAGGGCCCCGGCCACATGCTCCCGCTCCTCCAGGACTCCGACTTCGGACATGTCGATCATCTGGGCGTTGGCAGCCGCCAGCACCTGTGCCTTCGTAGACAGCTGCTCAAGGTGCCCGGTTTCGGAGATGTATTTCCGCCCGGCATCCGTCATGACAGTAGGTTCATTAAAGACGATCACAACGTGGATCTTTTTTGCCATGAAGGCTCCCTGGTTATGACAGTTCCTGAACTATCCCGCAACGGCTCATAGCCGCATCGAAGACCCGGTTGATCATTTCGTTGTACCCAATGCCTGCTGCCCGTGCCGCCTGAGGAAACCCCGAATGTTCATCGGGATTCGGTAATATCCCCGGCAACGGATTCAATTCAAGAATATGCGGTTCACCATGTTCATCCAACCGAACATCGATCCTGCACCAGTCTCTGCAGCCAAGAGCGTTGAAGGCCTTTTTACAGATCAACTCGATTTTCTGCGCCAGCGCCGGGTTGATGTTGGCCGGACATTCATGAACATCCATCGGATGATCGAGCTGATCCCAGATCCATTTCGCTTCATAGGAGTAAATCGGGTTCATTCCGGGCGGCAGTGACTCGAAGCGGATTTCAGCAATGGGTAATGTTTGCAATTCGGAGCCATTCCCGATCAGCGCGACTGTGAACTCCCTTCCCGGAAGGAATTTTTCCACAAGAGCGGGCTGATGATATTCCATGACGATTTTCTCGACTTCAGATTGAAGAGCGGCAGAATCGCGGACAATCGAAGTGTTGAAAATTCCTTTGCTCGAGCCTTCGTGGAGAGGTTTTACAATGCTGGGATAGGAAAACGTATTGTCTGAGAGTTCCTGCAGGGAGGATAGCACCGAAAAAGACGGAGTGGGGACTCTATAATAAGAGAGGATTTCTTTCGCGCGCGACTTGTCAAGGCAAATGCCGAGAGTAATCGGATCGGAACCGGTGTAGGGAATTCTGAGCATCTCCAGAATCGCCGGGATTTGGGCTTCCCGGGACGCACCGCGGAACCCTTCCGCGATGTTGAACACAGCTTCTGGTCTGAGCTCTCGGAATTGTTGAAAGGACTCTTCGTTTGCTTCGATAAGGGAGACACGATACCGTTCTTCGAGCGCCGTTCGTACGGCGTCAATGGTTTCTTGTGTGTCCCACTCAGCGTATGTATCAGTTTTGGTCGCCTCTCTCTGCACAGACGCGGTAACCACGTTCGGTTCTCCTGCGTCTTGCATTCGCTCGCCTTCGTCACCCGTGACGTCTTCCGCGATCTCTCGCTTCAGATTATAGACGAGAGCGACATGCATTTGCCGTAGCAAGCAGTAACTGAACCTTTCAATTATGGAGAGGATCTACTGCTATGTATCAATGAACACAATCAACTTGCTACAAATATAATCATTTACGACTCCTTGTCAAGAAAAATCGTCACTCGCGGCGCGCGCGAACGCGTTTCGTACTTGACTTTGATGAGGAGGAGTTGAGGAGACGGAGGTCAGAGGTCGGAAGTCGGAAGGCAACAATTGCGATTCACAATTTATTTATCCGCGGGAGCCGCTTGCGGTCACCCCCCATTCCACCTTAGCCAAACTTCATTCCGCATTTCGGACACTCACTTGCACCGGCATCTACCCTGGTTGAGCAATTCTCGCAGAAGAACTTGTCTTCCAGAGGCCCTCCCTCCCGTTCCTGGTCTCCTTCCATCCCTGAAACATCTCCCTCCGGACGCTTTTCACCGCGTTTCTTCGCAGCATACCACGATTGGAGGGTCGCAAAGAGAATCAGCGCGGCGATGATGATGCCCTGTATCGACTCGTCCTCGATTGCCGAGTAAATCAAGTAGCCCGCAAAACCTAGCCCCAGGAGTGTCGAGAAGCCAAGTCCACGCTTGCGTTTTCCGGTATCGGTCCGCCGGGAGCCGGAAAAGACCTCCCCCAACTTCTCGACCCAGCTTTTCTTCTTGACATATCCGCAATGGGGACAGAAACTGGCACTTTCGAGCTTTTTTTGGCCACATTGAGAGCATTGCTCTTCTTTATAGAGATCTTCTCCTGTCATGTCTTCTCCTGACGTGTCTGATGCAACATCAAGCACTCTATTGCAAACCGCTATCCCACCGAGCCAAGTTCCCAGATGTCTTTGTACCGATCCATGAAATGATCCCGTAATGGTTTATGATCCTCCAACCTCAATTCCGGATCTGTTTCAACCAGGGCAAAGGCCTCATTTCTCGCCGCCTGCAGGATGTCAACGTCTTCTATCAGGTCGGCAATCCTGAAGGAAGGCAATCCGCTTTGTCTTGTGCCAAGGAATTCCCCCGGGCCCCTGAGCTTCAAGTCAACTTCGGCTATGCGGAATCCGTCCGTTGTTTCAACCATGGTTTCGAGGCGGGTCTTCGCAAGAAGTTGCTCCCGTTCGATTTCGAATGGATCCCGTTTCTTTTTCCCCGATTTGAACCAGGCGTAATCGGCAATCAGGATGCAATAGGACTGGTCGGCTCCCCGCCCCACCCTTCCCCGAAGCTGATGGAGCTGGGACAATCCGAACCGCTCCGCATTCTCGATCACCATGACGCTGGCATTCGGAACATCGATCCCCACTTCAATCACGGTCGTGGAGACCAGGATATCGAGTTCACGTGCCTTGAATCGCCTCATGATGGCGTCCTTCTCCTCGGTCTTCATCCTGCCATGCAGCAACCCCAGGCGCAGGCCGGGGAAAACCGTGTCCTTCAGGAGCTCAAATTCCCTCGTTGCCGCCTTCAGGTCGAGTTTTTCCGATTCTTCGATCAAGGGAAAAACGATATAGGCCTGGCGTCCGTTTTTGACTTCCTGGCGGAGGAATTCATAGACTTTGTCTTTTTGATGATCCAACCGGACCGCGGTCTTGATGGGCCGCCGATGGGCAGGCATTTCGTCAATGATGGAGACGTCAAGGTCTCCGTGGACGGTCATGGCAAGTGTCCGGGGAATCGGAGTAGCAGTCATGACCAGCACATCGGGATTCAGGCCCTTTTGCTTGAGAGAAGCCCGTTGCACGACGCCAAACCGGTGCTGCTCGTCAATGACCACGAGACCCAACCGTGCGAATTCCACCGTTTCTTCCAGGAGTGCATGAGTTCCGACCGCGATATTGCACCGGCCGGTCCGGATATCCTCAAGCACGTCTTCGCGAAGCATCTTCTTCTGGCCTCCGATCAGGAGCCGTATCGTTACCGGCAGGCCCTCAAGAAACGAGGCCAGCGTACGAAAGTGCTGGTCCGCAAGGATTTCTGTCGGGGCCATGAAAGCAACCTGATAGCCGTTCTCGACGGCAACAAGCATGGCCATCAACGCCACGATCGTTTTGCCACTCCCAACGTCCCCCTGAAGAAGCCTGTTCATCGGTTCGGGGCGGTGCATGTCATCGGCTATTTCCCTCATGACACGCTTTTGCGCCCCGGTCAGCGAGAACGCGAGGGAATTCACCAGTTTCCGGGCGAGCTCACTTTCGACTTTGAAGGAGATCCCTTTGACGACATCCCGCTGATGATGCCTTCGAATGGCCAGCATCAGCTCAAGGAAGAACAGCTCGTCGAACTTGAGCCTGCGCCGCGCTTCTCCGAGTTTGGCGGGATCTTCGGGAAAATGAATGTTCCGAATGGCCGGAGCGAGGTCAAGAAGCTGCTGTTTCGTCCGTATGCCGGCAGGAAGAACCTCACCAATGAGGTTCCCATGGGAACGAAGAGCTGATCTGATGATTCGCCTGAACCCGCGGCTATCGAGTCCCGCCCTGGCGAGATCGGCACCCGACGGATACTTGGGGATCATCGCCCCCGTGTTCACCATCTTCCCCCAGTCCGGCTCATCTTCCTCTTCGGCTCCGCGAAGCCGGTCGAATTCGGGATGCACAAATTGGGCTCGTCCCATTTTGTCCAGCGTGGGTACAGAGGACAGAGCGATCATTTCCCCTACTTCGAAGGCATCTTTATACCATTGAATCCCTTCAAACCACACACACTGGACGAATCCCGAGTTATCGCGCACGGTAAGAAAGAAGATAACGCGGTTGGATCTTTTGGATCGACGGGCTTCCTGACGAAACACCTCACCGATGACCGTCACCGGCCGACCTGATTTTACATGGTTTCGGAGTTCTGCGATCGGGATGATTGTACGCCTGTCAAGATACCCGCGGGGAAAATAGTAGAAGAGGTCCTGGACGGAAAGGATTCCCGCCGTTTCAAGGGCGGCGGCGCGTTTCGGACCGATCCCTTTGACGTACTGAAGGGCGGGGCGGGATTGTTCCTTCGATGTCACAGGCCTTTAATATAGACATCCGTGAAGGGAAATTCCAAAGAGAAAACGAAAAAAACCCGGCGGGGACCGGGGTTCTATCAAGAGAGCCCATGATACTCCTTTTCCTTTTTCCTCTCCTTCTTCATCTACGACAGGGGCGTTGAAATCCCGATTTCAAGTGTCTGAACGAGACGCCGCATCGATGCCGGAAGGTGCTTTCTCATGAGATCAGGAGTTCCCGTGAGAGCCGGGGCAGTCCCGTAATGCATTCCGATAACCTTCCCGGGCTTGATCAGCGTGCAGGCATACGCGGCTTCCTTTGGACCCATCGTATAGTAATCACCGATGGGCAGAAGGGCCAGGTCCGGTTTGTACAGTTTGCCGATCAATTGCATGTCGCCAAAGAGAGCGGTATCACCCGCGTGATACACCGTGTATCCGTTTTCGAATCTGAGAACGTATCCGGCCGGCTCTCCGCCAGGGAGAGGCGGATTCTCAACGTCCAGACTGCCGCTGTGCCTGGCATCGACCATGGTAACGCGTACGCCGTCTCTCTCCGTGCTTCCCCCTTTGTTGATCGCCTCAATGGCGCTGACACCGTGCGATTTGAGATAAAGCCCCACCTCATGAATGCAAACCACGGGCGCTCCCATCCGCTTCGCCAGTTCGATGGTATTGCCAAGATGATCGTCGTGCCCGTGGGTGACACAAATCAAATGAACATCAGAGATTCCCTTTGCATCGGCCGGCGCCTTCGGATTGTCGAGCCAGGGGTCGATCAGTACGCGCTTTCCTGACGCCGATTCAAGCAGGAATGCGGAATGGCCGAACCACATTATGGTGATTTTGGCAGATGACTTTTTCATGGCTCCCTCCTCTCTTGATCGAATGAATGTTATTGCCGGGGCGTGGTATGCCCCATTTGAAGCAGCACGATGCCGATGATGATTGCAGCAAGGCCAAGTCCCAGCCGCAGGTCGATTTGCTGATCCCCCCTGATCAGGCCGAAGAGCGTTCCGGCCAGCGGTGAGAAAGCAAACGCGATGGCAAGGGTTACTCCAAGGTTTTCCGTTTGACTCAAGGATGCATAAAAGCTCCACATCCCCAGGCTTCCTGCCACTATTCCGCCGCCGAGAAGAATCATGAGCCAGGCGTTGGGGTTCCCTCCGATTGACACCGATTTCCATACGGGAACGGAGATAAGGCCAAGGACCAGCAAAGCCACGGCGGTGCGGAGTGTTATTCCCGCGATCGGCGGGATTCCGACTGCACGGAGGCCCGTCTTTTCAAAATACCCGCCGATTCCCCATGCGATCCCCGCAAGGGCGGCATTCAGAACGTAGGATTTCATGAGTCCGTTGAGATTGAATGACAGGATGAAACCGACTGCTGGAAGTTAGAAAAGAACTGGGAAAGATGGAAGCGAGAGGGTGTGAGGGGAGGAGGATAGGAGTGAAAACAAGATCAATTTCCAATGCCGAACGTCCAATGTAGAATATCGAATTGGGTGTTCAAAATTGGAAGTTCGACATTCGATGTTTTCTTTCACCCCACAAAATAACACCGGCGGCCCTATACCAGCGCCACCGGCGCTCTGGGAGGAAGGCCATCCGGCCTTAGAGAATCTGCTTTACGAGCTTGACCAAATCATCGACATCAAACGGTTTCGTCATGTATGCAGCCGCACCCAGCTCATGAGCCCGCTGCTGACTTGATCGATCATCCAACGCTGTGAGATAAATAAACGGAACGTTAAAATCCCGCTTTGCTGTTCTGAGATTTTCGAGCATGGCAAACCCATCGATCTTGTCAAGCTTGACGTCCGAAATGATCAAGTCGGGATCGAATCCCGGCAGCAGTTCCAACGCTTCTTCGGCTGATGTGGATTTGCGGACAATGAATCCCTCTTCCTCCAGCACGGTAGAAAGAACGTTCACCAGCATTTCCTCATCTTCCACGAGAAGGATTTGTTTCATGGGAGGAATCCTCAGTGGTCGACGAATGCCCACGGATGGGCGTTGTGTTCAGGGAATGTAGGCCGCACACCCTTGGCACGACATGACGGGGGACACAGGGAAAGCTCGAAATCCGAAAAACGGAAAAGTGGGAAAATGATGTGCGCCCGGCAGGGTCACCAAACGTGAAGTGATGCGTTTCGTCTAAAGGATGAAATTCAGGGTTTCTCGTAAATGATTCTGCCGCCAAGAATTGTCATCGTGACTTCGGTTTTCTCAATTTCTCCCGGGTCGATTGTCAGAATATCGCGGGAGAGGACAGCAAAATCGGCCAATTTACCAGGTGAAATAGAGCCTTTCTCGTTCTCCTCGAAGGCCGCATAGGCATTATCAATACTATAGGCCGCAATGGCTTCCTGAACAGTGATTTTTTGCCCGGGAAACCATCCATCCGGATTCGCCCCGTCGGTTGTCCTGCGTGTTACCGCCGCGTAAATGCCCAGCAGCGGACTTAACGGCGCCACCGTCCAGTCGCTTCCGAAACACATTTTCACCTTATGATCCAAAAACGAACGAAACGGATATGTGGTTTTGCACCGCTCATGTCCTATGCGTTTTTCCGCCCAGCGCCCGTCATCGATTGCGTGATACGGCTGGACCGACGCGATAACGCCGAGTTTGGCAAACCGGCTGAAGTCCTTCGGATGGATATGCTGGGCATGTTCGATGCGAAACCGCCGGTCCCAGGGCGGGTTCTCTTTGACAATCTTCTCGAACAGATCCAGAATCCTGCTGTTTGCGCTGTCTCCGATCGCATGAATAGTCAACTGCAAGTGCGCCTTGTCTGCCGCCAGCGCCCATTGTTCCAGGCGGCCATCGAGCAGAATATCGCTTGGCAGTCCCTTCGTCGAGGGATCCGAGGTAAACGGCTCGAAAAACAATGCTGTCGAGGAACCCAGGGATCCGTCTGCAAAGGCCTTCAGCGCTCCAACGCGGACCCACTCATCGCCAAACGGCGCCTGAATTCCGGCTTTGGCCAGATGTTCCCACTGACTGATGGGAAGTCGGCAGTAAAACCTCGCCGTCAATTCTCCGGATCGCTGCAACGTTTGAAAGGCGCGTATGACGGAGGAATACGAAACATCCTGAATGCTGGTAACCCCAAGTTTCCTCGCTTCTGCCAACGCCAGTCTTACCGCATCGAGCAATTCTTCCTCGGTTGAAGGCGGCATGACGTTATAGACAAATCCCATTGCCTCATCTTTGAGCACACCGGTGGGTTCACCTGTTCGAGCGTCTTTGACGATCGTGCCGCCCGGAGGATCAGGAGTATCTCTGGTGACTCCGGCCATCTTCAAGGTAAGACTGTTTGCAAGCGCCATGTGACCGTCATACCGGTTGACGAACACGGGGGTTTTCGGAGTGTAACGGTCTATGAGTTCTTTGGTCGGAAGATTTCCTCCGGGCCAATTGTCGTGATCCCAGTCTCCTCCCGTAATCCACCGTTCCGGATGTTGTTCCGCCCTCTTTTGGATCAGAGCTGCAAATTCCTTTTCATTTTTTGCGTATCTCAGATCAACGCTTTGGAGTTGAAATCCCCCGGAAGAAAAATGAGTGTGATTGTCGATAAACCCCGGAAGGACAAGCTTTCCCTCCAGATCGATTACCTGTGTATTTGGCCCCTTATGGAGTTTCATGTCCTTGCTGCTGCCGACGGCCAGGATTCGGTCCCCGGAAACCGCCACCGCTTCGACAATCCGCTTGGATGGCTCAACTGTCCAGACCTTTCCGTTTGTCAGAATGAGATCAGCGATTTTATGCTGGGAGAACACAAACATGGGAAAAAGGAGGATGGCGAGGGAAAAGCCGAATTTCATGGGGTTCATCTTCTGGGGGGTCGTTCGTACCGTTCATGGTACTAAACAATAGAATAGTGTTCCAACTGCCAATTCATATTGCCCCACATCCAGAAAAAGGCTGCCAGTGCCTGATTTTACAGGGTCTTGTAGAAATTACAAGGCCCGAAAATGCCAGAAGACGGAGGTTATTCAAGGATATCCCCCTAACTCATTGGATACTAACATGTTATGACGAAATCGAAATCCGCAGAATCCTGCGTCAATATGGTACGTCGTATGCCAAACATAGTGTATGCGACGTTCGAAAAAATACTTTGGCAAGCTCATCGTAGCGTGTCTAATCTCCCTCTCCTTTCCGGGGACGGTACTTGCGGGTGCAGAGTTATTGCTCAGAAAAACTTCTCCCGACAAAATCGAAGTGGTGTTGTCAAACGATGAACCTGTGGCAGCGCTTCAATTCACTCTCAACGGCCAGGGCACGAATCTTCTCGCAGTATCCCGAGGGTTGAGGCTGCAGGGAACGGGTTGGCTGCTATCCTCAAACAATGTCAATGAATCCACAATCAATGTCGTCCTCATACGCAGTGGGATTGAGAATCTTGAGTCGGGGAGCGGAGCTGTAGTTCATGTTTCAGTTGAGGAGGCGGCGTCAGGAACAATTTTCCTCAGCCGCGTTATTGTGGCAAGTCCCGGCGCCGAAAGCATCGCAACAACCGTAACCGGCCTCGAGTGGTCCGAATCTTCTGCAACCCTCGGTCAGAATTTTCCCAATCCGTTCAATCCGAGGACGACGATTCCCTACAGAATCGAAGACGAAAGCAGGGTCCGCCTTGTTGTGTACGATGCGACTGGACGGGAGATCAGTCGAATCCTCGATGAACATCAGCTACCCGGTGCCTATTCGGCTTCCTGGAGTGGCACAGATGAGAGCGGATTCCGCGTACCATCCGGCGTGTACTTCGTTCGTCTTGAAGCCGGACCAACCGTCATGACAAGAAAAATGATCCTCACAAAATAGTCTCTCTTCACCATCCTCACACAAAGCAAAGCCCCGCGTAAACCGCCGCGGGGCTTTTTTCATTCAGAAACCACGTCCCTCCCTCTCTGGTGACAACTATTGCGATAAGATACGGGACCTCTAACGGCTCGAGGACCGTTGCTATTCCGAAGGCGGGGATTTCTTCTGTGTCAGGAGAATTGCAGATATTCCCACGACCGCGGCGACGATAACGGCCGTGATAATCTGATCGGCACCGCCGACTTTCGGTTGCGGCGTACTAACCGGTGGACCGGGGCGTCGCGGGATTCTGTATCGCTCCCACGGGATGTTATTCACCGCGGTCACCTGGAACTGAAATGTGTAATTCACAACTTCGTTGCCGACCAGGATCGGGAGCAGGAGGCTGACGGCGCTTCCTTTGTGTTTCAGGATGCGTTCTCCCGCTGCAATGGAGTTTCTGTCGGTTGTCGGAAGCAGATCGGTTTCCTTCCAATCGGTTCCGTTGTGATAGACATTCTCTGCAGGAATCGCAAGATCGATTACGTAGCCCCCCGGCATGATGGTTGGGACCGCGTTGTCCCGATAATCCGGCAAGTACAGGGTTCGGGTATTCCGGACGGCATAATACCTGTTCCGCGCCCCGATGGACGCATCTTCCCAGACAATCTTCATGGGGGAAGAGGTTCTATTTTGAAGCTTGAAACGAACCGCCGAGTCATCAATGCGAAAAAGGATCTTCAGGCGTTCGTCCTGAAAGGACATCTTCCATCCGGAAGTGGGTGAGACAAGAGTGTAGGAATACCGGTATTTCTTACCGTGGGAAGACTGAAGCCTGGAAGCAGCACTGCATCCGGCGAGAAGGACTGTGAGGAGTAAAGCCGCTGGAACAAGTCGGGGAATCATGATTCCTACCGCCGGATGATTGATGAAATATCCAAGAGCAATCCATGTGGGAGGTCATGATATGCTCCAAAGTACTTCTTTTTCTTCAAAACTCGATAACGCGTCCCGAGAAGATCATGCCGGCCTCGGCAACCAGCCGTTCCACAGTAAGCGTCCACCGCTGCCCCAGGGCACACAGGGAACGCTGGCAATCAGGCAAACGATCAGCGTGATTCTGAGAAAGGGTCGGGACATACCGGAGGGCGAAGTGCGTTAATCGGTCAATCGAGTCGGTTTTCCCTGTAAACTTTTGCCGCCTTGACAAAATCGCGAAACAGGGGATGCGGGTTGATGGCACGGGATTTCAATTCCGGATGGAACTGACCGGCCACGAACCAGGGGTGATCGGGTAACTCGATGATTTCGACCAGAGAGTTGTCCGGAGCGACGCCGCTGAAGATCATCCCGTGCTCGTTGAGCTTTTTCCTGAACTTATTGTTGACCTCGTACCGGTGCCGGTGGCGTTCGTAGATCAGCTCCTTCCGGTATGCCGAGTACGCTTTGCTTCCCTTGGTCAAGGTACATGGATACGCGCCGAGACGCATCGTCCCTCCCATTTCTTTCACCTTCTTCTGATCGATCATCAGATCAATCACGTTATGCTTTGTCTTCTTAAACTCCGTGCTGTTGGCAGCCTCAAGATGGCAGACATTTCTGGCAAATTCAATAACAGCGCACTGAAGCCCAAGACAAATGCCGAAGAAGGGAATGTTGTTTTCCCGGACATGCCGAATGGCAATAATCTTCCCCTCCACACCTCTTTCGCCAAATCCGCCCGGAACAAGCAGACCGTCAACCCCTTTCAGATATTTCTCCGCCCCGGAACGCTCGATCTCCTCGGCTTTCACCCACTTCAGATCAACCGCAACGTCGTTTTCCGCACCGGCGTGTACGAAAGATTCATTGATGCTCTTGTACGCGTCGAGAAGATCCGTGTATTTTCCGCAGACACCGATGGTCACACGACCCGACGGGTTCTGGATACGCCGGACAAACCTCGACCAATTCTTCAAATCGGGCCGCGCACACCGGACATTCAGCTTCTCGAGAACGATCTCGTCAAGTTTTTCCTTCTCAAAAATCAAAGGGACTTCATAAATCGATCCGACATCCCTTCCTTCGATAACGGCGCGGGTTTCCACATTACAGAAGAGGGCGATTTTTTCGCGAAGCTCCATCGAAAGCGGCCGTTCAGAGCGGCAGACGAGAACATCGGGCTGAAGCCCGATCTCCAGAAGAGTTTTCACACTGTGCTGGGTCGGTTTCGTCTTGAGCTCGCCAGCCGACCGGATGTACGGCACGAGGGTAACATGGATATTCACGGCATTGTGATGACCGACGTTCAGCGTAAACTGGCGGATCGCCTCGAGAAATGGGAGGCTTTCGATATCACCAACCGTTCCACCGACTTCCGTAATGACGACATCGTATTTTCCGGAATTTCCCACGTTTGCAATGCGCCGCTTGATTTCGTCCGTGATATGCGGAATGACCTGTACAGTCGCTCCGAGGTAGTCGCCCCGGCGTTCCCGCGAGATGACTTCGTAATAGATCTGCCCCGTCGTTGCGTTGTTGTGGCGCGTCATGCTCACATCGAGAAACCGCTCATAATGACCAAGATCCAGATCGGTTTCCGCACCGTCGTCGGTCACATAGACTTCGCCGTGCTGAAAGGGATTCATCGTCCCCGGATCGACATTGATGTAGGGGTCGAATTTCTGGATTGTTACGCGCAAGCCGCGGGACTTGAGCAATAATCCCAATGAAGCAGCCGCAATGCCTTTGCCGAGGGACGATACAACACCACCGGTGATGAAAACGTATTTTGGTTGACGCGCCATTATAGGTCTTTCAACAACTTGGTTTGTGGAGTGGGGTTTTTCAGAATTTCGAGAACACGTTTGACATCCTCTTCCGTATCGACGGGAATGCTGTCACGCTCGGTGCGACCGACGGCGATGGTCTCACCAGCTTCCACAATGCGCAGTTGCTCAAGGTTCTCGGCCTGTTCGAGTGCGGATCGTTCCATGGTTGAATAGGTCAGCAGGAATTCCCTTCGAAAAACGTAAATACCGACGTGTTTAAACAGGGCCGCTTCCTCAGGCCATTTGGAGATATCCGGCTGGTTGCGGACGTGCGGAATGACCGACCGGGAAAAATACATCGCATGAAATTTTCTGTCGAACACGACCTTGACAACGGCCGGGTTGTGCAGTTCATCGGCTGAGCGGATTCTCCTTGCCAGCGTGGACACAACAGCTTCGTCGTCCTTCAGGAGCGCCTGGATTGCTTCGTCAATCATTTCCGGCTGAATGAGGGGTTCGTCTCCCTGGATATTCACGAAGACGTCGCCCTGAAGCGACCGCGCCACTGCCGCCACCCTGTCGCTTCCGCTTCGGATATCCCGCGAGGTCATGACCACCTCCCCGCCGAATCCCTGTACGGCCTTTTCGATCCTCTTGTCATCCGTAGCGACAACCACGCGGTTCAGAAGCCGGGCCCTCGACGCCTGCTCATAGACCCGCTGAACCATGGGCTTCCCCATCAGATCGATCAGGGCCTTTGCAGGCAGCCTCTGGGAATCGTACCGTGCCGGGATAACACCAATAATGGCTTCAGGTTTCAAGTTCCAAGTTCCAGGTTCCAGGTTCCAGGTTTCTCCGCCAAAGGCGCCAGTCCCAGCCCGCTGCGCGTTCTGGCGGGCGCCTCATTGAACTGTAAAGGCTGGCGGGGATCCGCCTTCGGCAGAAAGTTCCAGGTTTCTCCGCCAGAGGCACCAGCCCGCCATGTCGCTCTATAAAGGCTGGCAGGGATGCCTGCCTTGTTGGTCAACAATGGTCAGACGGGCCCGCCCGACTGTGTTTTTGCTATGGAGGTCAGGCGGGCCTGCCCGACTGTGTTTATGCTATGGAGGTCAGGCGGGCGCCTTCCGCCACAAAGAAGGCGGACAGGTCGGCGCACATCTCCCGTCTTATTTATCCCCGATGACCTTCGGAACCTTGAAAAACTCGTCCGTCCTGTCCGGCGCGTTTTTCAATCCCTCTTCCGTGCTGAGCCCCGGCATCACCTTGTCGTCCCGAAATCGATTGCTTATATCGATAACATGTGACAGCGGTTCAACATTGTCGGTGTTGAGCTCATTGAGCTTCCCGACATATTCGAGGACTCTGTTCAGTTGATGCGTGAATTGTTGTTTTTCCTCCTCAGAAAAATCGAGCCGTGCCAGCTTCGCGATGTGTTCAACGTCTTTGATGGTCACCGACATTCGTCTGCCCTTTCACGGTTCCACAAAATTCCGCTCGATGTGTAAACGAACTTCGTTCATCAGCGCTTTCTCGCCGGCTTTTCCGTCATATGCCCGGGTTTCGATCGGATCGTCAAGAATGATCTCGATATCGGTCGGCTGTACTTTCAGGGATCCCTTGGGGAGGATCTTGAAGCTATGGTTGATGGTTACAGGCACGACAGGGACACCGGACTTCGTGGCTAGGACGAAAGCTCCCCGTTTGAAGGCCTGGAGCTTTCCATTCCGCGTTCTCGTCCCCTCGACAAACAACAGAACCGACGCCCCCCCGCGTATCTGTTCTGCCGCTTTTTCCAGACCTCTCATCGCATCTTTCGGACTCGTGCGGTCCACGGCAATATACGGCCCCCACCGCAGCGCCCAACCCCAGATCGGCACATACGTGAGCTCGCGCTTGAGCATGATCCGAATGTCATCGGGAATGCCAACGATCGTTGCCGGAATATCGAACCAGCTTGCATGATTCGCCGCATAGATCACATGCCTGCCTTCGGCAATCCCGGGACCACGCACGTGAACCGTGATTCCAAAAATCCACAAAATGAATTTGGACCATTGACGCGCACACTTATGGAATGTTTTGCCCGACTTGTCCAGGGGAATCGAAACCAGCGCCCCGATGGAATACGGAATCGCAGCCAGAAGAACAATCAGCCCTTTGAGAATTACAATCACGACTCCACCGGCAGAGTCTCAACGGCGGCTATCCTTTTCCCAAGGGAAGGATGGCTGTAAAACAGAAACTCGATCAACGGGTGCGGTGTGAAGTCAGCCATATTTATGGTGCCAAGCTTTCTGAGTGCGCCGACAAATGCCTCTTTGTTACCTGCCGCCCGCACCGCATACGAATCCGCTGCCCGCTCGTTGGCCCTCGAAATCATGTTGTTCAGCGGCGCTGTGATAAGGGAATACACACTGAGCCAGAGTCCCAGAAGCGGGAGAGCTGCGATCGTTTCTCTGGCGGGAAATCCAAACCAGGAGAGACTGGCATCGAACACAATCGCCGTGAGGTACAATCCGGCAAAAGTGCTGAACGTTCCGATTGCGATCATTTTCCAGATATGGTTCAGCGTGTAGTGTCCCAATTCATGGGCGAACACAGATTCAATTTCATCATCCGTGAAGTTGGCAACCAGGGTATCGCCGAGGATAATACGCTTCGACTTCCCGATCCCGGTAAATGCCGCGTTGGCCTTCTTGGTGGTCTTGCTCATATTGAACACGAAGATTCCTTTGATCCGCACTCCCGCCTGCTTGCACAACACGGTGATACGGTCCTTCAAAGGGCCATCCTCAAGAGGCTTAAATGTATAGAAGAGAGGGAAGATAAGAATCGGAGCAATCCTTGCCAGAAGTACTGAAAAGAAAAAAAGGACAACACCGACCGGCAACCACCACCAGGCCCCAAAGGACCGGAGGCAAAAGAACAGGACCAGGAGAACACCTGACATCAGGGGCAATCCCACCAACAGTCCTTTGATCCGTTCCCAAATCCACGCACCAAACGACTGATTGGAAAGGCGGTATCGATGCTCGAGCCGAAAGCCAACATAGAAACGAAGCGGCAGGCTCAACAGACTTTCGCCGAGTCCGAGAATGCCCGCAAAACCAAGAAGTACAAGGTAATCGTTTGAGACAATCCCACGAATTGCCTCCTCGACAAGGTTTGTCAGTCCGGTGGCGACAACTGCGATGGTCAGAAGAAACGCCAGGGCCGAATGCACCAATCCGGCAGTGAGTTTGATCCGATGATAGTGTTTGACATCGCCCGGACCGGGGGAACCGCTTTTTTCGTTTTTGGGGAGACTATCCTTGTGAAGCTGAGGGGCAGGGGCTTCGGAAACAGAATGATCAGTTATGAAATGGAAAACTCCGGCACGCTCCATCAACGCTGTTGGACAAAAGGTGAGGTCAACTGTGGTTTGAATAACATAACAAACGGTGGTCTAAAAAGCAAGAACGGCACAAAACAAAAAAGGAGAGCCGTGTTCAGCTCTCCTTTGTCGTTCGGACAGGATAGAAAATTACAGTTTGTACGCAACCCCTACCGTGAAGAAACCTGCCCCATAGCCAAGCTCACCGAAGATGGCGAGGTTGGGATTCAGGTAATATCTACCGCCACCATAGATTCCAAAGAGGAGATAGCTGCCTTG
>Ga0302046_10002804_pt1 | contig 16104 bp, 16 predicted proteins | sample RVTome_11_FD_200261 | JGI IMG/M metagenome (GOLD analysis project Ga0302046, IMG submission 200261) | Soil microbial communities from uranium-contaminated site in the Upper Colorado River Basin, Wyoming, United States - RVT147D111 (version 2) ...
GCTCTCCGGAAAAATTGAAAAAGCAATTTCTGTGGGCGGATTTCCTCTGGTTCTTGGAGGCGACCATTCCATCGCCATCGGAAGCATCGCGGGAATTGCCGCCATGTGCAGGAAGCAGAAGAAACGCCTTGGTGTCCTGTGGATCGACGCGCATGGGGATCTGAATACGAATGAAACAAGCCCCTCCGGTAATATTCACGGCATGCCGCTGGCCGCGTCCCTCGGGCTTGGGGCTATTGAGCTCACCTCTGTGGGAGGCGATTTCAAAAAGCTCATCTCCCAGGATGTTGTTCTCATCGCCACGCGGGACCTCGATGACGGCGAACGCAAGTTGATCAAAAAGCTCGGCGTCAATATTTACACAATGGAGGAGATCGACAAACACGGCATGTCCGTGGTGATGGCGAGGGCATTACGTAAACTGAAAGGCGTGGACCACCTGCATGTGAGCTTCGATCTGGATGCGGTGGACCCGCAGGTTTCGCCCGGTGTCGGAACGCCGGTGAAAGGCGGATTAAATTACCGCGAAGCCCATCTCATTATGGAGACGCTGAACGAATCGGGAATCATGTCGTCGCTCGAAGTCGTTGAAGTGAATCCCATCCTCGACAATAGGAATCAATCTGCTGAATTTGCTGTGGAATTGATTCAATCCGGATTCGGAAAGAAGATTTTCTGACCATGGAGATCATCACCACCGTCCCCGACATGCAATCGATGGCGGATCGGCAGCGCAGGGAGGGCAAGTCGATCGGTATCGTACCGACGATGGGATTTCTTCATGAGGGCCACTTGAGCCTCATCGAGGTTGCCCGGTCTCTCTGCGATGTTGCAGTGACAACGTTGTTTGTCAATCCGACTCAATTCGGCCCGGCGGAAGACTTCGGGCGTTATCCGCGTGACCAGAAAAAGGATGAACGCCTTGCTGAAAGTGCCGGTACGGACATCCTCTTTGTTCCCGCGGTAAAGGAGATGTATCCGGATGGATACAAGACCTACGTCGTAACGGAGGAGATTTCGGCAATCCTCGAGGGGAAATTCCGGCCGACACACTTTCGCGGTGTTACCACGATTGTTGCCAAGTTGTTCCATATCGTTAAGCCCCATCAGGCGGTTTTTGGCCAAAAGGACTCCCAGCAGGTGGCGGTGATTCGCAGGATGGTTGAGGATCTGAATATGGATGTTCAGATCATCGTTGCACCGATTCTTCGGGAGTCTGACGGATTGGCAATGAGTTCACGGAATGTGTATCTGAGTCCGGGGGATCGTAAGAATGCCACGGCGCTTTATCGTGCGCTTCTTTTTGCGAAAGAGGCCGCCGGACGGGGCGAGCGTGATGCGAAGGTGCTTCGCCGGGAGATGATGGCTATCCTGAACGAGGCGCATCCCACTGCGATCGATTATGTGACATTCGTGCATAAGGAAAGCTTCGACGAGGTGCTGCATTTGGAAGGTCCGGAAATCCTCGCAGTTCTCGCAGTCCGCTTTGGCAAAGCGCGCCTTATCGATAACATGATGATCCCGGTTTCGCCGGAGGATCGTTCGTGAATCCTGCGACAAAACTCACAGTGCTGATCCTGGCGGCCGGCAAAGGGACGCGCATGAAGGATCCTGACCGTGCAAAGGTCATGTTTGAGCTTCACGAAAAACCAATGATCCATTACGTGGTAGATCTTGCGTACGCGTTGCGCGCATCCAGAGTGATTGTGATTGTGGGATATCAGCGGGAATCCGTCATGGCATATATTCACCAGTCCCACCCGGATGCCGAAGCGGTCGTCCAGGCGGAACAATTGGGAACCGGACATGCCGTTCTGCAGGCAGATGGGACGCTGAAGGGCACAGATGGTGACATTCTGATTCTTTCGGGCGATGTTCCCTTGCTCCGCAAGAAAACGCTTGAGTCTCTTATCCGCCAACATCGCCTGTCAAAGGCAATAGCAACCATTTTAACGGCGGAGCCCGATGATACGACAGGGTATGGTCGGGTGATCAGAAACCACGACGGGTCGGTGAAAAAGATTGTTGAAGAACGTGATGCAGACGCCGGAGAGCTGGCCGTCCGCGAAATCAACTCCGGGATTTATCTCTTTCATACGCCGGCATTGTTCGATGGATTGAAGCATATTTCACCCCACAACACTCAGGACGAGTACTATCTTACGGATGTCTTTGAGTACTTCTGGCGTCGTCATATGGTGGTCTCAGCGGTGAAGGCATCGAACCCCGATGAAATCCAGGGGATTAACACCGTTGAGCAGTTGGGAGCGGCACGTGCCGCCATGAACGTTCCGGCCCGACGTTCTTGACAATCATGGCGGAATTAAGTACCATACTTTTAACATTTGAAGAGTGAGGAATATGCGGCTGGTGATCACGGTTTTTCTCGGAATCTGCCTTGCCGGCGCCGCTCAGGCCCAATTCAAGGCTGAGAGACCCGAAAGCCATACGAACGTTGGCGAAGCCATGAAGCGGCCTTCGGAGGGGCTTTTATTTGGATGGCTTGATCCTTCCCGCCTGTCGATGCGGCACTCCTACTCGCTTTCGTATTCTTCGTTCGGCGGGGAGGGCCTTTCCGTCGGCATGTACACCAATAGTCTTTTCTACAGGTTTTCCGCGCCTCTCGACGTTCGGTTTGATGTCAGTTTGATGCATTCTCCGTTCGGATCGCTTGGTAAATCGGGAAACTTCGGAGGAATTTTTCTGAACCGGGCTGAATTGAATTACCGGCCCACCGACAATATGTGGTTTCAGATTCAATTTCGTCAGCTTCCCGCCCTGTACTGGATGGGGTCGGGTATTTCATCCGGCCTTTATGACGGTTTTCGATCGGATATTCACGAGGAGGATCGCTGATCTTTAAAAGCAATTTGTCGTACCTAAACCGGACGACCCTCCATTTGGAGAGATGTCCGGTTTTTGCTTTGAAGCAGGCGTGCTAATGTCCGGTCCCCGAACGTCGCCTTCTCCTGCTCCATCAATCGCATCTCAGAACCCCCTGGCAACTACTACGCGGTCGCGCTTCAAACTCGCTCTCGCAGCGGCGGGTATTGTTGCCGTATCGGTCCTCCTGCTTGTGCTCGCCTTCGGAAGTTCTGACGAGGCACTCATAACGGACGGTCAAAAGGAGCGCACCATTCAAATGGACGTGCTCAACGGAGCACGTGAATCAAGACTGGCTCAGCGACTCACGGATTATCTTCGCTCCCGCGGGTTTGATGTCGTGGAAACAGGAAACTACCAGGAGGAGCTGGAGAGAACTCTTGTCGTTGATCGTGCCGGCAACACGCAGGCAGCTCTACAGGTGGCACAGGCTCTTGGCATCCCTGCTGATCAGGTGATGCGGAAAATCGATAAGAATCTCTTTCTGGACGTTTCGGTTTTTATTGGCAAGGACTACCGGACCCTACGACCATTTCGGTAAATCAGGAGGATAGCCGTAGTGACACCAAGAACACTTGCAAAGCACATCGCGTCACACGCCATCGGCAAGAAGGCCCGGGATGTTGTTCTCATGGACCTTAGGAAAAAGAGCGGGGCGACGGATTTTTTTGTGATTTGCACGGGAGATTCCGATACGCAGGTGAAGGCCATCGCGGACGCCATCCGGTACGGAATGAACGAGCGTGGGCATGACGTATGGCATTCGGAAGGGTTCCAGGCCCGCCAGTGGATTCTTCTGGATTATGTCGATGTCGTGGTCCATGTCTTCCATAAAGACGCGCGCCATTTCTACAATCTGGAACGCCTGTGGAGCGATGCGAAGATCCATCCGGTTGAAGACACCGGCAAGACGGTAAAAGTTCTTCCCGCTGTCAAAGTGAAGCCGCCGCGGGCACAGCGTCCGCGCAGAACCGCCTCAGTCCGATAGACTTTCTCCGTGAAAAAGTACCTTGAACAGAAAATCCGCGAGGCCCTAGCCTCGCTTTCGTATGGCAGTGAGGTCCGCATCACATTTGAACGGCCGCGTCAGGAACAGCACGGTGACCTGACGACCAATATTGTCATGCTTCTTGCAAAATCGACGGGGAAGAGCCCGCGGGCGCTCGCGCAGGAGATCACCGGAGCGTTGCACCTTGATCCGGGCACTGTGACGCGAGTCGAAATTGCAGGCCCCGGATTTATCAATTTCCATTTTGCTGATTCCTTCTTTACCCGTCGAATTGGGATCGTTGTTGGGCAAGGAGAGCGCTTTGGCCGGTCCAACATTGGGGAGGGGAAAAAAACCCAGGTCGAATTCGTCAGCGCAAATCCTACCGGGCCGTTAAGTGTCGGACATGGGAGGCAGGCCGCAATCGGGGATACGATTGCGACGCTGCTTGAATGGACCGGTCATACAGTGATCCGTGAGTATTATTACAACAATGCCGGGCGGCAAATGCGGAAACTGGCGGAGTCGACCTATGCGCGATACCGACAATTATCCGACCCCGGATATCCTTTCCCGGATGACGGTTATCAGGGCGATTATATCCGTGAAATCGCGGAATCCCTGAACAAGGAGCAGGGGGAGGCTCTGGCGTCTCTTGATCAGGAAAAAGCCCTGCAAGTGTGCCAGGCCGCTTCGGAACGAACCCTGTTCGAAGCGATCAAGAATGTGCTTGCCCGCATGGGAGTGCGTTTCGACGTGTTCTTCAACGAGGATTCCTTGTACCGCGATGGGACAATCAACGAAGTCGTCGAGACCTTTCGCAAAAAAGGACTCGCCTATGACAAAGACGGAGCGGTATGGCTCAAGACCACGGCGCTTGGCCTCGATCAGGATCGGGTCATTGTCAAAAGTACCGGCGAGCCGACGTACCGGCTTCCCGACATTGCCTACCATCGCTCAAAGTTTCAACGAGGGTTCGAGTTAATCGTCGATATCTTCGGAGCTGATCATATCGCGACGATTCCGGACGTTCTGGCAGGGATTGAGGCTCTGGGCTATGACCGGCAGCGGGTCAAGGTGGTCATCCATCAGTTTGTGACCCTCCTTCGAGATGGGCTGCAAGTGAAGATGTCAAAGCGTGCGGCGAATTTTGTGACTCTGGAAGAGCTGATCGATGAAGCTGGCCCGGATGCAGTCCGGTTCTTCTTTGTCATGCGCGCAGTCTCCAGCCATCTCGAATTCGACCTGAACCTCGCCAAGGCGCAATCCGAGAAAAACCCTGTTTATTATCTTCAGTATGCCCATGCCCGGGTTGCCAGCATCCTCCGGTTTGCGGAGTCTGAAGGTCTTCTCAAGCCAAATGATCCGGCTGGTTTTAAGTCCGCCCAAACTGGGTTGCTGAAGGAGCAATCTGAAGTTGCGCTTGCCAAACTCCTTCTGGAATTCCCGGAAGTCGTTCGCTCAGCTTCAGGAGCATTCGAGCCCCACTGGCTCCCTGAATATCTGAGCGACGTTGCAACGGCGTTTCACAAGTTCTATCACGAGCATCGCGTCGTCACGCCCGACGGCGATCTCTCTCTCGCACGCCTTGCCCTGTGTCGGTGTGCACAGATCGTTCTGGGAAACGGACTAAGAATATTGGGGATTTCCGCCCCGGAACGGATGTAAGAGGGGCCTCTCTGTGTAATTGACAATCGTTCGAAAAATGGGTAGATTTTTCCCATCCATTATTCAGCACCGAGGAAATCCCGCCAGCCTGTTGTTACTGCACGATAGCCTTTCCCGATTCGCCTGTCGTTTCCGTTGGGGCAATATTAGAAACCAATTCTCATTTCTCATTATTTTAATCATGACGTTCAAGACCGGACCGATTGGAGGACTTGTTGTTAAGGAACTCCTCGTTCACAAGGATGGACGCGGATGGCTGAGCGAGCTCTTCCGGAGTGACGAACTTTCGGCTGAGTATCTGCCTGCAATGGCATACGTATCTTCGACACAACCTGGAGTTGCCCGAGGACCCCATGAACACCGGGATCAGGCGGATTTGTTTTGCTTTATCGGGCCGGGGACCTTCAGAATTACATGCTGGGACAACCGGAAGTCCTCCCCGACATATGGAAACACTGTGACTCTTGAGGCGGGTGAGGGGAATCCATTATCCGTCCTGGTCCCCGCCGGTGTGGTTCACGGATACAAGAACATCGCGGACAAAGACGGCTGGGTAATGAATCTGCCCAACCGCCTCTATGCAGGGAAAAACAAGAGAGAGCCTGTTGACGAGATTCGGCATGAACATGATCCGAATTCTCAATTTAAGCTGGACTGACCCATGGGTATGATCCAACATGAGAAGGTGATGGAATGAATCTCCTGGTCACAGGCGGGGCCGGGTTTATCGGGAGCAATTTCGTAATGCGGATGCTTGCGCGATATCCCTCATATCGGATTTTCAATGTCGATAAGCTCACTTATGCAGGCAACCTGGAGAATTTGGAGAGTGTCGAGAGTCATCCCAACTATAAGTTTTTCATGGCTGATATCTGCAACCGCCCGGCAATGGAGCGAATTGTCCGGGACCACAAGGTCGACGCGATTATGAATATTGCGGCAGAATCACACGTGGATCGCAGTATTCAGGGGGCTGCGGAATTTGTGCAGACGAATGTTAGTGGAACGAATGTGCTCTTGGAATTGGGTCGCGAGTACAAGATTACGAGGTTTCTTCAGGTTTCGACGGACGAAGTCTACGGATCCCTGGGCCCTTCAGGCAAGTTTACGGAAGAGACGCCGCTCCATCCGAACAGTCCGTACGCCGCAAGCAAGGCGGCGGCAGATCTGCTGGCGCAGGCGTATCATCACACCCATGGCGTGCCTGTGATGATTACACGGTGTTCGAACAACTACGGTCCCTTCCAGTTTCCCGAAAAGCTCATTCCGCTTATGATCGTCAATGCTCTCAATGACAAGCCGCTCCCGGTGTACGGAGATGGCAAGAACGTTCGGGATTGGCTTGAGGTCTCCGACCATTGTTCGGCATTGGACCTGGTGTTGCACGCAGGTAAGCCCGGCGAAGTCTACAATATTGGCGGTTCGAACGAAAAGAACAATCTTGAAGTGGTTCGGCTGATTCTGGGGATGCTGAAGAAGCCGGACTCGTTTATCACATTTGTTAAAGACCGCCTGGGCCATGATCGAAGATATGCCATCGATTCTATGAAGATACAGAAGGAATTGAAATGGAAGCCCTCGGTGACATTTGAGGAAGGCTTAAAGAAGACCGTTCAATGGTATCTGGATCATCGCGCATGGTGGGAGCGAATTGTCAGCGGGGAATATCAGGAATATTACCGCAAGATGTATGAGGAGAGGTAGGGGATCATGAGAAGAATCTCTGCAATCATCGCGTTGGCCTTCTTGATCCTCCTGATCGTTTCTCCCGCAGAGAGTCAGGTGACCAGTCCGACGTTAAGTTCCCCCCTGGAAAAATTGTTTGAGTCGGGGAATCGCTCGCTGGGGTACATCCTCCCGCTCCCATTTGAAGAAGTGGTGAGTGAATCCGAATATGTTGTCGGACCCAACGACGTGTTTAATTTTCAAATCCCGGGAGTTGCCGCCTCATTTGTGCAGCTCGTTGTCAGTCCCGAAGGGAAACTCGTCATACCAAATGGCCGCGAGTTTCATGCAAGCGGTAAGTCTCTCGGAACCCTCAAAGAGGAAGTGCGGAAAGCGTTCAAAGCTGTAGAGTCCATTCTAACCCTTTCATCTCCGCGCCAGTTTGTCGTGACGGTTCTTGGTGCCGTTACAAAGCCCGGGAACTATGTTACGAGCGCGGTTTTGCGTGTTGATAAAGTTCTTGCCCTCGCAATTTTCCGGGAACCCGGTCAACCGAAACAATTTTCCACCCGTCGGATAATTCTTCGCCGCAAGGATTCCGAGGACACGATGGTCGATCTGGACAGATTCTATGCTCTAAGGAAAACAGAGGATAATCCGTTCATGAGGGAGGGAGATATCATCGTTGTTCCGCCGTTGACATTGGACCAAGCGGGAGTGAGTGTCTATGGCGCCGTCAATGCCCCGAATCAGTATGAATTTCGGGAAGGTGACTCGCTCGGCATGTTTCTGCGGATTGCCTTTGGTTTCACACCCAATGCCGATTCAACGAACGTTGAGCTCACGCGATTTTCACCTGACGGGGCGTCATCAGAAACGTCAGTACTTGATGTGTCCGCAATTCTGCGGGGAGAGACAGAAGACATTCCCTTGCAAAACAAGGACAGGATCGTTGTTCGCGAAATAATGGACCGGAGGGGTGATTTTAGAGTGCATGTGCTGGGAGAAGTACGATTTCCGGGGATTTATCCGATTACCCGCGATAGTACGCTTCTCTCTGAGGTTATCCGACGGGCGGGTGGGTTTACGGAATTCGCCTCTCTTCCGAAGGCAGAGGTCGAACGTCGGCAGGTAACGGCCGATGGGGCGGTTGTCGACTTGGGCCGTGAAGCGTTGAGAAACCTCAGAATGACCGATCAACTTGTTACTCCGGAGGAGCGCGCCTATTATGATCTCGAGTCCGGCTTGCGCCGAGGCACGGTTGCTGTTGATTTCGTGGCGTTGTTCGAACGCCGCGATCTCTCTGTGGATCTGTGGCTGAGAGACGGCGATATCATTTTTATTCCCCATTCAGAGCGAATGGTCTATGTCTATGGTCAGGTGGCCCGCCCGGGGTATGTGATGTTTAAAGGCGGTGCAGACATCCGGTTCTACATTGAACAGGCGGGTGGTTACGGTGAGGAGGCAGAAACGGGGGGAGCGCGTGTAATTAAAGGGAAGACCCGTGAATGGCTGTCCCCATCAGATGCGACCATCGAACCGGGAGACTACATTTGGGTACCAAAAGATATTCGTTACCCGACCGGATATTACCTGAACCTCGTAAGCCAGGCCGCGAGCTTCATCAGCGTTGTGCTGAGCATGACGGTGATTATTCTGCAACTCACAAAGTAGCCAAGTCGATTTGCCATGACGGAAGACCAACCTGTTTCACAACCAAGAGAAATCAGTGTCATGGACTATGTCCACATTCTCTCTCGTTGGCGTTTTTTCATCATTGTCGTCGTTGGCGTGATAGGTTTGCTGGCAGCCATTGGCACCCTTTTCCTTCCAAACCGGTATAAATCCACAACCAGACTTCTCCCGCCCAGCAAATCGACAACGTTCCCGAGCAGTATTGCACAAATTACGAAGGATTTCCTTCCCATTGCCGGGTTGGGAAGTCTCCAGATGTCCCGTGAGTCACAGAATTACCTTGCCATCCTCCAAAGTTATACAGCGACCAAATCTCTGATCGACCGGTTTCATCTGACCGAAGTCTATAATAGTAAGGATGGATCTGTTGAACGGACCATGAGAGCCGTCCGCGGGTTTCTGGATTTCACCATCGAGCCTGAGGGTACCATAGCAGTTTCGGTTTGGGACATTGATCCCGTGCGGGCTGCGAACATGGCAAATTTTCTTGTCGAAACGCTGAATCGGATCAGCATCGATCTCGCAACCCGCGATGCAAGAAATAATAGGGAATTTCTGGAAAAGCGCATTGAATTGACCAGGTCAACGTTAAGGGAGAAAGAAGATAGTCTCAGAATGTATCAGGAAAAAAGCGGAACGATGTATGTATATGATGAGGGCATTTCCGGACTATCCGTTGTTGCGGATCTTTATGCATTGAAGGCACGTCTGGAGGTTGAACTCGGCGTGCTGGAGAGAACGGTCGATCGGGATAGTCCGCTCATCGCGCAAAAGCGGACGGAGTTAAGCGAAGTGAATCGGCAGGTGTCGAAAATTCCCGAAACGGGGCTTAAAAGCCTTCGGTTGCTGCGCGACGTGCTCATTCATCAAAAAATCCTTGAATACATTACGCCGCTGTACGAGCAGGCAAGCATCGATGAACAAAAAGAAGTCCCTGTGATCCTTGTCCTTGATAAGGCAGTCCCCGCTGAATTGAAAGATACTCCGAACCGAACGATCATTGTTCTTGCGACAGGTCTTATCGCTCTGATTGTTTCCATCCTGACAGTGTTCTTCCTGGAATCGTACACCTTTTGGGGGGCCCGCACGTCAAGGAAGCCGGGGAACATCATTCCAAGACTCAGGGGGATGTTCAGGGTCGGCCCTTAGCTTCCATGGACTTTATACGGAACAGGGGTTTGTTCTCGGATTCACTCCTGAATCTTGGCGGCCACGTGATTCCGATGCTGGTTGCATTGGTTTCTCTTCCTGTTATCCTTTCCTTTTACAGCCTTGAACAATTTGGTCTTCTGTCTCTCTGCTGGAGCCTGTTAGGCTCTTTCGCCTATCTTGATCTGGGGTTGGGACGGGCAACTGTCAAGTTCATCGCCCGGCTCATCGTTGAAGAGGAATTTGGCAAGATCCGCGGAGTCGTTTGGGGATCACTGTTGGCAAACGGCACAGTTGGAATCATCGGGTCTGTTGTTGTGCTCCTTGGCTCGTCATTCCTGGTATCTCAGGTACTGAACGTCGCTCCACATTTGTCCGATGAGGCGTCGGTTGTGTTTTCTATAACCGGATTTGCCATTCCGCTTATCACGGCGACCGCTGTTTTGCGCGGACTTCTGGAAGCAATGCAGAGGTTTGATGTGGTGAATGTGATCAAGGCTCCTTCGAATGCCCTTGTGTTTATCATTCCCCTGGCAGGCGCTCTTCTTTTCTGGAGCCTGCCAATGGTGGTTTTACTGACAGTCCTCTCGCGGTTCGTAACGCTGCTGGCTTATGCCATGGCTGCCCTCCGTTATGCGGGAGAAGCTGTTTCCGTGAATGGGATTTCTTTTTCAGGATTCCGGGAGGTTCTCAAGTTTGGCGGATGGATTACGTTTTCAAATGTTCTTACGCCTGTCATTGCTTTTTCGGACCGATTGATCCTTGCCGCATTGGTTCCTCTGGAATTTGTAGCGTTCTACACTGCTCCGTATGAGTTGATTTCCCGTCTTCCTGTCATCCCCGCGAGTGTTGCCCAGGCATTGTTCCCGATAGTCAGCCGCGGAGGCATTTCTGACAGGGGAACAGATGTTCCCAATCTGTTGATCAGAGTCGTGAAGATGCTCTTAATCGTCATGACCCCTGTTACAATTCTGGTGATCGCCTTTTCGGGTGAGGGCCTCGCAATCTGGCTCGGCAACACATGGCGGAATCAAAGTACGATCGTCCTTCAATTGCTCGCGGTGGGTTTTTTCTTCCATTCGTTCAGCTATATTTATATCACTGCCGTGCAGGGTTCGGGGCGGGCGGACTTGAAGGCGAAACTGGACGTTGTCCTTGCAGGGCTGACTGTTGCCCTGTGCTGGGGCCTTGTCACACTATTCGGACACGAAGGTGCAGCGGTGACAAAACTCGTCCTTTTTGCCGCTGATGTTTCCTGCCTGGTGGTATTCACAAAATCGATTTCCGGACTTTCATGGGGAGGGGTTATGCCCCTGGAATTGCGGAGATCAATTGTCTGGTGTCTCATGGCAATAGCGGCCGCGTGGGCATTGAATGCGGTCATCGAGGACACCGGTATTCGGATATCGGCAGTCATGCTTCTGCTGGCCGGATTACTTTGGGTCTTATGGCGGTCTATTGTCCTCGCGAATGACCGAATGTTGATCATTTCCTTAATTAACAGGATATCCGCGCGGTATACGCGATGAACCCAGGCACCATACAGGAGACTTCCTCCGACCTGCTCTTCAAACGCGGTGGCCTCTTTGGCCTTGTTGCCTCGTTGATGCTCCTTACGATGCAATTTCAAACAACCCCGCTGGGCCTGGAAGCACAAAACGTCCCACTCACGAGTGTCATCGCTTTGCTCTTTTTACCCTTCGCTTTGTTGAAGATTCCCAAGAGTCCCGTGATGACCCTCCTGGCCCTGTTCACCTGCTATGTGATTCTTCAATCGCTTATTTGGCTCGTTGTAGATCTTTCTTCCGGGGATTCTGAGATTCGCTTCATCAGTTGGATCCGCCAATGCGCGGCCTTTTCAGCCGGCGTTGCCACCTTCGTTGTCTTGAGATATTCCCTTGTGTTTGTTTCTGACCGCCAGATAATTCGATATGTTCTTTGGGGGGCTGTCCCCCTGTTTATTCTGTCTCTCCTCAATATTGCATGGGGTGCTTTTGGGCAGGAGTGGGCAGGAGACATTGTCGTCGCGGTGAGGGAGGCTCTGGTCCCGCGGGGGTATACCTCCCCAATGAGAGCAACCGGTCTTGCCACTGAACCGTCAACGCTCGCCGGATCACTCGTCGTGATCATGCTCCCCCTGGTCCTTTTCCTGGGCAGAGAACACGCTCACCGGTTATCATTCTTTGCTCTTTTGCTGGTCACCACGCTTACGTTTGTCTGGACGTTCAGTACCTCAGGGCTCGTTCTTCTCCTGCTTGTTCTCCTGGCCGGCGTTGTGACCGGCCCTGATCGGCGAATGATGATCGGCGTGATGGTGATCTTTCTTGCGTTGGGAATTTCGGCTCTTCTGCTGTTTCCAAATAATCAGGTTCTTCGTCATGCGACGACACTTGCCCTTGGTCAGGCGAACATCTCATTTACAGACAGGTTTTACAGCACGTTTGGCCCATTCCTGCAGTCGTTTTCATCTCTCACAACGGTGGGATACGGTCTGGGCGGAACCGTTAGTCACTTCAGGGAAATGATCCCGCAGGAAGTTCAGGCCGACATCATCGCGGTGAAATGGAAAGACTTGCCGAACCTGGGGACTCTCTTGGGCCGAATTTTCGGCGAAACGGGCGCAGTAGGATTCACGTTTTTTCTTGCCATGATCATAACTGCCTTTCGCGAGCTGCGAGTTGCGTTGAAACATGCCGGCGATCGGGCGCGGTTCCTTTTTACCGCTCGCATCGGATTCCTGGCGGCCTTGCTGAGTTCCGCAATGATTTTTGGATCGTTTCACACACCCTACTTGTGGTTCTGGCTGGCCGTCATCGATTCGAGATTTTTGACCGCATTGAACGGACGGGATGAGGAGAAAATCTGAAGAAATAGTTTCCAACCATTGAGACAATGAATCCACTGAGAACGGTCTGGCGCAAAGGGTTGAAACTTCTGTTGAATCTCACAGGCCTCACGGTGATGAGCTATCGGCATCACACGATGATACGAGATCGAAGGTTGATTCGCCGGCTGAATGATATCCGGATAGAGGGGCGTGCACTGCAGAGTCTTGAGGAGTTGATAAACATCGCCGGAATGGCTAAGGTAACGGAAGGACTTGGCGGAGATGTAGCGGAATTGGGCGTATACAGAGGTGGAACGGCCAGAGTCATCGCTGAGAACAAGGGTTCCAGATTGTTTCATGTGTTTGACAGTTTTAGCGGTATGGCCACAGCCGGTCAGGATGACCTTCATCAGACGGGAGATTTCGGCAATACGTCTCTCGAGGATGTGCGCGAATATCTTCGGGAATTTGAGGGAATCCATTTTCATGAAGGATGGTTCCCGACAACTACGCGCGGGCTGGAGTCGGCGCGATTTTCCTTTGTTCACCTGGATGCGGATTTGTACAAAAGCACGATTGAGGCGTTGAAGTTCTTCTATCCCAGGATTATCCCCGGCGGGATACTTCTTTCGCATGATTATAACACCGTTTCTTGCCCCGGGGTCGCAAAAGCGTTCCGGGAATACTTCTCTCCCGGGCGAAGTCTCATTCTGGAGTTGGGAGGAACAACCCAGTGTCTTGTTGTGAAACAATAATAACGCCATCACAACGATGAATCACATTGCGGCTGTTGTCGTGAATTGGAACCGCTTTGAGGCAACAGTGGAATGCGTTACCTTGATTCAGGCCGGCGAGATGCCGTGCCGGAAGATCGTGATCGTGGACAATGCTTCGACGGACGGATCCGGCCGAATGTTAAAAGAACATTTTTCGGACATGGAGGCTGTAACGGTTATTGAACAATCAACGAATACGGGATTTGCAGCCGGTGCAAATGCAGGTATTAAGGCTGTGCTGATGGACGGACCACGGTTTGTGTTTCTGATCAACAACGATGCTGTCGTCGATCCCCGATGTCTTGCAATTCTAACGAACGTGCTGGATTCGTCGAAGGATTGCGGAATGGCCGGTCCTGCTATTTTGTTCTACGGCGCCCAGGACAAAGTGTGGCAGGGTGGAGGAGTATTCAATGTTTTTAAAGCCGGGGTTATCGTCCCTGATAAAAACAAGGCATATAGCAGGATCTCAAAAAGTATCAAGGAAGTGACGTTTCTGAGCGGATGCGCATTGCTCGTCAGATCCGAAGTATTTTCTTCGATAGGGATGTTTGATGAGGATTACTTCATGTACGGTGAGGATGCTGATTTGTGTTTGCGTGCAAAAAAGGGGGGAATCCGACTACTGTATGCTCCCGAGGCAAAAGCTTTCCACAAGATAAAGGAAGGCGGTGGCGAGCGGGCCTCAGCCTTTGTTCTTTATCATTTAGGAAGAAGTGGAATGTTACTCTATTGTAAAGCCTTCTCCCGCACGTATGCCTTCTATGGATTAATCCTTCAATGGTTCCTATTCACTCCGTACAGGGTAGTCCAGATGATAAAGAGTGGCAGCGGCTTTGAGGGATTCTCCTGGTGGCTCAGGGGAGTGTGGGATGGTTTCCGCCGTCGGCATGCCCGGGCGTTGGCATGAAAATCCTCTTTCTGACGTCCCGGTTCCCGTACCCCCCGCATCGCGGTGATAAACTCAAAGTGTTTAATCTCATTCGGCATCTTTCCCGACGGCATTCCATTGCCCTTTTGTCTTTCACGGAAAGCCGAAGCGACAAGCAGTGGATTCCCGCTCTTCAGGAGTATTGTCAGCGAGTGGAGACCGTCATGCATCCCCGCATTCAATCCTTTTGGAACTGTGTAAAAGGTGTTGGGGGACAATTACCATTTCAAGTGTTGTATTACTCTTCACGTTCGATGGAAGTCGCGCTTGCGTCACTCATCCATGAATGGCAGCCTGATCTCCTTCACACGCACTTGATTCGTATGGCTCCCTATACGCGGGGTATGAAGAATATTCCGCGTGTGCTGGATCTCACGGATGCAGTTTCCTTGTATCTTCGACGCTTCCGTGATATTCATTCAAATCCCTTGTTGCGCTGGATGCTGGGAGTAGAGCTCGGGCGCATGACGAATTTTGAATCGGTCATTTCTGATTTTCAGCGCGTTCTTGTGTGTTCGGAGGTCGATCAAAGAGTTCTCAAGAATCACGCTCCGGACGCCAGAGTGGATATTCTCCCCAATGGCGTTGACCAGGAAGGATTCTCTCCAAACGGATCGGTCGTTCGCGATCCCAGGAGAATCATTCTGACCGGCAACATGTCGTATTATCCCAATGCAGATGCCGCAAGGTACTTTGTCCGTCGGGTTCTCCCCATTATCCAAAAAACTATTCCTGAGGTTAAGCTCTTCATCGTTGGTCAGAACCCTCCATGGAGCGTGCGAAGATTGGCCGGCAACGATGTTACCGTGACAGGATTCGTTTCGGATATCAGGGGGGAGTATCTGAAGAGCACAGTTGCCGTTTCCCCCGTGCGATTCGGGGCAGGGACCCTGAACAAAATTCTGGAGCCTCTCGCTCTTGGAATTCCTGTTGTAGCGACTCCTGTTAGCGTCCAGGGTATGAATCCTCCGCATAAGGGGATTCTTGTCGGCAGAACGACGGAAGAGTTAGCGGAAGCGGTTGTAAGGGTCTTTCGTGAGCCTCTCTATCATGAGGAAGCGGTAAATGCGTCTGAAGAAATTCGATCTCTCTATGGATGGAACCGCGTCTCCGAAATGTTGGAGCAGCTGTACGCGGACGTCCTGGACCCGGGGCACATGTGATATTGAGCTGAAACGTCAATGCAGAAGCGCACAGAACGGTTCTTATTGTTACTTCTCGATGCTGTGACCATTAATACCGCCTATGGTTTGTATTATTGGCTTCGCATCAGGAGCGGGTGGTTTGAGTATGCGATCGAACCAGAGTTGTGGTTGCCAATGGCCGCGATTTATGCGTATTGGCTTGCTTGGTTCGGATTTTTCGGTCTGTATCGTCATTGGTATGCACAATCACGACTCGATGAAGTACTGACGTTATTCCGTACAACGGCCGTGGGGAACCTTGTGCTGTTTTTCCTGGTGTTCCTTGACGACCAGGCCGGATCATCGTCATCGGCGCGAGAGTTGATTGCAGTGTATTG
>Ga0302046_10002805_pt1 | contig 16103 bp, 12 predicted proteins | sample RVTome_11_FD_200261 | JGI IMG/M metagenome (GOLD analysis project Ga0302046, IMG submission 200261) | Soil microbial communities from uranium-contaminated site in the Upper Colorado River Basin, Wyoming, United States - RVT147D111 (version 2) ...
GTCCCATCCGGGCGAGGAGCGAAGCGGCGGTGGAGCCCGCCGGCCCTCCGCCGATGATGATCACGTCGTGCTGATCCCGGGACATTGCGTTCGACTCCACGTAGTTGGATGTGTGACGGTGATAGCCTGATGTGTCTGGCAAGCGCCGTACCAGCGACTGACGACGGGCAGGTCGTGGACCCGGCGGACGGGGCGGAGCCCCGGTTCCGTAGCCCTGGCGCAGTGGGGGGGCGGGGCATAACTCTTGCCGCGCCGGCACATGCGGGCCGGTTCCCATCTCTGACTTGGCGTGGCGAGGCCAGACCAGCAATGAAAACACCCGTGGCAATCATCGGTGGTGGGCCGGGTGGCGCGGCGAGCGCCATGTTCCTGGCACGCGAGGGCATCCCTTCCGTCATCATCGAGCGGGACGCTTTCCCCCGCTTTCACATCGGGGAATCGATGTCCGGCGAGTGTGGCGCGCTGGTCCGGGTGCTGGGGCTCGACGCGGAGATGGGGAAGCGGGACTACCCGATCAAGTACGGCCTGACCGTGTACGGGACCGGCGGCAAGAACACCTGGTACGTACCGGTGATGGGCCGCAGCGATGCCTGGCAGCTGTTCGACCAATCCACCTGGCAGGTGCGGCGCAGCACGTTCGACCAGCTGCTGCTGGACGAGGCCGCGGCGCGCGGCGCGACCCTGTTGCGTGGACAGGCCACGAAACCGCTCGTGCGCGACGACGGGTCCGTGCGGGGTGTCGAGGTGGCGATGGCGGACGGCGGCACCCTCGAGGTCGAGTCCGAGGTCCTGCTCGATTGTACCGGGCAGACGACGTTCCTGGCCCACCATGGCGTGACCGGTCCCAAGTACCTCGGGAGCTACGACAAGCAGATCGCCATCTTCACCCACGTTGCCGGCGCCATGCGCGACGAAGGCGGCTGCCGCAAGTCGCACCCCGGCAATACCCTCATCTTCTACACCAAGAAGTATCACTGGGCCTGGTTCATCCCGATCGATGCGGAAGTGGTCAGCATCGGGATCGTGGTGCCGGCGGCGTACTTCACGGCGAAGAAGGAAAGCAAGCGCGACTTCCTGGTCCGGGAGATGCGCGAGTTGAACCCGGAGCTGGCGCGGCGGGTCACCGACGCCCACATTGTCGAGGACGTTCACGCCATCCCCAACTATTCGTACCAGGTCCGCCGGTTCACCGGCCGAGGGTTCGCCTGCATCGGCGACGCGCACCGCTTCGTCGACCCGATCTTCTCGTTCGGCCTATACGTCACCATCAAGGAGGCCCGGGACATCGTCCCGTGCGTCAAGGCGTACGTGGACGGCGCGCGCCGCGACGACGCCAATCCGTTTGCCGACTACCAGCTCCACGTGGAGAAGGGCGTCGACGTCCTCGAGGACATGATGGACTGCTTCTGGGAGTTCCCGCTCGCCTTCTCCCGCTTCCAGCACGCCAAGTACACCGAGTTGATGATCGACATCTTTGCCGGCCGGTTGTACGAGCGGCAACCCTCCGCGGCGCTCCTCGCCATCCGCAAGCTGCTCAAGCGGGAGCGAGCCTACGACGGCGACGACGAGTACTCGGTGCCCATCGGGTCGCGGTACCACGCCGAGCGGGCGCCGCTGTGGGAGGAGCAACCGGGGGTGTGAGGAGTGAGGAGTGAGGAGTGAGGAGTGAGGAGTGCCGGCGGGTCGGCGCTCGCCAGCGACGGAACAAAGCCAGGCCCACTCCTCACTCCTTACCCCTCACTCCTTACTCCTCACTCCTCACGCCTCTGCATCTCACTTCTCTCCGGTCGATCCGAATCCCCGCCGCTCCCGCCCCGGCTCGGCGTCGTCCACCTCGGTCAGGTCCGGCAGTTCCAGCCGGACGAACACCGCCTGTGCGATGCGTGTGCCGGCCGCGAGCGTCACCGCCTCCTGCCGCAGATTGTGCACGATGATCCCGATGGGGCCCGCATAGTCGGCGTCGATCAATCCGGGGGAGTTGGGCAGGATCAAGCCGTGCTTGAGGGGCAGGCTCGACCGCGGGAGCACCAGCATCGCGAGGCCGTCGGCGCCGGAAGTGGGTAGGTCCCGCGCGAGCTGGAAGCCGCACGGCAGGACGCGCGTTTCCCGCGCGGCCACCGTCGCCTCGGCGAGCGTGGCCAGGTCGTACCCGAAGGAGCCGCGCGTCGCGCGGCGAGGGAGGGCAGCGGACGGGTCGAGGCGCTTCAGCGCGATCTCGGTCATGGGCGGCCGGGGAGATCCTGGTAGTCGTCGGTGCGGGCCATGGTACGCATCATCTCGGCCAGCTCGGGGGGCGGCGCCATCGGCTTCCGCGTCGTGAGGTTGAGCCACACGCCGTCCACCACGACGCGCGCGGGCAGCACGCCGTCCGAGCGGGTCACGTCGTGCGACGTGCATAACCGGTCCGCCGCTGGCGACAGGGCTTGGAGCTTGAAGTCGATCGTGACCGTATCCGTCATCCCGACCTCACGGAAGAAGCGCGTCTCCTCCCGCGTGATCACCGGCCCGAAGTCGTACGCCGTGAATTCCGCCGGGCCGAACCCGTGCTCCTTCAAGTAGCTGAAGCGCACGTGGGTGGCGAAATCGTTGTACGCCGTGTGACGCAGGTGCCGGTTTGGGTCCAGGTCGGCCCAACGGATCTCGAAGGCCTTGTGATACGCGGCCATGGTTTGTCGCCCTTCTAGCGATCGATCCTCTGTCCCATGCGTACCTCTACCGCCGATCCCTCCGCCACGAACGCCGAGTGCGGTTGGATGCCCAGGACCGGGGCGAAGCGCTCGCCGTACGTCGCGAGCACGTCGCCGGTCAGCGCCGCGGACACGCCGTGCCACACGCGCCACGGAGGATGTTCCACGCGGTACTCCGTTGTGCCGCCGTTCGGCTGCCGGACGTAGCCCCAGTAGTGCTCCGTGATGAACCCCGCCTCCGAATCTGGTGGCTGGAGCGCGGGCTCGCCGGCGATGTCCACCGTGATCTCGTGCCACCGCTCACCCAGCCGCCAGGCGTACGCCACCTCGCCGGACCGGCCGCTGTACGGCAGACGTGCAGAGTGGCGCATCGGAAGCGACACGTAGTTCTCGTGATAGACCTTCCGCGCCACCCACGCGATCGCCGCCCGGGGTACGATCTCCTTCACGAACACCACCCCCCGGCGCAGCTCGCCGCCCGCGCGGCGCCGCACGTAGAACCGCAGATTCACCTCGTCGAAGTCCGTGTGGTACGGGACCGGAACGCCCAGCACGCGCGTGCGGAGAAACCGGAACCCCACCAGGCTCAGGTACGTGCGGTCTTCCCAGGCGTCCAGCTCGGTACCCGCGGGCACGAACGGCGCGAGCAGTGCCGGCTCCACCACGTAATTCAGCATCGCGAGCAGGCGCCACTCGGCCGTGAGGAACACGGGGCGTTCGGCGTCGCCGCGCGAAGTTGGTTGAGCGGTCGTCATTTGCGCTGTCGTGACTGGGTGTTGCGTGGCGCGCGTGACGTCGGCACTTCCGGTGCCCACCCCATGCCGATCGCCCAGCCAGGAGACGAACGGCGATCCGTGCGAACCGCCGCCTGGGAACGGTCCGAGGCATGCCGGTTTGCAACGAGAAGTTCACGTCGATCTACGCCCTCGACAAGGTCGCGGTCCGGCGGGACCTTAACGTGGTCCGGCGCGACGGGCCGAATCGCACTGGCAATTGTATGGAACACGTACGGGCCCCGTCGCCGGGGGAACGTTTCGATGCCTGGGTCGTCAAATCCTGGATGAGACGCGGCCACTGGAGGGGATCGCCGGGCGCGATTCCGGGCGTGAAGCCCTGCTCGGCGCCGAGCCGCCGCTTCCGCAGATCGCCCCGATGACCGTTCCCCCCAGGCCATTCGCGCTGCTCGGGCTGGCGCTGTCGCTCGCGGTGGGCGCCTGTGCCGGTCGGGGCGCCCCGCGCGCGCTCGATCCGTCGGCCACCGTCGCTGCGCGATCGTGTCCACCATCGACGCTCCCCACGCTCGCGTTCCGCAGCAGCTTCTGGCTCAACCTCCACAACTTCCTGCACAAAGAGGCGAAGCGGCGCGAGGGCATCGCCAACGAGTCGCCGGGCGGGCTCGCGAGCCCGGCGGCGGCGGCCGAGCGCGCCCGCGCGCTGACCGCAGACGAGACCGCCGCGTGGGGCCGGGCGCTCGATTACTACGTCGCGCATATGCTGCGCCGTGGCAATCGGATGCTGGAAGACAGCATCGTGGTGCGCGTAAACAACCGGCTGGCGGACGCGGCCGGCGACGACCTGGCCGGGACGCCGGTCGATCCCGAGCTCCGGCGGCACCTCGAGCGCGCGGCCCCCGTGTACCGCGCGGTGTGGTGGCCCGGCCATCACCGGCGAAACGTCGACTGGATCGAGACGATGGAGTGGTTCGTCTCCCGCTATGGCGGGTGCGTGTTCGACCGTGCCGCGCGCGCGTTCGCCGCGGAGTGGCCGGCGGATCCGATCCGGGTGGACGCGTCGGTGTACGCGAGCTGGTTCGGCGCGTACAGCACGACCGTGAACGGGCCGCACGTCACCATGTCCAGCAACGCCGTCGGCAACCTGGAGCTGCACGGTCTCGAGGGGGTGCTGCACGAGGCGACGCACGCCGCCCGGCTGATGGTGACGGTGGACTCGCTGTTGGCGGCCGAGAGCGACCGGCAGGGGATCAACGTGTCGAACCGGCTCGGTCATCTCGTACTCTTCTATACGGTTGGCGCGTTGGTGGAGGAAGCCGTTCCCCCCCATGTGCCCTACGCCGAGCGGTTCGGAATCTGGACGCAGGGACCGTTGGCCGCTCGCTTCCACGACGCCCTCGCCCGGCAGTGGCGACCCTACCTGGAGGGACGCCGCACGCTCGCCGAAGCGGCGGCGGCGCTCGTGAACGCGGTGGGCGCCGGCGACGCCGCCAACTCGCCGTGAGGACGCAGTGGGCAATGGGTAGCGTGCAGCGTGCAGCGTGCAGCGTACTACCCCCTGCCCCCTGCAGGCGGCCCGCTGCTCCGTAACCCCTAACCCCTAACCCCTAGCCCCACAATGCGCCTCATCCCAATCCCGGTCCTGTTCGCGATACTCGCCGCGCCTGCCGCCGCGCAGGACACCGCACAACTCGACGGCCTCACCTGGCGCCTCTCGGGCGAGGTGAAGGTGGCGCCGCATCGGGGACGGCAGGCCCTCGCCTTCCGCAGCGGCACGGCCCTGCTCGACGCGCCCGCGTTCGAGAACGGCACCGTCGAGTTCGATCTCGCGCTCCGCTACGTGCGGGCGTTCACGGGCGTCAGCTTCCGCCGCGAGGACGGCGGCTCCGAGCAGCTCTACCTCCGGCCGCACCAGCGGGGCCGGTTCGACGCCATGCAGTACACGCCGGTCGAGCACGGCGTCGCGGCGTGGCAGCTCTATCCTGAGTACAACGCGGCGTTCGACACGCCGTTCGACCGCTGGTTCCATGTGCGTCTCGTGGTGTCGGGCGCGCGGCTCGCGGTCTATCTCGACGGCGGCGCCGATCCCGTCCTCGTGGTCGATCGGTTGCGGCGCGACCCGAGGGCCGGCGGCATCCAACTGTTCTCGTCGTTCCCCGCCGGCGAGCCGGCCGACCTGTTCCCCGCGGCCGTCGCCAACGTCCGCGTGACGCCCGACCGCGCGCCCGGCGCCGCCGCCGCGCCGGAGCCGGCGTCGTCCCCGGGCGTGATCCCGAGCTGGGCGCTCTCGCCCGCCGTGCCCGATCCCGGCACGCCGATCCGGCGGCTCCCCACGGTGGCCGGCGCGTGGACCGTCGCCGACGCCGATGAGCTGGGGCGCGTCAACATCGCGCGCCACCGCGCCATCCCAGCCGGGGCGGAGCGGGGGACCGTGCTGGCCCGCGTGGTGATCCGCTCGGACCGGGCCCAGCGCAAGAAGCTCGGCCTTGGCTTCAGCGACGAGGGAAGCGTGTTCCTGAACGGCGAGCTCGTGTTCAGCGCGAACAATACGTTCCTGTCGCGCTCCGGCCGCTACCTCGGCATCATGACCGTGGAGAACGACGCGCTCTACCTGCCGCTCCGGGCCGGCGAGAACGAGCTGGTGATCGCGGTGACCGAGGCGTTCGGCGGGTGGGGTGTGGTGGGGCGGTTCGAGGACATGGATGGGATCACGGTGGAGGCGGCGGTGCGGTAGGGGGTGCCACACCCACTATCTTCCGGCGACCGCAACGCGAGCCGCCGTCCCATGAAAGCCGTCACGCTGACCTCCTTGCTCCTCGCCGCGTTGGCCGCGCCGCTCGGCGGCCAGCCCGGTCCCGCGAGCCTCGACGTCAAGTACGTCCGCGACAGCGAGGAGTACGCGACGCTCACGCGGCAGGTGTACCGCGCTGCGGCCGGCGCGGTCGCAAGCGCGCGGGACACGCTCCAGCGAGGCCGGGTCTGGGCCGTTGTGCTGGACGTGGATGAGACTGTGCTCGACAACTCCGCCTACCAGCTCGAGCGGCAGGCGTACGGGCTGCCGTTCGATCTCCGCTCGTGGAATGCCTGGGTCCGCCGTCGCGAGGCCGGCACGGTCCCCGGCGTCGTGCCGTTCATCGTGGACGTGCGCGCCTTGGGCGGGCGAGTGGCATGGGTCACCAACCGCGACGAGACCGTGCGCGAGGATACCCGCGCGAACCTCGAGGCACACGGCCTGTGGGACGACCACGACCGTCTCTGCCTCCAGGACCAGTCCGATTCGACGTACGTCAAGGCCAGGCGCCGCGCGGATCTGGCGGCCGGAGCCGGGCGCTGCGCCTGGGAAGGGGAGCGGGTCGCCGTCCTGGCGTACGTGGGTGACCAGCTCGGCGACTTCCCTGCCGCGGGGGAGGCGCTCCCCGGCGCGGGGGAGGACGCGATGTTCGGGAGCCGCTTCTTCCTCCTGCCGAACCCGATGTACGGATCCTGGGTCTTCCGGGTCACTCGCAGGCGGTGAAGGGCGCCGTCAGGCCGGAGCGCGCCGTGAAAGGAAACGCCTACCGCCCCCTCCGGTCGCTCCATAGTATCTGAGGGTTCTCGCCGCCTCACGCGGGAAGGGGAATGGAAGTGCTCGAACGCCTGCAACAGGCCCTCGGTGACCGCTATCGCGTCGAGCGCGAGGTCGGCGCCGGGGGCATGGCCACCGTGTTCCTCGCGACCGATCGCAAGCACGAGCGCTCGGTGGCGATCAAAGTGTTGCGGCCGGAGCTCGCCGCGGCGCTCGGGCACGAGCGGTTCCTGCGCGAGATCGAGATCGCGGCCAAGCTGCAGCATCCACACATCCTCCCCGTGTACGACTCGGGCGAGGCCGGCGGGCTGCTCTATTATGTGATGCCGTTCGTGGAGGGCGAGTCGCTGCGCGACCGGCTGGTGCGTGGCGGCCCGCTGGCACCGCAGGAGGCCGTCCGGATCGCGCGTGAGGCGGCCGACGCGCTGGCCTACGCGCACCGCCAGGGAATCGTCCACCGCGACATCAAGCCCGCCAACGTGCTGATCTCCCAGGGCCACGCCGTGATCGCCGACTTCGGGATCGCGCGGGCGGTGAGCGCGTCGGCGGCGACGACAGGGCTGACCCAGGCCGGCATGGCGATCGGTACGCCGAGCTACATGAGCCCCGAGCAGGCATTGGGCGAGGCCAACCTCGACGGCCGCACCGACATCTATGCGCTCGGCGTGATGCTGTACGAGATGCTGTGCGGCAATCCGCCGTTCGAGGGCACCACACCGCAGGCGATCATCGCGCAGGCGCTGTCCCGCGACGTCCCCAGGCTCCCCGCCGACCCGCTGGGTCTCCAGCCGGTGATCGAGCGCGCCCTCGCGAAGGAGCCGGGCGACCGCTTTGCCACCGCGGACGAACTGAGCGCCGCGCTCGACGGTGTTGCCACGGGCGTCGGGTTCCGCGTGGCGGGCCGCCGCCGGACGCGCGGCCTCGTCGCCGCGGGCGCCGTGGTGCTCGCCGCTATCCTCGCGGTGGCGCTGTGGCCCCGCGGGTTCCGGGCGGAGGGCGATCCACGCCGCTCGCTCATCGTGTTCCCGTTCGACAACAAGACGGGCGACCCGACGCGGGATTACCTCGAGGAGGCGGCGATGAACCTGCTCGGGCTCGCGGCCGCGCATTGGGAGGACATGCGGGTGTATGACGACGAGCGGACCGCGTCGCTCCTGCGGCGGCGCGGCGTCACCTCCGGCGCCGACGTCGACTTCGAAGCGGCGCGGGGCATGGCGCGCGAGGCCCGCGTCGGCACGCTGGTGTTGGGCGACGTGCGGCGCGAAGGCGACTCGCTCGCGATCGAGGCCAAGGTGCACGATGTGCGCACCGGCGAGCGCCTCGCCACCCACATCGTCCGCGCGGGGTGGGACGCCGATCCACGGCCGCTGTTCGACGCCATCGCCGGCCAGGTGCTGGGCACCAGCGGCGCGCCGCCCGGGGAGCGGCCGTCGGTGCTGGCCCAGACCACCAGCTCCATCGAGGCGTATCGCGCCTACCTCGCCGGCACCTCGGCGATGCAGCGCTTCCAGATCGATTCCGCCAAGGCGTTGCTGGGGCGGGCCGTGGCGCTCGACTCGAGCTTCGCACTGGCGTACCTGCGGCTGCGGGACGCGGAAGGGTGGGGCGGGGTCGGCGGCAGCGCCGCGCTGCGCCGCCAATACATCCTGGCCGCCGAGCGCCACAGCGCGTCGCTCCCCCCCCGCCTCAGAGCCCTGGTGGACTTCCATCGCGCCTATGAGGACGGCAATCTCCTGCGCGCCCGGCGCGTCGCCGAGGGGATGATCGCGCGCGACTCCACCGACGTGGAGGCGTGGTACCAGCTCGGCGAGGCGCACTTCCACCACGGGTCGAGCACGTTCCCCCATCCCGACACGCTGGGGAACCTCGGCCTCGCGTTACGGGCCTTCGAGCGGACGCTGGCGCTCGACTCGAGCTACGTGCTGGCCTACCAGCACATCCTGGATGCGCTGGCCGCCTGCGCGTCGAGCAACGTGCGGGTGTGCCTCGCCGACTCGGCGGCCTACGGCACGCCCGATGAGCTGTCGCGCCGGTACGGGGACGACGCGCTCGAGCGGATGCGCGGCGAGGCGGCGGCCGCGCAGATCCTGACGGCGCGGGGCTGGATCACCGCCGTTCCCGGAAGTCCGCGCCCGCGGGTCGCCCTGGTGCGGGCGCTATACGGCCAGGCGCGCTACAGCGAGGTCATGGCGGAGATCGAGTCCGCCGAGCGGCTCGGCTGGGGCGTGGACGTCGGCGCGTGGAAGGCGATGACCCTGGTCCTCCAGGGGCGCCCGGGTGCCGCCGCGACGGCGCTCGACAGCGCACTGGGCGCGGCGCGCGATACCTTTGCGGTGTTCCAGGGGCTCCAGAACCCCGGTATGCTGCCGGGGTTGCTGGTTGGCGGCGGTGGTAGGGTGCAGGCGGGGCGGCGTCTCAACGCGACGCTCTTTCGCGGCATCCCCGTGGACTCCGCGCCGTTCACGGGCGGCATCCAGGTCGCGATGAGCGATCTGGCGCAGCTTACCGACCGCTTGCTCGCGGCCCACGCCGGGACCGCTACCGCCCTCGATGGCGCGGCGGCAGAGGTTCGAGCCTTTCTCGATCGGTACGCGGGCCGGGACAGCGTGCGCGTGCGCCGGGTGACTACCGAGTTCGGCAGCGCGTTGCTGGCGTTCTTCGTGGTGGGGCGCGACACGGCGCTGCTAGCGCAGCTCGTGGCTGACGCGGACACCGTGATTTCCCTCACGCGACGCGTGGCGAGCGCGCACCTGGCACTGGCTCGGGGCGACACGGCGGCGGCGCGCGCCTCTGTGGACCGCTACTACCGGCAACCGGCGCCCGGCGAGTTCATTGGCGAGTCGGGGCTGATCCGCGCCTTCGCATGGGGCGATCTGCTCACCCGGTTGAACGAGCCGCGTGCGGCCCTGGAGGCGTACGCCCACCTCGACACCTCCGACCAGCGCGTCCAGCACCCCGGCTTCGTCGTCCGCTCCTGGGCCGAGCGCGGAGCACTCCACCAGCAGCTCGGCGAGACCGCTGAAGCGATTCGGGAATACGAGCGGTTCATTGCGGCCTGGCAGTACGCCGATCCGGAGCTGCAACCCCTGGTGGAGCGCGCCAGGGCCGCCGTGGCCGCCCTGCGCGGCGAGATCAAGACCGACGAGCAGGGCGAGTAGCCCACCCCCCGCGTCGCCTCGGGCGACAGTCAGCCGAGCCGCGGCTTTAGCCGCGACTCGCGCCGCGCGCCCCAATCCAAGCCCGCCGCTCCGCGAACCCGCGAAGGGATTTGGCGCCCTCCAAGATACTTGACATATCAACTATCGACTCATAATTTGTTGTCCATGTCAGAGCAGACCGTCACGCCCGTTCGGGAGGAAATCCTCCAGGGGAAGCCGTTCAAGTCTTTGGGGCAGGAGGCGGCGATCGATCTGCTCCGGACGGCGGACGTGGTGCGCCGGCGCTTGGGAGGTGCCCTCGCGGCGCACGGCATCACGGGGCCGCAGTACAACGTCCTCCGCATCCTCCGGGGTGCCGGGAAAGAGGGGTTGTGCACTTTGGCGGTCGCCCACCGGCTGATTGAGCGGGCGCCGGGAATCACCCGGATGCTCGACCGCCTCGAGGCCAGGGGGTGGGTGCGGCGTGAGCGCTCGGCGACCGACCGGCGCGAGGTGCGCTGCTATCTGACGGCCGCGGGGTCGGCGCTCCTGGCCGAGACGGACGGGGTGGTGGAGCTGCTCGATAGCGAGACCGTCACTGCGCTCACGGAGGCCGAAGGGAGGCAGCTGATCCAGCTGCTCGACAAGCTGAGGAGCGGCCTGCGTTAGGGCGGGAATCCTTTGCGCTTGCTAATTGCTTTATTAGTCAACAATAGCTCAGCAAATAGAGGACTCGACATCTGATGGCGTGAGAAGCGCCCGCGAAAGGAAGGGATAAGCTCATGTGGATACGTCTGTTACGCACCGATGCCGACTACTCGGCGACGGTCGCCAGGGTGGTCCTTGGCGCGGTGTTGCTGCCGCATGGTGTGCAGAAGCTGTTTGGATGGTTTGGCGGTGGTGGCGTTAGTGGGACGATCGGTGATTTCGAGGCCGCGTTGGGCATTCCCGCGTTCCTGACGGTGCTCGTGATCGCGGCGGAGTCTTTCGGCGCGCTGGCGCTCCTGCTGGGGCTCGGCGGGCGCCTCGCGGCGCTCGGTGCCGCCGGTGTGATGCTCGGCGCGCTCGCGCTGGTGCATGCGCCGAACGGGTTCTTCATGAACTGGGCGGGCACGCAGGCGGGCGAGGGCTTCGAGTACCATCTGCTCGCGATCGGCTTGGCGCTCGTCGTGGCGCTCAAGGGGTCGGGCGCGCTGTCCGTCGACCGCCTGCTGACCAAGCGGGAAGTGGAGCAGGCCGCGGACACGGAGCTGAAGGAGCGGCGGCCGGTGGCCGCGTAAAACTGGCGCCGTCAGGCGAGAAACGGGGTCGCCCGCTCGGGCGGTCCCGTTGTGTATATGCCGGGCGTCGACACGCTGCTAGAACCGCAGCAAATGCGACGCCTTCACGAAGAACTGGTGCGCATCGCGCCTCAATCCGTTCACGTGCTGCAGCCTGCGCGCCTCGCCCGGTACGTCGATCAACTCGGCGTTCTGCCCGTTGGCGTTGACTCCCGCGTAGATCGCCGTCCACGGGTTCAGCCGGTAGGTGACGAGGAAGTCCGCGTTCAGGTTCTTGCGGGTTTCCAGCGACGTCAGCAACGCGTCGGTCGTGGTGTGCTCGTATTGCACGATGGCCCGAATCGACAGCTCGCGTGTGAACTGCCAGTTCCAGTGGGTGCGCAGGATGCGGTCCGTCACCAGCCTGTCGCCGCTGCGCGGATCGGTGAGCCTGGTCCACAGCACCGTGTTGTCGATCCGGAGCGGCGTGGCGGGGCGGAGCGTGAAGCCGAGGTCGAGCTGCAGCCAGTCCGCCTCCGAAGGCGCCTCGCCCTCGGGCGGATTGAAGTTGATCTGATTGCCGAAGCTCAAGTTCCCGTCGATCGCCAGCCAGTCGAAATAGTTCGTCCCGTACTCGATGTCCCACGCCGTGACGTCGTACGCTCGCGGTTCCGTCAGTGAGGAGTGGTCTTGTGGGCGGAGGCGCTCCGTCGCGACGGCGTAGTTGACCTCGAAGCTCGAGCCGCCCACGAAGTTCCACTCCAGACTCACCTCGTTGACCTCGTCGAGGAGGCTCCCCCCGTGATCCCACAAGCGACTCACGAAGACCTCGGGTCCCCACGAGATCAGCGTCTTCTCGGGCCGGAAGAAGTAGCTCGCGAAGTGGGTCATGCGCCGCAGGTCGGTGCGGGGGATGAAGCCGGCCTGCGCCTCGAACGCCGGCGAGATGTCCGTGTAGTCGGCCTCGTACGAAAACTGGCGGCCCAGCCGGGCCACCGAGGCCGAGGCGGCGGATCCCGAGCGGGCCGCGCCGGCCGCGGCACCGGTCCAGCTCCCGAGGAGCTGCGCCGTGGCGCTCCAGTGGTCGTCGACCTGCACGCGTGCGTCCGCCCCGGCGACGCGATTGTAGCCTCCGGCCAACTCCCGTCCGCTGTAAATCGCACCGGCGCGCGAGAAGTCGCCGATGTCCCGGTTGACCCGCGCGACCGTGAACCAGGCCCGCTCGCCCGCGATGTCGCTGCCGGTCGCGGCCAGCTTCCCTGGTGACTGATCGTCGATCACGAGGCCGCCGCTGCTCCACCCGCCGGCTTTCCCCGTGACGCGCGCCCCGAACTGCGGGTCGGCGATGCGACGCGTGAGGAGGACCGTGATCGGTGTCCGGAAGTAGTCGGCGTTCTCGGTGAAGAACGGCCGGCGCTCCGGAAAGACCACCTCGAACCGCTGGTTCACCGTCACCTGCGGCTGATCCGACTCCACCTGGCTGAAGTCCGGGTTCGCGGTGAGATCCACTACGAAGCGATCGTCGAGCACCACCTTGAGGTCCGCGCCGGCGTCGACTTGCGCGTCGTCGGTCACGAACCGGGGCCCACCGTCGGCGCGAAGGTCGAGCGCCCGAAAGGAACGCACGGTCGCGTAAGGAATCGCCTGGAGGTTCCGGCCCGGTGAGAGGCCCCGCAGGCCGTGCAGCTCGGCCGACTGCGTGAGGATGCCCTGGATCTCGCTACTCACCCGCGGCCAGTACGAGACCTCCCCCTGATCTCTCGGGATGGCGCGACCGAGCACGATGCCCCACGGTTGCTCGGCGGAGCCCGGGAATCGCAGGCTCTTGAACGGGATCTCGAAGCTCACGACGTAGCCGGCCGCGGTGAGCCGCCCGTGCGATTCCCACACGGCGTCGAATGACGTGTCGAAGCCCTGTCCTTCGGTCCAGATCGCGTCCCACTGGACGCCGCGTGGGTTCGCGCGGAAGGTGTAGGCGCGCCGGTGGTCGTGATCGGTGTCGAGCATCAGCGTCACGAAGTCGTCGGCCCCGATGTTCTCGCGCGACGCCATGCCGGCGCGCACGCGGTGCGGCGTGTCGTCGCTCGCAATGAATACAGCATAGAACGCCCGATCGTCGTATCCGAGATAGACCTCGGTGGGTTGGGTGGCGGGCCGCCCATCGGTCGGCGTCTGCTGGACAAAGCCGCCGACGTGTGCGAATTCGCGGAGCGTCGGGGTCGGCGCGTCGAACGATCCCAGGTTCAGCGCGTCGAGATCCGGCGGACCCGACACGCGCGTCACCCGGACGCTCCGATCCTGCACGACCGCCTGGGCAGAGGTGCCGAAGGCAACGGTCAGGTATAGACACAAAACTGCACTTAGGAAGCGTCGAAGTCGTTGCATGGTCGTTCGAGACTCCTCACTCCTCACTCCTCACTTCTCAATCATGGTCGTGGAAGATCTTGCCCACGATGCGCCAACCGACTTCGGGGAAGCGGTACAGCAGGAAGTGATCGCTGTAGATCCGCGCCCCGTTCTCCCAGATCTCCACTCGTGCCGAGGCCGCGTCGCCGGTCACGGTCACGCCCGTCACGCGGTGCTCTACGCGCTCGTCCGAGGGTGTGCCGTCCAGACCGAGCCGCTCCAGCCACCGGTCGAGCGTGACGACGAGCACGCCGCCGTCGTCCAGCACGAGCATCCGGAATTCGGGATGGAACGCGCGCCGCACGCCCGGCTCGTCCCGTGTGACGAATACCGCGGTCGCATAGCCCTCGGCGAGCAGGCGGCGGATGGCCGCGTCGTCATCCTGCTGAGCCGAGGCGGCGCCCTGCCCGTGGACGTTCGCCGGGCCGGCAAGTGCCGCGAGGGCGAGGGCGATCGTGACGGTCCGGCACGCAACGGAGCGGCGCATACATCCTCTATGTAGATTTTTCAACGGTTTATGGTACAAAACGACCGATCCTTAGATCCCTGTGGAGTGTCTGTCAGCGCGAGGATCGTGAGTGGCGCGTCGGATTGATCTCGTCGAGGGCCCACGTCGCCATCGCGCGGACCTCGATATCCGGGTCCCGCAGCAGGGGCAGCAGCCGTTCCACCGCGCGCTCGCTGCCGATCCTACCTAGCGCCCACGCGGCGTTGGCCCGAACGGCGGGCTCCGGTGCGGCGAGCAGACCGGCGATCGGGTCCGTCGCCCTCGCGTCCGCGAGCCGGCCGAGTGCCACGAGCGCGGCCTCGCGCTCCTCGGGCACGTCCAACCTGCCGATGAGACGCGCGACCGCGCGATCACCGTCCATTGCCGCTCGGCGGGCGGCGCGGTCGAATCCCGTCCGGCCGACCATCAGTCGCGTTTTCACGTCGCCGTCCGTCCACGGCCTCACGTCCGGCGCGAGGTACCGAAGCTCGGCGAGCGCAGCCGTCGCGGCCGGGGTGGCGATCTCGCCGAGCGCCCACAGAACCGCGGGCCGGAGTGCCGCGTCGGTCCGGAACGTGGTGGCGAGTGGTGTGACCGCCGCCGCATCCTCGATCTCGCCTAGCGCCAGCACCACCGCCTCTCGCACGAGCCGATCGGCGTCCGTTCGCAGCGCCCGTGTCAGCGGTGCGAGCGCGCGGCGGTCCTTGATCTCGCCCAGCCCCCACGCGGCGGCTCCGCGCACCGCGGGGTCGTCATCGGTCAAGCGCGCGATGAGCGGATTCACCGGGGTGGGCGCTTCGAGCTCGCCGGCTTTCCAGGCCGCCCGCATCCGGGCCGTGGGATCGGGATCCGCCAACCCCTCGAGCACGGCCCTGACATCCGGTTGGCGCTGGATTCCGATCACCACCATCGGAAGCGTGGCCGCTCCAAGGATGAGCCCGACGCGCGTCAACCGGCCTCGGGTGAGTGGCCGGCGATCCGTGCGCGGTTCGACGATGCCCTGGATTCGCTCCCCCAGGTCGTTCCGGCCCGCCACCGCGAGCGCCGCCGCCGGCGCGGTCCGCAGCCGCCGAGCGAGGTCCACGAGCTGTCGGGCGTACGTCCGCGGCGACGAGCCGGCGAGCAACACGCGGTCGTCGCACGCTCGTTCCCGCTCGGCCGTCAGCCGGCGCGCGGCGTACCAGACCAGCGGATTGGGCCAGTACATCGCACAGGCGATCCGGCTCACGATGTGGGTGGTGTAGTCGTGTCGTTCCACGTGGGCCAGCTCGTGGAGCAGCACGGAGCGGATGAGGGGAGCCGACCATTCGCCGACGTCGCCCGGCAGCACGACCGTGGGTCGGAACAGCCCGGTCGTGAACGGAAGCCGGGTCTCCCCGCTCATCACGACGCGCGGCCGGGACCGGGGGAGGGCACCGAGCGCCGTTGCGACCGCACCCCCCTCGGCCGAGCGACTCCGCCGGATCATTGCCTGGACCCTCGCGACATGAATGCCCATCCGGACCACCAGCAGCAGCGTGCCGGCGAGCCAGGCGATCACGGCCACGCCGGCCGCCGACCGCGCCATCGACGACCGACTCACATCCACGAGACCGCCGTCGGCGGCCTGGTCCGCGGTCCGGTAGGTGTCCATCGCGGGTAGGACGACCGGCGGTCGCGGCGTGGTGAGCGCGACCCACGCCTCGATCGCTGCGCTCGGCGGGGCGATCTCCCAGTGCGGCACGATCCCCCTGCCCACCGGCAACAGCAGCAGGATGCCGAAGACGGCGGCCCACACGCCGTGTCGCGCGGCGGCCGAAGCGGGTCGGAGCCGGTGCACCAGAACCAGCGC
>Ga0302046_10002806_pt1 | contig 16098 bp, 13 predicted proteins | sample RVTome_11_FD_200261 | JGI IMG/M metagenome (GOLD analysis project Ga0302046, IMG submission 200261) | Soil microbial communities from uranium-contaminated site in the Upper Colorado River Basin, Wyoming, United States - RVT147D111 (version 2) ...
GATCGAGCGCTACCGGGAGGCCGCCCGCCCGGACCTGGCCGACCAGGAGGCCGCGGAGCGCGCCGTCCTCGAGTCCTATCTTCCGGCCGCACCCGACGAAGCGGCCGTGGAGACGGTCGTAGCGGCGGTGATCGCGGAGCTCGGGGCGGCCTCGCCCCGGGACCTGGGACGCGTGATGAAGGAGGCCCTGGCGCGCCTGGGGCCGTCGGTGGACGGGAAGCTCGTCTCCCAGCTGGCCAAGCGGCGGCTCGCCGGGGGGTGACCGGCGGCCCGCTCGCCCGGCGGCCTTCTAACGTCCCTGGAACCGCGGCGGCCGCTTCTCGCGCGCCGCGGCCAGGCCCTCCTGCATGTCCGTCGTCTCGTAGCAGAGCGCCTGCTGCTCGGCCTCGAAGCCGAGCTGTGCGTCCAGATCGCGCCCGGGGCTCTCGCGCAGCGCCTGCTTGATGCCGCGCACCGGGATCGGCGCGCTCCCGGCGATCTCGGCGGCCAGCGCGCGCGCAGCGGGCAGCACCTCGTCGCGCGCCACCGCGCGCCCCACCAGCCCGATGGCCGCCGCCTCCTCGCCCGAGAGCGTGCGACCCGTGTAGAGCAGCTCGGCCGCCCGGGCGGGACCCAGCAGGCGCGGCAGGGTCCATGTGGCGCCCATCCCGGGATGGATGCCCAGGCGCGCGAAGTTGAAGGAGAGCTTCGCGTCGCGGGCAGCGATGCGCAGGTCGCAGGCCAGGGTGATGCACAGCCCGGCGCCGACGGCGTGGCCGTTGATGGCCGCCACGCTGGGGCAGGGCAGGTCGCGCACGGACAGGAAGAGCTCGTAGAAGCGCTTCATGGTGGTGCGTGCGGCGGCGCGCGCGTCACCCGGCGAGGCCGCGCCGCGCTCGGCGTGGCCGCCGATCATGCCGAGATCGCCGCCCGCGCAGAAGGCGCCGCCCTCGGGCGCTCCGGTGAGCACCACGGCGCGCAGGCGCTCGTCGCCGCGCAGGCGCTCCACCTCGGCGTGGAAGGCCTCGCCCATGGCCTGGGTCATGGCGTTGCGGCGGGCCGGGTTGTGGAGCGTGAGTGTGACGACGTCGCCGTCGCGCGCGGAGAGCACCAGCGGTTCCGACATGGCGCCGGAGCGTAGCGGGGCACCCCGCGCGCGGCCGGTCCGACCCCCTCACGTCGCCAGCAATCCGCTAGTGGCGCCCCTTCGGGCCGCCGCGCGCAGCGAGGCGAAGCCGAGCGCAGTCGAAAAGGTCCGGTGGCCCGGGCGCTCGCCCGGGCCGGGTCCCCCTAGTCCGCCGAGCGGCGCAGGAAGGCCGGATCCTCGAAGACGTCGTCGTCGTCGCCGTCGGGCTCCTGGGGCCGCATCCGGTTGCGCAGGAAGGTCGGCACGTCGAGCTCGTCCTCGAAGGGCGAATCCACGGGCCACCCGTCGTCGGCGCGCGCTGCGGCCGGCGCGGCGGGTCCGATCGGCAGCTGCGCGACCTCCTCGGCGGTCACCGCGGCCGGCGCCTCGCGTCGCGGCAGCTCCACCAGGCGCGCCGCCTCGGCCGCCTGCGGCCGAGGCCGCTCGCGCCCGCGCCGCGGCCGGTCGTCCTCGAGCCCGGTGGCGATCACGGTCACGCGGATCTCGCCCTTGGGGATCCCGTCGTCGATCACGGCGCCGAAGATGATGTTGGCATCCTCGTGGGCCGCCTCCTGGATCACCATGGAGGCCTCGTTGACCTCGAAGAGCGTCAGGTCCTCGCCGCCGCTGATGTTGATCAGCACGCCGCGCGCGCCCTCGATGGACAGGTCCTCGAGCAACGGGCTCGAGATCGCCATGCGCGCCGCCTGGATCGCCCGCTCATCGCCGCGCGCGATGCCGGTGCCCATGAGCGCCATGCCCATCTCGTTCATGATCGTGCGCACGTCGGCGAAGTCGAGGTTCACCAGGCCGTGCACCGTGATCAGGTCCGAGATGCCCTTGACGGCGTTCAACAGGACCTCGTCGGCCAGACGGAACGCGTCGCGCATGGGCGTGTTCTTGCCGGCGATGGAGAGCAGACGGTCGTTGGGAATGGTGATCAGGGTGTCCACGGCGTCGTGCAGCTCGTCGAGACCGCGGTCGGCGTGGCGACCCCGCACCTTGCCCTCGAAGCGGAAGGGCTTGGTGACCACGGCCACCGTGAGCGCGCCCACCTCGCGGGCGATCTCGGCCACCACCGGGGCCGCCCCGGTGCCGGTGCCACCGCCCAGGCCGGCGGTCACGAACACCATGTCGCTGCCCGCCAGCAGGTCGTGGATCCGATCGCGCACCTCGAGCGCCGAAGCGCGGCCCTTGTCGGGATTCGCGCCGCAGCCGAGCCCGCGCGTGACCTCGGTGCCGAGCTGGAGCTTCATGTCCGCCCGGTTGTGCTCGAGCGCCTGGGCGTCGGTGTTGGCCGCGATGAAGCCGACGCCCGCCAGCCCCGCGGAGATCATCGTGTTGATGGCGTTGCCGCCGCCCCCGCCCACGCCCACCACCTTGATGTTCGCCTTGAGCTGCTACCCCCCCACCAACTCCATCAGAACCTCTACGACGCCGCCCCCCCGCTCGAGCAGGTCGGCGCCCCCCCCCACCGCCGCCTGACGCCCCTGGCCCGCCGCCGGGTAGCCCCGGCGGCCTCTGCGATTGCTGCGATTGCTCATTTCCCGTCACCCCCGTGGCCGGCGATTCTAACAAGAAAGCCGTTGTTTCGTACAGGCTTGCCTCCGAAAGTTGCGATCCGGAGGGCCGCTTCCGCTAGCTCCACGAGCCGTGGAACCAGTCCCGCATGCGCTTGAGCACGGGCTTGAACTTGGAGCCACCCCGGATCGGGAAGCCGCTGCGCGCGCCGTCCCGGGACAGTCCGAAGCTCACCAGACCCACGCCGGTGGCGTACATGGGGCTGCGCACCACGTCCTGGAGCCCGCCCACGTGCACGGGCATGCCCAGCCGCACCGGCGCCTCGAAGATCTCCTCCGCCAGCTCGACCATGCCCTCCTGGGCCGAAGCGCCGCCGGTCAGCACCACGCCCGACGGGATGCGATCCTCGAGGCCGGACTTGACCACCTCCTGGCGCGCCAGCGAGAGGATCTCCTCCGTGCGCGGCTCGATGATCTCGCACAGGATCTTGCGCGAGACCTCGCGCGGCTTGCGGCCGCCGACGCTCGGCACCGAGATCACATCGTCGCTGCCGAGATAGCGCGCCGAGGCCACGCCGAACTTCTTCTTGATGCGTTCGGCCTCCTCGAAGGGCGTGCGCAGCCCCACCGCGATGTCGTTGGAGATGTGGTAGCCGCCCAGGCCCAGCACCGAGGTGTGCTTGATGGATCCGTCGGCGAACACCGCGATGTCGGTGGTGCCGCCGCCGATGTCGATCAGGCACACGCCGAGTTCGCGCTCGTCGTCGGCCAGCACGGCCTCGGCCGAGGCCAGCGGCTCCAGCACGATGTCGATCACGTTCAGGCCCGCCTTGTTGGCGCACTTCACGATGTTCTGGGCGCTGGTCACGGCGGCCGTCACGATGTGGATCTTGGCCTCGAGCCGCACGCCGCTCATGCCGAGCGGCTCCCGGATCCCGTCCTGGTCGTCGATGATGTACTCCTGCGGGATCACGTGGATGACCTCGCGGTCCATGGGGATCGCCACGGCCTTGGCCGCGTCGATCACGCGCGCCACGTCGCCCTCGCGCACCTCGCGGTCCTTCACGGCCACCACGCCGTGGGAGTTCATGCCCCGGATGTGCCCGCCGGCGATCCCGGCGTAGACCGAGGTGATCTCGCAATCCGCCATCAGCTCCGCCTCCTCGATGGCGTGCTTGATGGAATCCACGGTGGCGTCGATGTCCACCACCACGCCCTTGCGCAGCCCGCGCGAGGGGTGGGTCCCGATGCCCACCACGTCCATCCCGTGCTCCGTGCGCTCCGCCACGACCGCGCACACCTTGGTGGTCCCGATGTCCAGCCCGACGATCAGGTCGTCCTTGCCCGCCATGTCTTCACCCCCCGATGGCAGCCACCGGTTTCCCGGTGCGCCGCGTTTCGTGGCAGCGCCACCTGGCGCTCCCACTCGCCGGTCCGCGCCCGTCAGGGCCCGTCCCGGAGAAACATCCCGTTCGCGCCGCGCTCACGGCGTGCTCCGCAGCACCGCGCGGCCTTCGAAGCGCAGGTCCACCACGGCGGCGTGCGCCGTGGTGGCGAGGCTCGCGGACAGCAGGGTGGCCAGCCGGTCGAGCTGCGCCTCGCCCTGCCCGAGCTCGAGCCAGATCGCCGGTGCGAAGCCGCGCAGCCGCAGCTCGGCGCTCTCCGCGCGCCCGGCCACGCCCAGGCGGAGCTCGCGTGGGACCTCGAGCCCGCGCTCGCGCAGCGCGGCCGCGAGCCGCAGCGCCTCCAGCAGGTTCGGATCGGGCGCGCCCACGGCGGCGGGCGCCGGCAGGATCACCGCCAGCAGCCGGCTCACGTCCTCGGAGCTCGCGGGCGCGAAGGCCGTGCCGGTCTCGTCCACGGCGTGGAGCCGAGCAGGGTGGCCCGCCTCGGTCACGGCCAGCGGCACGCGCTCGCGCACCGAGACGCGCAGGCTCGAGGGCGGGACGCGCGCGGCCGAGGCCTCGGCGACCCAGGGATGGGCGGCGAGCCGCGCCTCCACGGCCGCGACGTCGAGATCGATCAGGGGCGTGTCGCGCTCGACGCCGAGCGCCGCGGCGATCTCCTCCACCGGCACGCGCGAAAGGCCGCGCGCGCTCACGTGCTCGAGCAGGAACGGCGCCTCCCGCGCCCGCCGCCGGGTGAAGTCGGACGCATGGGGCGCCGCCGCCACGGCCGCGAGCAGCCCGAGCACGCCGAGCACGGCGCCGATCTGGCGCACGTGGCGCGGCCGTTCGGGCACCGGCCCGCGGGCGCGCGTCCCGGGAACGCGGCCAGGCCGCCCGAGCGGCACGCGGCCAGGCCGCCCGAGCGGCACGCGGCCAGGCCGCCCGAGCGGCACGCGGCCAGGCCGCCCGAGCGGCACGCGGCCAGGCCGCTCGGAAGACTCGCGTCCCACACGCGGCCTGCGACCCCAGAGGCTCACGTGGCACTCCTCCCCAGGATCCGGACCTCGGGTTCGAGCATCACGCCCGAGTGCTCGGCCACGCTCCGGCGCGCGCGCTCGATCAGCGCGAGCACGTCACACGCCCGCGCGCCGCCCCGGTTCACGATGAAGTTGGCGTGGATCGTGGAGATCTCCGCGCCGCCCTCGCGCTCGCCCTTCAGGCCGGCCTGCTCGATCAGCCGGCCGGCGAAGTCGCCTTCGGGATTCTTGAACACCGAGCCGCAAGAGGGCACGTCCAGGGGCTGGGTGGCCGTCCGGCGCGCGAGCAGCTCGTCCATGGCGTGCTGCACGGCCTCGGGCGAGCTCGGCTCGACCACGAAGCGGGCGGCTACCAGCACGGCGCCCGGCGCCGTGCTGCGCAGCTCGCGGTAGCGGAACTCGAGGGCGCCGGCCTCGACCGTGCGCGTGGCCTGCTCGCCCGGCACGAGCAGCTCCACCGACTCCACCACGTCCCTCACCTCGCGCGTGCCGATGCCGGCGTTCATGGCGAGCCAGCCGCCCACGGTGCCGGGGATGCCCGCGCCGAACTCGAGGCCCGCGAGCCCCTGGCGGGCGCACAGCCCGGTGAGGCTCGCGTGGCTCACGCCCGCCTCGGCGTGCACGCGTGGCCCGGGCAGCACCACGAGCGCGCGGAAGCGCGAGAGGCGGATGGCCACGCCGTCGAGGCCCTCGTCGCGCACCAGCAGGTTGAAGCCCGAGCCGAGCACGCGCTGGGGCCAGCCGCGGCGCTTGCACAGCGAGAGCAGGGCGGCGAGCTCGGCGCGGTCGGCGGGGGTGGCCAGGGCGTCCACCGGCCCGCCCACGCGCAGCGAGGTGTGGCGTGCCATGGGCACGTCGAAGGCCACCCGCTCGGCGAGCAGCTCCCGGAGCTCGCGCTGGAAGGCTGCATCGCTCACGCCCGGTCCTCCAGCCGGAAGCTCGCGTCGCTCATGCGCGCGCCTCCAGGGCGGCCAGCAGCTCCGGGCCCAGACGCATCACGTTCCCGGCGCCCAGCGTCACCACCAGGTCGCCGCTGCGCAGCTCGGGGAGCAGCAGCCCCACCACGTCGTCGAGCTCCGGCACGTGGCGCACGTCGCGGTGGCCGTGGGCGCGGATCGCCTCCACCAGGGCCGCCGCGTCCATGCCCGGGATCGGCGCCTCGCCGGCCGGATAGACGTCGGTCACCAGCAGCCGGTCGGCGTCGTTGAAGGCCGTGGCGAACTCGCCCATCAGGTCGCGCGTGCGCGTGAAGCGGTGCGGCTGGAACACCACCGCCACGCGGCCGGCGTGCACGCCGCGCGCCGCCGCCAGGGTGGCGCGGATCTCCGCGGGGTGGTGGCCGTAGTCGTCGAGCACGCGCACCCCCGCGCGCTCGCCCTTGAGCTCGAAGCGCCGCTCGATCCCGCCGAAGCCACCCAGGGCCTCGGCCGCCACGCCGAAGGGCACGGAGAGCTCGAGCGCCACGGCGAGCGCCGCCAGCGCGTTGGAGACGTTGTGGCGTCCCGCGAGCGAGAGGCTCACCTCGCCGAGTTTCTCGCGCCGCCAGCTCACCTGGAAGCGCACGCCCCAGCCCGAGGGCCGGAGATCGTGGGCCACCAGGTCCGCCTGGGAAGCGAAGCCGTAGGTGATCACCCGTCGCGTGACGAAGGGCAGGATCGCCTGGACCCCCGGGTGGTCGAGGCACAGCACGTCCGCGCCCCAGAACGGCACGCGGTTGGCGAAGGCGATGAACGCCTCGCGGAGCGCCGCTTCGCTGCCGTAGTGGTCCAGGTGCTCGGGATCGATGTTGGTGATCACCGCGATCACCGGGGCGAGGCGCAGGAACGAGCCGTCGCTCTCGTCGGCCTCGGCCACCAGCAGGTCGCCGTGGCCCAGGCGCGCGCCCGTGGCTTCCTGGTCCGGGCCCGTGCCCAGCACGCGGCCGCCGATCACGGCGGTGGGGTCGAGCCCGGCCGCCGAGAGCACGTGAGCCACGAGCGAGGTGGTGGTGGTCTTGCCGTGGCTGCCCGCCACCGCGATGCCGTCCTTGAGCCGCATCATCTCGGCCAGCATCTCGGCGCGCGGGATCACCGGGATCTTGCGGCTCTCGGCGAGGGCGATCTCGGGGTTGTCGCGGGGGACGGCCGAGGAGTAGACGACCACGTCGGCATCCCCCACGTGCTCGGCGGCGTGGCCGATCGAGACGCGCACGCCGAGCCCGCGCAGCCGGCGCACGGTGGGACCCTCGCGCAGGTCGCTGCCCGAGACGTGGTAGCCCTGGCTCTGGAGGAGCTCCGCCACGCCGCACATGCCGATGCCGCCCACGCCCACGAAGTGCACCCGCCGGATGCGTCGATACATCGTTGCCTCTCTCCGTCCTCGTGCTCCGTCCTCGCGCGGCGGCGATGACGCGTCGCCGGGGCGGGACCCACGGCTGCCCGGCCGGGCAGGTCGCGGATGGACCGCATTGCAGGACCCGGTCGGATGGGTCCCACCCCGGAGAACGCGTCGTTCGCCTAGCGCCACATGGGGCCGAAGACCTCCGTGCAGTCGTCCACGATCTCGCGCGCCGCATCGGGCCGGGCCCGGATCGCGAGCGCGCGTCGCATGGCTTCGATGCGCTCGGGCGCCGCCAGCAGCGCCTCGAGCTCGCCGCGCAGCGCCTCGGGGTCGAGGGGCCGCGACTCGAGCAGCCGCGCGCCACCGACGGCCGAGAGGGCGCGCGCGTTGGCCGTCTGGTGGTCGTCGGCGGCGTGCGGGTAGGGCACGAGCAGCGAGGGCAGCCCCGCGAGCGCCAGCTCCGCCACGGTCAGCGCGCCCGCCCGACACACCGCCAGGTCGGCCCAGCGGTAGCGCGCGGGCATGTCGTCGGTGAAGTCCACGACGCAGGCGCGCAGGCCCGCCCGCCGATAGGCCTCGGCCACCCGCTCGCGGTCGGCCGCGCCGCTCTGGTGGAAGACCTCCACGCGCTCGGGCGAGAGCCGCGGCGCGATCTCGATCATGGCGTCGTTGAGCTGGCGCGCGCCCTGGCTGCCGCCGGCCACCAGGAGCCGGAAGGGAGGGGCGGGCGGGCGGTGCGCTGTGGCGCCGGGTGCGGCGAAGGCCTGCACCAGCGCGCGCCGGAGCGGGATGCCGCGGCTGCGGATGCGCTCGCCGCCGGGCAGGTGCGCGCGCGCCTCGTCGAAGCCCACGAAGATGCGGCGGGCGAGGCGGGCCATCAGGCGGTTGGCGCGGCCCGGCACGGCGTTGGGCTCCACCAGCGCGCTCGGGATGCCCGCGAGCCGGGCCGCGGCCATGGCGGGCACCGAGGCGTAGCCGCCCACCGAGAGCACACCCGTGGCGCCGCGCGCGCGCAACACGCGGCGCGCCGCCCGGGTGGTGGTCAGCAGGCCGAGCAGCGCGCCTACGGCCGAGAGCCAGCGCTGCCCCATCACCTGGCGCGCCGGGAGGGTGACCAGATCGAAGCCCGCGGCAGGCACCAGGCGCCCCTCGAGGCCGCGGTCGGTACCGAGCAGGAACACCTCGCCACCGCGCGCCCGGATCTCCTCCGCCAGCGCCAACGCCAGGGTGACGTGTCCGCCCGTGCCGCCGCCAGCTACCGCCCAGCTCATCGTCGCCACGACCTCCTGCCCCCGGTCATCGTCGCCACGACTTCCTGCGCGCGGCGCCGCCCACGGGCTGCGAGCGCGAGCGCGCGTCGCGCATGCCGATGCCGAGCAGCACGCCTAGCGCCGCGAAGCTCATGACCACGCCCGTTCGCCCGTAAGAGAGCAGGGGCAGCGCCATGCCCTTGGTGGGCACGGTGCCGGTGACCACCGCCACGTTCACGAGCGCCGGCACCACCAACAGGGCCGTCATGCCGAACGCCAGCAGCGCCGCGAACTGCGAGTGGGCGCGGCGCGCGATCCGGGTCCCGGCCACCAGCAGGGCGGCGAAGGCCCCGAGCACGAGCAGCACGCCGAACAGCCCGAGCTCCTCGGCCACCAGCGCCAGGATGAAGTCGGTGTGGGCCTCGGGCAGGTAGAAGAGCTTCTGGCGGCCGTCGCCCAGGCCCGTGCCGAACAGCCCGCCGCGGCGGAAGGCCACGAAGGACTGGACGAGCTGGAAGCCCTCGCTGTCGGCGGTCGCCCAAGGGTTGCGGAAGCCCGTGAGCCGGTCGAGGGCGTAGTCGTGGAGCTTCAGGTGCAGGAGCAGGGCGCCGAGGCCCGCGACCGCCGGCGCCGCGAAGTAGACGAGCGGGGTGCCGGCGATGAACAGGAGCAGCGTGACGAGGCCCAGGATCAGCACCGCGTTGCCCAGGTCGGGTTGGGCGAGCAGCAGCGCGGCGGGCAGCCCCGCCATGGCCAGGCTCGCCGAGATGCACAGGGGCGAGGGCGTGACGCGTCCGCTGCCGGGGGCGAGCAGGGCGGCCACCGCCAGCACCGTCGCCCACTTGGCGATCTCCACGGGCTGGAACTGGACACCGACGCCGGGCACGACGAGCCAGCGCTGCGCGCCGTTCACCTCGACGCCCAGCGCCAGCGTGGCCAGCAGCAGGGCGACGCCCGCCGCCCACAGCGGGACCGCCAGGCGCTGCCAGGCCACGAGCGGCACCCGCGCCGCGCCGGCGGCCACGGCCACGCCCACGAGGCAAGCGCCTAGCTGGCGCACGAAGTACGGCGGCACGAGTCGCTCGAGATCGCGGGTGGCGGTGGCGCTGTACACCATGAGCAGGCCGAGCACGGCCAGCAGCGCCACCGCGGTCACCACGGCGCCGTCGAGGTCGGGCAGGCGGCTCTCGCCCGTCGTGACGGGAGCGCGCCGGCGGCCCGTCCTGCGCACGCGCCGGTTCATCCCAGCTCCTCCTCGTCCACCGCCGGGCCGAGCGCGGCCACGGCCTCGCGGAACACCGTGCCGCGCTCCTGGTAGTCGCGGAACTGGTCCTGGCTGGCGCAGGCGGGCGCCAGCAGCACCACGTCGCCCGAGCGTGCCACGCGCGCCGCGCGCCGGACCGCCTCCCCCAGCGACGCGACCGTCGAGCACGGCACCCGGCCCTGGAGCGCGAGCGCCAGCTTGGGCGCCGCCTCGCCGATCAGGATCGCCTCGCGCACGCGGTCGCAGGCCAGCTCGACCAAGCCGTCGAAGTCGAGGCCCTTGTCTCGCCCGCCGGCGATCCACACGATGGGCCGGCTGCAGCTCTCCAGGGCGCTGGCGGCGGCGTGGGGGTTGGTGGCCTTGGAGTCGTCGATCCAGTCCACGCCGTCGCGCGAGGCCACGGTCTCGTTGCGGTGGGGGAGGCCGCGGAAGCCGGGCAGGGCGGCGGCGGCGCGCTTCGGGTCGGCGCCCAGGGCGGCCACCGAGAGCAGGGCCGCCATCACGTTCTCGACGTTGTGGATGCCGGGCAGGGCGAGGCCGTCGAGGGCGATGCGCGCCTGCGTGCCGCCCAGGCGCAGGCGGATGGCACCCGCGTCGAACCATGCGCAGCCCGCGCCCGCGTCGGCGGGCGGTCGGTCGCGCCGGAAGCGCAGCACGCGTGCCGGCGTGCGCGCGGCGAGGCCCGCCACCACCGGGTCGGCGTCGTTCAGCACCGCAGCGTCGTCGGCCTGCTGGCGGGCGAAGATGCGAGCCTTGGCGTCGCGGTAGGCCTCGAAGGAGCCGTGCCGGTCCAGGTGGTCGGGCGCCAGGTTCAGCACCACCGCCACGCGCGGACGGAAGGCCTCCACCGTCTCGAGCTGGAAGGAGGACACCTCGAGCACCACGGCGTCGAGCGGGCGCCCCACCAGCTCGAGGGCCGGCTTGCCGATGTTGCCCGCCGCCTCGGCGCGCAGGCCGGCGGCGCGCAGCATGGCCTCCAGGAGCAGCACGGTCGTGGACTTCCCGTCGGTACCCGTGATCGCCACCACCGGCACCGAGAGGCAGCGCGCCGCCAGCTCGACGTCGCCCCACACCCGCCGCGCGCGCGCCGCGTAGCGCGACGGCGGCACGCCCGGACTCGGCACCACCAGGTCGAACTCCGCGGCGTCGGGCAGCGGACCCCCGAGGCTCGTCTCCACGCCGGGCGGCAGGTCCAGGGGGCCGAGGGCGCTGGCCGGGCGCTCGTCGGCGGCCATCACGCGCGCGCCGTGCTCGAAGCAGAAGCGCGCGGCGCTGCGCCCGGAAACGCCCAGGCCCAGCACCAGCACCCTGCGTCCAGCGAGCTCTTCCATCAGCGCAGCTTCAGCGAGGAGAGGGCCAGGAGGCCCAGGATGATGGAGATGATCCAGAAGCGGACCACGATCTGCTGCTCCGCCCAGCCCTTCTTCTCGTAGTGGTGGTGGATGGGCGCCATCAGGAACACGCGCCGGCCCGTCAGCTTGAACGACGCCACCTGGATCAGCACCGAGAGCACCTCCAGCACGAAGATCCCGCCCACCACGCCCAGCAGGATCTCCTGGCGGATCACCACCGCGATGGTGCCGAGCGCGCCGCCCAGGGCCAGCGAGCCCACGTCGCCCATGAAGAGCTGCGCGGGGTACGCGTTGAACCACAGGAAACCGAGCCCGCCGCCGATCAGCGCGCCGCAGAAGATCGCGAGCTGGCCGGTGCCGGCCACGTACTTGATGCCCAGGTACTCGGCGATCAGGCTGTGGCCCGCCACATAGGAGAGCAGGCCCATGGTGGCGGCGGCGATCATGACCGGGCCGATCGCCAGGCCGTCGAGGCCGTCGGTCAGGTTCACGGCGTTGCTGGCGCCCACGATGATGAAGGCGGCCAGCGGCACGTAGAGGATCCCCAGGTGGGGCGTGAACTCCTTGAAGAAGGGGACCGACAGCTCCCCGTCGAAGCTCGGGTCCAGGTAGATGGCGAAGGCGACCGCCAGCGCCAGCAGCGTCTGGACCAGCAGCTTCACGCGGCCCGGGATGCCGTCGTTCCGCCCGCTGGTCACCTTCTTGTAGTCGTCCCAGAAGCCGAGCAGGCCGTAGCCGGTGGTGACCAGCACCAGGATCCACACGAAGCGGTTGTCGAGCTCGGACCACAGCAGCACCGAGACCAGCAGGCCGAGCAGGATCAGCAGCCCGCCCATGGTGGGCGTGCCGGCCTTGTGGCCGTGGTCGGGACCCACCTGGCGGATGGGCTGGCCGGCGCGCAAGCGGCCGAGCGCGCGGATCAGCGGCGGGCCCACCACGAACGCGATGAACAGCGCCGTCAGCGCCGCCGCGCCGGCGCGGAAGGTGATGTAGCGGACCACGTTGAACGCGCTGAACTCGGAGGCCAGCGGGTAGAGCAGGTGGTAGAGCATTCAGGCTTCCCCGAAGTGGTGGAGCGTCCAGGCGTCCCCGTGATGGAGCATTCAGGCTTCCCCGGCGAGGGCGGCGAGGCCCGCGACGACGCGCTCCATGCGCATCGATCGCGATCCCTTGACGAGCACGCGGTCGTGGGGCCGAAGCCGGCCCACGCGCGCCACGGCGTCCTCGGCGTCCTTGCCTTCGACGGCGCGCTCGGGGGCCAGGCCCGCCTCCCGGGCGCCGCGGAGCACCTCGCCGGCGTGCGCGCCTACCGCCACCAGCCGGTCCACGCCCAGGTGTGCCGCCAGGCGCCCGGCCTCGCGGTGCGCCTCGGGCGCGGCGTCGCCCAGCTCGCCCATGTCGCCCAGCACGGCCAGCGTGCGCCCCGGGCCGCCCAGGTCGGCCAGGCCGCGCAGGGCGGCGGCCATGGACTGGGGGTTGGCGTTGTAGGTGTCGTCGATCAGCCAGACGTCACCGGGCAGCGCGCGCAGGTTCATGCGCCCGGGCGCCGGCCGGCAGGCGGCCAGGCCCGCCACCACGTGGTCGAGCGTCGCGCCGGCGGCGCGCGCGGCGGCCGCGGCCGCCAGGGCGTTGGGCACCGTGCCCTCGTGGAGGCCTGCCACGCGCACCGCGCGCCGCCCGCCGGGCTCCACCAGCTCGAAGGCGAACCAGCCGGGCTCGGGGCGCGTGATCCGCTCGGCGCGCACGTCGGCCTCGGGGCACAGGCCGAACCGGACCAGCCGCGCGCACACGCGCGCGGCCTCGCCGCGCAGGAGCGGGTCGTCCCAGAGCAGCACCGCCGTGCCCTCGGGCGGGACGGCCGCCAGCAGGTCGGCCTTCTCGCGCGCGATCTCCTCGCGGCTGCCCAGGTACTCGATGTGCGCGCTGCCCACGTTGGTGACGACGCCGACGGTGGGCCGCGCGATGTCGGCCAGCGCCGCGATCTCGCCGCGGTGGTTCATGCCGAGCTCCACGACGGCCGTGCGGTCCTCGGCCTGGCGCGAGAGCAGGGTGAGCGGCAGTCCGTAGGCGTTGTTCAGGTTGCCGCGCGTGCGCAGGCACGGCCCCGACTGCTCGAGGATGGCCGCGCACATCTCCTTGGTGGTGGTCTTGCCGTTGCTGCCGGTGATAGCCACCACCGGGCCCGCGAAGCGCGCGCGGTGATCCGCCGCCACCGCGCCCAGGGCGCGGGTGGTGTCGTCCACACGGATCGCGGCGAGGCCCGCCGGCCGCCGGGCGGGCAGGGCGGAGGCGTCCTCGACCACCAACGCCGCCGCGCCACGCGCCACGGCCTCGGCCAGGAAGCAGTGCGCGTCGTGCTGGGGTCCGCGGATGGCGAAGAACAGGAAGCCTTGCGCGAGCGTGCGGGTGTCGATGGAGACGCCGGCCACGAGCGCCTCGGGATCGCCGCACAGCAGATCGCCCCCGCTGGCCCGCACCACGCAGCCGACCGTGAGACGCGCGATCACGTCGCTGCTCCCCGCGCGATCACGTGGCTGCCCCGCGCGCTTCGAGCGCCCGGCGCGCCTCGCGGCGGTCGTCGAACGGCAGCCGGTCGCGCCCGACGATCTGGTAGTCCTCGTGGCCCTTGCCGGCCAGCACCACCGTGTCCTCGGGCCGGGCGATGTCGATGGCCAGGCGGATGGCCGCGCGGCGGTCGGGCTCCACGCAGTAGCTCGTGGCCGTCGCGTCGAGCTCGCTGGGTGCGACCCGGCGCAGGGCGTCGAGGCCGGTCTCCACCTCGGCCAGGATGGCCAGCGGATCCTCGGTGCGCGGGTTGTCGCTGGTGGCCACGGCGCGGTCGCTGTAGCGCGCCACGGCGCGCGCCATCAGCGGCCGTTTGCTGCGGTCGCGGTCGCCGCCGCAGCCGAACACGGTGATCAGACGCGCGCCGGCCAAGGGGCGCACGGTGCGCAGCAGCTTCTCCACGGCGTCGGGCGTGTGGGCGTAGTCGACCAGCACGGTCGGTCCGTCGGGGCCGGCCTGCACGCGCTCCAGGCGTCCGGGCACCTGCGGGCAGGCGGCGACTCCGGCCGCGATGGCCTCGGGCGCCACGCCGAGCGCCAGCGCCACGGTCACCGCCACGCGCACGTTCTCCAGGTTGAACTCGCCCAACAGCGGCACCTGGAGATCGAGCGGTGCGCCGGCGAGCCGCAGGCGCGCGCGCGTTCCTTCCAGGGTGATCTCCGCGTGCTCGAGGCTGACGTCGGCCTCGCCCTTGCTGCGCGTGGTGAGCACGCGCGCGCCGCTCCCTCGCGCGGCCGCCACGAACGCCTCGCCGCGCGGGTCGTCCAGGTTGACCACCGCCGAGGCGCCCGGGCGCAGGTGATCGCGGAACAGGCGCAGCTTGGCCTCCAGGTACGCGTCCATGTCGCGATGGAAGTCCAGGTGCTCGGGGGTCAGGTTGGTGACGGCGGCCACCAGGAAGCGGCAGCCCGACACCCGGCCCAGCTCGAGGCCGTGGGAGGAGACCTCCATGACCACCGCGTCCACCTGGTTGGTGCGCATGGCGCGCAGCGTGCGCTGGAGGTCCAGGCTCTCGGGCGTCGTGTTCACGGCCCGCATGCGCTGGCCGGGGTGACGGATCTCGACGGTGCCCACCAGGCCCACGCGCCGGCCGGCCTGGCGCAGGATCGACTCCACCAGGTAGGTGGTGCTGGTCTTGCCGTTGGTGCCCGTGATCCCGATGAGCTCGAGCTCCGCCGCGGGGTCGCCGAAGAAGCGTCGGGCCAGCGGCGCCAACGCGCGGCGCGTGTCGCGGACCTGGACGAGGACGGCGTCGCCCCACGAGGGCAGGTCCGGGAGGCGCTCGACCACCAGGGCCGCGGCGCCCAGGCGCAGCGCCTGCTCCAGGTGGTCGTGGCCGTCGTGGAGCGCGCCACGCAGGGCCACGAACAGGTCGCCGGGCGCGACGGCCCGCGAGTCGTAGGTGATCCCGCGCACGATCGTCTCGCGCGCGTCGTCGGGTCCCGTGATGCGGACGTCCAGGTCGTCGTCGAGGCCGCGCAGCAGCTCGTGCAGGCGCATCAGCCTTCGTCCGTTCCCGCGGCCAGGCGGGCCACGGCGCGCGGGATCGGCTCGGGGCGCGTGTAGATGCCCATGTGCAGGAGCTGGCCGGCCGCGACCTCGGCGAACAGGGGCGCCGCCACGGTGCCCCCGGTGTGCAGCGCGCTCTGCGGGTCCTCCACGGCGGCCACGATCACCAGCCGGGGATCGTCGGCGGGGACGATCCCGATGAACCAGGCGACGAAGCGATCGTGGTGGTAGCGACCGCTCTCGCGGTCGAGGATCTGGGCCGTGCCGGTCTTGCCGGCCACGCGCACGCCGTGCAGGCCCGCCAGCCGTCCCGTGCCCTGGGTGACCACGCCCTCCATCAGGCGCAGCACCTGGCCGGCGGTCTCGCTGCGCACCACCCGGCGCATCTTGCCGGGCTTCTCGGGCGTCCACGCTCCGCCGGGCGGACGGCGCGCCGCCATCAGGCGCGGCGTGCGCCACACGCCGCCGTTGGCCAGCGCCGCGGTGGCGGCGGCCAGCTGGATGGCGGTCACGTTGATGCCCTGCCCGAAGGCGATGTTGGCCTGGTCCACGGGACGCCAGCGCTCCCAGCCGCGCAGCAAGCCGGCGGACTCGCCCGGGAACCCGCTCCCGCTGCTTCCGCCGAAGCCAAAGGCGCGGAGCACCTGGAAGTGGCGCTCCGCTCCCAGACGGTAGGCGACCTTGGTGGCCCCGATGTTGCTCGAATACGCCAGGATTCCGGCCAGATCGAGGAAATCGTGAGGCTCGTGGTCGTGGATGGTCTTGCCGGGGACCCGGAAGCTGCCGTTC
>Ga0302046_10002807_pt1 | contig 16092 bp, 19 predicted proteins | sample RVTome_11_FD_200261 | JGI IMG/M metagenome (GOLD analysis project Ga0302046, IMG submission 200261) | Soil microbial communities from uranium-contaminated site in the Upper Colorado River Basin, Wyoming, United States - RVT147D111 (version 2) ...
TCCCACCCGCTCAACCGGCGACGCCGCCTCACCCAGGTCAAAGAGTGTGTCCGTCATGGCCCCCAACTCTCCCATGGGCACGCGCCCTCTGGGAAGATGCCGAGGGGGATTTCTTCACAGCCTCTCACTCGACCACATCCACCCCGATCGACCTGGGGGTATCCGGCTGGTGAGCCCGGTGGAACCCTCGGAGGGGTATGACGTCAACCTCCAGTTCCACTCCTCCGGCATCGAAACGGAGGTAGTGGCAGAGCAAGAGCTGTTGGAAGTCACGCCCGATCTGGATGCGCCGGTCGCGCGGACCGGTCACCTGATCGCGCTCAAGATCCTCGCGTTCCAGCCCGATCACCCGGAACGCCGGCCCCATGACGTCCACGACGCGAGGGCCCTGATCGCCATCGCCGATGAATCGGAGCTGGATCGCGCCCGCCGGAGCCTCGACCTGATCTCCCGGCGGGGTTTCGCCCGCGGACGCGACCTGGGACACACGCTGGAGCGACTCCTGAGTCGACGGAGCGATCCGATCGAGTGATCCGCCCTACCACTCCACCCGCAGCCAGCGAGGGCGGAGAAGCGGCCGCCCTGGACTCCCCGGCGGTCAGTACCAATCGACGATCTGCAGACCCGGCACCCGCCCGAACTCCCGCGTGTTGTGAGTCACCAGCATCGCGCCGCGGGCCAGGGCGGTGCCGGCGATCAGGGTATCGAGCGGACCGATCGGTTCGCCCCGGCGCTCCAGCTCGGTGCGCAGACGTGCGGAGGCTTCGGCCTCGCGAGGGCCGAAGGTGAGCAGCGCCGAACGGGTGACGAGTTCCCGCAGCTGCTCGCGGCGGCGCTCGACGTTGCCCGAGCGCGCGATCCCCACCTCCAGCTCGTAGAGGACGATCGAGGGGATGGCGACCTCGATCGGCGGAGTGGCGAGCAACCGCTCCGCAACCCGGCCGGCGCCCCGGAAGAAGTCCACGACGGTGTTGGTGTCGAGGGCGTACACCTCGCGCCTCACAAGGGCTTGCGGGGCGCGTCATCGGACAGCCCCTGTCGCAGCTCCTCCGCGGTCGGGAAGTCTGCCCAGGCACCGGCGAGGCGGCGCACCGAATCGGGCCACTCCAGCTCCGTCTTTTCGCGGATCAGGCCGGCGACCCAGCGGCTGTTCGAGACACCCGCGGCACGCGCCGCCGCCTTCATCTTCTCTTCGGTCTGCGGATCGAGATAAAGGGTGACCTGGGCCATCCCGCACCTCCCTTCCAAGTACACGTCCAAGTCTACGGGATCACCACTCCACCCGCAGCCGCATCGTCGTCCCGCGCCGCTTGTCGGTGAAGTGGACGCACCCCTCGCGGCGGCCGTGGAGGTAGAGGTCGCGCAGGACCTCGACGTCCTTGCGGCAGTACTGCTCGACCAGGTCGAGGCGGCCCTGGCGGACCCACTCGAGGCTCTGGAGGCCGTCGGCGCTCTTGCCCGTGCCGAGGGTGGCCTGGGCGAGGGCGTTGAGGCCCAGGCGGACGCCGAGGGCGCGGTGCAGCTCCTCGAGCAGGTCGAAGGTCGGGAGGTAGCGGGCGTAGTCGATGCCGGTGTAGGCGCCGAGCACACGGTAGTCGAAGCGCTTGACGTTGAAGCCGACGACCAGGGTGGCGGCGGCGAGGACGTCGGCGAGGCGCGCGGCGTCGCCCTCACGGAAGACCTCGAAGCGGCCCTCCTCGAGGTGGCAGGCGACCGCCACCGCCAGGCCCATCTTGTGGATGTTGCCCCAGCCGCCGACGTCGGCGGCGCCGCGCAGGGTCTCGACGTCGAACAGGACGGTGTCAGGGAGGCGGTCGGCGGCTGGGGGCGGGGCCTCGCCGAGCCAAGGCGGGGACGCGATCCGCTGGGGCCGCGGCCGGAGCACCGGGTCGGCGGCCGGGGTGGCCGGCGGCGGAGCGGCCTCGAACTCGAACGGCAGCGACATCGACAGCGCCACCGGGCCCGAGGCGAGCTCGTACGCCGCCAGCGGCGCGGAGCCCGCGAGAGGCACCGTCGGCCGGATCGGTCCGGGACCCGCGCCGGCGGCCGCTGCCGCCGGCTGAGCGGGCACCGCCCCCATGCGCCAGGCCGCCTCCGCGAGGTCACGCCGGCGATCCGTGTCGCTCCCGAGATCGCCCGCCACCACCGGCCTCGCCGATCGCGCCGGACCGCCGGCTTGCAGGGACCCGGTGTTTCGAACCGGCTCCCCCGCCCCGCCGCCGCCGCCCTCGCCGATCCGGAACACGCGCGCCCCCTCCCCCACCTCCTCGCGCGGCCGCACCGCGTCGAGCCGCAGCGCCACCGGCTCGCTCGCCCCGGCCGCCTCCTCCCGCCCGAGCAGCAGCCGCAGCAGGTGCGCGGCGCCGGCCTTGTCGAGCGGCCGGTTGCCGTTGCCGCACTTCGGCGACTGGACGCACGAGGGGCAGCCGTCGTCGCACTCGCAGTGCTCGAGCAGTTCGGCCACGCGCTCGAGCAGCTCGGGCAGGCGCTCGAAGCCGCCGGCGGCGATGCCGACCCCTCCCGGGTGCCCGTCGTAGATGAACACCGCGCCGCAGCCGACCTGCGGGTGGAACGGCAGCGAGACGCCGCCGACGTCGCCGCGGTCGCACAGCGCGAGCAGCGGGAAGAGCGAGATCGCCGCGTGTTCGGCGGCGTGGAGCGCGCCCATGAAGTGCTCGCCGCTCCGGCGCAGGGTCTCCTCGATCGCCGCCGGTGCCGCCCACCAGAGGGCGACGGTCTCGTACTCGGTCGGCGGCAGCTCGAGCGGCTTGCGGTCGATCACCTCCTGCCCCTGGATCCGCTTGCGCTCGAAGCCGACTACCCGCTCGGTCACCCGCACCCGGCCGAGCCAGGCGGCGAGCGGCCCTTCGCGGCGCTCGTCGAGCACCTCGAGGATCTCGGTCTCCTTCTCGGTCAGCGGGTTGGTGAAGTAGTCGAGGTCGGCCGGCTCGGCGAGGGCGCGGCGGTCCTCGACGTTCAGCTCGACGATCAGGTGCTGGCGCCCGAAGTGGAGGTAGACCGCGCCCGGGTGGCACTCGTGGAGCGCGCGCACGCCGTCGACGGTGCCGATGGTGCGCTCGCGCTCGCCGCGCCGGTGGACGATGCGGTAGGTCGCGCCGATGCCGCGCAGGCCGACCCCGCGCTCGGGATGCCGGCGCAGCGAGCACAGCTCGTCGCCGGCGACCGACTCGAACAGCTCCGAGGCGGCGACCATCTCGCCGACCAGGCCGCCGAAGGGCGCGAGATACCCGGCGTCGCCGCCCTCGGCCTCCTCCGCCCGCGGGCGCAGCGGGCGCTCGGCGGCGGCGCAGGCCAGGTGCGCGCGGGCGACCGGGCGGTTGCCGGGATCGACCACCAGCTTCTCGCACGGCCGCCCGATCAGCTCGGCCGGGTGGTCGAGGAAGTACTGGTCGAGAGCGTCGGGCAGCGCGACCATCGCGGTCAGCGACTCGCGCCCGGCGCGCCCGACCCGTCCCGAGCGCTGCCAGGTCGCCATGATGCTCCCCGGGTAGCCGACCAGCACGCAGGCGTCGAGGCCGCCGACGTCGATCCCCATCTCGAGCGCCGAAGTCGAGATCACGCCGTCGAGCCGCCCGGAGAACAGGTCCGCCTCGATTCGCCGCCGCTCCTCGGGCAAAAAGCCCGCCCGGTAGCTCGCCACCCGCCGCGCCAGCGCCGGCTCGCTCCGCCGCAGCCACGAGTAGAGCAGCTCCGTGATCCGCCGCGCCTTGGTGAAGACGATCGTCTTGAGCCCGGCGCGCACCAGCTCCACGAACAGCGACAGCGCGGTCGTGTACGGGCTCGCCTCGGGCCGGAAGAGCAGCAGGTGCCGCCCCTCGCGCGGCGCCCCGGACTCGGCGATCCAGTGGAACCGCCGCCCGGTCAACGCGCGCGCGAACTCGCCGGCGTTGGCCGCGGTCGCCGACGAGGCGATCAGCGCCGGCCGGGCGCCCTGGTCGCGGGCCAGCCGCAGCAGCCGCTGGAGCACGTGGTGGAAGTGGCTGCCGAAGATCCCGCGGTAGGCGTGCAGCTCGTCGAGCACCACCCAGCGCAGCGAACCGAGGAACCCGCTCCAGCCGCCGTGATGGCCGAGCACCGCCAGGTGCAGCATGTCGGGGTTGGTGATCAGCACCCGCGGCGGGTTCTTCCGGATCCGCGCCCGCTCGGGCGGCGGGGTGTCGCCGTCGTAGATGGCGCAGAACGGCGGCGCCTCCCCCTCCTCGCTCCCCTTCTCGCTTCCGCCGAGCCCGGCGGAGGCGGCGAGCCGGTCGAGCTTCGCCTTCTGATCCTGCCCGAGCGCCTTGAGCGGGAAGAGGAAGAGCGCCCGGCCGGGCCCGCCGGAGAGCGCCTCCTCGAGCACCGGGAGCTGGAAGACCAGCGACTTGCCGGAGGCGGTCGGGGTGGTGACGAGGACGTCCTCGCCCCGCCGCGCCGCCTCCAGCGCATCGGTCTGGTGGCGCCACAGCCGCTCGACGCCGGCGGCGGCGAGCGCCCGGCCGAGCGCTGGCGGCTGTGGCGGATCGAGCGCGCCCCAGCGTGGCGCCACCGCCGGCAGGTGGGCGTGGTGGACCAGCTCGCGACCGAGCCGGCGGTGGCAGCGGAGAGACCCGACCAGCGGAGCGACCCCACCCGAGGGAGCAGCCGAGGCGGCGACACCGAAGGCCACCCGTGCGCCCTCCGCAGACTCGGCCCCAGGATCGGCGAGAGCCGCACTACTGCCTGGATACCGCCCCATCGCGGGTAGGATACCTCAGACCGGAGCTGCACCGCAGACCGCAGAGGCCGGGCAGCACTGCTACAATCACCGGGCGGATGGGCGAGTCCCGACGAGGCGAGGCCGATGGAGCTGACTTGGGACGAGGAGAAGCGGCGGAGCAACCTCGCTAGGCATGGCCTCGATTTCGCCGACGCCGAAGAGGTCTTCCGCGGTGCGGTCCTCATCTTCGAGGACAAGCGCCGCAGCTACGGCGAGCAGCGATTCGTCGCCCTGGGGATGTTGAGTGAGATCGTAGTGGTGATCGCGTTCACCGAGCCTGAGGAAGACTCGATCCGCATCATCTCGATGAGGAAGGCGACACGCCATGAGCAACGGATCTTCTTCGAGCAGCTCTCAGACTGACTGGGACCGGCTCCGTTCGATGCGGGACGAAGACGTTGACCTCTCCGAGATCCCTGAGATCACGGCACAGGATCTACGCGACGCCGTCCTATGGGTTGGTGGCAAGCCAGTGCCTGAAGGCAAGTCCTTCGTCGGCATGCTCCTCGACTCCGATCTCCTCGAGGAGCTTCGGAGACGGGCCGGCGAGAAGGGCCTCCAGCGGGTGATCAACGAGACCCTTCGAACCAGCCTGGCCAAGGCCTGATCCGGAGGCGGCGACGCCACGCAGTCTTGCGATCCCCGGCGCGAATCCAGATGCTCGCACCGTGGCCTCGTCATCCCTGCTCGACTCGTACGCCTCCGTTCTCGCGGCCGACATCTACGCGCGCGTGGCGCTCCACGACGCGGCGCTCTTCTCGCTGTACCTTCAGGTGGCGGCGGCGTGGGCCGAGGAGGGCCTCCTGGACGATGCCCTCCGAGGCTACGGAAAGGCCCTCCGCCTCGCCGCGTGATCGTCGGCTCGTTGTCTTCCCCACCATCGGCATTCTCGCCGCCCTGGCACCCGGCCCGCCGAGCGTCGCCTCTGACGCTTCGCACACGATCCGCTACTCCACCGGCGCCGACTTCCGCGTGCTCACGATCAGCCTGTCGCTTCCAGTGCCTCCGGATTACAGCCTTCCGGCGGTCCGCATCTACGGTGACGGCCGGGTATGGCGGCACCGGCCGTCGTACATGAAGCGCGGCGGCGACTACGAGGCGTGGCTCGCCCCGGAAGACCTGGACCGGCTGCTGCGCTTCGTGGCCGACCAGCGGCTGATGGCGTTCGATCCCGAGAAGGTCGAAGCCAAGCAGCACGAGGCGGAACGGCGACGCCTGGCGGAGACCGGAGGCGTGCCGGGCGTGGCGGACGCACCGACCACGACCGTTCACATCGATCTCGAGGCGTACGCGTCACCCGGGGTCGACAAGTCGGCCAAGGGCTTCGCCAAGACGATCTCGTGGTACGCGCTCGACTCGGTGGTGTCGTGGTATCCGGAGATCACCGAGCTCCGGAGGCTTCAGGAGGTCGCCGAGGTGCTCTGGGAACTCGGTAATCGGGCCGAAGAAGCCGCCGCCAGGGGCGAGACGGTGATTTCACTACCGGATCTTCCCGGAGCCGACTCCTGATCCGACGGTCCAGCCGTAGCGAAATCGTGACTCGCCCGGTTCCCGAGTCCAACCCCTTGAAGCGCGGCACCACCTCGATCACCCCGACGATGTTGCGGTTGCGCGGGTAGCTACGGCGGCTGCGCGAGCCTGGGCCCACTCTCCATGACCAGTGGTACGTGCGGCCGGGCTCGAGGCGCACGGCCGGCGCCAGCACGAGCTGGGCAATCTACCCGCAGCTCGTCGAGGAACGGCGCCACATCACGGGTCCCCGCTATTTCGCAGTCGCGCCCTCCGACGCCCGGTCCAGGAGGTCCAGCGCCTCTTTGGGCCGGCAGGTCGGGATCGCCGGCGGCAGCCGTTCGAGCTGCTGCCGATCGAGCGTGACCAGACGACTTCCGCTCCTCCGCGCGACCGCCGCATAGACCGCGTCGGCGCCGCGGAGGCGCCGGCCGGCGGCGACCTCCGCCGCCGCCTCGGCCAACGACGCATCGAGGGCGAAGCACTCCTGAGCGGGCAGCTCGCGAACCGCCCAGGCGAGCCGGGCGCCGCGTTCGCTGTCGTCGAAGGCGCGGGCGACGGCCGCCGCGATCTCGACCATCAGGAGCGTGGGCGAGACGACGGTGTGCGGGCTCGTGACCGCTTCCGGAGGAGGCGGCCGGTGGACGCGCGCCAGGAAGCGCTGGCTCACGGCCGAGCCCTCCTCGCCAGGATTGAGAGCGTTGAGGTGGACGCTGGCGTCGATGGTGAAACGCACGGGGCTACCGGGTCATCGGCGGATGTCCTCCAGGACCGCGGCGCTGCGCCGGCCGGCGGGCCACCGCTCCCGGAGCTCGCTCGCTATGCGGTCATAGACCTCCCAGGCGGCGGTGGCCTGCTTGCCGGCGTCCACCATCGCGCGCTCCAGGCGCTCGGTATCGACGGGCAAGAGCAAGGCGACCGGTCGGCCCTGGTAGGTGACGACATACTCGGCTCCCGACTCGCGGACGTCGCGGAGCACCTCGGTCGTGCGGGCGTGGAGGTCTCGGATTCCGATGGCGGGCATGGAGGTAGCTCCTCGCAGACGTCGCTCGGGGATGTTACTACAATTGTGGTCTCCGTCGAGACTCAGGATCACGGCCTCTCGCGACCTGGCAGCACGGCGGCCAGGTCGCAGCCGCGCATCCCTGGCTGCCCGTAGGGCAGCTCGAATGTCGCTCGCCCGTTCCGAGCTGCTGAAGCCGCCCACCAGGAACCACCGGACCTGCCGATGTCCAGACCTCCGACCTTCCGCGCTTCGGGCAGGGCGTTGGATACCTCAGGCCACTGCGCCCCAATCCCTCCACACCTCCTCCGCCTGCCTCATGACGAAGGGCACGACCTTGTCGAAGTCCTCGGCCCGGATCCCGCGCCTGGCCAGGACGCGCTTCACCGCGAGTCGCACTCCCGCCCGCACGTCCTCCCGATGCGGCTCGGTCCAGTCGACCTTGAGGTTTTGCTTGATCGTCTGCACGACGTCATGGACGAGCCCGCGCAGGAACGGGTGGTCGTAGACGTCGCCGACCGCCGCGGCAACGGCGTCGTAGAAGGCGAGCTCTTCCTCCTCGAGGCCGAGCTCTTGGGCGCGCTGATCCTGCGTCTCGAGGCGCTTGCGGATCTCGATCATGGCCTGGATGACCGCGGCGGCGTCGATCAGGCGGTTGTGGTAGCGCTGCAGCGTTTTCTCCAGGAGCTCCTGGAAGCTCTTGGCCTGGGCGAGGTTCTTCTTCTCCCGCCGTTTCAGCTCGTCCCGGACGAGCTGTTCGAGGAGCTGTAGCCGGAGGTTCGGGAGCGGCTTGTCCTTGAAGGTCTGGAGGAACTCGTCGTCGAGGATGGAGATGTCGGCCCGCTCGATACCGGCGGCGGCGAAGATGTCGACCACGCCCTCGCTCTCGATCGAGTCGTCCACCAGGTCCCGGACGGCATGGTCGAGGTCGAGCTGCGGCTGCGGGGTCTTGATCTTGGTGAGCTGCTTGCGCACCCGCTGAGAGAAGACGATCTCGTCGGCGAGCGGACGGCAGTCGTCGAGGTGCTTGACCAGGAGGTACGCCTTGCTCAGCTTGTGCTCGGCCTCGAAGAAGTGCTCCCGCCGGCCGTCCTGCGCCGAGAGGTAGCCGTACACGAGGCTGTAGCGGTCTTCGAGATCGATGCGGGAGAGCCGGCGCCAGTCGCCGTAGTCCTCGACCGCGTCGGGCAGGATGGAGCGCAGCTCGCGCAGCGCCTCGAGGAAGACCGGCCGCGCCTCCTCGGAGACCGACGGCGCCACGTCCCCGGTGCCGCCGCCTCGCGCGTAGGTCGCCGTCGCCTCGCGCAGCTCGTCGCCGATGCCGATGTAGTCGACGATCAAGCCGTGCGGCTTGTCGCGGAACACCCGGTTGACCCGCGAGATCGCCTGGATCATCGAGTGGCCCTTCATCGGCTTGTCGACGTAGAGGGTGTGGAGGCACGGGATGTCGGTGCCGGTGAGCCACATGTCGCAGACCAGCACCATGGCCAGCGGATCGTCGGGATCGATCATCCGCTGCTTGATCGCGTCCCGCTGGCGCTTGGTGGTGAGGTGGCCGGCCTCGTTCCACGCTACCGGGTCCTCGGCGATGTCGCCGGTCATCACCACCTGGACCTCCGGGCAACCAGGCAGCGCGGTCAGGGCGTCGTACAGGCGCACGCAGTTCGCCCGCGTCATGCAGACGATCATCGCCTTGCCCGCGAGCGTCTCGGTGCGCTCGCGATAGTGCTCCACCAGATCCCGCGCCAGGGTGTTGAGGCGATCCTCGGAGCCGGCGGCGGACGCCAGAGCCGCCCACCGGCTCTTCTTGCGATCGAGCTCGTCGGGATCGGCGCCGGCGGCGATCTCGGCGAGTGCGGCGTCGACGTCGCCCTGGTTCAGGTGGAGCTTCACCTGCCGGGGCTCGTAGTAGATCGGCACCGTGGCCCTGTCGAGCTGGCTCTGGCGGATGTCGTAGGTGTGGATGTAGTCGCCGAAGACTTCGACGGTGTCGGCCCCGCTGAAGCTGATCGGGGTGCCGGTGAAGCCGAGGCGCAGGGCGTTGGGGAGCGCCGCGGCGAGGTGGCGGGCGTAGCCGCCGGTGAAGCCGTACTGGCTGCGGTGGGCCTCGTCGGCGATGACGATCAGGTTGCGCCGGGGGGAGAGGACGGGGTGCTCGAGCTCTTCGCCCCCCTCGCCGTCCTTCTTCAGCCGGAACTTCTCGATCGTCGTGAAGATCACCTCGCCGCCCTCGGTCTGGAGCAGAGAGCGCAGATCGTCGGTCGACTCGGCCTGCTTCACCGGCCCCACCAGGTCACGGCAGGCCACGAACTGGTCGTGGAGCTGGTCGTCGAGGTCGGTGCGGTCGACCTGGATGAGGAAGGTGGGGTTCTCGAGCTCCGACCGGCGACGGAGGATGCCGACCAGGAAGACCATCGACAGCGACTTCCCCGAGCCCGTGGTGTGCCAGATGACGCCGATCCGCCGGTCTTCCGGCGTGGCGGCGACCTCCAGCGCGCGCTCGACGGCCCGCTGGACCGCGAAGAACTGGTGATACTTCGCCCCCTTCTTGCTCACCTTGTCTGCGGCGACGTCGAAGACCACGAAGTCCCGCACGTAGGCGAGCAGCCGCCCCTTTGGGAACAGCCCCTCGATCAGGGTCTTCATGCTGCCGGTGGTGCCGGCCTCGACCGTCTCGCCGTCGATCGACTTCCACGGGCTGAAGTGCTCCCAGGGGGCGGTCCAGACGCCGTGGAGGGTCTCCGTCTGGTCGGAGAGCACGACCAGGGCGTTGAAGTCGAAGAGCTGGGGAACGTCCTGGGCGTAGTGCCGCACCTGGTTGTAGGCGCCCTCGACCGTCGTGTACTCGTCCCACGGGCTCTTCAGCTCGAAGACGACCAGCGGCAGGCCGTTGACGTAGACCACGAGGTCCGGCCGGCGGTCGTTCCGGCCCCGGATCGGGAGCTGGTTGACGACCAGGAAGTCGTTGGCTTCCGGCTCGCCCCAGTCGATGGCGTAGACGTGCCGGTGGTCCACCTGCCCGTCGGAGCGCTCGAACGGCAGCTCGATCCCCTCCCGGAGCATCTTCTGGAAGGCCATGTTGCGGCGGACCGTGTCGACGCCTTCCGGCCGCGCGAACCGGCGCGCCGCTTCATCGAGGGCCTCGGCGGGCAGGTCGCCGTAGCGCCGTTCGAGGGCGAGCCGCAGCCGCTCCCGGAGGACGACCTCCTCTTTCGGACGAGCCAGCTCGATGCCGTGGATGGACTGGTAGCCGAGGAGCCCGAGACGATCGATCGTCGTCAGCTCGAACTCGCTCTCGGTGCCGCGGCGGGGCATGCGTCAGTCGTCTGCTGCCGCGTCGAGCGCCGCGAGCAGAGCACGAAGCTCATTCTCGGCCTCGACGGTGGCGGTCGTCGCCGTGCGCCATACGAGGCTCGCGTCGACTTCGCGGTAGCCGTGGATCAGCCGGTCCCGCGTGCCGGCCATCGCGGCCCATGGCACGCCCGGAGCGCGATCCCGGATCTCCTGAGGGACCCGCTTCGTGGCCTCGCCCACGAGCTCCAACGCGCGGATCACTGCGTACAGCGTCTTGCGGTTCGCCGCCAGCTCGGCGGCCGACGACAGGCCTTCGGTGAACTCCCGCGCGAGACGCAGGTTCTCCAGCACGTCGTCGAGGGGGAGTCGGACGTCCCTTCGCTCGGTCAGACGGACACCGCACTTTCCAGGATTCGGTCCTTGATCCGCGACTTGATCGAGGCGGGGGTCACCACGTCGACCTCGACACCGAAACGCTCCGTCAGATCGAGCTCCATGCCGACCAGGTCGAACAGGCTGGCTTCCGGATCGAACGTCACCAGCAGGTCGAGGTCGCTCCGCGGCGTGGCGTCGGCGCGAGCCCGGGATCCGAACACGGCGAGCTCGGCGACGTGGTATTTCTCTCGCAGCTCGGGTAGGAGCTGCCGGAGACGGCCGAGGAGATCCTCGGCCGGTGGGCCGTGCGCATCGGGGGTGCCGTGCTCCATCGTTCTTCCTCGATGGCCCGATTCTACCTACCGGCCGGCGGCGCTAGACGCCCACGGGCTGCCAGGTTGCGACCAGGCGTCGCAGCTCCGGCTCCACCTCGGGCCAATCGTGGAGCATCGCCGGGTCGAAGTCGGCGCCGTTGGGCCAGACGAGAGTCTCCGCCTCGGGATCGAGCCGGACCTCGTCGAAGACCCGCGGGTCGGACAGAGGCCCGAACAGCTCACCGGCGAGGACCGGCCGGAAGTCGATCACCTGATGGGTGCCGTCCCCGAACTCGACTCGAAGAGTGAAGTCCGCGATCTTCTCGAAAGAGGTCACGCGATGGATCTCGTGGCGCATGGTCTCTACCTCAGCGGATCGATCTTAGTGGGAGGACGACCGGCCTGCAAAGCCTGCCAACAGGTCCGCAGCTCGGATCGATGGATCTCGGCCCAGGCCAGCACCAGGCGCTCCTGGGTCGTCGGCAACGAGCCGACGATCAGCTCCAGGGAGTCGACTCCGTAGACCGCCTGATGGCCCTGGTAGATGGCGTGAAAGTGCGGCTCGTGATGGCGCTCCCCGGCCTCGGCGAACATCCGGATCACGATGCCGAAGAAGCGGCTCAGCTCAGGCACGTAGGGCCTCCAGCCGCTCTTCGACTTCGGCGACGCGGATCTCGCCGGAGAGGAGCTTGGGGAGGAGGAGGTCGCGGAGGGCGGCGAGGGTGTGGGATTCGCGGAGATTGTGCACGACCCTCGAATGGAGAGCGTCAGCCAACCGATGCCAAGCGTCGTGCACAGGCTTTCCCGGTACGAGTATCGGAATCGGGCGGAAGCTGCTCTTGCTGATCTCCGCGAAGGTCGTACCACCTGCTCTGGTCTTGATCTGGTCCATCTCTTGCCGAGCCCACTGGAGAACGTAGTGCCTGCCGAGAAGGCCTTCGCAGCGCATCGCGATGAATCCCTGGTTGACCGCTGTCGGTACCTCAGCGATCGCGAGGTATCCCACAGGTGCCCGAGACGACATCAACACTGTTCCCCGGGGGAGCAACCCTGAACTGATCCTGGCCAAGCCAGCCTCGGTGATCTTTCGCTCTGTGTCCAGCAGCGCGTAATCGGCCCTCCCTGAGAGGTCCTTGGGAGTCGCCCAGTAAAAGTCACCCCCCTCCCAATACCTCGGATCCTTGGTGCTCGGTGTGGAGCCTCCGACGGTCTCGACCGCTTCTCCGATTGTCGAGACCTCCCACCCCTCCGGAATCGGCCCCAGCTCCGACTCCACGAAGCGGTCGGGAAAGAGAGCCGCGAGGTCGCCGGTCATACCGAAGGGCTTGCGGCCTTCGGCCTTGGCGACCACGGGGTCGAAGTCCACGAACCAGGAGCGGAAGATCGCCTGGGCCGTGGCCTCCAGCGTGCGGTTCATCTCCCGGTTCAGCTCGATCTTGTCGTCCAGGGCGCCGAGGATGCCGGCGATGGCGCGCTGTTCCTCGATGGACGGCAGAGAAATTCGCAACCTTCGTTGATCTCGCAAACTTAGGTAGGGAGCCATGTCGGTTTGACTCTTGAGTCCCTCAAGCTGCGAGAAAAACTCTGGCCCCCGAGACCATTGGCGCAGAAACAATGGATCAAGAACGTCAGTGTCCGAAGACCGCCAAAAGCTCAGGTGTGGTGAGTAGACGAACTCAGGCATCCAGGCACTGACGAACCCGGTTCGGCCAGTACTGTTCCCTTTCGTAGTAATCACGACATCGTTCGGCTTGGCCAACTTCGAGGACACTCGCGCCGTGAGCGACCTGTGAAAGCGATCGACGTCGGTGAAATCGAATCCGATATCTTGGAGATGAACGGCACGCAAGAAAATCGGCCCATCTCCCCCAAGCTCGTTATTCTTTGCTCGATAGCCGTCACCTATCTCGAGAGATCCTTTGGCAACAAGGGCTTGAAAGGTAGTTGCCATCGTTCTGTCCAGGCGTCACCCAAACAGACCCTGCAACTGGCTCAGGATCCTCACCTCGAGCTGTCTTCCACACTCGAACTGCTCCTCCAGCCTCTCCACCAACTTCGGAAACCGCTCCTCGAATGGCTCCCCTTCGTCCTCGACCTCTTCCGCCCCCACGTACCGCCCCGGTGTCAGCGCATACCCATGCTCCCGCACCTCCTCCACGGATGCCATGGCGCAGAATCCCGGCACCGCCTCCGGCACCCGCTCCCGCTTGAACTCCCGGTAGACCGAGGCGATGCGCTCGATCTCCGCCTGCGACAGCTCCTTCTGCTTCCGCGAGCCGGGAATCAGTCTCCCGAGGCTCCTGCCGTCGATGAACAGGATCTCGTCCTTGCGCTCCCGGTAGCCCCCGCGGCCGTCGCGGTTCTTCGACAGGAACCACAGGCTGCAAGGGATCTGGGTGTTGGCGAAGAGCTGGCCGGTGAGCTGGACGATGCAGTCGACGTAGCCCTCCTCGATCAGGGTCTTGCGCACCTCGAGGCGGGCGGTCTCCTGGTTCGACAGCTCGCCGGTGGCCATGACGAAGCCGGCGGTGCCGCCCTCCTTCAGGTGATAGAGGAAGTGGAGCATCCACATGGTGTTGGCGTTGCGCTTGGTCAACGGCAGCTTCCCGCCGCCGACGCGGAGGCGCGGGTCCTTGTCCGGGATGCCGTCGGCGCCCCAGCCGTGGTCGCTCTTCGAACCGTCGTTGAACGGCGGATTGGCCAGCACGAAGTCGGCGCGGAGGCTGGCGTGCTGGTCGTCGGTGTAGGAGTTGCCCGGGCGGATGTCACCGTCGATGCCGTGGATGAAGAGGTTCATCCGGCACAGCCGATAGGTGAAGTCGATCGACTCCTGGCCGTAGAAGGCGAGCTCGCGGTCGTGGTAAGTGAAGAGGTCGGACTGGACGAACATGCCGCCCGACCCGCAGCAGGGGTCGAAGACGACGCCGCGCTCGGGCTCGAGCATCGCCACCAGGGTCTTGACGATCGAGACCGGCGTGAAGTACTCGCCGCCGCGGCGGCCCTCGGAGTCGGCGAACCCGCCGATGAAGTACTCGTAGACCTTGCCCAGCATGTCCGCCCCGCCGTGGTCGGCGGAGAAGATCTCCTTCGAGAACAGGTTGATCAGGCCGGTGACGTTGACCCGCGCCAGGTTCGACCCGGCGAAGATGCGCGGCAAGAGGCCCTTGAGCTTCTGTGGGTAGGCGTCTTCCAGCGCCTCGAGCGCCGTGTCGATCTTGATCTTGATGTCGTCCGCCTGGGCGTGGCTGCGCAGGTACTCCCACCGCGCCTCGGGCGGGATCGGGAACACCCCGGCGCTGCGGTAGCTGTCCTCGTCCTCGAGGATCACCTTCCGCTCCGCCTCGGACTCGGCGAAGAGCGGGCTCGCCGGCTCGGCGATCTCCGCTTGAAGACGATTGCGCCGCTGCTCGTACCGGACCGAGAGGAAGCGCAGGAAGATGATCGGAAGGACGTACTGCTTGTACTCGGCAGGACCGATCGAGCCGCGGAGGTTGACCGCGGCTTCCCAGAGCTGGCGGAGGAGCTCCGCGTGATCGGAACGGTGGTTGCTCTTGGAACTCGGCATCGATCCCTCCGGCCGCGGAGTCTACCGCTGCCTGCCTGCTGCTCCTCCACTCGGCATCCTGGAGGCCCTGGTCTGGGCTCTTCCCGGCCCTCCCTCGATCTCCGCCTCGTCGCGCCCGGACGGCGTCCTTTCCGGCACGAACAGCGCTCGGATCGACTCGTGCCGTGTGAACCGCGCTTGGAGCTCCGCGGCCAGCTCCCAGTAGCGCGGCACACCGCCCCAGGCGGTGTAGGTCTGCGTCCGCTCGATGCCGCCGGCGGGGCCGAAGACCTCCTCCAGGTAGGTGGGCTCGAGGGGGCCGACCTCGAGGATCTCGCGGGCGCGGCCGTAGAGCGGCGCGTCGCCCGAGAGGACGAAGCCCTGCATCATCCGCTGGCTCGACCCGGCGAGGGCGATCACCAGCTTCGCGGCCTTGGCCTCGTGGTCGATCCACCGCTGGAGGACGCTCGGCAGCTCATCCGTTCCCTCCCCTTGACGGCTTAGGGTTGCTTGGTGCATGCTTACCCTAAGCGGATTAGGGCAAGGCACCCACGCTCCGGAGGGCGACCACCATGGCGGTACAGCGCAACGACCTGCTCCAGGGCACCCTCGACCTGCTCGTCCTCCGAGCCCTCGCCGCCGAGCCGCGGCACGGGTACGGTGTGATGCGCTGGATCCGGGAGGTCTCGGACGACGGGTTCGAGATCAAGGAGGGAGCGCTGTATCCGGCGCTCCACCGGATGGAGGGGCGCGGGTGGCTGGAGTCGGAGTGGGGGATCTCGGACGGCAACCGGCAGGCCCGCTTCTACCGGCTGACCGCCGCCGGCCGCCACCAGCTCGAGGTCGAGACGTCGAGCTGGCGGCGCTATGTCGGGGCGGTGGCCAAGGTGCTCGAGGCCGGGGCCTGAGCGCTCGAGAGGATCACGATGCGCGACGATCGGCCTTCCTACCGCCCCGTCCGCCGCTTCGGCGCCGACCCGCGGCGCGACCTCGACGCCGAGATCGAGTTCCACCTCGACGCCGCCACCCGCGACCTGATCGCCACCGGCCTCTCCCCCGCCGCCGCGCGCGAGGAGGCGCTGCGGCGGTTCGGCGACCCCGAAGCGGCGCGCGGCGCCTGCCTCGCCGTCGCCCGCCGGCGGCGGCGGGGCGAGCGGCTGCGCGACCTCGGCGACGACGTCCGCTACGCGCTGCGATCGCTCGGCAGGAGCCGCGGCTTCACCGCCGCCGCGCTGCTGACGCTGGCGCTCGGGATCGGCGCCGCCAGCGCGATCTTCTCGGTGGTCTACGGCGTGGT
>Ga0302046_10002809_pt1 | contig 16090 bp, 9 predicted proteins | sample RVTome_11_FD_200261 | JGI IMG/M metagenome (GOLD analysis project Ga0302046, IMG submission 200261) | Soil microbial communities from uranium-contaminated site in the Upper Colorado River Basin, Wyoming, United States - RVT147D111 (version 2) ...
CGGAACAGCTCGTCCCCGGTGAGCTCGGCGAGACAGCTGAGCAGCGACTCGTCGAGCTGGAGTGAGTGCACCGCCCTCCGGTACTCGTGCGAGGTGGTGAGCAGGGCGAAGATGATGTTCATCAAGCAGAGCCCGGTTTCCAGGTCGAGCCGTAGCCAGCGCCGTTTGGTGGAGACATCGATCGGGTCGACGTGCAACATCGAGAAGTCGAGCGGTGTGGTCCGCTGCTCAGGCCTAGCCAGTGGCCGTCTCCCCAAACCGGCCAGGATCTCGTAGAGGTTGAGGTCGTGCACGATCACCGCGTTGTCGTCCAGCTCGTCGAGCCGGCCCGGTCTCAGCACCGGCTCGTCGAGACCGCTGTTCCTGGCGATGAACGCCAGCACGTTGGTCTCCAGCACGAAATGGCGCAGCAACAGCTCGCCGCCTTCCTCCGACACGCATCGTGAGAGGAAGAAGATCCCCAGCCGGTCGAGCAAGCCGTGTGACGAGAACTGGAAGGGGAGGATCCGTTTCACGAGCACGATCAGCGCCACCACCACCCTGCTCATCACCCGGGCCGGTGGCCGGATGAACCGGTGGGACCACCGGGCCTGGTCGGTCTCGAGAAGACGCAACGCCCTCCGGTCGAAGTGGAAGGTTGGATCTCCCTTGAGGGCGTCCCAGATTCCCGGGCCGGGTCCGTCGATCATCTGCCCGGGTCTGACGTCAAGCATTATCGATCTCTTCGAGTTGCAGGGCGTAGAGCCGGGCCACGACCCGCGCCGTGTACACGATGGACCGGGCGATCTCGGGTGTGATCAGATCGGAACGGAGGATCTCGAACATCTTCTCGGTGTGCTCCTCGTCGGCCCCGCCGTGGTACTCGATGAAGCTCACCTGCTCCGAGCTGAGGTCGAGCTGGTCTTTGATCAGCTCCACCCAGTGGCTCGCCTTGTTGGCGCCGAGCCCTTCGATGATGTACATCGCCCCGAGCAGGTCGAACGGGTTCTCTCGGTTCGCCTGGTTGAACATGAAGGCGGACAGCGCCTCGGAGCCGGGATTCTTCTGACCCGACTTGATGGCTTCTCGACTGCCGCCGACGGCGACGTAGTCGTTCTCCAGCATCCGGTAGTCGCGCTGTTCCTCGGCGGCGTGCTCGATGAACTCGGCCCGGAGGTCGGTGTATTCGACGGTGAGGTTGGACGCGGCCCGGGTGATCCAGCGGGCGCCCTCGAGCACCTGCTGGCGCAGGTTGTAGAGAAGGGCCCGGTAGTCGTCGAGCGATGCTTCCCGCTGCTCTATGCGCCGCACGATCGGCACGGTGGAGAGCTGGGTCTCGAAGTCGGCCCAAACCAGAGCCAGCTCTTCGAACAGCCACTCCGGGGAATGGTCGGGTTCGGCAGCCTGGTCGATGGTCTCGACCCTGATCGCCACCTCGATCTCTCTGGCTGTCGCGGGTTGGGTCGAGCCGGCGACACATGTGAGATGGACGAAGGAGACCGAAAACCTGCCCGACTCGGGGATCATCAACAGGATTCGGTCGCCCGGGGAGAAGCGCCCGGTGTTGAACGCCTCCTCCAGCATGATGAAGATGCTGGCGGCGCCGGTGTTGCCCTTGGTGCGGAGGTTGGTGAACCAACGCTCCTCGGGAATCATCAACCCCGCCTCGTTCATCATCCGCACGATGTCGGATCGGAAGTACTCCGAGCTGTAGTGGACCAACAGGTGATCGATCTCGTCCGGGTCGATGCGACCGGCGCGGGTCAATCCGATGTACTCCTCGACGCCGAGGGCGACGATTCCATTGAGCGTGGCGGTGTCCTGGCGGAGGTTGAGCATCCCGGCTGCGTGCGCCTCGGCCGGGTTGGCCTGGTCCTGCCAGGTGGAACCGGGCTCGATCTGGTCGGGTGCGGTGGCACCGGCGTACATGCACACCGGGAAGCGGTGGGCATGGGAGACCAGGTGCGACCAGTCGATACGCAGCGAGACGCCGTCGGCCCGGGGCTGGGGCTCGACGACCACGGCGCCGGCGCCGTCGGAGAGCATCCATCTCAGGAACTCGGCGTCGAAGCCGGGTGACTCCTCCTGTGAGAACCGGTCGGAACGGAGGGTCCGGCTCACCAACTCGGACCCGACCGCCACCGCCACCTGATGTCGACCGAGCAGGATCGCCGCTTCGACGGCCCGCAACGCAGCAACGCCCGAGCAGCAGACACCGGCGGCGGAGAGGATCTCCATCGGGCCGCCTCCCAGCCGGCCGTGCACCATGGAGGCGAACCCCGGGACCGCCAGGTCTCCTTGGGTGGTCCCGGTGGCCAACATCCCGATGTCGCGCGAGCTCATGCCTCGTCCCCGGAGTGCAGCCAGGACCGCGCGTTCGGCCAGTTCCTCGTTGAGCATCAGGGTTTGGCCGTTGCGGTCGATGGCGTAGTGCCGTTTCTCGATCCCGTTGGCGTCGAGCATTCGTCTTCGGAGCCGATCCGACCGGCCCGTGATGGTCCCCAGGTAGCTCTCCAAGTCGTCGTTGCCGATGGGCTCGCCGGGGAGAAACGCCCCGACACTGGTGATGTATGCGCTCATGACCCTCTCCTTGTGTCCGTCCTGTTCTGTGGACAGCATCGGCGGGGGGCGGGGCCGTCGGTATTGGGGGACACCCCCATTCCCGGCTCAGGGTTGTCTCAGGGCGTGGGGCGAAAGCCGAAGCCGTACCGGAGGACTACCCCCTGCGGAGCAGCCGGGCAAGCGCTGGGGCAGAGAGATGCGGTCGGGCAGTCGCACCGGGCGATCGCCAGGCGGGCCGGGGTCAGACTGGGTGGATCGTCAGGTGAAGGCCACTGCCACTGCCGCTGCATAGATGACCAGCATCACCAGCAGCAGGGCATAGCCACGCAAGCCACGTTTGCCGAAGTCGCCTGCGATCTTGGCCCCTGACAACCCAAGGGCGCTCAGGAAAACGATCGTCCCGATCCACTCAGGCACGAGAACTCCGCATCACGTCAACCTCCCAGCGACAATCTAGCCCCTGCCGGAAGTGGGTGCGTGGCCGGGCGAAGGTGAGGCCCCGACACACCATCCTGGTAACACAAAAAGTCCGGTCCGGCCGATCTACCATCAGAAACGAGGCCGAAGTACAAGGTTGGGGAGGTCATCTGCCTCCTCAACCTTGGCCCTGCCTCATCGGCCTGACGTGAAGGATGGTGAGCGCCGCAAACATGGTCAGCCGCCTCGACGTGTCAGCGGTTCCCCTCCAGGGCGGCTACATCGCCAAACAATGCCCTGTCGTCATCCAGAATCAGATTCTGGTACCCGAGCTGAAGACGGAGCCTCCTGCCGAGGTCATGCACCGGATGAATGCGGGAGTCCAATTCGAGTCGGATCTGTTCGAACGACTCCGTGTCGAGGGGCCGGGTGACTGGGTCGTCATCCCCTCCGGTCCGCCTGAGGTGGCCCAGAGGCTGACAGTCGAAGCGATGACCGGGGATGTCGCAGTCATCGAACAGGGCTTTCTGCCACCGGATGAGTCGGGAAGGAGAACCGGCCGGCCCGACCTGCTGGTCGCCTATGCCGGGGGATACCTGCCGGTGGACGTCAAGCACCACCGGACGCTCGACATCGGCGACGGGACAGCCGAAGTTTCCGATCCGTTGAAACCAAGTCCGGCTGACGCCTACGCCCTCGAGGGCCGGGTCCTGCGCTCCCATTCGGGTGACGCCCTTCAACTGGCCCACTACCGACGGATGCTGGAGGTATTGGGATACGGCTCGGATTCGTCGCTCGCCGGTGTGCTCGGGAAAGAGGGTGTGATCGTTTGGTACGACCTGGAGATGCCGATGTGGCAGACGCCGGCCAAGTCGGACGGCAGGAAGCGAAAGCTGCGTAGCTCGCTGGAGAGATACGACTTCGAATTCGGATTCCGCCTCGACATCGCAGCGACAGCTCTCATCCATCAGAAGCACGACGGGATCGACCTCCTGGTCGAACCGATGTCATGTGGGGAGTGCCCGGGTTGCGGTTTTAACGATCATTGCTTCTCCTCGCTTCTGAAGGGCAGCGGGGACGCCAGCCTGCTCCCCGGTGTCAGTTATCAGCATTGGAGGTCTCTGCGTGACCTGGGGATCGTCGAACGGCAGGATGTCGCCGCCCTGCACTATCCGACGGCCCTAATGGCCTACAAAGGTGTCGACCTGCCCTTCTTTCTGGAGGCGGCGGCGGGTGCACCGAGGTCTGCATCGATCGAGTCCCTCAGGCCGAGGGCGGGCAAGCAGCTCGAGACGTTGACCGCAGCCGGCATCACCACGGTCGGCGACCTCGTTGATCTCGTCGATCCGCTCACCGCCTCGGTCGGCGGGTTTATCGCCCCCCGGATCCTCGACGCACGCGCCGCCGTCGGACCTCATCCCGTCTACCGGCGTCCCGACGCGAGCGGCACCGACGTTCCGGGCGCCGACGTGGAAATCGACCTCGACATGGAAAACGTCAACGAGGGGGTCTATCTGTGGGGGACGTTGCTCACCGATCACGCCGATACGGGAGAGTTCGTCGAGGGTTATCTCCCGTTCGTGTCGTGGGGCCTGCTCGATGATCGGGAGGAGCTGGCGGTGTTCATGAATTTGTGGCGATGGCTGACCGACCAGCTGGCCCGGGCCGACCGGCTTGGCCTGACCCTGCGGGTCTACATGTGGCATGAGCCGGCCGAGAACACCCAACTCAGGAGAATCGCCAAGACTGCCGAGCAGCTCGCCGCCGATGTCGAAGACCTGATCGCCTCCAAGGCCTGGGTTGACCTCAAGACCGTCTTCGAGGGGAGCTGGATAACGGGAACCTCGACAGGGCTGAAAGCGATCGCGCCGTTGGCCGGTCATCAATGGTCAGTCGATGATCCCGGGGGCGGGCTTTCGATGGTGCGGTACGCAGAGGCGACCGGGCCCGACCCCCACGGGGCAGAGACTGCCCGCCAGTGGTTGCTGGACTACAACACCGGCGACGTGGTGGCCACCCAGCGGATCCGGGAGTGGTTGATCGACTCTGGTGCGACCTGGCCCGAGGTCTCCACCATGTGATGAGGTGCGTCGGGCGTCGGGTTCAATCCTGCGACTCTTCGAGCGTCCTGCGCAGAAGGGGGAGAGCGGCCCGGTCCTTCTCCCGGCCTGCCGCCTCCTTGCTCCTGATCACGTCGGCGAGAGACGCGACCTTGATCCTGAGCTCTGGATCCTCCGCGACCAGCAGCTCGTCGGCCGAGCGAGCGAGATCCTGGTATCCGCCGGTCCCTGCCGGAGACATGACGACGTCGAGGTCGCCGAATCTCGTCGTGAGGGTCCACATTGAAGCCGTTTCGAGCAGCGCCGGATCGAGAGGAAACGGGACGCCGTCTGGCTCTGCGACGCTGCGGAGACGTGCGTCGAGGGCCTGGAGAGCGGTGACGAGGCGATCCAGATTCCTGCGGGTGTCCGATGGGGTTATGTCAACGTCCTGGGTCAACAGGGGCGCCCCACGGAGTCGGGCGGCGATCCCACCGACCACGACGAGGTCGACCTCGTGCTCGACGAGGACCCGCAAGATCGCAACCGGGTCGAACTCAGCCATCGGCAGTGGCTTGCATCGCGTTGAGGTTGTTCACCGCGTCGACCATGCCGGACAGACGCTGGTGGGGCAAGAGTGTCAGCTCGCGCCGGATGAGAGCGAGATCGTGCTGATCGGCGTGGTGCAGGGAGATACCCAGGTCGAAACCAGCGGCGCGCACCACAGAGACGACGGTGTCGAAGTCGGGGTGGGTACCACCAGTTTCCCAGCGCGCCACCACGGATTGGTGACTCCCCATGCGATCGGCCAACTCCGTCTGGGTCAAGCCGGCCCGCTTTCTTGCTTCCGCTATCAGTTGTCCACCGATCATACCCAGAGTATAGCGTAAATGGTATGCATCACATTGCAGAAGTGCTATGAGAGCGACTGTCGGCGACGATCGACCCCCTTGCTAACTTCCCGCCGGTGACCGGACCTCCTATCAGACGACTCTGGCTGCCCCCGGCCCGTTTCGAGGAAAGGTCCACCAATCGCAGCATCAGCTCCCTCGAGCTGTTCTTCGACCTGGTGTTCGTGGTCATCGTCGCCCAGCTCGCCCATCGTCTTGCCGAGCATCCCAGTTGGGAGGGAGCGGGATGGTTTGTCTTCCTTTTCTACGCAGTGTGGTCGTCGTGGACCAACGGAACTTTGTATTACGACCTGCACTGGACCGACGACGTGAGTGTCCGGGTGTTCACCTTCGCCCAGATGCTGGCTGTGGCGGTGATGGGTGTCTACATCGGCGACGTGCCCGGCGAAGGCTCGGTGGGTTTCGCTCTTGCCTATGCGGCCAACATCGCGGTGCTGGTTGTGATGTGGTTCCGGACCGGTGTTCACGATCCCTCCCATCGGCCGGCGTCCATCCCCTATTCCACCGGCTACCTGCTCTCAGCCTTGGCCTTCGGCGCCAGTGTCTTTGTCGATCCGGCGGGTCGCTACTGGCTGTGGGCGGTGGGTCTCCTGATGGAGGTGTTGGGTCAGGTGTCCGCATTCAAGTTGTGGACCCCACCGGAGAGCCAGACCGGGGTGGCGGTGGTCGCGGTGACACGATCACTGGTGGAACGTCTCGGTCTTTTTGTGATCATCGTGTTGGGCGAGGTGATCGTGGGGGCGGTCAACGGGATGGCCGACATCGAGCTCGGCGGCGACGGGATCAAGATCGGGCTGCTCGGAGTGGTGGTGGCCATCGGTCTTTGGTGGATCTACTTCGATCTCGTCTCCCACCATCTGCCGATCTCTTCCCAGTCACAGGTATGGCTGAATCTCCACCTGCCTCTGGTCATGGCCATTGCGGCCGGAGGGGCCGGCGTGCTGAACACGGTGGAGCATGCGGCCACCGCACTGCCCGATGCGGTTCGGTGGCTCCTGGTCGGATCGTTGGCCGCCGCCATTGTCACGGTGGTGGCGCTGACCCACACCCTCGAGGTGCGCCAGATCGCGGCCCGGCCCTATCGGACCGCCGAGATCGCCCTGTTCGTGTCGGCAGTCCTGGTGCTGGGGGTCGGTCTCACCAACTGGGGCGCCAGCGCCACCCTGGGCGCTCTGGTGATCTTGCTCCTGGCCCCGGTCGGGGTGGGTATGTCGGTTTGGGTGAAGCGCGTCATCGTGGAGCAGCACTGAGCTCATTTGTTCTTCCGCGGTTTCCGATCGTGACGTTTGGGGGAAAGAGCCCGGTGCACTGACCGCGCTTACCTCGGCCCGCGAGAGAAGGAGGAATCCGATGCGAAAGCTGGCCCTGATCACAGTCGTCGTCATGATCCTGACCGCACTCCCCATCGTTGCCGTGGCCGACAAGCCGGAACCGGTCCGTTTCGCCACCTTCAACGCCAGTCTCAACCGAAACAACTCGGGGGATCTGCGCAACGACCTCTCTACACCGGACAACGCACAGGCCAAAGTGGTCGCTGAGATCATCCAGAGGGCACAGCCCGACGTCCTCCTCATCAACGAGTTCGACTTCGATCCCGTGGCGCTGGAGCTGTTCCAGGAGAACTACCTGGAGGTGTCCCAGAACGGTGCCGAGCCGATCTCTTACCGTGATTCGTTCATCGCACCGTCGAACACCGGGGTCGCCTCGGACTTCGATCTCGACAACAACGGTGTGGTCGGCGGCCCCAACGACGCCCTCGGCTTCGGGTTCTTCGAGGGCCAGTTCGGGATGGCCGTCTTCTCCAAGTACCCGATCATCAACGTCCGCACATTCCAGAACTTCTTATGGAAGGACATGCCTGGCGCCCTCCTCCCGGTCGACCCGGCCACCGGCGAAGACTGGTATTCCCCCGAAGAGCTCGAGGTCTTGCCACTGAGCTCGAAGAGCCACTGGGACCTCGAACTGAAGATCGGGAAGAAGAAGGTCCACTTCCTGGTGAGCCATCCCACCCCACCTGTATTCGACGGCCCCGAAGACCGCAACGGCACCAGGAACCACGACGAGATCCGCTTCTGGGCCGACTACGTCCACCCGCGACGCGGCAAATACATCTATGACGACAACGGCAAATCCGGCGGGATCGACCGTGGCGAGCCGTTCGTGATCGCCGGTGACCAGAACTCCGATCCCAACGACGGTGACTCGATCCCCGGCGCCATCCAACAGTTGTTGGACCATCCCCGGATCAACAGCAGGTTCGTTCCTACCTCGACCGGAGGGGTGTGGGCAACCGAGACTCAACGCGGGGTCAACCTCGATCACATCTCGGATCCGGCTGCCGACACCGCCGACTTCAATGAGCCTCCGGGCAATCTGAGGGCGGACTATGTCCTCCCTTCCAAACAGCTCCGCATCGTCGACGGGGAAGTGTTCTGGCCGGCGCAAGGCGAGCCCTTCTTCGACCTGACCGGGATGTTTCCCTTCCCCAGCTCGGATCATCGCCTGGTGTGGGTCGAGGTGAGGATCCCCGGCCGCCACTGATCTCCGATCTCGACTTGTCGGGAACCGCGAAGGGGGTCAGCCGCGTCTCAACCGGGACAGACCAACCGAGGAGAGACAATGAGCCGCAGGATCCCCCGAACCACTTTGGCGGCGATTGTCGTGGGATTGATGTTGACCGGATGCAGCGCGGGCGTCGTCTCGGCGCCGTCCGACACTCGATCGACCGGGCAGGCGGACCGGAGAAACCAGACCGACCGGGCACCGGCCCGTCCCGTCTCTGGTGCCCTGGTCCGATTCGATGCTTGCGAAACCTTCCTCGACTATGTGATCTCACATGGGGTGGACCTGGTTGGTCCCTATGGGCTCGCTGATCCCTTCTTCGAAGGGGGATTTGGCTGGGCGGTAGACGAAGCGACCACCGACGGGGGAGCGCAGCGGTCCGGGCCTCTCGCTGCGGGAGCAGTCGACTATTCGGGGACCAACGTCCAGGTGCTCGGTGTCGACGAGCCGGACATGGTGAAGACCGACGGCGAACGGATCGTGGTCCTGGCCGAGGGCACCCTGATCATCGCAGATGTCACCGGGCCCAAGCCGGTGTTGATCGGCCGTCTCTCGGTGGGAGACGTCTCGGTGCAGAGCCTCTTCCTTTCCGGTGACAGGGTGCTCCTATTCGGCACCGGCTGGATGCCGATTCATCCTCTCGCGGAAAGCGACCTCATCGCTCCTTTCCCCCAGACTTCCAACGTTCAGCTGATCGAGGTCGACATCAGTGGCAAGCCCGAGATCGTGCGCTCGATGAGCATCGACGGTCGCTTCGTCTCGGCACGCATGGTTGGCGAGACCGTCCGTCTCGTCCTTGGCTCGGGACCGGTGGGATTCGAGTGGAGTTACCCCTCAGGTTCGGGTCTCAAGGCCGAGCGTGAGGCACTTGCCGAAAACCGGAGGATCATCGAGAGGTCCAGCTCTGAGAACTGGATTCCTTACTACCTGGTCAGCGACGCCGACGGACGGGTTACCGCCGAGGGCTCCCTCTTCGACTGTGATCGGGCCACCCATCCCGAGGAGTTCTCCGGGCTCGACATGCTGTCCGTGGTCACCATCGACATCGGGAATGGACTGGACGTGGTCGACGCCACCGGAGTGCTCGCCACCGGCGACACCATCTATGCCTCTGCCGAGAACCTCTACGTGGCCACTCAGAACTGGCAGATGTGGCAGTGGGGGCGGGCCGGCGTGACCGACGGGCGGCCCGACGAGGTGGTCACCGAGATCCACAAATTCGACATCAGCCGGACCGATGTCACCGACTACGTCGGCACCGGCCAGGTCGAGGGTTACCTGCTCAACCAGTTCGCCATGGACGAGCACGACGGTCGGCTGCGAGTCGCTTCGACCACCAGCCCCAACTGGTGGGGGAGCGGGTTCGATTCCGAGTCGATGGTGACCGTGCTCGAAGAGGACGGCGGTGAGCTGACGGAAGTCGGCAGGGTCGACGGGTTGGGTCGAACCGAGCAGATCTACTCGGTGCGATTCATCGAGGATGCCGCCTATGTGGTGACGTTTCGCCAAACCGATCCCTTGTACACCGTCGATCTCTCCGAGCCGACCGATCCCCGGGTGGTGGGGGAGCTGAAGATCCTCGGCTATTCCGCCTACCTGCATCCGCTGGGGGAGGGGCTGCTGATGGGAATCGGCCAGGACGCCACCGACACCGGCCAGGTCCAGGGGACCCAGGTCTCGATCTTCGATGTGAGCGATCTGACCCGACCCACCAAGATCGACCAGTTCACATTGAGCGAGGGATCGTCGTCCCAGGTCGAGTACGACCATCACGCTTTCCTCTACTGGGCGCCCACCGGGTTGGCGATGGTGCCGGTCCAGCAGTGGTGGTGGGACGAAAAGACCGAATCGGGCTTTCTCGGCGCCGTCGCCCTGACGGTCGACGACTTAGGTGAGCTGACCGAGCTCCGCCGTCTCGCCCATCCCGGTGGGGACGAGAAGAACTGGGACGGCCGTGCTCAGATCATGCGTTCGATCGTGATCGGGGACAGCGTCTACACCGTGTCGCCCAAAGGGCTGATGAAGAGCGACCTCGAATCACTTCAAGAAGAGACCTGGCTCGGGTTCTGATCGCTCTGCTACCCGGCCCACCAGCAAGTAGACGGCAGTGGGGCCGACCCCTTTCACTTCGGCCACACCGCCCTCCTGGAACGTGAAGCGGTCCTCGACGGCCCCGGCCACAGACTCGGTGACCAGGATGGTGCCCGGCGCGCTCAACGTCTCCATCCGGCTGGCCAGGTTCACGGTGCTGCCCCAGAGGTCGTAGGAGAATCGGGCGGTCCCCACCACCCCGGCTACCACCCTCCCGGTGTTGATTCCCACCCGCAGCTCGAAGTCGGTCCCGAGCTCTCGGTTGATCACGGGCATAGCGTCCTGCATCCGAAGACCCAGCTCACACATCGCGTCGATGTGGTCGGGTTGTTCCTCCGGGGCACCGGCGACCGCCAGGTAGCCATCGCCCATGGTCTTGATCTTCTCCCCACCACAACGTTCGACCAGCCCGTCGAAGTGGGAGAAGATCACGTTCAGCTCGGCGATCAGCAGTTCGGGAGCGACCTGAGAGGCATGGTCGGTGAACCCGACGATGTCGGCGAACAAGACAGTACAACTCTCGTACTCGTCGGCGATGACTCCGGGCGAGCGCTTGAGTCGCTCTGCGATGACCGCAGGCAGGACATTCAAAAGCAGTCCCTGCGACCGGGCCTGCTCATGTCGGATCTGCTCTACCAAGATGATCACGATGGGCACCAGGATGAGGATGCTGACCACAAACACGTCGATGGCCAGAAACGCCGAGATCAGCGGCTCGGGCCGGTCTCGGCGGGAGCGTAGAGCAGACTCGAAGAAGATGAGCACCACCGCCGCCGATAGGTAGAGACCGGTACTGAGCATGGCGATCCGTCGTCCCAGGAACAGAGCGGCGGATGCCGAGGCGAGAATGCCCCACATGATGAACCCACCGGACCAGACGAACCCGCCTAACACCACATGAGTGCTGATGTTCTGGATCAGGCTGGGCCAGAGCATGAGATGGATGTAGAGCGCCCCGCGGCCGGTGGCCAAATAGAGCGCCGTCGCCGAGGTGTAGGCCACGACGGTCGCCACCGACAGCCATCCGGCGACCGGCTCGCCAAAGGTGAAGAGAAGGATGAACAACACGGATGCGTTCGCGATCGAGAACAGCCCGTTGAACACCGGCATCCGGGCCGCCCGGGTGGGGTCCTCCAGGACCACCGCCGTCCGTGGAGCGTGGTATCTCGACTCGACGCCGGCCCAGAAGCGATTCACGAGGTCGAGACCACCATTCCTCGGGAAAACTAGCCGCGTTGTCCGACGGTCGATCCGTCCCCGTCGCCTCTTGTCGCTATCGGTTGTCCAAAGGCTGTACGTGTGTTGAAGATGATCCGGGTGCGGGTGCTGATGGCACGGATCACTCCCATCCTTCCATCAGGTGATCCAACCGGACCATCACCTGACCGCGACGCGTCCGGTAGGCCTCGACCAAGGCGGCGACCAGCATCACCGCGAGGCCGATTCCACCCGCCAGGATCCAGAACACCGCCGACTGGGGCGCCGCTCCGGCCGCGGCGGCGAAGATGATCAAGACCGCGGCGGCGATGGCGATCGAGGCGGCAGCCACCGCTCGTCTTCGCACCTTGGTGACGATGGCCCAGATCAGCATGGCCCCGGCCACTCCGAAAGCGCCGAGACCGTAGACCAGCGAGGAGGTGAACATCTCCACCAGCGCCGGAGCGGCCAGCAGCCCGATACCTACCCACTCCAGCACGATCGCATCCTCGCCCTGTCCAGCACCGGCGGCCCGCCGGATGGCGCGCAGGATCTCCACCTCGGCCAGGATGACCAGTGCGATTGGCACGGTGTACCACTGGGCGCTGCCCGACACGCTCTCACCGACCGAGAGAACGAAAGCGAGGGCGGCCGCCGGCGGGCCCACGGCGAGAGCCCCGGGCATGCTGCGGGTCACCCCAAGGGCCACGGCCTGAGACCCGATGGAGAGAAGCACCGCTACCGCCATGGCTCGATCCGGCAGCGCCTGGATGGCGAAGTAGACGGTCTCCACGTTGGCCGCCGCGGCCAGCACGACCAGCGATGTGATCCAGATTGCCGCCGGCCGGCGACGCCAAAGCCACAGCGAAGAGAAGGTGGCCCCAACCGCGAGCAGGATCAACGCCATTGCATTGACCGTCTGAGACAGGTCTGCCGTATCGGCGGCCAGATTGACCGCGAGCAGCGAGGTGATGGCAGAGCTCTCCCTCAACAAGCCGATGCCGAGCGAAGACGCCCCACGGGCCAACCCGATGCTCAACAACGCCACCCCCGAGGCAATGGCATAGCCCACGCTGTCTCCCCGGTAGGCAAGGGCGGCAATGAGCACCCCGGCCACGGCGAGGCCCAACCACGCACGGGCGACCAGCAAGTCTCCATCCTGTAGCTCTCCCTGATCCCGGGCCGCCCACCACCTCAGTACTTCGGCGACCGCAACCGCCAGCAGTCCGAACAGCAACGAGGTGACAATCACCGCGGTAGACCGGTCCCAGCCAACTCCGGGGATCAAGGCCAACCAGGTGAGACCGGCGGCGCCAACAGTGAACACACGCAGCGTCGGCCCAACGCGGGGCCAGGCCAGCTCGAAGGCGATCGCCAGCATGGCGAATCCGATCGCCATCCATGGGCCCAGCAGTCCTTCGTCGAGACTGACCGCCACAGCACCAGCTTGCAGGACACCGAGGACCGCAAGCCCGCCCCACACCGCCAGCGTGTCTTGTCTCACCTCCCAAATGCGGCTGGCGATACCCAGACCAAGAGCCAAGCCGGCGAACACAACAGAGGAATAGGCGACGGCTTCGACCGCGGAAAGCTCCTGCCAGTCCAGCAGGGTGATCCATGCCAAGGCGGCGCTGAGGGCACCGATCAGCTGATGGGCGAGACGCTCGCCGCCCTCGGTGCGCCAGCCGCCGATCGCGCCACGTATCGAGGTGGCGGCCAGAGCCAGAGCCAGCCAACCCTCACCGACATCGAACGCGGCGATCAGGATGAGGAGGTGCCCGACCTCGATCCAAACCCTCCCACGTCTCCATCCACCGACCACCAGCGAGAGGGCACCAAGTGCCAGAGCGGTCGGAGCCACAGTCCCGTTCTCGAAAGCCACGCTGAGGGCGAAGCCGGCGATCAGATGGGCGACGACCAGCGGGGCGAGATCCCACCGAAGCAGGTCATCGTCGGCGATCTCGCTCGGCTGGAAGCGCGCCAACACCCAGGAGGTGGCGATCAGGGCTGCCGTCGGAACGACATAGAGCCAGGGCTCATCCAGCAGTGAACGTGGGGAGAGGGCGGTGAGCGCGACGGCCAGCAGGGCGAACCCGAGGCCGGTCACCGCTCCCACCCGGAGGAGATAGGCAGCGGCGAAGCACACTCCGGCGACTCCGATCGCCCACCATCCGTAGATGGCCGGCGGCAGGAAGAACACGTCGACCATGGTGAGCGGGACCACGATCGCGCCGACATAGACCGGGTAGCGCAACCACCTGACCCGAATCCCCTCGCGGGGCCTGCGTCGTGTCGAGAGAACGTCGTCGATGGCCAGGCCACCGACCACCATCACCGCCCCCCATACCAGGGTCAGCCGGGACAGCCAGGCTTCGGGAACCCCGGCCTGCTCGCCTATCAGCCCCACCAGGATCACCGAGACCACCCAGGCCGCCCACACAAACCAGGTCTGACGCAATTCTCGACCGAGCAGGACGGCCACCACGATCATCGCCGCGGAGGCGAAGATCGCCGGCCAGGATGAGTCGGGCAGGGCGAGGGCGATCCCGACGATGGAGGCGACTACCGCACCGGTGGCCAGTACTCGGCTCAGTGGCCGTCGCCTGATCACGCTCCGGGCCACTCCGGCGTACACCACCGCGACCAGGCCCAACAACACCCCGCTCCATTCCAGGCGATCGGCGACCACCTGCCACAGGTTGGCCACGGTGACGACGGCCACCGGGACGCTTGCCGTCATCATGACCGGGGCGACCCAACGGGCGGCATCGGTCAGCTGGGTTTGCTCCCCTTCGTCGATCCTGGCCGTCAAGCGTTGCACGAGGGCTGTCAGCGAATCGCCTCCCAACTCCTCTCCAATCGTGGTAGCGACCCAACCCAGGGCGAATCCCCCGACGACCACACTTCGTGCTGGACCAGAAGGCATAGCCAGGAGCGGATCGGCAGCTATGAGATGACCCACCGCGGCTAGGTGACTCGCCGGGGTTTTCCTGACCAGATTGGCGACCAGGATGAGGGTGAAACCGACGGTCGCCCAGGCCACCGCTCGCTGATGGGAGGGCAGATCTGCGGTGCTCAGCGCCATCGCCACTGCGATGCTGAGCAGAGCGGCGGTGACCCAGAGGCGGAGGATCGGCCTGCGTGGGAGCAGGGCTATGACAATTGCGGTGACCGCCACCGCCGGCGCACCAAAGCTCTCATCCCCTGAACCCTGGTTCCAAGTTGCCCACGCCCCGAAGGCGACGACCAACGATGTCGCCCCGAGCCAGAGGGGCCAGAACCCATCGTCGATCTGGAGTCTGCTGGTGACCACGGCGCCCACAGCCAAAACGCCGGCCATCGCCAGCCAGGCCATACCGGGATCGACGAGTTCGAGCAGGGCGTAGCCGACACCGACCGGGAACACCGCCGCGGCCATGGTGAACATCTCGGCCACCCCCTCCGGCTCGCGTGTGGTGAACCGCCGAAAGTGGGCCCAAACGCTGAGCAGGGTGAAGACGACAAGGGCGGACCAGGGCTCGGACAAAGTCATGACGGCTCCGGCCACCACCCCGATCCCGGAGAGAAGCTGGCCCAGACCCGGTTGGGGTGAAAGGCGCCGATCGAGCTCGAAGAGAGCCACATAGGAGAAGGCGACGATCAACCCGGCCCAGCCGAGTGGGAAGGATGGTGCCAGCGGTGCCAGCACTCCGGCCAGCAGCAGCGGCCGCATTACAGCCACCCAGCTCTCCTTGTGGTACCACCTGGCTACCACCTCGGCCGAGATCAAGGTCCCCGCCCCGAGGGCGACGATGGGCCAGGAACGGGCCCACCCCTCACCGAAGGCCAGCGACATTGTGATGAGATAGGCCACCGGCAGACCGAACAGGGCCGCGGTCACCGTGGGCCCGGCAAGCCGATGCTGGGGCCGGCGCAGACAGACAAGCAGGCTGAGGGCGATCGCAACCGAGGCGATCGCCGGTTGTGGCGACACCAGACGCGTGATGGCGTCACCGACCAGGGGCTCATTGGTCTTGAAGACGAATCCGAGAGTCAGCGAGCCCAGCCAGAGGAGAGGGGCGACCAGATAACGAAGGACCGAATGGGGCCGTCGTGATGTGTACATCCCGTAGAGCGCCGACAGCACGACGGCGGAGACGGAGAGCGCCGCAACCAGTGATCCCTCTTCGAAGTCCGGGGGGAAAGGCGCGTTGTCAACCAGGCTGGCGAAGAGGATCAGTGGCAGCACCATGCCCCCGATCAACTCCATCCCGTCGGCGACTCTCACCGCGTCTTGACGGCGCAGGAACCAGGCCCAGCCGAAGAAGATCAGGGCGATGATCAGCTCGACGA
>Ga0302046_10002810_pt1 | contig 16088 bp, 14 predicted proteins | sample RVTome_11_FD_200261 | JGI IMG/M metagenome (GOLD analysis project Ga0302046, IMG submission 200261) | Soil microbial communities from uranium-contaminated site in the Upper Colorado River Basin, Wyoming, United States - RVT147D111 (version 2) ...
GGTGCGAGAGCGTCGGCATCGGTTCCAAAGATCTGCTGCGTGCCGAGGTGGGTCCCGATCTGAAACCGTGGCTCATCATCGTCGTTCATGGAGAGCATGAGAAGAACACGCCCATCCACTGGCTCGGACCGAAGCGAGCCGGGAAACGAGATTTCGAAACGGACTCCGCCAGACGTTGGAGTGTCGGCGCGCTGCAGGCCGAGGAAGAGGAGGCCGAGGGCCACGCAACCTATCGCGCGCGATGGACCGTTCACGCCGAGTCGTCCCGGGACGCAGTGACCGTCTCTACCGCTCTTCGAAAGGATTTTGGGTCAATGGCTGGATAGCGATACAGGTCGGGTGCGATCGCTTCGAAGTACGAGAGAAGCTGCGCTCGGTCCACGAGGCCGCTGTCCATCAGTCTCTCGACATCCCCTCGGTCTTGACTATGGCCACGCTCTATTTTCGCCAAGGCCTGGGAGTAGGGGTCGTAATGGTAAAACGAAATCCTACCGATTCGTGTGATGAAGAGACTTCGATCTTGCCAACCGGGTAGCTCGGGAATGAATTCAGCCGGGGAGGCGAGCTCGACGTTGACTTGAAGCTCTTCCTTCAGCTTCGGAAGTGCCCGAAAGAGCTCGTCCAACTCGGGGAAGAAACAAATATCGATGTCAATGGTGCTCGCTCGCCATCCGAGGAGCACCGCGGTACTTCCCCCCGTGAAGAAAAGCCGGACATCGGTCCGGGCATGGCCTCCCAGGGCCTGCATGAATCTCTCGATGCGCGCTTTATCGGCTAGCTGGCGCATTCCATGGCTCGCTCGAAGCTTACGAGCCGACGCAAGAGTGCGTTGTATCGAGAGTGTGCGGAGTCGGGGTCCTGTTCCCAGAGTTTGTGGTAGAGCCGGTGTTCCGGGGCGACGATATCGACATGAGGAAGAGATACTCCCAAGGCCCTCAAGCGGGGCGCTCCGATCGAAACCAATAGTGCGGGAATGGAATCCCGACCCTTGGCCAGGTCTTCCAGTCCCTGACGCACGAGATCGGACCCGGGAAAGGATGTTTTCGCCATGCGTCAATTCTAACAATAAAAGGAAGAGTTGGTAGAGTCGCGCGAGAAGAATCTCCTCCAGGCCAATACTCCCCTGTGAGTGTTTGACTTCAGGCCGGGCTGCGAAGACAATGACCGCCGTGCGGCGCTCGCAGCGGCGGTTCGTGATTTGTGGCCTTCAAGTCGCCGCGTTCTTCCTTTTCTCAGCCTTCGCTCCGCTCGCTCATCTCCATCGGGACCGTATCGTGTCCACCGATCGGCAAGACAAGCACGTGACGCAGAGGCGGGCCGTGCTTCACGTGCATTTGGAAGGCCACCCACACGACCACCACGGCGGTCACCAGCGAGGTGCGGATGGCGAGGAAGCCGCCAGCATTTCGTACGGCAAGCTCGACGCACCGCGGCAGGCCGCGTTTCCTGAGCCTCCGGCGACGCTCGTGTTGCGAGTCGAGGTGCCGCGCGCTGTACATGAGATTTGGTGGGTTCTCTCTGATCCGAGCCAAGATGCCCACGGTCCTCCTGGTTCTTCCCTAAAGCCCGTCCGCGCTCCACCCTCCTTCTCCTGAGCCACTACGTGCGTCCGCCCTGCTAGAGGCAACGCAATCTCTCTCTTTGACGAGTTCCTCTGGGCTCCCCGCCCGGATAAGGAAGGAGGCGCATGTCCGAAAAAGTCGGGTCCGAGGGATATTTCGGAGCGACCGGACGACGGTATCGGTCGCTGTGTAGTCCTTTTGTCCTCGCGATCCTGCTCGCGGGCTCCATTCTGACGTCGGCGTTGGCACAGGAGCCGCTGCGACGGGTGACGCTCGATCAGGCTCTGCGAATGTTCGAGGAGAACAACCTTGAGCTCCGACTAGTTTTGGCCGAGCGCGACGAGGCGGAGGGCTTGGCGGAGCAGGCAAGGGCGTACCCGAACCCGGTGGCTACTCTGACGCACGAAGGGCTATCGGAAGGTGATGCGGACTATTCGGAAAGCTACTTCACGGTAAGCCAGCGCCTCGAGTGGCCGGGAAGGCGCGACGCCCGCATTGCGAGCTCCGACCAGGATTCCGCCGCCGCAGAATCCCGCGTTGCGGTCGAGCGCCAGCGTTTGCTTTTCGAAGTCAAGCGAGCCTTCCTCGAAGCCGCTTCCGTGGAAAGGCAGCTCGCCGCGATCGAGGAAGTCCTGGCCATTTTTCGCTTTGCGGAGGAGAGCGGGAGGCAACGGCTCCGGGAGGGCGATTTGTCGGGCTATGACGTCCGCCGACTTCGCATCGAGCGGGCGCGTTACGAAAACCTCGCGGCAACCCAAGCCATCGCCCTCCAGAATGCGCGGCTCCGGCTTGGGTCTCTGGTTCTTCCAGGATCTATCGAGGAAGGGCAAAGGGGGCTCGTGCCCGCCGCGTCGCCGGACGGCCGTCCGCCGGCTTTGATGGTTCTCAGCGAGGAAGCCGCACTCGAACGCGCCTTCGAGATAAGGGCAGACCTACACGGTGCCGAGGCGCAGGTGGCCGCAGCCGAAGCGGCTCTGCGCCACGTCTCGACGTTCCGGTATCCCGAAGTCACCCTGACCGGGGGCTACAAGAGACAATCCGACGGCCTCGATGGCTATTTCTTGGGAGGGAGTCTTCCGCTTCCCGTGTTCGATCGAAGACAGGGGGATGTCGCGGCCGCCGGCGCGCGTGTTCGCCGAGGGGCGACCCAACTCGATCTAGTGCGACGCACGGTCGCCAACGACGTTCGCATCGCCTTTTCGGCCTATCTCTCGGTCTTGGAGCGCGTCGACTTGATTCGGGGGCAGCTGCTAGACGGTGTCGACGATCTGCTCCGCATCGCGCAGGTGAGCTACGGCGAGGGCGGGATGTCTTTATTGGAGCTTCTGGATGCCGCGGACGCTTATCGCGAGTCGCAAATCGCGGTCTCGGAGCTGACCGCCGAGCTTTGGATTCGTTACTACGACCTCGAACGGGCGATGGGAGGATTTCCATCGACCACAATAGCATTGGAGGGCCAACCATGAAGGCCATGAGGACCATGAAAGCAATCGAGCCGCGATTACTACGCCTTGCGGTGTTGGTCATGGTTACCGGCATCGTCGCGTGTAGGGACCAAGAACCTCCCAGCGAACCGACCCCTGAGGAGGACCACGAGCACGGTGGCGGAGCGGCGGTGACGCTCTGGACGGAAAGCGTGGAGCTCTTCTTCGAGCATCCGCCCCTGATTGCCGGTGAGCTCGGAGAGCCTTGGGCCATCCACCTGACCTTTCTCGAGGATTTTCAGCCGGTGCGAGAGGGTAAATTGACTCTTCGTTTCGTCGGGCCGGACGGAATCGAGCACACGGCGGTCGCCGGGGCTCCGGCGCGAGACGGTATCTTCACTCCAGCGCCCTCGCTACCCAAAGACGGCGTTTACCAGCTCTCGATGACTCTCGAGAGCCCTAAGAGAACCGCTGAGATTCCCGTCGGCCACATAAGCGTCTTCGCATCGAGCGCGGAGCTCCCGCACGTGGAGGAAGCTCCCGCCGGGAGCATCTCCTTCCTGAAGGAGCAGCAATGGGTCATCCCCTTCGCCACCGCTCGCGGGGTCGAGCGTGAGGTTGCGGACTCGATCGTCGCGAACGGTGAAATCCTCCCCGTACCGAACGCCATGGCGCGCGTGAGTGCGCCGGTGGAAGGGCTCGTTGGGGAGGAGCTCAACCTCCGGGCCCCAGTCCCCGGAAGCTGGGTGGAAGCTGGCACGCCGCTCGCCGTCTTGTCGCCCGTGCCCCAGGAAGACGCCTTTGCCGCGCAGCGCGCGCGAGTCGAACGGTTGGAGCGTGATGTGGGGCGCGCCGAACGGCTGTGGGCGGTCGAGGCCATCCCCGAGAAGCAACTCGTGGAGGCGCGCCACGACCTGGAAATGAGCCGGGCCTCGCTGGAAGCCATGGGGGGCAGTAGCGAAGACGGCTACGAGCTCACCCTCAGAGCTCCTATTAGTGGGCTCGTCACCGAAAGGAATCTGACCATCGGCGAACGGGTCTCGGCTGGTGACGTGCTTTTCACTATCGTGGATCCCGGTACGGTGTGGGTCCGGCTCCAAGTGCCGGCTCGCGAGGCATCTCGCGTCTCGAAGGCAGCGAACGCATCGTTCACGGTGGAAGGAAACACCCGCCTGTACCAGTCCGCACGGGTCGTGTCGGTGGGGGCGGTCATCGATCCCGAACGGCGGACCCTTCCAGTCATCGTCGAAGCGACGAACCGAGATGGAAGCCTGAAGGTGGGTATGCTGGTCGAGGCTCGACTATTTCTCGAGGAGACCTCCGCCGGCACGGCGATCCCCAGCCGCGCCGTGCGCAACGAGGATGGGCTGAGCGTCGCCTACGTGCAGCTAGGCGGAGAGAGATTCGAGCGCCGCGTGCTCACGCTCGGGCCCTCGGATGGGGAGTGGACCCTGGTGATGAGCGGCGTTCGCCCCGGGGAGCGAGTGGTCACCGAGGGCGCCTATCAGGTCCGCCTCGCTTCGCTCAGCACATCGGAGATCGCGGACCACGGTCATCCTCACTAGGCGCCTGGCGAGCCCGATAGCGGCAACCACGTGATTTGACGCCAAGCGTCGGCGCCCAACGAGCTGTGGACGCCATGGGCGCTAGTTAGAGAGGAGTCAGCGAGACATGCTGAACAAGATCATTCTCTGGTCTCTGCGAAACCGACTCATCACGCTCTTCGGAGCCGCGGCGGTTCTGGCCGGCGGAATCTATGCGGCGACGACGATCCCCATCGACGTCTTTCCCGACTTGACCGCGCCCACCGTCACGGTCCTTACCGAGGCCCACGGCATGGCTGCCGAGGAGGTCGAGCTCCTCGTCACCTTCCCCATCGAGACGGGTGTGAATGGCGCTGCCGGCGTCAGGAGAGTGCGCTCCTCGTCCGCCCAGGGGATCAGCATCGTGTGGGTCGAGTTCGATTGGGGGGAAGACATCTATCGGGCGCGCCAGATCGTGAGCGAGAAGCTCCAGATCCTGGCCGCTCAGCTCCCTGGCGGTAGCGGCCCACCCGTTCTCGCCCCCATCACTTCCATCATGGGTGAGATCTTGCTGGTGGGCTTGACGAGCGAACGTCATACGCCCATGGAGGTGCGAACCCTCGCCGATTGGACGGTCAGGAAAAGGCTACTCGCCATCCCCGGCGTGGCCCAAGTCGTCCCCATCGGAGGAGCGGTGAAGGAATATCAGGTGTTGGTGCATCCGGACCGGCTCCGTTTCTACAACGTCGGGCTCGACGATGTGCTGCGCGCTGCCGAGCTCTCCAACGCCATCGCTTCGGGAGGTGTCTATCTGGAAAGCGGACAGGAGATCCTCATCCGGGGCCTGGGTCGGGTTCAGTCTCTCGAAGACATCGAGAAGACCGTGGTCGGCCTTCCCAACGGCGCTCCGGTTCGGATCGGCGACGTCGCCGACGTCCAAATCGGCCCCCGGCCTCGTTTCGGTGCTGCGTCCGTCAACGCCGAGCCGGCCGTCGTCCTTTCCATCCAAAAACAGCCCAACGCGAACACCCTGGAGCTCACCGGCCGCATCGACAGTGAGCTCGCTCGCCTCCAGGAAACACTTCCCGAGGGGATTTCGATCAACCGAAGTATCTTCCGCCAGGCCGAGTTCATCTCCTCGGCGGTCGACAACGTCATCGAGGCGCTCCGCGACGGCGCCCTTCTGGTGGTCGTCATCTTGTTCGTCTTCCTCTGGAACTTCCGCACGACCGCCATTTCCGTCCTCGCCATGCCCCTCTCGCTCGCCATCGCCGTCATCACCATGTTGCTCCTGGGAATCACCATCAACACGATGACGCTCGGTGGGATGGCCATCGCCATCGGGGCGGTGGTGGACGACGCCATCATCGACGTCGAGAACACCTTTCGCCGCCTGCGAGAAAACCGGCGCCTTCCGGAAAGAGAACGAAGGCCGGCCCTTTCCGTCGTGTACGACGCGGCGCTGGAGATCCGCGCCCCCATCGTCAAGGCCACTGTGATCATCTCCATCGTGTTCGTCCCTCTCTTCTTTCTCTCCGGAGTCGAAGGCCGCATGCTCCAGCCCCTGGGTTTCGCCTACATCGTGAGCATTCTCGCGTCGCTGGTGGTGGCGGTTACGGTAACGCCGGTGCTCTGCTCTTTCCTTCTTCCCGAGGCTTCCTTCATGGACCGGGAGCGTGAAAGCTGGTTGGTGGAGCACCTGAAGCGGGCCTATGCGCGGACGCTTCAGGTCGTCCTGAGGTATCCCAACGCGGTGACGCTCGCTGCGGCGCCCCTCGTCGTGGTGACCCTCGCCGTATTCCCCTTTCTAGGGCGGGGCTTCTTGCCCGAGTTTCAGGAGGGAACGCTTACCGTCTCGGCGATCACCGTTCCCGGAACTGGGATCGAAGAGTCGGACGAGCTCGGTCGCCTCGTCGAGCAGAAAATGCTTCAGCACCCAGCGGTCGTCTCCACGGCGCGCCGCACCGGGAGGGCGGAGCTCGACGAGCACGCCCAGGGCGTGAACGCCGCCGAGATCGACGTGCTCCTCGATCTTTCCCGAGGAGAGCTCGGCGAGACCATGGATGAGCTTCGCACGAATCTCGGCGCCGTTCCCGGAACCAACATCACTATCGGCCAACCCATCGGTCACCGCATCGATCACATGCTCTCCGGCACGCGCGCCGCGATCGCGGTCAAGATCTTCGGACCCGATCTGCATGAGCTCCGCCGCATTGGCCAGTCGGTTCGGGAGGCGGTCCAGGACGTGCCGGGCGTGGTCGACCTGGCCGTCGAGCAGCAGGCCGATGTGCCTCAGCTTCGCATCCTGGCGGATCGTGACGCCATGAGTAAGTACGGGGTCACTCCCGGAACGCTTGCCGAGGCCATTGACGTCGCTTTTTACGGCGAGCCGGTGAGTCAGGTACTGGAGGGACAAAACGCTTTCGATCTGGTGGTTCGTTTCGACGAAGAGCACCGCGGAAGCGCGGAGAAGATCCGGAATGCGGTCATCGATACGCCGCTCGGCGCCAGGGTCGAGCTGGGCTGGCTGGCCGAGATCACCGAAGACCGCGGGCCCAACACCATCAGCCGCGAGAACATTCAGAGAAAGATCGTCGTGCAATCGAACGTGAGCGGCCGCGACGTGGCGAGCGTGGTCGATGAGTTCCGAAGGAGAATCGAGGCGGGTGTCGACCTTCCCGAGGGCTATTACGTCGAGTATGGCGGCCAGTTCGAAAGCGGCGAAGCGGCCGCCCGCACCATCAGCCTGCTCTCCACCCTGTCCATCCTCGCCATCTTCCTGATCCTTTACCAGGAGTTCGAAAGCGCTCGCACCGCGGTCCTCATCATGGTCAACTTACCCCTGGCGCTCATCGGCGGCGTGGCGGCGCTCCTCGGCTCGGGCGGCATGCTGAACGTGGCCTCCCTGGTGGGTTTCATCGCGCTTTTCGGCATCGCGGTGCGAAACGGAATCTTGCTGGTGAGCCACTACAACCGCCTGATCTCGGAAGGCGAGCCTCTGCGGGAGGCCGTCTATCGTGGCTCGCTCGAGCGGCTGAACCCCATCCTCATGACGGCCCTCTGCGCCGCTTTGGCGCTGATTCCGCTCGCCATCGGCGGCGGCGAGGCGGGAAAGGAGATCCAGGCTCCGATGGCCATCGTCGTCCTGGGCGGGCTTCTGAGCTCGACCGCGCTCAACATGGTCGTGGTACCCGCGCTCTTCCTTCGCTACGGGAGGCCGGCGCGAGCGGCCGAGGTCCTCGGTGATGCGTGACGCCGAAAGCGGAGTATCGGGCACGCGTCGTTCGGCACACGCGCTTTGTTCGTTCCATCCCTCGCGCCGCCCTAGAAGTGGACCGGTCCCTTTGGGCTCTCTACAGAGGGAGCCGTTTCACTTCCAGGTGACCTCCATCGCGAAGAAGTGATCGAACACGGTTCGCGGGGGATTGTTCCGTTCGTCGGTCTCGGGGCTCCGGATGTAGAAGTCCAGCTGCATCGCCGCTGGATTGACTTCTCCGGCACGTGACTTCTTGTTGAGGAGCGGGTAGTCGACCTTCAAGGTCTCCCGATTACGGATCCCTTGAGTGACCATGAAATGGATCTGATAGTCCTCATAGAGCGTTCTCCCGTTGAGAGTGGCGTTTCCGAAGCCCCATCCCGCCACCCATATGAACGTCTTCGGCCAGTTGGTGTCACCGCAACCCGAATCGCCGTGCTCGTAGAGATATGCCGCGACGCCTCCGTCCTGGCAGGGACTGAACTCGTGAAACCGCTCGCTTTGGATGACCAGATCGCCCTCCGGAACTCGGAGACGCGCCACGAACGTGCCCGAGTTCTCCCGTTCGTTAACGTCGACCTCGACGATGCCTTCCACCGCGCGCACGTTCGACGCATCGTTGCCCATGTGATTCCATTCGGAGGGCTCAGCGAGGCGGCCGACCTGGTAAATACGCGATGCGGCCAGGACGAAGCGCCCATCGTAGAGGTCGTGTTGCTCCGGGGCGTAGAGCGTGATCTCCGCGCCGGGCTGCTGTCGCGCCGTGGCCTGTTGGCCCTCGGCGATCCGATGGACGCTCGCGAGAGCGAGAATGACGAGAATACTCGAAATCGTCTCCTTCAAGATCGCACCTCCTCGAAGCTTATGGATCCATGGAATACTCGATGACCACTGTGGCGGTCGTGCCTTCTTCGACTTCGACTTCCCTCTCGCGGGAGCCCAGCTTCTCGTGCCACACCTCGATCGTGTAACGTCCTTCTGGAACGCCGTCGATACGAAAAGCGCCGCTCTCGTCGGTCACGGCATGAAAGGGATGAGGGTCGACCCGAATAATCGCCTGCATCCAGCCGTGAACGTCGCAGCGAACGGTGTATAGACCGGTCCGCTCGAGTCGTCTCTCGCTCCGCACGCCCTTGACTGGAAGGGAAATGTTCAGCTCCGCCGGGCCGTACAGATGAGTCGTGTGCAAGATCGGATCACTGTTGACAGCCTCAAGCGTGCTCCCCACCACCATGACCGCGGCGTGAGGCGAGAAGCGACACTCGGTATTGTTGAGAACGAGCCGCCCGGGCTCGAAGGGTGGGGTCGCCTCGGACGGTACATCACGGACGGCAGCGATCGCGTATCGAACGCCGCGGTTTTCCGTTGAGACCACGAGATCCTCGAGGGTGTGCCCAAGACCGCAGACTTCGGGGTCGGTCGTGTTCTGGAGGCGGGTGGCTTTTGGAAGCTCCCCTCCGAGAAGCCGCACCGTGCCTTCGATATTGCCTGTTGCTGTGAGAGCCCTGGGCCTCGGAGATTCGCTTCCGCGACAGGACATCATGGCCAAGACGCCCAGCATCAATCCTTTGCACAGCCTTGCCCTCATCTTTCGGGCCGGTGTGACGTCGGACGGCCAAACAGCCGAGGAGTCATTTTGACCGCTCGACGGAGAGAGCAATGCCAGGGCAGCACCGCGCCCCGGTTATTTTCATGCGAGCCTCCTTGTAACGAAGTCTTTGGCGTGGACGCAGGCTAGCTCGTGGAGGTTAGAATGCGGTAAGAAAGCGTTTCCAACAACGGCAGCTCGACAACGAACGTAGAGCCTCTCCCGACCCCGCTCTTCACGGAAACGTTGCCGCCGTGGAATTCCACGATGCCCTTGACGATCGCCAGACCCAGACCGGCACCCCCGGTTCGGCGCGACCGAGAAGGGTCGGCGCGATAGAAGCGCTCGAAGATCCGAGGGATATCGGACTCCGGGATTCCGTGACCGGTATCCGTCACGACGAGCCGCATGACGCCGTCTCTTCGGCTGAGCTCGACCCCCACGTGCCCTCCCGGCTCGGTGTATTTCAGGGCGTTGTCGAGCAGGTTCAACACCAGACGCCGGAGCTGAGATTGGTCTCCCTCGAACAGGGAGGGCTCGACCCTCGTCACGGTCAGATCGACGCATCTGGACTCTGCCACGGCGCGAAAATGCTCGACGCTCTCGAGAACGATATCCGCGACGTCAACCGAGGCTCGCTCCACCGAGCCGGACTCGAGCCGGGAGAGCGTCAGAAGGTCTCCTACCATGAGCGTCAGTCGTTCGATCTCCTCGAGCTGACTCCGGACAAGCGATGCCGCCTGCGGATCCAGTTGACCGGAGGAGAGTGCCCCCTGGGCTTGAATCTTGAGAACCGAAAGAGGCGTACGAAGCTCATGGGACGCGTCGGCGGTGAATTGACGCAGCCGGAGAACCGCAGCCTCCAGTCGGCTGAGCATTTGGTTGAAGGCGTGACGGACTCTTTCGACCTCATCGTAGTGGCGGCGAAGCGGTGGGAGTCGCTCCGAGAGATTCCTGTCGTGAACGCGCTCTGCCGCTTCCGCAACGGACGCGAGCGGGGCGGTGGCTTTCCCCGCCAGCGCGCGGGCGAGAAGAGCCGCCACGACCAAGCCGCCCAGAAGGCAGACGGCCATCACCGTGCGCAACTGGCGGCGGGCCCGGAACTGATTTACCGCCGGAACGCCCACCGCCAGGCGGTAGGAACCGAGGCTTTCACTCGCCACCCAAAACGGCTGGGCGCTGGCTGCCACGACAAAACCGGCTTCTTGCGCAAGGCGCTTTTCGCCGAGCTCCTCGGAGCGGAAGAGGACTTCGCCCTCCTCACGGAGCTCCATGACGATGCCCGCCCGGGAGCCAAGATGCTCTCTCGCTTCCTCGAGCAAGTAGTCACGTCCTCCCACTTCGTGCTCACGGAGAAAATCAGCCAGCCAGGAGATTTCGGTCCGCGCGGCGCTTTCGAGATCCGCCTTCATATTTCGCCAAAGCAGCAGGTCGATGGCGACAAACGCGCCCAGGAGAAGGACACCTTCCAAGACGAAGGCGCTGAGAGCCACGCTGCCGAGTAGCGTTCTGGGTCGCCAGAGCCTAAGGTGCATCGTCCTCCTCCCGCAGCACGTATCCCAGCCCGCGCACGGTCTGGAGCAGCTTCGGCTGGAAATCATGGTCGATCTTGGTCCTCAGATAGTTCACATAGACGTCGACGATTTTGAGCGTTCCGGAGAAGTCGCTCGACCAGACGTGCTCGTAGATGACCTCGCGGCTCACCACCCGACCCTTGTTGCGGAGGAAGAACTCGAGAAGCTGATACTCACGGGCGGTGAGCGGAAGACGATGGCCGGCGCGAGAGACGACCTTGGTGGCGGGGTCGAGAACGAGGTCGCAAGCGGAAAGGAGCCCCGAGCGATCCGGTCCGCGCCTTCGCAAAAGCGCCCGGACCCGGGCCAAGAGCTCATCGAGCTCGAAGGGTTTCGTCAAGTAGTCGTCCGCCCCGGTGTCGAGGCCCCGGATCTTGCTCGAGACGTCCTCGCGGGCGGTGAGCATCAGCACCGGGGCGGGGTTACGTCGTCCTCGGAGCCGGCGCAGCACCTCGAATCCGTCGAGCTTGGGAAGCATCACGTCGAGCAAAACGAGGTCGTATGAGTAAACACGTGCATAGTCGAGCGCTAGCTCGCCGTCACCCGCGATATCCACCACGTGTCCGGCTCGCTCGAGCGCGGCCCGGAGACTCCCCGCCAGCTTGCCCTCGTCTTCAACCACAAGAAGCTTCATAGAGTGATGGTTGCGGGAAGTCCGCGTTGGAGCCCGCGACCGCTGAGAGGATTGTAGTCCGGCACGAGCCGGGTTCCCATCGCGCGCCGGCGCGTTTTCTGTCATGGGAAAAGCGGGGCAATCGGGAATACGAACACGACGGATAACGACCAAGGACTCGCGTCCTCCAAGAACAGCTGCTCGCCCAGCAACATGTCACCTGCTTTCGGACGCCCGGTAACAAGATAATCGAGGGACAGCTCGACCTCCACGTTCCGGACCCAGTTCTCCTCGGGCAGCCGATGAAAAATGAGGAAGGCGGTGTCGAGCTCGAGGTCGAGCTTGTGAGTGTAGACGCTCTTGTCCTCCGGCCGCGCCGCCGGGCTCAACTGGTCGACGAGGTCGAAGTGCATCTCGACCCATCCGCCCGTCTGTCCCGGTTGGACAAGTGAAAAGTTGAGCTCGAACTCGAGCTCCACCGCGTTGTCCCGGATGTCGTCCTCCCCGAGCTCCTCGGCCGTCCTGCCGGTAAAGGGATTACGATCGGTGCGTCCAAATGGTTTCCAGATCGCTTCCAGGGTGACGCCCAGGCGGGGAATCTCCGTGGGTATGCTCAGAGCGAGTATGAGCTCGAAATCCGTTTGGCGTTGCTCGCGACTCGCCGAGACAATTTTGTCCCCGTTCAACTGCGCGATGGCGGCACCACCGAAAAGATTCGAAGTGGTAAAGGTGGGCTCGATCTTGAGCTCGGGAGCGCAGAAGATCGCGCAGTCTTCGTTTTCCGCACGCGCCTGATGCAAGGGTGCAGCGACAAATAGCGAGACGGCGAAAACTATTCTCACGTGCAATGGTGTCTCACAATCACCGAGACTCGAACTCTATCGGTCCCAGGTAAGAAATCGGTAAGGAAGAGCTCCCGACCAGCGGCCCCCTCGATGGCCGTAGAATTCTTACCGTCCTCTAACTCTGAGCGGGTAGCTTGGGCGAGCAATCGAGGAGGTTCGTCATGAGAATTCTTATCGCCCTCTTATCGCTGCTCGGCGTCGGTGGCGCGCTCGCCCAGACCGCGCAAACCTGGACGTTCGACAAAGACGCCGTGGGAAGCGAGCCCGAGGCGTTCACCGCTGCTCGGACCGGTCAGGGAGCCGAAGGAACGTGGATCGTCGAGGCGGCGGCCGATGCGCCATCGGGACCCAACGCAGTCAGGCAAGCGTCGACCGATGACACCAGCTACCGGTTCCCAGTCCTGGTGGCAACCGAGCCGCAAGTGACGGACGGCGAGCTTTCCGTCCGGTTCAAGGCTCTTTCGGGCCGAGTTGACCAGGCCGGGGGCCTGGTCTGGCGCTACCTCGACGAGAACAACTATTATGTGGTCCGGGCGAACGCGCTCGAGAATAACGTCGTTCTCTACAAGGTGGAGAACGGCAATCGCTCCTCGTTGGCGCCGAAAGGAACCCCTGCCGGAACCTATGGAGTCGACCATGACGTACCGGCAGGCGATTGGAATACTCTCACGGTACGTTTCGAGGGTCGACTCTTCACCGTCTCCTTGAACGGCGAAGAGCTCTTCGGGGTCGAGGACGGCACGTTGACCGGGTCGGGGCGCGTCGGCCTGTGGACAAAAGCCGACTCCGTGATGCTATTCGACGATCTGACAATCGAGATCGAGGAATGACATGACCGAGACGACCAAGAATCGTTCTCTTCTCATCGGGGTGGCGACGGCCCTTCTCCTGATGATGGGCTGTCGCCAGGAGTCGTCCGAGGTCGTGGTTTACACGTCTGTCGATCAGGTTTTTTCTCAGCCCGTGCTGGAGCGTTTTTCGGAAGAGACCGGGATCGAGGTCCTCGCCGTCTACGATACCGAAGAGGCAAAATCGACGGGGGTCGTCAATCGCCTCATCGCCGAGGCGGAAAACCCGCAGGCGGACGTCTTCTGGAGTGGAGATGTCTTTCGTTGTCTCGTCCTGAAGGAAAAAGAGATCCTCGTCCCTCATCAGGCGCCACCGACTATCCCGGAGGGCTTCCGGGATCCCGAGGGTATGTGGACCGGCTTCTCCGCACGGGCGAGGGTCTTGGCCTATGACCTGGAGCGGGTGGGCGAGCCGCTGGCGGTCTCTCTTCGCGACTTCGCCACCGAGGAATGGGCGGGCGAGCTCGCGATGGCCAATCCGCTATTCGGAACAACGACCGTCCACGTAGCGGCGCTCTTCGTCGCTCTCGGCGACGAGGAGGCGCAGTCTCTGTTCGACGCGCTGAAAGAGAAGGGGACGCGCATGGTGGCCTCCAACAGCGAGTCACTTCGCCTCGCGCTCACCGGCGAGGTGTCCTACGGCCTGACCGACACCGACGATGCCTTCGTCGCTCTCGAGAACGGAGAGCCTTTGGGACTTCGGTTCCCGGACCAAGAGGGGGCCGGGACTCTGTTCATGCCCAATGCGGTGGCTCGGATTCGTGGAGGGCCGAATCCAGCGGCAGCGCAGAGACTCATCGACTTCCTCCTAACTCCGGAGGTCGAGGCGATGCTTCGTGATAGCGCCGGGCAGATTCCGGTTCTTCCGGGCAACGACCCGCCTGAGGGTTTCGGTCTTGGTGAAGTGCGGTTCATGGAAGTCGACTACGAAGACGTCGCTCGCAAGATAGAGGAGATCCAACCGTATCTTCGGAGCTGGGCCGGTCTTTGAGAGCCCGAGGCACCGCCGATCCCACGTGACCTACCGTGCGGCACTCGTTGCGGTGGCGGCAGCCTACGCTGCGCTCGGGATCGGTCCCCTCCTCTGGACGTTTGGAGGCGCCCTCTGGGAGCGGAGCAGCGAGCTCGAAGCGCTCGCTCTATCCTCTTCGACCTGGGCATCCTTCGGCCGCAGCGCAGGGCTCGGAGCCCTGAGTGCGCTGGGCGCGACTCTATTGGCCGCTCCGCTCGCGTTTTTCACGGGAAGAACGCATCTTCGCGAGCGCCACCTTGTCTCGGCGGCGGCGTTGATCCCGCTCGCCCTGGCGCCGTACAACGTGGCTCTCGCCCTTGGACCCTGGCTTCCCGCTCAGCCGCTGGTCGCCTCCAGCCTCGTCCTCTCCCTGGCGCTCTACCCGATCCCTTTCATCTTTCTGCGCGCGGCGCTTTCGCGCGTCGACCCGGTGCTCGAGGAAGCGGGGCTTCTTGCCCGGGGCAAGCTGGCGACGCTCCGGCATATCACCTGGCCCCGCGTTCGCCCATGGGCCGTCGCTTCGGCGGGAATCGTATTTCTTCTGGGGTTCGGAGAATTCGGCGCGGCGGCCTTCTTGGGTCTCCCTGTCTATTCCTGGCAGATCACACTCCGCTTTGCCGCAACCTACGACGCGGCGGGGGCGGCCGTCGCGGCGCTTCCTCTCGTCGGCGCGGTGCTGGTGCTGCTGGTCGCGGAGTCGGCGGCCCTCCGGCGTGCCGACGTCTTTGTGGGACGCCTTCGTCCCGCTTTGCTCTTCGACCTGGGAGAATGGAGGCTCCTGGCCCGAGGCCTTTGCCTGGCCATCCTCGTTTTATCGCCGGGAGTTCCGATTCTGCTCACCCTTTTCCAGGTGGACGAGCGCGGTTTCCGGAGAGCGCTGTCCATGGCAATTCGCCCCGCTCTCAATGGCTTGCTGGTCGCGGGCACGGGTTGTGCTGCCGCCGTATTCGTCGGTCTGGCACTCGCCCTCCTTTCGCGCCGCGGCGTTCGGATCTTCCGCGGCGTGTCGCTAACCTTCTTCGTGATTCCGGGAGCAGTCCTCGGGGTCGGACTCATCGGCTTCTGGAATCATCCGGCCATGCCTCCTCTCTATGGAAGCATGAGCTTGCTCGTTCTAGCTCTGATGCTCCGGTTCACCTTGCTCGTCGAGCGAGCCATCGAGACAGGACTCCACGAGGTGCCCGCTGAGCAGGAGCACGTGGCGCGGCTCGCGCGCCGGGGCGAAGCTACCATCGCCATCCGCATTCTCTGCCCGCAGATTGTGACGCCCATCATCGCCGGCGCCGTCGCCTTCGTATTGTTCGCACTCCGGGATCTGGACACCGTGGTCACCATCTATCCCCCGGGAAGCGAAACGCTCGCGATCCGTCTGTATACCGTGCTTGCCAACTCACCCCGTGGGCTTCAAGCGGCCCTGTCGCTCGCTCAGATGGCGCTCGCCTCGCCCATTGTCCTCCTGCTTCTGCTTACGCTTCGGAGAAGGCGATGGCTGTTCTAGGATTCGACGGCGTTGGCTTCTCGTACGCGGAAGCGGCGGTGCTCGCGGGTGTCTCGTTCGAAGCGCAGCTGGGCGAGCTTCTCGTCATCCTCGGGCCTTCCGGTTCTGGCAAAAGCACCGTCCTTCGGCTGGCAGCGGGCCTCGACGCCCCGAACGCAGGCACGATCTACCTGAACGAGCGGCCGGCGAGCACGGCCGGAAGAATTCTCATGGAGCCCGCCGATCGTCGGATCTCGCTGGTCTTCCAAGAGCTCGCCTTGTGGCCGCATTTGAGCGCCGACCAGCAGCTTCACTTCACGGGTCCTGCTCTCCATGCCGCCGACCGCCAGCGCCTGCTGCGAGATG
>Ga0302046_10002811_pt1 | contig 16088 bp, 11 predicted proteins | sample RVTome_11_FD_200261 | JGI IMG/M metagenome (GOLD analysis project Ga0302046, IMG submission 200261) | Soil microbial communities from uranium-contaminated site in the Upper Colorado River Basin, Wyoming, United States - RVT147D111 (version 2) ...
ATCCGGCCAGTTCAGAAAGTTTTCGGATAATTTGTGTAACATTGGGGTCCACTCCTTTCGCTTATCCGGCGCCTGACCATCTAAGGGAACCAGAATCGTGTGAACCATGGTAACCTCACCCATTAAATCTGAGTTCGATAATTAGCCTGATCATGTCATTTTGAGCGACCACAGAGAGCGAAAAATCTCCGCCTAGCGTTTGTTAGCCCCTACTCCATGGAGATTCTTCCCTTCGTCAGGCTCAGGATGCACTCAGGACAGGCTCTGCTACGCTCCTCAGAATGACATGATTTATGAATTTCCGAACTCAGGTTATTAGACTTGGTATGTTGAAAGCTACTTTTATTATACGGCGAAAATCTCTCAGCCGCATCGGGCATCTGGAGAGTCTATTAACTGGACAATCGGCCAGGTTTAAGACTAGCCACCTGGCTAGTACATCACGGCGTAAATAACCCCACGGCTACCCCCCTCCAACCTCCCCCGCCAGCAGGGGGAGGCTTTAAAAGTCCCCAATAGCCTCATCTTCCGGCTCAAACTGCTTTGGCCCACATACGAGCGGCATTTTCCTGCACACGTGCTTGCATGGCAGCCAGGTCTGCCCCAAGCACAAGGCCATTGCGGACTCGCCACTGGCCAGCGACCATCACTTCACGGACATGGGTGTGGTTACGCCACAACACCAACTGCTCATACAGGTTGTGTTCGGCGGCCGGAGTGGGAAAGCTGGCGTCGATCAGCTGCAGGTCGGCGGCCCAGCCCGGTTCCAGGCGGCCTATCTTTTCCAGTCCCAGCGACCGCGCTCCACCCTCGGTTGCCAGATACCAGACCTCGGGCGCGGGCATCACCTGCGGATTGAGTTTATTGGCCTTGTGGATCAGGAATGCCCCGCGCATGACCTCGAAAAAGTCGTTGATGTAACCATCCGAACCCAGGCCCAGGGTTACCCCGGCCGCGACCTGCTCGGGAATGGGGGCAATACCGCCGCCAACCTCGCAGTTACTCAGCGGCATGTGGGTCACTTTGAGGCCGCGTTCGGCAATGATCGCCCGCTCCCGGTCAGATAGTTGCACACACTGCGAGGCCAGCATCGTTGGGCCAGCTACGCCCAATTGATCATAATATTCCAGGGTGCGCATGCCAAAATGTTCCAGGGCATAATTTGGCTCGTGAACGCCTTCGTTGCAGTGGCAGTGAGTCAAGACACTGCGTTCGGCCGCCAAGGCAAATGCCTGCTTGATAAACTCAGCCGAACAGGTAAAGGTGGTATGAAAGCACATCAAACCCTGGACCAGACCGCCTTCCTTTTGGCACAGGTCAACAAATTTGGCGTTTTCTTGCAGCCCCAGTTGGCCATTCGCTTTGCTGACCCGTTCGGTGGCCTCAAACGAAAGAACGGCCCGCATCCCGCGCTGCTCGACGACCTCCTTCTGGGCCGGCAGCGCACCGGGGATGGCAAAGGGGGCTTCCAGGCAATCATACACGGTGGTGGTGCCGCTTTGCAGCATTTCGGTGCAAACCCAGTCGGTGGCGGCGCAAATCATTTCGTGGTCCAGGGCATCCTCGACCAGGGGCCACCAGAAATCGGCCAGAAAGGCCCAGAAATCAGAGGGGGCTTTAGCCAGGGGGATGCCATGGGCCAAAACGCCATATAGATGCGCGTGAGCATTGACAAAACCGGGTGAAAGCACCTGGCCGTCAGCCTGATGAACTTTATCCTCAGGATATTGGGCGCGTAATTCAGCTTGTGGCCCAATCGCATCGATTTTGTCATTGACGACTCGCACCCCCCAGTTTTTCTTAGGCGCTGCGGTGGATGTCGTAATGAGCCAGTCTGCCAAAATTAGTTGAGATGCCATTTTTATCTCCAATTACTCATTTTGGATCGTCACAGTTTCAAAACTGTAACCATCAGGCAAAGAATAAAAAAACTTCAAGCTCTTCATGTTCTTCATGGTTAATTTTGGTTCTGGCCTGGTCAGGTTAGACCAAGGCTCGACCCCCATCCATAAAGTAAACCGCCCCGGTGGCAAAATCCATTTCGGCTAAAAAGAGGATGGTTCTGGCCACATCGTCCGGGGAGCCGACGCGCTTAAGCACAGAATTATCAACCGCCCACTGCTTTTTCTCGTCCGAGGCGCCCTCCGGCAATAAGACGGTGCCAGGCGCAATGGCATTGACGCGCACATGGGGCGCTAATTCGGCGGCCATGACTCGGGTGAGTGCTACCAGCCCGGCCTTGCTGGCCGAGTGGTGGGCATAACCGGCCCAGGTTTGAAAGGCGGATAGGTCAGTGATGTTAATGATCAGACCCGATTTTTGTTTCACCATATAAGGCGCAGTGGCTTGTGAGCACAGGAAGGGGCCGCTCAAATTAACGGTGAGGGCCGTGTGCCATTCTTCCGGGCTAATGTCAAGAAAGGGAGCCTTTAGCCAGACCGAGGCATTGTTGACCAACATATCAATGCGTCCAAATTCCGCTATGATCTGTTCGACGCAGGCCCGGGGTTGGTCCGTTTGACGGACATCGAGTGGTAATGCCATGGCTTCGACGCCTTTGGCTTTGATCTCGGCCAGGGTTGCCGGCCACGGTTCCTCGTCGCCGAGGTAAGTAAAGGCAATGTGCATCCCCTTTTCAGCCAGAGTCAGGGCGATCACTCTGCCCACGCGCACTGCTGCGCCGGTGATGAACGCAACTTTGTCTTTGATTTCCATGGATTAGTCTCCTGGGTTCGGTTGACATTTCGGATCATGTCATCCTGAGCGACCACAGGGAGTGAAGGATTTCCTTAGAGTCGTTGCTAGCCATCGCGCCCATAGAGATTCTTCGTCGCTGCGCTCCTCAGAATGACATGTTGCACATTGGACAAATTCTATCCCAAGGCCACCACGCCACCACTTAGCAACGGTTCATTTTCGGCAAAACGGGCCGGGCGAAACGGGGCCAGCAGTTTTGTGGCTTCCGCCTCGCCGGTCATCAATCCGGCCATCAGATCGCCCACAGCCGGGCTGATTTTGAAGCCCCCTCCGCTGAAGCCGGCAGTGCAATACAAGCCGGTCACCTCCGGCAGCCTGCCCAGCACCGGCTGAAAGTCGGCTGACATTGACACCAGACCGGACCAGCCCGGCCGGAGTTCTGCGGTTTCCAACATCGGGTAGCGCTGCACCAGGCGTTCGGCCACCCAGAACGTGTAATCGGGGTTGACGCGCTGCTGCTGATCATCCGGCTCAACCGGGTCGTTGCCTACCGCCGGATCGAGCGAGCCGGCCACGGTCAGGCCCCCGGTGTCGGGCCGGGCATAGGTGCTGTGGGCTAAGTCCAGAATGCTGAGCCGGGGCGAGTCAACGTTGGCGACACCCTGCATGGCAATGACCTGGTGTCTGGCGGCAGACAGGCCCAGGCCGGCCAGGCCAAAGGCTTGGAGCAGCCGCCCGCTCCACGGCCCGGCCGCGCAGACGACCACCGGCGCGGCAATGGTCCCGGCCTTTGTTTCGACCCCGGTTATGCGCCCACCCTGTTGAACGAGGCCGGTCACCGGTTGGCCTTGCTGAATCATAACCCCGGCACTACGGGCCGCCGCCACATATGCATTCAGGGTTAAAACCGGATCGGCATAGCCCCCGGCGGGCGTATAGCAGATCGAGGCCAGGTCGTCAACATTAGCCGCCGGTTCCAGGTCAGCGAATTCGGCGGGCCTGAGCAAGCGGACATCGATGCCGGCGGCCAGAGTGGTGGCAAACGCTTTTTGTAATTCAGCCGCCTGGTCAGAGCCGGCCAGAACAGCCGTACCGGTGGTGACAAAGCCGCAGTCATCACCAATCCGTTCGGTAAAATGGGCGAAGATTTCATAGGCATAGTGCTGCAAGCGGGCCGCCGCCGGCTGCGGCGAGAACAAATCAACACTGGCCACCGAGCGGCCGGTGCTGCCGCTGCCGACCACCTCGCGTTCAAGGACAAGTATCCGCCCGGCGCTGCGCCGGGCCAGGTAATAGGCCATGCTGACGCCCATAATGCCGCCACCAATAATCACCACATCGGCTGTCTTTGGTAGGGTCATCTCATTACCCGACATTGCCTATCAGAACCCCGGTTTTTTCTGGCAAAAATGATAAAAAAACCGGGGTTCTCTTCATCGGCTGTTTTTGCCAGGGTCATAAGCGGTTAGCCGGTTACACCGGCCCTTTCAAGCAAGCGTTTGGCCGCGGCGCGACACTCGGCCAGCAGCGCTGTTTCATCCACCGTCGCCACCCGGCCGGCATCGAGCAAAATCTGGCCGTCGACAATCACCGTATGCACATCGGGCCCGCTGGCGTTGTAGACCAGGGCGCTTTCCGGGCGATGAACTGGCATCGAGCGGGCGGTGTTCAGGTCGACCAGGGTCAGATCGGCCTTGAAGCCGGGCTTTAGCCGGCCCAACTGACCCTGCCCCAGCAGTTGAGCGCCGGTCGTGGTGACCATGCGTAGCACATCCAGGGGCAGCAAGGCGGTGGCATCGCCGGTGTCCACTTTGGCCAGCAGGGCGGCCGTTTTCATTGTTTCCAATAAATCTTGCGAATTGTGCGAGGCTGAACCATCGGTCCCCAGGGCCACGGGAATCGTTCGATCGAGCATAGCCCGCACCGGGGCCACCCCCGAAGCCAGGTACATATTACTGACCGGACAGTGAATGACCACGGCCCCGACCGCAGCAATCAAATCCAACTCGGTTTCGGCAAGATGCACACAGTGAACCAGTTGCAGATCAGGACCCAGCAGGTCGAGCGAGTCGAGCCACTCAATATGCCGCAGCCCGTTGCGCTGTCGCATTAACTCGATTTCGTCGCGGGCTTCGGCCACGTGGATGTGAGTGGTCAGACCCCACTCACGGGCCAGGGTCACGGTTCGGCGCATCAGCTCATCGGAGCAGCGCCAGGCGGCCAGCGGGCCAAAACCGATGGTCAGGCGGCCGGCGCTGCCCTGGTGCCATGTTTCTCGCAAGCGAGCCATCTCGTCGATAATGGTTTCAGCCGGTTCCGCTGCGTCGCCCAGGTCAACCCAGCCCCGGGCCAGGTGCAGGCGCAGACCGACCGTTTGAGCGGCTGCGGCGGCCGCATCGACGTGGGCCGGGCTGGTGGTGATTTTGTGGTGCTGCACCAGGCCGGTGACCCCACAGCGCAGGTTCTCGACCAGTCCCAGCAAGGCGGCCAGTTGCATATCGTCCGGAGTCATAGCGGCCTGGATGGGCCACATGACCTGCTTCAGCCAGGCCAGCAGCGGTTTGTCGTCGCCCAGGCCGCGCATAAAGGTCTGTGACAAATGGGTGTGCCCGTTGATCAGGCCCGGCAGCACCGCCAGATAGGTCGCGTCAATAATCCGGTCGGTGTGTTGGACTAAGTTGTCCGGGGGCTGACCGGCGCTCACAGCCCGAATCTGATCATGCTCGAGCCAGACCCAGCCCGGTGTGTGAACGGTATTCTGTTCGTCCATAGTCAGGACGGCGCCATTTTGGATTAAAATATTGGTCATCGAACCGTCAGCGGGTTGGGATCATCAAGGCAAAGGGTCGTTCGATCAACTGCTTGATTCGCTGTAGAAAGCGAGCCGCCGGTCCGCCGTCCACCAGGCGATGGTCGAAGCTAAGGCTGAGGGTCATCATTTGACCCACCCTCACCTCATTGTCCGGGCCAACCACCGGCCTGGCCGCAATTCGGCCGATGCCCAGGATGGCGGCCTGGGGTTGGTTGATGATCGGCGTAAAGCCATCGATATCAAACATGCCCAGGTTGGTCAGGGTGAAGGTGCCGCCGGTCAGGTCGTCGGGCCGGCTCTGGCCGCCGAGGGCGCGTTGGATGAGTTCGTCGCCCGTTTGCTGGAGGGCGACCAGATCGAGCCGGTCGGCGTTACGGATGACCGGAGCCAGCAGGCCACGCTCGGTATCAACGGCCAGGGCCATGTTGATATCGGCGTAATAGTGAATCTGGTCATCGACCAGGCCGGCGTTGAGATCGGGGTGGTCGCGCAAGACTCTGGCCGCAATGGCAATGAGCAAGGCGTTGTACGAGATTTTAACCCCGCCCCGGGCCAGCTCGGCATTGAGCTGGGCGCGAGCCTCGACCAGGGCCGAGGCATCGGCTTCGGTGAACAGGGTGACGTGGGGCGCGGTGAAGGCGCTCTGGCTCATCCGCCGGGCGATCACGCCTCGGACCCCGATTAAGGGCTGCACTCGACTAATCCCGACCACAGCCGGCGCCTCTACCGGTGGCGAGGCCGCTGCCAGGATGTCCTGTTTGACCACGCGTTCACCCGGACCACTGCCGGAAATTTGAGTCCAATCCAGCTCCAGGTCAGACGCTAATCGCTTGGCCAGGGGCGTAATGGCCTTACGGACCGGTTCGGGCGCTGCGGTTCGAGCCGCCGCCTCCACATCGGCCATGTGGATGCGTCCCTGGGGACCACGGCCATTAATCGCCGCCATGTCAACACCCAGTTCCCGGGCGCGACGTTTGGCGGCCGGGGTGGCTATAATTTGGTGATGAGGGACCGGTAATGGGATTCCGGCAGATTGTTCGGGCGACTTTAAGGCCGATGGAACTGGCGAGCCACTTCCCTGGGCCGGCGTGCCCGTCACTGATGGGTCGTCTCTCTGCGGTTGGGCGACAGCCACAGCGGTTTCTAAAACGGCAACCGGCGTGCCGCAAGGAACCGTTTGTCCCTCGGCTACCAGCAGTTGGGTCAGCGTTCCGTCGGCCGGACACTCAAACTCCAACACCGATTTTTCGCTCTCAAAATCAAAGAGGATGTCGCCTTGATTTACCTCAGCCCCGGCGGCCTTGCGCCAGTGGGTGAGGGTGCCTTCGGTCATGGTCAAGCCAAGTTTGGGCATTACAATGTGCATCATCTCAACCTGGCTGGACATATTGGCTCAAATCCACCGGCGGATAGCTGACCCGTTCGCCATATTCACGACGCTCGCGCTTGTAGGTGGCATCGATGCCAATTTTGGCGTGGACGCCGCGCTGGTCGGCGGTGGGGTCCATTTCGTGTCCCTGCGAGGCGGGCACGGTGAATGTATCCCGGCTCCAGTCGACCCGATTGGTCAGCGCCCACAACACTTCGGCCGGATCGTAGATGTTGATGTCCTGATCGACCACAATGACCTTTTTAATATTGATGTGGGCCGTCATGGCGGCCATGGCCAGATTCTTGGGCTGGCCGGGGTTATCGCGTTTGATTTGAACAATGGCGCAGAAACCGTTGGCATAGGGCGGAATATGCACCACGGCCGTTGGATTGAGATGGCGCACAAAGCGGCGCAGCAGCGGCTCGCGGGGCAGGACGTTGCCAATGTAAACGTGCTCGTACCAGCCGGGGATGATGGTTTGAAAAATGGGCCGGTCTCGCCAGCAGACAGCGCTGACCTGAACGGTGGGGCTTTCCCAGACTTCGCCGTGATAGCCGTGAAATTCGGCCAGCGGGCCTTCGCCCTTTTTCTCGCGGGGCTGGACATAGCCTTCGATGACAATTTCAGCTTCAGCCGGGATGTCAACCTCAACCGATACCCCGCGGCAAACCGGCACCCCCTGGTTGCGGATGGCCCCGGCAATGTTCAGTTCATCTTCGTCGGTTTTGACGCCGGCGGCAATCATAATAGCCGGGTCCAGGCCAATGGCAATGGCGATGGGAAAGGGCGCGCCGGGGTCGTCGCGGCTGTCCATAAACTGGCGCACGTGCCGCCACTCATTGACATTGAAGCCAAACTGGCGCGGCCCCTGCCGCAGCATGCGATTGTACGACAGATTGCCCCGGCCCGACACCGGGTCTTGGCTGATGATGACGCCGCCGGTGATGAAGGCTCCGCCATCGCCCCGGGAGTGGGTGGGCAGGGGCATGGTGGTCAGGTCAACCTCGTCGCCGGTGCGGACATTGGCCTGCCAGCCGGCCCGCTCGACCCTGACCGGCGGGATGCCGTTGACCGGCTCCAGCACCCGGCCCATCACGTCGGTGATTTCGGCCTCGGTGCAGCCCAGGGCCAGCGCCGCCCGCTTTTGATTGGCCACGCCCCCGGCGAAGATGGGCCAGTCGCTGCCAATCACGTTTTCAAACAGCACCGCCCCATCACCCCGGCGCACGATGGTGGCGGCCACCTCGGCCAGTTCGTGAACCTGATCGACCGCTTTGGTGACCGTCACCAATTGTCCGGCTTCTTCCAAGACTTGTATAAATGAGCGCAAATTGTGAATGTTGGTCATGGATTTTTCACCTTTTCCTATTTGAGTTTTCGCTCTACAAACCGGCCCTGCCCGGCTTCAGCGTGAAACTGGCCATTCTCAACCAGGATTCGCCCCCGGCTAATGGTCACAGCCGGCCAGCCCTGTACCTCCAGGCGGTCGTAGGGCGTCCAATCGACATTTTCGTGCAAGGTTTCGGTCGACAGGGTGACGCTGCGCCCCGGGTCAAAAATCACCACATCGGCGTCGTAGCCCACGGCCAGGTGGCCTTTGCCTGCCAGCCCGACCATTTGAGCCGGGGTGGTGCAGCACACCTCCACCCAACGGCTGGCCGAAAAACGTCCGGTGCGCACGCCATAGGCATAGACGATTGAAAATCGCCCTTCGATGGACGGAACTCCGCCAGGAATGCGGCTGAAGTCGGCCAGGCCCCTGGCTTTGTCCTGGCGGGTAAAGGGACAGTGGTCGGTGGTGACGATTTGCAACTGATCTTGAGCCAGGGCGGCCCACATCAGAGCTTGCTCGCCCTCGGGCCGGATAGGCGGGGCGCAAACGGGGAGCGCGCCCTCCACGCCTGGCCGGTCGAACACCGTATCATCGAGCATCAGATACTGGGGACAGGTCTCGCCGGTGACCGGCAGGCCGCGCCGGCGGGCGTCGGCAATGCGATCAACCACAGCTTGGCAGCCTACGTGAAAAATATGGACCGGCGTCCCCACCAGGGTGGCGATGTCAATCAACCGTCCGGCGGATTCGCCCTCGGTCAGGGCGGGGCGGCTGCGCGGATGCCAGCGGGGTTCGGTGCGGCCCTCGGCCAGATTTTGCTCGATGAGGGTGCAAATGATGTCCCAATTTTCGGCGTGGACGACCGCTAGGCCGCCCACGTCGCGGACCGCTGCCAGGGCCTGCATCAATTGGCCATCGGTCAGGCGGAAGCCGTAGGCCATGTAGAGTTTAAATGTGGGGCAGCCGGCCTCGACCACGGCGGGGAGCTGGTCGAGCTTGGCGATGGTGGGCGGGTCAATCGTCATGTGCAGGCCGTAGTCAATCACTACCCGCTCATCGGCTTCGGCCCGGCGGGCGGCCAGCGCGTCGAGCAAGGTTTGTTGGGGTTGGGGTTCAATAAAATCGATGATGGTGGTGGCGCCGCCAAAGGCGGCGGCTCGCGTGCCGGTAAAAAAATCATCGGCGGAAACGAGGCCATCACCGATGGGCATTTGCATGTGGACATGAATGTCAACAGCGCCGGGCGTCACCAGCTTGCCGGTCGCGTCAAATTCTCGTTCGCCGGCCAGATCGTGGCCAATAGCAGCGATGCGCTCACCCTGGATGCCCAGGTCGGCCTGATAGGTTGTCTCGGCTGTAACAATGGTTCCGTTTTTTATGACCAAATCGAAGGCCATACTGCTCTCCTCAATTATACTTAGCAGGGTCACAAAGTAACACTAGTGGTTCTATCCTTTTCGCCAGACGCTGGTCAATTCAGCCAGTCCGTTAAAGACCGCGTCGGGGTAAATGCCTTTTTCGGCAATGGTTTGTTCGTTGTCAACACCGGTTGTCACCAGGATGGTTTTTAACCCGGCCCGCTGTCCGCCCAGAATGTCCGTATCCAGCCGGTCGCCCAGCATGGCCGTTTGGTGGGAATTGCTGTTCATTTTCTTGACGGCCAGCTCAAACAACCAGGGTTCGGGTTTGCCAATCACCGTTGGCGATACGCCGGTCGCCGCTTGAATAGCGGCCAACGTGGTACCGGCTTCGGGCACGAGGCCCTCCTCGGTGGGGACCAGTAAATCGGGATTGGTGCCCACAAATTGTGCGCCGCGTTGAATGGACAAGACGGCGTATTTTAGCTTGTCATAGGTGAGGCCGGTATCGCCGCCGACCACCACGACCTGGGCGGGCGGGTCGGCCTTGTCGGTCAGGCTGAACCCGGCCTGACCCAGCGCCTGGCGCAGTCCAGTCTTCCCAATTACGTAAACGACGGCGCCCTCATGTTTTTGCTTCAGGTAAGCTGCCGTAGCCAGTGAACAGGTCAGAATTTGATCCGGTTGAATGTCAACCCCAAAGCCGGCTAATTTCTGCCGGTACTGAGCCGGTGTTTCAACGGAGTTGTTGGTGACAATGACAAAAGAAAGAGCGCGCCGCTGCAAAAAGCCAAAAAAGGCAGCCAGACCGGGCATCGGCGTGCTGCCCCGCCAGAGAGTGCCGTCAATATCGATAATCAGGGCCTGAATGTCTTGGAGGTCTAAATGGTCATTCATAAACTGGCGAGCTTCTCCATCGGCGACCGCTCGGCGAATTCATCGCCGAGCTATGAAACAACGCCTTATGAATAAGGCTCACTTGGCTAAAACCGGATTAATCCGGCGCTGTTTTGTAGCCCGGAAAATTCATTTCCGGGCAGTCTTTGCTATCATTGAGCCAGGCGTTGGGCCATTTGTTTGTATGCCACAAAGCGCTCGCTGTAAAATTGAGCGGATTTTTCATCCGGCCCAAGCTGGCGAGGCGGCTTTTGGAACCGGGCAATGCCTTCATTTAGCGATTCAAAAATACCTGCGCCGGCCCCGGCCAAAATGGCTGCGCCCAACGCGGGCCATTGGGCATATTGAGTCAGCGAAATGGGTAAGCCGCTGACATCGGCCAAAATTTGAGGCCAAACAGGGCTGTGCGTTGCGCCGCCCGCGACCCACAGATACTCGACCGCCAGACCCGCTTGCTGAATAGTTTCCAGCGCCCAACGCAGTTCAAAGGCCGCCCCTTCCAGGATGGCTCGGCTCATATCGGTGCGGGTGTGGTCCAGCCGCAGCCCGATAAAGCCACCCTGAGATTGGCCGTCGGGGACCTGGAGGCTGCCGCCGAGGGGCAAGAACAGCAAGTCGTTGCAGCCCGGTTGGCTATGGCCCAGGGCATCGTCAAAGTGAGCGTACAGTTCGGCGCGTGACAGGGGCGTGGTTGCTTGGGCAGACTGCCAGCATTGATTGAGGCACCACTCGACCGACGCGCCAAAGCCGCCCAGAAATTGAGAGATGGTCCAGCGTTGGGGCGCGACGTGAAAGTTAAGATTCATATTGGGCGGAATGTCGCGGGTAGATATCGCCTCAACCGCGCCCGTCAGCACCCAGGCGGTGCCGGTCGCCAGCATCACCGGGCCGGGGTCGATCAGGCCCATGGCCAGGGCGGTACAGCACTGGTCGTGCCCACCGTTGACCACCAGTGTCTCCTTAGACAGCCCGGTCAGCCGGCCGGCCGTGGGCGTGATGCTGCCGACAACAGTTCCGGCAGGCTCAAGGCGAGCCAGGTAGTTGGGCGTCAGGCCGACCAGGCTGCACAATTCGGGACTCCACTGCCCCGTTGAGACATCAACCAACTGCATCTCGGTCGCGCTGGACAGGTCGGCGCAAAAGATGCCGGTCAGCCGCTGGTTCAAAAAATCAAGGACGCTCAAGAAGCGTTCGGTTTCGGCAAAAACGTTGGGCTTGAATTGGCGCAGCCAGGCAATATTGGGGAACGGCAGGCCGGGATACAGCAGCCAACCGCTCAAGGCCCGCACGGTTTCCTCGAGCCCTGCGGCTTTCCACTGTTTTACCAGGGCTTCGGTGCGAGTATCCAACCAGGTAATCATGGGGTAGACCGGCGTGCCATCGGCCCGGGCCGGAATGACGGAGCCGCTTTGAGCGGCCAGCGCCAGGGCTACAATCGGCCGCTCCGGCCCGGCCTGGTTGAGAACCTGCCGGATCACGCTGACCACCGCCTGCCAGACCTGCTCCGGGTCTTGTTCGGCCCAGCCGGGCTGGGGGGTAGAAAGCGGATAGGCTTGTTCAGCCTGGGCCAGTTCTGCGCCGGACAGGTCAAACAGAACGCCCTTGGTGGCATTGGTGCCAATATCCAGACCGAGAAGTGTTTTTTGCATTGAGTAAGACCAATGGTTACTTGGCTAATCCGCACCCTTCGATACGGCCTCCGCTGCGCCCTTCGACAGGCTCAGGACGTAGCTCCGGCCTACTCAGGATGCTGGTGTTGGGTAACGAGGTTACTTTGTTCAGGTTAGACCAGCGGAAAAATTGCTTGGGTACGGGCCATGACTTCGGCTTCGCTGGTGGAGGGATAGAATTCCAGGCCAATCTCTCCGTCAAAACCCAACGCTCGCATTTTGGCCCGAATATTGGTAAAGTTGATTTCGCCGGTGCCGGGTTCCTGGCGAGTGGGCACGTCGGCAATATGCACGGCCGAGTACAGCTCAAAATATTCTTCGAGACTCCACAGTAAATCGCCGGAGCCGCGCTGTTGGTGATAAACGTCAAACGTCAAACGAAATTGAGCGTGGTCGATGCGACGCACCCAGTCGGCGGCCAGGCGCGGGTTATCAACCAGTATTTTGCCGATAAAGTGATACTGATTCAGGCATTCCACCCGAACTTCGACGCTGGTTTGTTCCACCAGTTTCATGATTTTCTCGGTCTGGTCCAGTAAATTGGCGTATTGTTCGCCGGGGGTGTAATTGTTAGAGAGCCTTTGCACAAACTCCACCCCCTTAACAGGTTCAATTTGATTCGAAAAGATGTACAGGCAGGGAATATTATGTCGTTCGGCCATTTCCAGACTTTCCGCCCAGGATCGCAACGTTCTTTCATTATCGCCAGGGTCGGCCAGCGACCCCATATCATCGTCAAAGGTGGAGTAGAGTTGAACGCCGTGCCGCCGGCACTCAGCTGCTAACTCGGCGATGGGGACTTGTCGCCAGAAAAAAACGTTGAACTGCTTTAACCCCAGCTCAACGAACGGAGCCACCCGTTCCACCAGCGGCCTGTCGGTAAACCAAAAATCAAGATAACCGGTGTAGTCCATAGTTGGTTATTAACTCATCACCAGGCCGCCATCAACCTCGATGGCCTGCCCGGTGAGATAGCGCGAGTCGGCTGAGGCCAAAAAAGCCACTACCCCGGCGATTTCCCATGGTTCGGCCAGGCGTTTCATGGGGCAGTCGTTGGCTCGCATTTGCAGCCATTCCTCAGCCGTCATGCCATCCCGGGGGCCTATTTCAGCCGCTACATTTTTGACCATATTGGTCAGGGTATTGCCGGGGCAAACGGCATTGGCCGTAGCGCCGTAAGGGGCCAGTTCCATCGCCACCGAGCGGGTCAGGCCGATCACGCCGCTTTTAGAGGCTGAATATTCGGCCGAGGCCGGCCAGCTTGTTTTGCCGGCCATCGAAGAAATATTGATGATGCTGCCCGATTTTTGCTTCATCATGATTTCGGCCACCGCCTGGTTTGAGAGAAAGACGCCGGTCAGGTTGATCTCAATTAAACGCTGCCATTGTTTGAGGGATACCTCGGGCAGCGGCGAGCCGGAATAAATGCCCGCCGCCGCAACCAGAATATCCACCCGGCTCCAGCGGTCCATGGTGGTCTCGATCACGCCCGCCAGGCTGTCCGGGTTGGTGACATCGCAGGTGAGGGCAATCGCTTCCACGCCCAGTTCACGACATTCGGCGGCGGTAGCTTCATTGTCCGCTTCATTCAGGTCCAAACAGGTAACGCGAGCGCCTTCTTGAGCAAAGCGCATGGCACAAGCGCGGCCAATGCCGTTGGCCGCGCCGGTGATAATGGCTACTTGTCCAATAAATCGATTGAGTGACATAGTTGCTCCAAATAGGGTAGAATTCGCCATGTCATTTCGAGCGACGAAGGAGCGAGAAATCCCTGCAACCTATAAATGTAAGCCACCTCTATAGGGATTTCTCCGCCTTCGGCTACGAAATGACATGAACGGCGTAAGTCCTGACGACATTAATAACGAATCGTCTTTAGTTTTCTTGCAGCGCCTGCCAGACTCGTTCCGGGGTGAGAGGAATCTGCCGAATTCGAACTCCGGTGGCATTGTAAACGGCATTGGCCAGGGCCGGGGCGACCCCGTCTTTGGGGATTTCGGCCACGGCTTTGGCTCCAAAGGGACCGCTGGGTTCAATCGTTTGCACCAGAATGACTTCCAGCTCCGGCATTTCATCGGCCCGATAGATTTTATAGGGACCCAGGGCCGGGTTGACCATCCGCCCATTGTTGTCGTAGGCCATCTCCTCGCAGTGGCCGTAACCCAGGGCCTGGGTCATGCCGCCTTCCACCTGGCCGCTGGCCGTGATGGGGTTGATGGCCACCCCACAATCAACGGCCATCACCAGTTTTTTGACCGTGACCTGCCCGGTTTCGATATCGACTTCGATCTCGGCAAATTGGCCGGCAAAGGGCGGCGGCGATTCCGGCGACACAAACGAAGCCGTGGCCATGATTTGTCGCTGCTGATCTTGGTGCAGCGAGTGCAGGGCAAGCTCTTCCAAGGTGACCGAGCGACCATCGGGCGCATAGGCTCGCCGATCTTTTAGAACGACGCCGCTCCAGTCGTCCAATTTCAATATCAAGCCGGCCCTCTCTTTGATTTGCTCGCTCACCTGTTCGGCTGCCTTCTTGACCGCCGTGCCGGAAATGTAGGTGGTGCTTGAGGCATAAGCCCCGGTATCAAAGGGAGTCATATCGGTATCGCTGGAGTAGATGATAATATCTTCCAGGGGGACGCCCAGCACCTCGGCCGCAATCTGCGACAAGGCCGTGTCTGAGCCGGTGCCCAGGTCGGTGGCCCCAACCAGCACATTGAAAGAGCCATCGTCATTGATTTTGATGCTGGCGCCACCCATATCCAGGCCGGGAATGGCGGTGCCGTGCATGCAAACGGCCAGACCGATCCCCCGCCGCAGATGGGGTTTGCCCGGCATCATCTTCCAATTGGGGTCGCTGCGGCGGCGCCAGCCAATGGCTTGCATGCCCTGGGCAATACATTCATTCAAACCGCTGGTTTTGACCAGGGGAATGGCGGAGATGTCGGCCTCACCCTCGCCCAGGTGCGGGGCAATATCCAGAGGGTCGCCCACGTTGACCCAATTTTTGCGTTTGAATTCAACCACATCCAGACCCATGGCTTCGGCGATTTCTTCCATGTGGCTTTCCAGGGCAAAGAGGGCCTGTGGTGCGCCGTAGCCCCGGTAGGCTCCCGGCACCGGAATGTTGGTGTAAGCCACTTTGCACTCAAAGCGTTTGTTGGGGCAGTTGTAGGTGCTCAGACCGCGCATCCCCGTGACGGTTTGAACGGTGAGGCCATGCGTGCCGTAGGGGCCGGTGTTGCCAATGACGGTCATTTTCTGCGCCACCAGTTTGCCGTCGTGGGTGACCCCGGTCTTGTAAGTGATGGTCTGCGGATGGCGGGTCCGGCTCGACATGAACTCTTCGGCTCGGGTCAGTTCCAGTCGAACCGGCTTGCCCGTGGCAATGGTCAGATGGCTGGCAATATCTTCAATCAGCATTTCCTGCTTGGCCCCAAAGCCGCCCCCAATACGCGGTTTTATCACCCTGATCCGTTTGACCGGCAGACCCAGCAGCGGCGCGACCATCCGGCGCACGTGGAAAGGCACTTGGGTCGAGGTACGGATCACCAGCCGTTCGTCGGGGTCCCAGTAACTGATGACAATGTGAGGTTCAATGGGTACCTGCTGAACCTGGTGTACATAGTAGGTATGTTCAAAAACCTGGTCCGCTGCGGCAAAACCTTGCTCAACATCACCGACAGCGGCCTCGATGTAATGGCTGATATTGTGAGCCGCGTCATAAATTCCGTCCACATCCGGTTCATCGTGAATAACCGGCGCCCCATCTTTAATGGCCTCGTTTTCGTCAAATACGGCGGGGAGTGTTTCGTATCGAACCTTGATCAATTTGATGGCCTGTTCGGCAATGTCCAAGGTCTCGGCAGCAACGGCGGCGACCCGGTCACCGACATGGCGCACCTTGTTGTCAAAACTAACCTGGTCGTAGGGTTTGGGGTTGGGGTACGAT
>Ga0302046_10002812_pt1 | contig 16083 bp, 12 predicted proteins | sample RVTome_11_FD_200261 | JGI IMG/M metagenome (GOLD analysis project Ga0302046, IMG submission 200261) | Soil microbial communities from uranium-contaminated site in the Upper Colorado River Basin, Wyoming, United States - RVT147D111 (version 2) ...
AAATCGCTGCTCACTTTAGGGCGGACATTTTCGCTGAGCGACGACACAGTGCGAGATGCGGGTTGACGCGCGGCGCGCGCGCGTGCTACCGCTGCCCCCGACACGGACGGACAAGGGAAGGGGGTGCAAAGCCCCCGCTGCCCCGCAGCTGTAAGGGGTGACGACCTCGGTCACATCCACTGCCTTCCGAGAGAAGGTGGGAAGGGACCGCGGAAGAACGATCCCCGAGCCAGAAGACCTGCCCGCCCGATGCCAGCAGAAGCCTTCCGAGGGGAAGGGGCTGGGCAGGTCGACACGCCAGGCTAGGCGTGCGGCCGCCCGTCTCCCGCCCGCGGAAGGGGAAAGGGAGACGACGGGTGACGGCGAGACAGCAGCGGAAGATCCGTGGACGCGCGAGGTGGAGCAGGCTCGTGCTCCTCGCGTGTGCGCTCAGTGGGACGCGCGGCGCGCAGGCAGATCCGTTCGCCGACGCGGTCGTCGAGGCGACCATCGGGCCGCTCGGCGGCGGCGGCGCGCAGAGCGCCGTGCTCGGCCCCCCGTTCGGCGCGGGGGCGTTCCAGGGCTCGACTGACACGCTGTCGCTCGGGCTCGGCGGCTCCATCGTGGTCGCGTTCACCGACAACGTGGTCGTCGACGGGCCGGGTCCGGACTTCACCGTCTTCGAGAACGCGTTCCTGCTGCGGGGCGCGACCACGCTGCCGCCGTTTGCGGAGCCGGCCACCGTGCAGGCGAGTGCCGACGGCATTCACTACCGCACGTTCCCCTGCGCCTTCGACGCGGGCCCGTACTTCCCCGGCTGCGCCGGCGTGTATCCGGTCTTCGCCGTCGACGCGGCGACCGCACTCGTCCCGTCCACGACGCCGATCGAGAGCCTCGTCGGTCTCGATGTCGACACCTTCGTCCCTCCGGCGGGCTCCGGCGGCGACAGCTTCGACCTGGCCGACGTCGGCCTCGCCGCCATCCGCTTCGTCCGCATCCAGGGGGGCAGCCAGCGCCCGGGGTTGGACGGGCTCGCCGGCTTCGACTTGGACGCGGTGGGCGGCGTGCACTCGGTCGAGGTCGCCGGCGCGCCCGACACCGATGGCGACGGCATCGCCGACCCGGCCGACTCGTGTCCCACCGTCGCCAACCCAGACCAGAGCGACGAGGACGGCGACGGCGTGGGAGACGCCTGCGACGACGGCCCGCCGCCCGCCGACAGCGACGGAGACGGTGCGCCCGACGCGAGCGACAACTGTCCGAGCGTGCCGAACGCCGATCAGGCGGACGCCGACCTCGACGGCGCGGGCGACGCTTGCGATCGCTGCCCCGGCGTCTCCGATCCCGCACCCAGCGAGCCCTGTCCCGTGGTCCCCGTCGACACCGACGGCGACGGCACGCCCGACGACGAGGACCCCTGCCCCGCCGACCCCGCGTGCGGACCGTACGAAGAGCCGGTGTGGGACGGGGGCGGCCGCCGCCCGCGCCGGGGCGAGGCGCTGCTCGGCTTCGTGCTGCCGGCCGAGCGCAAGGTGCTGCTGCCAGCGGGAACCGAGCAGACGGTCATCACGCTCGTCGTCGATCCCGCCGTGGCGGCGGGCAGTGTCCGCGTGCTGATCGGCGGCCTCGACGTGACGGGCACCTTCGGGCCGTTCGTCGCCGGCTCGACGCACACGCTCCTCGTCCCACTCCAGCGTCGCAAGACCAAGGTTCGCTTCGTGGCCGAAGACTCCGACGGTCGGCTGCGCGATCGCGATCGACTCAAGCTCGTCATCGAAAAGGAGAAGAGACCATGACCACGTCAACGAAATGGACCCTCGCACTCGCGCTGAGCGTCGCCCAGTCCGCCTGGGCGGTCCCGACCGCGGCCCCCGGCTTCGCCGTGCGCCGCATCCCGACGCCGGATGTCGTGCAGGGCGGCGTCGCCCGGCGAGGCAACGCCATCCTGGTCGGCCAGGGCGCGTTCGGACCGGGCGCGCAATCGGTCGTCCGGCTCGACGGGGGCGCCGCCACCACCATCGCCACCGGCTTCGGCGGCCTCGGCGGCGTCGACCTCGCGGCCGACGGCACCCTCTACGTCGTCGACAACTGCTTCACGGGCGACTTCGGCTGCGCCGGCGCGACCACGGGCGACACGGTGTACGCCATTCCCGATGCGCTCACCCGCACCACGCCGATCGCCGCGGCCGACGCCGAGGTCCTGCCGGCCGGCAGCATCCCGTTCGCTTTCGACGTGCTCGCGACGGGCGGCGTCCTGCTCGTGACCGACGCCGTCGGCCCGGGCGCGGGACGCGTGGTCGAGATCCACGGTGGCGCGACGACGGACATCGTGACCTTGCTCGGCTTCGCGGCCGGAATCGCGCTCGACGGGAGCACCCTCGTGGTCGGCGACGTCGACCAGTTCTTCACCGGCAGTGTCGCCCGCTACGGCCTCGACGGCTCGCCGCTCGGACCGATCGCGGGCGGCCTCTCCGGGGCGTTCGGCATCGACGTCGACGTGGCCGGCGACGTGCTGGTGACGGGCGGCTTCACGGGCGACTTCTCGAGCAGCACACTGGCCGCCGTCAGCGGCGGCGTGGCGTCGGACCGCGCTACCGGCTTCGGCTTCACCGGCGGCCTCGGCTACGACGCCGCCCGCGATGTCGCGCTCGTGCTCGACTTCGGCGTCACCGAAATCGCGGCGGTCTGCCGCGATGCCGACGCCGACGGACTCTGCGACGCGGACTGCGCCGCGCCCACGACGCTCGCCTCGGGCAAGGTCACCATCGCCAACCTGCTGACCCCCCCGGGCGACGACAAGCTCGCGATGAAGGCCACCCTCACGGTCGACGCGGGGGCCGGCGTGGACCCCGTCGCGAGCGGGCTCACCGTGTTGGCGGACGCCGGCGGAGCGGTCGTACTCGACGTGGTGGTGCCCGGCGGCGCCTTCGACACGGACACGGGCGTCGGCTGGAAGGCCAACCATGCCCTCACGGCCTGGACCTACAAGAACCCCGGCGGGCTCGCCGGCATCACCGCCGTCAAGGTGAAGCGCGCCACGGCGGCTCCCGAGACGGTGAAGATCACCATCCGTGGCAAGAAGCGCGGCAGCTTCCAGACGGCGGTCGGGGTGTCGGCGCCGCTCGACGTGGCCGTGGCGCTCGACGCGGCGACGTGCGGCGCCGCCGAGCTCCCGACCTGCATCGTCGCCAAGGAGGGCAACGTCCTCAAGTGCAAGTGAGCGAGCCGGATCTACGCACCATTCGTAGAATCGCGGGCACGATCTTCGCTCGCGCAGGATTGCATGCGCGTGCAAGACATCCGCGAACCGGGAGCACATCCGGTGGGTCGAGCCGTCGTTGCCGTTGGTCACCGTCAGCACGGCCGTAACGCCACCGCTCGCGGACGGTGGACCCGCGCCATCGGGGGCCGGCGTGTCGACGTACTTGGCGGGCACGCTGCGCGCCCGCGTCGCCGCGCTCGGCGACCTGGACGTGGCGGACGAGCCGCTGCCGGTCGCGTCAGTCGAGGAAGGCGCCGCTGGCTGACGCCGGGGTGCTCGCCTTGCCCGCGAACACGCCGGCGCCGTTCTTCAGCACCCCGTCGGCGCCGAACGCCGCGCTCCAGCACGTACCGGTCGTCGAGGCGAGCTGCGCCGCCAGCGGCAGCGTGACCGGGATGCTCGGCATCGCCAGGTTGTCGCCGCGGCCCTTGAACACCGCCTTCGCCTTGCCCTGCAGGCCCGGCTTCGCGATCAGCTTCTGCACGCCCTCGTCGTTCGCCGGGCCGTTCTTGTAGCGGTAGCCCTTCGATCCCGGCGGGGTGCCGAGCGCCTTCCAGCACGGCTTCGTGCCGCACGTACCGCCCGCGTCGACCGTCGCCGTGGTGAGCAGCGCACCGCCGCCGTCGTAGAGACAGAACGTGAAGCCGTCGGACGCGAGCGGATCACCTAGATCGCCCGGCATGGTCTCCTCGCCCTTCACCCACTTCCAGACGATCGAGTCGCCTTTGTCGGGGCTCTTGTCCTTCATGGTGAGGCGGCCCTTGAACTCCGCCGTCGGCAGCTTGCAGCCGGTGCGGGGGGTGATGGGACACTGACTCGCAACCGGGAAGGCGCGGCCGAGCGCTTCTGTCGCGGTATTGAAGTCGGGGTCGTCCCAGACGATCACGAAGCCGCCGCTGGCAGCCATGGCCACGTCCGTCCGGTAGGCGGCCTGATAGTTGGCCCAGAAGGTGCTGACCTGGAACTCGTCCCCGCCGGGCGTGCCGGATGCATCCACCAGCCGTCCGTACGGACCGGAGTAGGCACGGTGCCAGGAGACCACGAACTCGCCCGCGCCGTCGGTGGCGATCGACGCGTGATCGTTCGAGTCGTCACCGTAGTCGCCCTCGTACCCGTAGGTGACGGCACCGGTGTTCACCTGGAACTCGCCGGTGAGCGCGCCCCCCGCCTCATCGAAAGACCGGCCCTGAATGGTCTTGGTGATGTCTGGATTCTGATCGTATCCCGACGTCCAGACGACGACGAAGTCGCCCGCGTCGCTGATCGCGACGTCCGGTCCGTACTCGCCCTGCGTACCGGTCGTGTACGTGTTGACGACGAAGGGTCCCCCGAGCGACGTCGCCGTGTCATCGTAGCGACGCGCCGCGATGCCATAGCCGCTGCCGTCGAGTCCCGACTCGTCGCCGTAGGCGATCACGAAGCGCCCGTCCGGCGTCATCGCGGGGGCCGAGTAGCGCCCCTGGCCCACCGGGAGATCAGCAATCAGCCCCGCGTCGCCCGTGTCGATGCGCTGCGCCGAGATAAAGGCGCCGATGCTCCACGACACGACGAAATTGCCGTCGCCGTCGGCCGCGACGGCCGGGTAGGCGTAGACCGACCCCACGTTCACCTGGAACGGGGCGCCGAGCGGCGTGCCGGACGAGTCGAGCCGGCGCGCCATGATGCGATCGGGCCCCGCGTAGTCGCCCCACACTACGACGAAGTTGCCCGCGCCGTCCGCGTCCACGTCCGGACGGAACGTGCTGTCGGCGACGCCGACGTCGAAAGGCGGCCCCTTCGGATGTCCGTCGCTGTCGAACAGTCGGCCACGAACGACCTCATCCAACCCGTCTCGGGCCGCCCACACGACCAGGAAGTCACCGGAGGCCCCGGCCGCCACCGCCGTCATCGGATAGCTGGTGTTCTCGAAGCCGTTGGCGACGAAGAGCGGCGTGAGCCGCACGTCGAGGACGAGCGTCCCCGGGAGGCCCGCCTCTCCGGCATCGCCGACCATGACGTACACGCTCTCTCCGGCCTCGAGCGTCATCAGCAGACTCGCATCTTCGCCGTCGGCCGGTCCGAAGGGCCGATTTTCGTTCGGGTCCGTGTCGTTGCAGAAGGCCAGGGTGAGCGTCCCGCAGGACCCGCGGAACGCGCCCAGGATGGTGTCGTAGTCGCTGCCGAGCGTCGCCAGCTCGAGGTTCACGGCGGTGGGCGCCGTGTAGCGGTACCAGACGGTGTTCGGGTACGGCGGCGTCGCCGGCAATCCAGTCTCGCATCGGAAGGCCGGGTCGCCGGCCTCCTGCGTCGCGGCGCTCACGTCGAGCACGTCGGCGAACGGGACCGCCCCGATCACCGTCGCGTTCGCGCAGTCGTCGTTGGCGGGCTGCGCGTGGACTCCCAAGGCGCCGCTCAGCGTCAGGGCGAGCACCAATTCCTTCGTGTTCGACATCGGCGGCCTCTGCCCTGCGACCATCGCAGCCGGGGAACGCCAGGTCAATCCCCAATCGCCCCCCAATCGCCCGCCGCGGCGCGTCGAAACCCGCCCAGGCACCCGCGTCATCCCGCGGACGATAGCACCGCCGAGACCAGCCGCATCGCGTCCGTCACGCCGAGCGCGCCGTCGACGAAGCGGATGCCGGCGAAGGGTCGCGGCTGCGCCTGGGCGAGCGACACGCCGAGCTCGCGCAGCAGCTCCACCCCCGCGGGCATGACGCCCTCGCCGCAGGCCTTGTCGTACGGCATCCGGCGACGGTCGACGACGACGGCCGAGAGTCCGCGGCGACGGCGAACAGCGCCGTCGAGACGAGCGGCGTCGCCAGCGGCGGGTTGCGGGCACGCCCTCAGCGAAACCGCGCCGCCGCCCGCAGCTCGTTTCGGAAGTCCGGATGGGGCGTAGGTGACACAATCGCCCGTTCTCGGACTTCCGCGTCCCACGGGCGCACCCTACTTCCCGTAGGAGCGGGGCGTACAAGGGCCTTACGCCCGTTCTCGAGTTCCTGGCGGGACGAGGCGAAGCCGTGGGCGAGCACGCCGCAGTGCAGGAACTTCCGGAACTCGGCGGTGACGAACGGCGGGAGGCCGACGCCGTCGGTGCGCGCCGTGACCGTCGCCAGGAAGTCGGTCAGATGCACGCAGACCACGCCGTAGAGCACTCCCGTCGTGGGCGAGCGCGGGACGTAGACCGCGGCCATGGGACCAGGCGGTAGCGGGCGCGGTGCCAACCCCGAGCCCGCGCCGCCCGAGCCTATGACGTTTCACTCGGCCCCGATCCGAAACGTGGGGTCGCAGCCCCGGCGACAGGGACGACAACCCTGCGAAGGTGCCGGGACGTTGCGTTCAGGTCGAAGCGCGGCGTACCGGCGTACGCAGTCGCAGCGGCCTGCGCCGCACGGGCCGCACGCGCGCGCTTGTGTTCTCGAAGCCGCGCACGAAGGCGGCCGCCAGGTCGGTGCGCAGCTTCCATTCCTCCGGGGTGTCGAAGCGGCGGCGCCAGGCGGGCAGCCCCAGGCGGGCGACGGCGCGGCGATGGCGATCCGGCGTCTCCCATTGGAGCCCGCGACACTCGACGTAGGCGAGCCCCCGCGTGGCCGCGACCAGCGCCGCCAGCTCGCCGTAGACCGCGGCGTCGCGCGCACGCGATTCTCGAAGCAGCACCTCCGTCGCCCGGCGGCTCAGCACGAAGGAGGGGACGAGAAAGTCGAGGCGACCTAGCCAGCCGAGCCGATCCGCAAGGAGCCGATTCACGATGGCTTCCGTGGCGTAGAGGGGCCGGTGATGCGAGCGGTGCGCGCGCTCCGTACGGCCGATCAGGACGCCAGCGTGGCGGACGGCCGTGCGCAGCACGGCGACGTATTCGTCCGGCAGCGCCGCCTGCCAGTGCAGGGCCCGGTCGAAGTCCAGGTAGTGGACGTGCTCGGCACCGGTCTCGAGCGCTCGCTGCAGTGCCAGCCGATAGAGGGGGCCGCGCGCGTTGGCACGAGGACTCCCGGCGTGAACGCCCGCCGCCTCGAGGCAGGAGCGCATCGACGTCGCCGTCGGGGGCGACGTGGCCACCGCGAGGCCGGCCGGATAGAGGCGCCGCAGGGCGGGAAGGCGGCGCCGGACCTCGGCACGCAGCGCGCCGGTCGAATCGTGCAGGGTCGCTGCCAGCGCGATGCTCATGCGCGCCCGATCTCGCGCCGGATGGCGGCGCCGTCGGCGTCGAGGCGCGGGGCGCCCCGCGTGTAGACGATGGGCGTGCGCTCGAAGCGGATGCAGGGGCCCGGCATCAGGACGGCGCCGATCTCGTCGTCCACCACGCGGGCCATCGCCCCGACCGCGCGCACCTGGGCGTCGTCCACCAGCTCGGGAAAATGCAGGCAGGGCGCAGCGGGCACGCCGGCGGCCCGCAGCGCGGCGAGCGCGCGGTCGCGCGGACGCGCGCCGAGCCAGGCGGCGATCGCCGCGGCGACCGGACCGCCCGGCGCGTCTCCCACGGCGAGCGGCACGCCAACCAGTCGACCCAGCGCGGCGGCGTCCTCCGTCCGGCGCGCCGCCACGCACACCCATCCATCGGCGCAGGGGTACAGCCGGCACCCCGCGGCCGACCCCGCGAAGTCGCGGCCGCCTGCCGCGCGCGGCGCGACGCCGTCCCCCAGCACCATGTCATGGGCCTGCGCGACCAGCGCCGTGCGAAAGAGGCTCACGTGCACGCGCCGCCCGTCGCCGTCGCGCGCCCGCGCCGAGAGCGCGGCCACGGTCGAGAGGGCGGCGAGCGCACCCGCACAGTAGTCGTTGTAGGCGATGGTGCTCACGACCGGGTCGTCGGACCCGCCCTGCGACTGCATCAGGCCGGTGCGCGCCTGGAACACCGGATCGAAGCCGGGCCGAGCGGCGTCGGGCCCGCGCGGCCCGTAGCCGGTGATCGAGACGCACACCAGATCGGCTCGAATGCTCGCGAGCACCGTATCCGACAGACCGAGCCGGTCCATGACGCCGGTGCGGAAGTTGTCGACCAGTACGTCGCTGCGGGCGACGAGAGCCCGAAACGTCTCGATGCCGTCGGCCGTCTTCAGGTCGAGGACGATCGAGCGCTTGCCGCGGTTCCAGCCGATGAAGCCGTACTGCGCCATGCGGAACGGATCCCCCGCGGCCGTCTCGACCTTGACGACGTCGGCACCGAGATCGGCCAGCAGGCGCGGACAGAACGGCCCGGCGATGAAGCTGGTGAGGTCGACGACGCGCACGCCCTCGAGGCAGGCGCGGGGCGCCGGCGCCGCGGGTACCGGCGCCCCGGGTGCCGGCGCCCCGGCGCTCGGCCAGCGCCAGAAGTCGGCCGGTGCGCCGGGCTGCCGGGTGGGGCCCAGAACGGCATCGTCGACGCCGATCACATGCCCACCGGCGCGCGCCTCCGCATCCTCGAGGCACTCGCGGCGCGTGCGCACCGCACCGCAGGGCACGTCGGCGGCCCGCAGCGCATCGAGCCAGTCGGCGGTGCGGCGGCTCCGGAAGACCGGCGCCAGCTCGTCGCGCAGCCGCCGGCGCGCCGCCGGGTCGGCGAGCGCGAGCGGGTGCTCGGGAACGGCGGGGTCGGCGAGCAGCGCGACGCGGTCGAGGCAGGTCAGCAGCTTGACGAAGAAGGCCGGGGTGAGCGCGCCCACGAAGAGCCAGCCGTCGGCCGTCCGGTACACGCCGTAGGTGGGGTAGGCGCCGTACGGATCGCCCTGCTCGCTGAGCGACCCGCGGGAGCCCGGCGCCCACACGAAGCGGCCGCAGTTGAGCGTGAGGGCGGCGTCGAGCGCGCTCACGTCGAGACGCTGGGGCGGCGCGCCCCGCTGCGTCGCGAAGTACGCCGCCGTGGTACCGAGCGCCGCCAGCATGCCGGTCGTGTAGGAGATCATCGGCGTGACCAGCCACACCGGGTCGCCGGACCACGACCACTGGAAGGACTGCACGCCCGCCACCGCCGCCAGCAGGGCCTCGTCGAAGGGGTCGTCCCGACGGGGACCGGCCCCGCCCCACGCCGAGACGCGACAGACGACGCGCCCGTCGCGCAACGGGGCGTCGGGCGCGTCGGTGAGCACCACGTCCGCCGAGGCGGCGAGCCGCTGCCAGCCGTCGTCGGCTCGCCCCGGCGCCACGAAGCGCTTGCGACGGGCGAAGACGCGATCGCCCGGGGCGTTGCCCACCTCGCCCAGCGCCGTCACCTCGGCGCCCAGCTCGGCGAGCAGAAAGCCCGCGTAACGCGCCGCGAGACTGCTCGCCCGTTCGGCGACCCGCAGCCCCTCCAGCGGTCGTGGTGCGACGCGCATCACGACCCGGCCTGATGCTACGACGCGGCTTGCTTGTCGAGGGCCTTCTGGATCTCGCCCACCGGGCCCATGGCACGCGCCTGCGGCAGCGTCGACATGTCGGTACCGAGCTTGGCCATCAGCACCGGATAGCTGTCGATGGATTCGAGATCCTTCGGCACGTCGAGCGGCGGGATCTTCGCCATGGCCTTCTCGACGTAGGGCGCCAGGTCCTCGGTCTTCTTGCGATCGTGCGCCGCCTGGCGCGCCTTGAAGTCCGGCATGACGCGGTGGGCGAACAGATCCAGCGAGCTGCAGATGTCCTCGTGGCGGTTGTTGCCGCCCTGCTGGATGAAGACCACCTGGTCGACCCCGACCGCTTCGAAGGTCTCGAGGTTGGCGCGCACCTCGTCCGGATTGCCGATGCCGCCGGTCGGCAACTCGGGCCAGGGCGGCGCGGCCTTGAACTTCTCCCAGATGCTGGTGCGGCCCGGCACCTGCGAGCCCGTCACGTAGTAGTGCGCGAGCGCGAAGCCGAAGAACTTGAAGCCCTCCAGCCCCTTGGCGACGGCGCGCTGGCTGTCCTCGTCGAGCATGAAGCCCGTCACCATGGCGATGTTCGGGTTCACGGTGCGGCCGATCGGCGTGCACTCCTTCTTGAAGGTCTCGTAGTACTCCTCGACCCAGTACTTGGCCTCGTTCGGGTCGATGAACGCGAAAGTGAGCGCCCCGACGCCGTTCTGAGCCGCCATGCGAATGGTGTCGCGCGACGAGCACGCCACCCACAGCGGCGGATGCGGCTTCTGCAGGGGCTTGGGGACGACGTTGCGGGGCGGCATCGAGAAGTACGTGCCCTGGTGCCCCGGGTACGGGTGCATGGCCATCATGCGCGCGGTCTCGCGCACGGCCTCTTCCCACATCGCCCGCTTGTTCAGGTAGCCGACGTGGAAGCCCTCCAGCTCCATGCGCGAGCTGGACTCGCCGGTCCCCCACTCGACGCGGCCGTCGCTCACCAGGTCGAGCGTGGCGATGCGCTCGGCGACGCGGGCCGGGTGGTTGTAGCCGGGCGGCTGCAGCACGATGCCGTGGCCGAGGCGGATGTTCTTGGTGCGCTGGCTGCACGCCGCCAGGAAGACCTCGGGCGCCGAGGAGTGCGAGTACTCCTCGAGGAAGTGGTGCTCGACCTCCCAGGCGTAGTCGATGCCCAGCCGGTCGGCCAGCTCCACCTGATCGAGCGCCTGCTTGAAGAGCCGGTGCTCGTCCTCGGGACCCCACGGACGGGGGAGCTGGTGCTCGTAGAAGATGCCGAACTTCATGACGTTCCTCCCAGGAGCTGCTCGAGAGCGGAGGCGGTCTCGGCGCGGCGCATCGCGTTGAAGGCGGCGAAGCGCTCGCGGGCCTGCTCGAGCGCCACCCCGGCGAACGCGGCCTGCTCGCCCGTCACCTGGCGGTCGAGCTCGGCCTCGACGTAGTTCAGGTGGAAGCGCTCCTCCTTCATGACCTGCTTCAGGGCGTCCACGTCCTCACGACGGTCGAGACACAGCAGATGGTTCTCGAACTGATCGAAGGCGAGTCGCTCGACGGCGTTGATGCCGGCGAAGACGAGGATGCGGCGCTGCTCGGGCGTGAGCTGCTCAAGCACGGCGCGCTGCATCTCGTACTCTTCGCGACTCGTCGAGAAGTACGCCTCGACGTCGGTCGGCAGCGTGGGCGGCGGGGTGCCCAGGCGCTGCATCCAGTCGCTGAAGACGCGCGTGTGGCGGTCCTCGTCGGCCAGGTGGATCTCCATGGCGCGGCGCAACTTGGCGCTCTGGTCGAGCTCGCCGAGCAGGCGATCGAGCGCCACCACGCCGGCGTACTCGCCGATGCGGTACTGCGAGAGCACCAGCGCATGCGCGCCCGGGTGCTTCACGACCTCGCGAAACGCGTCGCGATCGAAGCTCGGCGCGTTCTCCTGGTCAGCCATGACGGCTCCCTCCTCGTTTGGGGGCGATGAGACCCGCGGCGCGGTGCAGGGCGTTCACGTCGCGATGCAGCGCTTCGAGGTCGATGACGTCCGGATCGAGCAACCACTGCAGGAAGATGCCGTCGAACGCCGCCACCGAGATGATGGCGAGCCGCTCGCGCCGGCTGCGGCTCGGCACCACGCCGCGCAGGCCGGCCTCGAAGAGGCCCCGCATGTTGCCGTAGAGCTGGCGCAGGCGTGCCCGCAGCTCGGGGCGACCTTCGACGCTCTCGAAGATGAGGTGCAGGATGAGCCGGCGCAGCTCGGGGCGCTCGTGCAGCGTCTCCGAGAAGAGACGCCAAGTGGCGTCGGAGCGCGCCTCGAGCGTCGGCAGGGCCAGGATGTCTTTGACCGGTCCGCGCTCGACGTCTTCGAAGACCTGCTCGGCGACGCGCAGCAGCAGCTCCTCCTTCGAGCCGAAGTGCCAGAGCACGGAGCTCTTGGAGACGCCGACCTCCTCGGCGACGGCGTCGAGCGACGTGCCCTGGATGCCGCGGGTCGCGAGGAGTCGCATCGTCGCGGCGACGATGGCCCGCTCGGTGCGTACGCCGCGCTCCTGACGGGCGCGGGCGGGGCGCCGCGGTGCCCGGCGAGCGGTGGCGGCTCGGCTGCGGATGGCGGTACGCATGAATTGAACTGACCAGTCAGTACAATTTAGGAATGGCGGTGTCAAGGTGGGGCTCGAACGAAGGAAGGCCCCGCGACGTCCGGTCGCGGGGCCTTCCGAGTACGCTCGACCTACCGCCGGCCGGCAGGCGTCAGTTCGTGTAGGGGCCGCACTTGTGGTTGCCGGTGCACACCGAGTCGTCGCCGTCGCAGCGCATCCCCTTGTTGGGGCCGCTGACGCAGACGCCGGCCTCACAGTCGCTGCCCGGCTCGCAGTAGTAGTTGCCGAGCAGGATGAACATCTCGTCGTCCGTCGTGACGCCGCCCCGGAGCGGGCAGGCGTCACAGATGCCGTCGCCGGCACCCGGGGCGCTGTCGCACAGGGCGTTCTCGCCGAAGCACTCCTCGCCCTTGTTGGGGCCGTCCAGGCACGAGATGCCGATGTCGACGAATTCGCCGCCGAAGCTCGGGTAGTAGCACTTGCCGCCGGGCGCCAGGTTGCCGAACTGAGGCGGCGAGGGGGAAGTCGAGTTGCGCTTGACGGAGTCGGGCTCCGTGAAGCCGTTGTCGTAGATGGAGCAGAACTTGTAGCGGCGGCTCGCCGGATCGTCGCCGTCGAGCACGTGCATCTTCGGGCCCTTGAGCGCGAGCAACGTCGGGTCGTTGTACTCGGTCGTCACGAAGATGGGGGCGGTATCCTCCGCCACGCACGCCTCCGGGTCGTCCATCGTGCTACGACACGAACTCGGGATGCCCGGCCCCCAGGTCCGGAACAGACGCCCTCGCTCGTGCGTATGCGAACTCAGTTCGAAGATCCGCGTCCCCTTCGGGAAAGTCACCGTGCGGCAGTACTCGCGCTCCTCGAACGGAGGCACCAACTGCACGAAGATGTCGGTGGCGTCGAAGATGCCCTGGACGAAGAAGTCCCGGTCAGTCTCCGGCGCGAAGTAGATGTTCCACCACTGCTCGTTCGTCTCCGGGGTGTCGAAGAGGTTGAAGGCGTGCGAGTTCCACACGATCACGCCCTCGGCCGGGAAGACGCCGAAGACGCCCGGGGGGAACTCGTTGCGCACGAAGGGCTGCTGCGCGCCTCCGACGCTGGGCGCGTTGTCGCTCCCAGCACCGCCGGCCGGACTGAAGCCTCGGCTGTAGTCCGGCGGGCCGTAGCCGATACAGGCGAGCCGCGTGAGAATCTCGCCGTGGCAATCGCCCTCGCCGCCGCACACGTTCTCGTCGCGCGGGTCGCAGATCTCGCCGTCCATGGCGCCGCCGTCACAGCGGAAACGGAAGCCCGAGGACGAGTCGCCGGCGCCTGGTTCCCACGTGAGATCGTACTCACCGCGGTACATGTGGATGATGCTGTGGTGCGAGTTGGGCGTCTGCGTGAGATCGGTGGTGTTGTAGAAGTAACAGGTCTTGGTCGGCCCACCCCAGAAGTCGGGGCACGGCGTCTTGAACTCCTCGGGAATCTGGTCGGCGACATTGAAGTAGGTCGCGTAGCAGACCTCGCCTTCGCCGCTCGGTCCGTTCGGAACGGCCGGGGCGATCGTCCACGGCGGCGCGTGGAACTGCACGCCGGTCCCCTCGGCCGGCGGATCGGGCGGGTCGATGGTCGGCGCGTCCGGCGGCGGCAGGCAGGCGCCCAGCACGTCCTCAGTACCGAGCACGACTCCCGTCTCGGGGGCCCCGAACTGGATCCATAGGCGGATGGCCTCGAGCTCATCGGCCGTGATCGGCGGGGCGCCGCTCGGCATCGGCGTGCCCCGGCCCTCCAGATCGTAGCCCTCGGTCGCGGCCGCGAGCTTCTCCCAGAGGAAGCTGTCCTGGCGCGAGCCGATCTGCACGAGGTTCTTGCCGCCGGCCACGGAGAAGACGCTGACCAGGTTCTCGTAGGCGACCTCGGGCCGCAGGTCGAGATCGCCCTGACCCGGCGACGAGCCATGACAGGCGGGCGTGAGGCAACTGTTGCGCTCGAAGATGGCCTGGACGCCTTCCCAGGTGCTGCCGAACTCCTCGCAGGGGCAGGCGCTCGGGGCCAGCTTGCCCTTGGCCGTGATCTTCGTCGCCTTGCGCTTCGTGTCGGTCAGGTCGGCGCACCACTTGTAGTCGCCGATCTCGAGGGTGACCGCGACGGGATTTTCACCCTCGCTCTCGGAGAGTGAGTAGGTCCAGCGCTCGCCACCGCCCTTGATGCTCACCTTGCCGCCGCTCTTCTTCTTCTTGAGGACGATCTTCTTGATGCCGCCGGCGGAGGCGGTCTCGTCCACGTACTTGAAGCCCTTGTCCTTCTTGAGCGCCACCCAGTTGCCCGACGGCAGCTTGATGAGGCCGCTGTCGCCCCCGTTGAAGTCGGTGACGCGCAGCTCGCTCGGGGTCTCGAGCGGGCTCACGTCGGGCGTGCCGCTCGACCACTTGCCCTTGAACGCCATCTTGCGCTTGCTCGGATCGCCCTTGTCGACCAGCGAGACCTTGCTGGACCCGAGGCGAACCTCGATGTCGGCGGTCTCGACGGCATGCGCCTCGCCCTGGTGCGACACCGCCACGCCGGGGACCGCCAGCACAGCGGCGATCGCGAGGGAGACGAACAGCTTCGGGACATCCTGACGCATTGCGTTACCTTTCCTAATGAGCCCAAGGAGAAGTGGCGGGACGGTCGAAAAACTAAGGGGAATCGACTGATGAGTCTAGGGGGCCTGGGCCGTACCGTCCAGAGGCACCGCTATCCGGTCACAAGGTCTCACTGAGCGGGGCGTTCGCCGGGGCCTAGCCACTCCGCCAATTCGCGAGGAACGCCCGACTCCGCTCGATCGCGTCGGCATCTCCGTCGACCGCAATCGGGACCGCCAGGAAGTCCGTCGCCCCGGCCGCGGACAGATCGGCCAACCCTTCGCCGACCTCGCTGGCGTCGCCGACCAGCACCACGTCCGCCGGACCCTCGGCGCCTTCGCGGTCCAGCATCGCCCGGTAGGAGGGCAGCGTCCCGTAGATCTGGAACTGCTCGGCCGCCCGCCGCCGCGCGGCCGGCGGGTCGGTGGTGACGGCGACGGGCAGAGAGACCACCACCCGGGGTCGTGGGCGCCCGGCCTCGTTCGCGGCGGCGGTGATGCGGGGCACGATGTGATCGCGCACCGTCTTGCGTCCCGTCATCCAGGTGATGGTGCCGTCACCCACGCTCCCGGCCAGGGCCAGCATCTTCGGCGCCAGCGCCGCCAACAGGATGGGGCACGGCGCGGCACCCGGCACGGAGACGCCCACGTTCACGCGGTACTCCTCGCCTTCGTGCTCGACGCGACCGTCGCGGACGAGGGGCGCGAGGACGGCCAGGTACTCGCGCATGTGAGTGAACGGCTTCGCCCACGACAGGCCGAGCATGCTCTCGATGACGATCTGGTGGGAGAGTCCGATCCCGAGGACGAAGCGACCGCCGGCCGCGGCCGCCGCCGTGAGCGCCTGCTGCGCCATGGCGATCGGATGGCGCGGGTAGGTGGGCACAACGGCCGTCCCCAGCTCCAACCGACTCGTCTCGCGCGCGCAGATCGCCGCCGCCATGATCGCGTCGATGCCGAAGATGTTGGCGAACCAGCCGCTGCTGAACCCGTCGGCCTCGGCCCGTTTAGCCTGGGCGACGAGGTCGTCGATCGTGGCGGGCCGCCCGACGATGTCACCGATGCCGATACCGATTCGCATGCCCCCATCCTTGACACCTGCAGCGAGCCGTCGCCAGCGTCCGCCGCTCGCATGGGGGGCTCGCATTCGTTTCTCCACCATGCCGCCCGAGATCCGGCACGCGACACCCTGTCTCGGCGAGCATCCCGAGCACGTCCTCTGCGACGTGTTGGGCATGTCGCCCCACGAGTTCCCGGCACTCCACGACGCTCGGATCCTCGCCTGGGTAGTGACGCAGTTTGCCGCGTGAGGCACGGGAGGGTGCGGGTCGACGGCGGACGTAAGGAGCGCGGGGGGCGGATGGGCGGTGGGCG
>Ga0302046_10002814_pt1 | contig 16074 bp, 16 predicted proteins | sample RVTome_11_FD_200261 | JGI IMG/M metagenome (GOLD analysis project Ga0302046, IMG submission 200261) | Soil microbial communities from uranium-contaminated site in the Upper Colorado River Basin, Wyoming, United States - RVT147D111 (version 2) ...
GGAAAGCCGCCAAAGGTCGCCATCGTCGCCTGCATGCGCAAGCTCCTCGGCATCCTCAACGCCATCCTGAGAGACCAAATCCCATGGCAAACCCCTTGACCAACAAGACGGTCGCTCAGGATGAGCATTTAGTGGTTGCGCGATCAAAACGGTCGCTCATCCTCAGGATGAGCAACGGTGATTGTGACGACCAATACCGGAGGCTCATCCTGAGGTGCCCGCGCCAGCGGGCCTCGAAGGGCGAGCCGGGCCGCCCGCAACCCGCCCTTGGCCCTCCCTCAGCCCGCGCGCTTGCGCGCCGGCGCCGTCGCGCGCTCGTGCTCGAGCAGGCGCTCCTTGGTCGCGAGCCCCCAGCGGTAGCCGCCGAGCCCGCCGTCCTCGCGGACCGCGCGGTGGCAGGGGATGAGGAGCGAGACCGGGTTGGTGGCGCAGGCGCGGCCCACCGCGCGCTGGGCCTTGCCGGCGCCGAGCATGGCGGCGATCTCCGAGTAGGTGCGGGTCTCGCCGTAGGGGATGTCGCTCAGCGCCGCCCAGACCCGGCGCTGGAAGGCGGTCGCGCGCACGTCGAGGGGGAGCTCCGGATGCGGCGCGCCGTCGTTCAGGTAGTCGAGCACGGCGTCGAGCCAGCGCCCGAGCCCGGCGTCGTCGCGCGCGAGCGCCGCGGCGGGGAACTCGAGCGCCAGCTCCTTGGCGAGCTTGGCGTCGTCGGCGCCGAAGGCGAGGAAGCAGATGCCCGCGGTCGTGCCGGCGACCAGGATGCGGCCATAGGCGCAGTCGGCGAGCGCGTAGCGGATCGTCGCCCCCTTGCCGCCCTTGGCATAGGTCGCGGGCGTCATGCCGAGATGCGCGCCGGCGCGCTCGTAGAGCCGCGACGACGATCCGTAGCCCGCCTCGTAGAGCGCGCCCGTCACGTCGTCGCCGGCCTTCACCGCCTCGCGGAAGCGGGCGACGCGCTTGGCGTCGGCGTATTCGCGCGGGCTCACCCCGATGACGCGCTTGAAGCGGCGCTGGAGGTGCGAGGCGCTGAGGCCGACCTGCGCCGCCAGCTCGTCGAGCGTCGGCAGGCGCTCGGTCTCGGCGTCGATCAGCTCGCAGGCCGCGCGCACCGCCGCGAGGGTCGCGTCGGACGAGGCCGCCGCCTTCGGCTTGCAGCGCTTGCAGGCGCGGAAGCCCGCCGCCTCGGCCGCCTGGGGCACCTCGTAGAAGGCGACCTGGACGCGGTTCGGCCGCTTGGAAGGGCACGACGGCCGGCAGTAGATGCCGGTCGAGCGCACCGCGTAGACGAAGGCGCCGTCGAGCGCCGCCTCGCGGCCGAGCACCGCCCGCCAGCGGGCGTCGTCAGCGCTCGTCGCGGGGCTGGTCTGGGATGCGGCGGCGTCGGACATCTGGATCATCTGGTTCATGGCTTCCTGCTCGCGTTGGCGTGGCTGTCATGCTCGCCAGGCTAGGGCAGGCGTGTCGGCCATTCTACCCGATGCTTGCGGGTGAATTGCAGCCCAGAAATGCCGCGGAATTCCTGGAATTATTCGAAGGGGCGGGTTTCAAACGCGCCCAGCCCTTCGGAAGTGAACCACAGAGGCACAGAGACACAGAGAAGGGGTCATATGCTGCCTTCTGTTTCGTCTTCCCCGCGAACGCGGGGAACCATACTCGTCTCGGCATGGAGTCCCGCTTCCGCGGGAATGACGAAAGAGAGCAGAGAACTCAGTCTTCTTTCTCTGTGTCTCTGTGTCTCTGTGTCTCTGTGTCTCTGTGGTGCAAAACTGGCGGGTTTGAAACCCGCTCCTGCGCATGACGGAAATCCCTCGCCCGCGGACTAGCCGTAGCGGTGGAGGCCCGAGCCATGGGCGCGCAGCCAGCGCCGCGCGGCACTGGGATCGCCGACCAGCTTCTCCACCAGCGCCCAGAATCGGGGCCCGTGGTTCATGTGCTTCAGATGCGCGACCTCGTGCGCGACCACGTAGTCGAGCACCCAGTCGGGCGCCATCACCAGCCGCCAGGAGAAGTTGAGGTTGCCGTCGGCGCTGGCGCTGCCCCAGCGCGAACGCGTGTCGCGGATCGCCAGGCGTCCCGGGGCGACGCCGATGCGCGCGCGCATGGCCTCGACGCGGACGCCGATCTCCTCGCGCGCGTGCCGCTTGAGCCAGGCGTCGAGGCGGCGGCCAACCAATCCCTGCTCGCCGCCGACGCGGATCAGGTCGTCGTCGAGGCGCACCGCGCGCGGCCGGCCCGGCGCCCAGACGACGCGCCGCTCGCGGCCGAGCACCGGAATGGCCGCGCCCGGCGCGAAGGCAACGCGCGGCGGCAGGCACGACAGCCGGCGCTCGATCCAGCGCCGCTTCTCGTCGGCGAAGGCGAGACCCTCGGCGAGCGCGACGCGCCGCGGCAAGGTCAGCACGACCGAGCCGGAGGTGTCGTCGATGCGCAAGGTGATGCGGCGCGCGCGGGCGCTGCGGCGAACGGCGAGCGGCACCGAGCGATCTGCGATCAGCAACATTTCAGGCGGCTTTGCCATGGGAGCGAAGGTCATAGCGCGCGACAATCATCCCGGCAAGGCTTGACGAGACATCGACGCGCCTCGCTTGACACCGCGCGGGGCGGTTCCGATCATGCCGACCGCCCGCCGCAACGGCCACGCAAGGCTTCGCCACCCGCGCGCCACGCACACCATGCCCGCATCGCACATCCTCGCCATCGACCAGGGCACGACGAGCTCGCGGGCGATCGTCTTCGACGCGTCGGGCGCCGTCGCCGGGCTGCACCAGATCGAATTCGCGCAACACTTCCCGGCCGACGGCTGGGTCGAGCACGACGCGAACGAGATCTGGCAGACGACGATTACGGCCTGCAAGGGCGCGCTCGCCGCGGCGAAGCTCGAGGCGCGGGCCATCGCCGCCATCGGCATCACCAACCAGCGCGAGACCACGGTGCTGTGGGACCGCGCCACCGGCGCGCCGGTGGCGAACGCCATCGTCTGGCAGGACCGGCGGACGGCGGCGGCCTGCCGCGCGCTGGTGCGGGGCGGCCACGAAGCGGCGATCCAGGCGAAGACCGGGCTCGTCGTCGACGCCTACTTCTCGGCCACCAAGCTCGCCTGGTTGCTCGACAACACGCCCGGCGCGCGCGCCGCGGCGGAGGCCGGCAAGCTCGCCTTCGGCACCATCGACAGCTTCCTGCTGTGGCGGCTCACCGGCGGCGCGGTGCACGCCACCGACGCGACCAACGCCTCGCGCACCATGCTCTACGACATCCACGCCGGCGGCTGGGACGACGCGCTGCTGGCGTTGTTCGACGTGCCCCGCGCGGTGCTCCCCGAGGTGCGCGACAGCGCCGGCGACTTCGGTGTCGCGGCACCCGACGTTCTGGGCGCCGCCATCGCGATCACCGGCATCGCCGGCGACCAGCAGGCGGCGCTGGTCGGCCAGGCCTGCTTCGCGCCCGGCATGATGAAGAGCACCTACGGCACCGGCGCCTTCATGCTGGTCAACACCGGCGCAGTCCCCGTCGCCTCGGCGAACCGCCTGCTCACCACCGTCGCCTATCGCCTCGACGGCGCCAGCACCTATGCGCTCGAGGGCAGCGTCTTCATCGCCGGCGCGGCGGTGCAATGGCTGCGCGACGGCTTGCGGATCATCGAGACGGCGCCCGAGATCGAGGCGCTGGCGGCGAGCGTCGCGGATGCCGGCGGCGTCACCGTGGTGCCCGCCTTCACCGGGCTCGGCGCGCCCTACTGGGACGCGGACGCGCGCGGCGCCATCCTCGGCCTCACCCGCGACACCGGGAGGGCGCAGATCGCCCGCGCCACGCTCGACGCCATCTGCCTGCAGAGCCGCGACCTCATCGAGGCGATGCGCGCCGACGGCAGCGAGCCGAGCGCGCTCCGGGTCGACGGCGGCATGGCGGTGAACGACGCGCTGATGCAGCGTCTCGCCGATCTCATCGGCCTGCCGGTGACGCGGCCGCGGGTCACCGAGACCACGGCGCTCGGTGCCGCGACACTGGCCGGGCTCGGGGCCGGGCTCTACGGATCGCTCGACGAGATCGCCGGGCGCTGGGCCGAGGACCGCAGCTTCAGCCCCGCGCTCGACGAGGCCGCGCGCGACGCCGCGTACAAGACATGGCAGGACGCGGTCGCGCGGGTGCGCAGCTCCTGAGATGAGGTGCCGCGGTTGCCATCCAATTCTATGGGCCGGTTTCAATCCCGTGCGGCTGATTTATGTGAACCACAGAGGCACAGAGGCACAGAGGCACAGAGGCACAGAGGAAGAAGTTGGGTTTGTTTACTTCGTCATTCCCGCGAAAGCGCTAGGGCATGCGCGGGGATGACGAGATCGGAGAACCGGCGCCGTCGCACCCTTCTCCGTGTCTCCGTGCCTCCTGTGGTGAACCAAGAGGGCGGGTTTGAAACCCGCCCCTGCAAACAAGGAATAGGTGTTCCGGTTTGGCGCGCGCCTCACGCCGAGGCGCGGATGAACTCGGCGACCCTCGGCATGATCTCCTCGCGCCACTTGCGGCCGTTGAAGATACCGTAGTGGCCCGTCCGCGGCTGGTGGTGGTGGCGCTTGCGCGCCGCGGGAATGCCGCCGCAGAGGTCGTGCGCCGCCCTGGTCTGGCCGAGCCCGGAGATGTCGTCGAACTCGCCCTCGACGGTCATCAGCGCGGTCTTCTCGATCGCCTTCGGATCGACCGGCCGCTCGCGGTGCGTCATCCTGCCCTCGGGCAGGGCGTGGTCCTGGAACACGGTCTTGATGGTCTGCAGGTAGTATTCCGCCGGCAGGTCCATCACCGAGAGATACTCGTCGTAGAAGCGGCGGTGCGCCTCGGCGCCGTCGCCGTCGCCCTCGACCAGGTGCTCGAACAGCTTCATATGTGCGCCCAGGTGCCGGTCGAGGTTCATCGACATGAAGCCGGTGAGCTGGAGGAAGCCCGGATAGACCCGCCGCCCGGCGCCGGCGTAGCCGAAGGGCACGCGCGAGATCACCGAGCGCTCGAACCAGGCGAGCGGCCGCGAGGTGGCGAGCTCGTTGACCTTCGTCGGATTGGCGCGGGCGTCGATCGGACCGCCCATCAGCGTCATCGACGGCGGCACGCAGCGATGGCCGTCCGCCGACATGCAGGCCACCGCCGCCAGCACCGGCACCGAGGGCTGGCACACCGCCATGACGTGGGTGCCGGGCCCCAGATGCTCCAGATAGGCGATCACCAGGTCGATATAGTCGTCGAGGTCGAAGGGCCCGTGGCCGATCGGGATCTGGCTCGCGTCGGTCCAGTCGGTGATGTAGACGTCGTGGCCCGGCAGCAGCGCCGCGACGGTGCCGCGCAGCAGCGTCGGGTAGTGTCCGGAGAGCGGCGCCACCACCAGGAGACGCGGCTTATCGTGCGCGCCCTCGTGGCGGAAATGCAGCAGCGTGCAGAAGGGCTCGCTCAGCACCGCTTCCTCGCGGACGGCAAGCTCGCGCCCATCGATGGTCACGGTATCGATGCCGAACGCGGGCTTGCGGTAGCGCCGCGTGGCGCGCTCGACCAGCTCGCAGACCGCCGCCGCCGCCCGGCCCGAAGGGGTGTAGGAGAAGGGAAGAAAGGGGTTGCTGAACAGCGCCTCGCCGGCCTTGGCGAATTGGCGCACCGGCGCCCAGGCCGCGAGGTTAAGGTCATAGAGCGTGTAGAGCATGAGACCCCGTTGCGTCGTGATGTCCGGTCGGCGTCGGCGGTTATCCCCGTGTCGTGCGCCGTCCCGGCATCGTCCGTCGTCCCGGCATCGGCCGTAGTCTATGTCGCAGCGCCATATTGCACTGCAACATGTTAACGGAACGGCCGTCAGTTTGCCATGCCAATTGTCAGCATACGTATAATTCAGGCCTGAAATTTCGCCGGTGTTGCCCGCCGAACACGCAGGATTCCAGTCAGGTCTTATTGACGTTTACGTAAACGTAAAGTAGAAGGTCATTCTTTCGCAATTTCATCGGGAGACGCCGCGATGAGCGACACCAGCTTCACGATCGAGCGGCGCGGCGGCGTCGCGATCCTCACCATGGCGCGGGGCGCGGGCAACGCGCTCGATCTCGCCGGGGTGGAGCGCCTGCACGAGGCGCTGGCCGGCCTAGAGCAGGTCGTGATTAGGTCGGATCACTTCTTGATTCGACCTAATCACGACCTGCTCTAAGATTAAATAGTTAGATCGGATTCACGCATTCTGGCCGGATCAATTTTTGATCCGGCCAGAATGCGACCCGATCTAGCCGCCTGAGGCCGCACCCGGGCAGGTCTCGGAGCGGTTCCGGCCCGCTCCCCCGCCCGGCCGCCCGACGAAAGCATGTCCATGGGCGGCCGTGTGAGGGACCGGCCGCATGGCGACACCTCACTTCAACAGCTTGCGGATCCGCGCGGCGACCGTCTTGGGCGGGGTGCCGTGGGAGAAATGCGTGAGGTACTTGCCGTCCGGCCCCATCAGGTAGGTGAAGGTCGAATGGTCCATCAGGTAGTCTTCGGTGCCCGGCTTGCCGGCGCGCGCGTAGTAGACGCGGTAGGCCTTGGCGGCCGTGGCGACCTGCGCGTCGGAGCCGGAGAGTCCGATCAGCGACTTGTGGAAGTTGGGGACGTAGTCCTTCAGCACCTTGGGCGTGTCGCGGTCGGGATCGATGGTGATGAAGATCGGCTGGACCTTGCCCGCGTCCTTGCCGAGGGCGTCGAGCGCCTCGCTCATCGCCTGGAGGACGGTCGGGCAGAAGTCCGGGCAATGGGTGTAGCCGAAGAAGACCAGCATGTGCGTGCCGCGGAACTCGGCGTCCTTGCGCGTCCTGCCGTCCTGGTCGACCAGCTCGAACGGCCCGCCGATCAGCGCCTGACCGCTCACCCGCGTGGTCCCGCCCGTCGGCGGCGCATCGAGGCCGAGGATGAGATAGGCCGCCAGCCCCGCCGCCGCGCCGGCGAACAGGGCGATCAGATACCTCAAGATGCGAAACCCGCCCTGGCGCGTGCTCACGATGGCGTCCTTTCCTGACCGCGGCATGGTTCTCCCTGTTCGGGGCGGCGTCCACCGGACAATATGTCGCCCCGTATGTCGACCCACATGTCGACCCGCATGGTCGCCCCAGATCTCCGCAAATGACGCGCCACGGGGGATCGCGGCCCTGCGTTCGGGCGTAGACCCCAGCGCGAGGTCCGCTCGCGCGCCTCGACCCCAAACCGCGGATTCATTAGACTGGCGCCACGCTTCAACCTGTGGCCGATGGACCGGATTTCAATGCGCATTCTCATCATCACGACCATGGCGCTGACGCTCGGCGCCTCGGCGGCGCTGGGTCAGGCGCTCCGGCAGGAGCGCGACGGCAGCGAGAACAACGGCGGCGGCGGCGGCAACCTGCTCGCCGGCCCCGATCTGGTCTACGGCGCCGGCAACGGCGACCTCGGCCTGGTGCGGGCCGAGCTCTCCAGGGGCGTCAGCCCGAACAAGCGCAACGTCCGCGGCATCACCGGGCTGATGGCCGCCGCGCGCCAGGGCCACGTCGCGATCGTGCGGCTGCTGATCCGCAGCAGCGCCCGCCTCGACGCCGCCGATCCCCAGCGCAACACCGCCCTCCACCACGCCGCCCAGTTCAACCGCTTCGAGGCGGTCGCGGCGATCCTCAAGGCCGGGGCCAAGCCCGATCCCATCGACAAGTTCGGCTCCACGCCGCTGATGCAGGCGGCGCGGAACGGCCATCTGGAGACGGTCGACGTCCTGCTGCGGAACGGCGCCGACCCGAACGTGACCGACTATACCGGCAAGACGGCGGTCGACCATGCGCGCGATCTGCGGCGGGCCGACGTCGTGCGCCGCCTGAGCGCGGCCCGGAAGCGCTAGCCCATTTTCGACGTTCGTCGAATCGGCGCCGCCCGCGAAAGCGGTTCCGCCGGCCCTCGCGATACTCTAATTCGTTCTGGACATTGATCGACGCGGCGCCCGGTAACCGCATGGCACGCCCATGACCCCCGAAGCCTGGACCGACGGCCTGTCGCCGGCGGCGGTGCTGCTGCTCGCCATGCTGGCCGAGCTGCTGGTGGCGCTGCCGCCGCTGCGGTCGAGCCGATCGATCCATCCGCTCGCCGTCGTCGGCCGCGCCGGGGCGGAGCTGGCGCGCCGGCTCGACCGCGCCCGGCGCGGCGAGGGCACCCGGATCGTGCGCGGCGCGCTGCTCGTCGTCGTCTTCGCGGGCGCGGCCGGCCTGGCGGGCTGGGGGCTGCAGATCTGGACCCGCGGCCAGCCGCTCGGCTGGCTCGCCGAGGCCGCCGTGCTGGCGCTGGCGATCGAGCTGCGCGGCACGGTGGCGCGGGCCGGCGTGGTCGCGCGCGCGCTCGGGCGGCCGCGGGTGGCGGCCGAGTTGCTGGCCGATCACTTCAGCCGCGACACCGACAAGAACGATAGCCACGCGGTGGCGCGCACGACGATCGAGGCCGCCGCGGCCCGCTTCGCCAGCCGCGCCGTCGGGCCGGCCTTCTGGTACCTGGCGCTCGGCCTGCCCGGCCTGCTGGTCCACGCCGTCGCCGACGCGGTCTCCGCCGAGATCGGCCGCGGGGCGCGCGAGGCCCGCTCGGTCGCCTTCGGGCTCGCGGTGCACCGTTTCGCCGAGGCCTTCAACGCGATCCCGACGCGCCTGGCCACGCCCTTCCTGGTGCTGGCGGCGCTGGCGACGCCGGAGGCCAGCGCCGGACGCGCCATTTCGACCGTCGTCCAGGACCGCGGCAACTATCCGGGCGTCAACGACGGCTGGCCGGTCGGCGCCATCGCGGGCGCGCTCGACCTCGCGCTGGGCCCGCCGACGAACTGGCTGAACGGCGACGGGCGCGCCCGCGCGGGGGCCGGCGACCTGCGCCGCGCGCGCTACCTCGTCGCGGTGGCCGGGCTGATGCTCGCCGCCCCCATCGCCGCCGTCGCCGCCTACTTGATCTGAGGCAGCGCGCCGGGCGGCAGGTTGACGCCGACCACCCGCCAGGCCTCGCCGTGCTTGTTCCGCAGGTGGTCGATGCGGGTGAGCGACAGGTTGTCGGAGGTGAAGGCGACCGCCTTGTCGAGGCTGAGCCCCATGGTGGTGCGGAGCGCCGCGCGGATGGTGCCGCCATGGGCCACCGCGACGATGTCGCGTCCGGCATGGCTCTCGGTCAGCCGGGCGATCACCGGGGCGACCCGGAGGCAGAGGTCCTCGAAGCTCTCGCCGTTCGGCGCGCGCAGCCGCGGCGGCACCAGCCACAAGGAATGCGGATCGCCGTGGCGGGCGTAGACCTCGGTGCGCACCTCGCCCTGCCAGTCGCCGAAATGCTGCTCGGCCAGGTCGGGCTCGACGATCGGCTCGGCGAAGTCGGCGCCGGCCGCGGCGATGGCGCGCGCGGTCTGGTCGGTGCGCTGGAGGTGGCTGGTCACCCATACCGCCTGGCGCGGCATGGCGGCGGCCAGCGCGGCGAAGGCGGCGGCGTCGGAGGTGTCGGCGGGCAGGTCGCGCTGGCCGTAGATGCGTCCGCCGTCGGTCGTGACCGGGGCGTGGCGGATCCACCACCAGCGCGTCGTCTGCATGACCGGCTTTCGGCTCAGCGAATGATCACGGCGGCGACCATGACCGCGGTCTCGGTCGCGCTCACCACCACGGCGAGCCCCTCGAGCGTGTAGCCGCCGAGCTCGTGGCGCACCCGCCAGGCGGCGGCCGCGCCGACCAGGGCGCCGAAGGCGAGCGCCACGATGCCGGAAAGCGGCCCGAGGAACAGCAGCACGAAGGCGACGCCGAGCGCCAGCGCCGTCCACATCGCATCGCGGCTCGCCTTCGCGGTGAGCGGTCCCGCGGCGGCGCCCGCGGCGAAAGGCAGGTTGTGGGTGGTGAGCGGCAACGCGGTCCGCGCCGCAGCACTCGCGGCGATCAGCGCGGCGGCGCTGTCGACCGTCGTCGCGGCGGCGGCGATCAGCCCGATCTTCAGCGTCACCATGAAGAGGATCGCCAACAGCCCGTGCACGCCGAGATGCGTGTGGTCCATCGAGGCGACGCGGTCCTTGGGCTTCGACTTGCGGTAGAGCGCGTCGGCGAAGGCGGCGACGCCCATCTCGTTCCGCGTGCCGGTCAGCACCACGACCGCCATGATGGCCGCGATCGCCGAGACCAGGCGCCACAGCTTGAGGTCCATCGCCGCGGCGAAGATCGCCGCCGCGATCACCCCGATGATGAGACCCGCGATCGGAAAGGCGCGCCCGGCGCCGGCCCGCTCCTCGTCTGCAACCCCCTCGGGCGCGCGGATCGGCAGGATGGTCAGCGAGGTCAGCGCGATCTGAATGTCGCGCCACCAGGCCAGGCTGGTATGCGCCAGGTAGGCTTGAGGTTTCTCGCCGTTATCGGCCATGACCCGCGTGTCACCTTTCCGGACCGGTCTGCTACGCGCCCGACTGCCGGTGGTTACCCGACTGCCGGTGGTTATAGGTGATTCAAGGGGTCAGAGAAACCGAAAGCCGGAACCTCGGTCAGTCGGCGGCGGCCGGGGGGGCCGCATGGGGATGCGGCGCACGGCCGCCACGTACCCGTAAGCACGCCACGTCGCCCCTGTCCTCCCGGCCGCCTTGCCGCAGGCGCGCCAAGCCGCCATGATGCCGCCGCTTTCCCCCGCACAAAGCGCCCCCGCTCCATGCAATTCCGCCCCGCCCGCGTCCTGTCGGCCCTGATCGGCATCGTCCTTCTCGGCTTGGGCGGCGGCGCGGGCGCGGCCGAGCTCGAGGTCGTCGTCACCAACATCCGCACGCCCACCGGCTTCGTGCGCCTCGGCCTCTACAACGACCCCGAACGCTTTCCCAAGCGGCGCGGCACCATCGGCGGCGGCGACGTGAAGGTGAGCGGCGCCACCGCGGTCTACGTCTTCCGCAACCTGAAGCCCGGCGCCTACGCGGTCGCGATCTACCACGACGCCAACGCCAACGGCCGCTTCGACAAGACGATCGGCATTCCGATGGAAGGCTTCGGCTTTTCCAACAACGCGGCGCCGCGCCTCTCGGCGCCGTCGTTCGAGCGCGCCGCCGTCACCGTCAAGGCGCCGCGCACCCGGATCACCATCCGGCTGCTGCATTTCTAGAGGAAGGTCCGCCCTCGCGGGCCCTGTTCCGGCCCGCCCTCTACTCGCCCGACTGCAGCAAGAGCCCGCGGATGCGCGCGACCCGGTGCGCCCACAGGAACGAGGCGACGCCGATCCCGAGATAGATCGCGTTCAACCCGACCGACCAGCCGAAGTGGTGCCAGGAGAAGACGCCCTTCAGCATCACGCCGCGCATCCCCTCGAAGACGTGCGACGAGGGCAGCGAGAGCGCGATCGGCTCGATCCAGTCGGGCAGCACGGCGATCGGGTAGTAGACGCCCGAGAGCGGCGCCACGCCGAAGATCGCCAGCCAGGCGAGCGACTCCGCGCCGAGCCCCCAGCGCAGCAGGATGGCGCAGATCACCAGGCCGAAGGCCCAGCCCATCACCAGCAGGTTGACGAAGAAGGCGAGCAGCGGCAGCCCCATCTCGTAGACCGAGTACTGGTAGAGCGCGATGGCGACGAAGGTCGCGGGGATGATGCCGATCAGCGTGCGGATGGCGCTCATCGCCAGGAGTGCCGCGGCGAACTCCGAGGGCCGGAGCGGCGAGACGCCGAGATTGCCGAGGTTGCGCGACCACAGCTCCTCCAGGAAGGAGATCGAGACCCCGAGCTCGCCCCGGAACAGCACGTCCCACAGCATCACCGCGGCGATCAGCACCCCGGCCGCCTGGACCAGCCATGACGAGTGCGTGGTGAAGAAGGCCGAGATCAGGCCCCACAGGATGACCTGCACGGTCGGCCAGTAGGTGAGCTCGACCACGCGCGGCCAGGACCCCTTGAGGATGTAGAGGTAGCGCTGGATCATCGCGGCGATGCGCCGCGCGCTGCCGGCGGGGCCGCGCTGGCGCGAGGTGATGGCGGCGCCGTCGGGCATCGCCCTACTCCGCCGCCGCCGAGCCCAGTGGACCGGATTTGGGCGCGCCGGCGTCCGGGGCGCCCGCCGTGGGCGCGCGGGCGATGTCGAGGAACACCTCCTCCAGGGTCCGCCGGCCGTACCGCGCGATCAGCTCGGCCGGCGCGCCGCGGTCGACGATGGCGCCGGCGCGCATCATCATCACCTGCTGGCAGAGCCGCTCGACCTCGGCCATGTTGTGCGAGGCCAGCAGGATCGTCGCCCCGGTCCGCGCGCGGTAGTCCTCCAGGAAGGTGCGCACCCAGTCGGCCGTGTCGGGATCGAGCGAGGCGGTGGGCTCGTCGAGCAGCAGCACTTCCGGCGTGTTGAGCAGCGCCTTGGCGAGCGCGACCCGCGTCTTCTGTCCCGCCGAGAGCTTGCCGGTCGGCCGTTCGAGCAGCGGCGTCAGGGCGAGGTCGTCGGCCAGCCCGGCGATCCGCTGCTTCAGCCGCCGCACGCCGTAGAGCCGGCCGAACACGGTCAGGTTCTCCTTCACGGTCAGCCGGTTCGGCAGCTCCACGTAGGGCGAGGAGAAGTTCATGCGCGGCAGGGCATCGTAGCGCCGCCGCACCATGTCGACGCCGAGCACCTCGACCGAACCGCCGGTCGGCACCAGCAGGCCGAGCAGCATCGAGAGCGTCGTCGTCTTGCCGGCGCCGTTGCCGCCGAGCAGCGCCGCAGTGGCGCCGCGCGCGATCTCGAAGTCGACCCGGTCGACCGCGAGGATGCTCTCGTAGCGCTTGGTGAGCGCGCTTGCTCTGATGACCGGCTCGTCCACGGACCCAATATGGTGTATCCCAGCGCCCCTGACCACCACGCCCGGGCGCCCGCGCAGAGGCCTCGCCGCGCCGCGATCCGGGCGGCAATGCTGGGGGCCGCGCGATGGCCGAACCGACCGCCACGCCAATCGAACGACCCCGCCGGGCCGCGCCGCCCCCAGGGTCCTCCAGGGCCGGCGCGCCGGGCGCCCGGGTCGAGCCTGCCGGACGCCTGCGCCTGCGCACGCTGGTCTATATCCGCTGGTTCGCGATCGTCGGCCAGCTCGTCAGCCTGGCCGTGGTGCGCTACGGGCTCGGCTTCGATTTCCCCATCGGCTGGACCCTGCTGCCGATCGCCGCCTCTGCCGGGCTCAACGTCTTCCTGACCGCACGCCTGCCCTTGGGCGTGCGGCTGGGCGACCGCGCGGCGGTGCTCTACCTCGCCTACGACGTGCTGCAGCTCTCGGTGCTGCTCTTCCTCACCGGCGGGCTGCAGAACCCCTTCTCGGTGCTGATCCTGGCCCCCGTGATCGTCTCCGCGACGGTGCTGACGCGCGCCAGCACCGTCGTGCTGGGCCTGGTCTCGGCGGCGGCGATCACGGTGCTGGCGCTCTGGCACCTGCCGTTTCCGTGGGCGGGCGCGCGCTTCGTGCTGCCGCAGATCTACCTCCTCGGCATCTGGGAAGCGCTGCTGCTCGGCATCGTCTTCATCGGCGCCTACGTGGGCAGCGTCTCCGGCGAGGCGCGGCAGATGTCCGACGCGCTCGCCGCCACCCAGATGACGCTCGCCCGCGAGCAGCGCCTCTCCGCGCTGGGCGGGCTCGCCGCCGCCGCGGCGCACGAGCTCGGCAGCCCGCTCAGCACCATCGCCGTGGTCGCCAAGGAGATGAAGCGCGAGGTCGAGCCCGGCACCCCGATCGCCGAGGACGTCGACCTGCTGATCGAGCAATCCGACCGCTGCCGCGACATCCTGGCCGGGCTCTCGCTGCGCCCGGAGACCGATCCGGGCGATCCCTTCGCGCGCATCCCGATCTCCGCCCTGGCCGAGGCGGCGGCCGAGCCGCATACCGGCGGGCCGATCGAGATCCGCATCCTCAGCCCCGACGCCAAGGGCGAGCGCGGCGGCGAGCCGATCGTCACGCGCAGCCCCGAGGCGCTGCACGGGCTCGGCAGCCTGATCGAGAACGCCACGCAGTTCGCGCGGGTCGCCGTGGAGGTCGAGATCGACTGGGACGAGACCGACGCCACCATCCGGGTGCGCGACGACGGCCCGGGCTTCGCCGCCAACGTGCGCGACCGGCTCGGCGAGCCCTATGTCTCCAGCCGCGACGACCAGGGCCACATGGGCCTCGGCGTCTTCATCGCCACGACGCTGCTGCGCCGCACCGGCGCCGAGCTCCGCTTCGCCAACGCCCCCGGCGGCGGCGCGGAGGTTGAAGTTCGCTGGAATCGGGCCACAATGGCGGCCGAGGAACGGGGGTAGGCGCTTGGCCGACGAACTCGCCAGCCGGGAACCGCCGCGTGGGGACGCGGAAGACCGCTCGCTGCTGATCGTTGACGACGACGCGCCGCTGCGCCGCCGCCTGGAGCGGGCGATGGAGCAGCGCGGCTACGTGGTGACGGCGGTCGACAGCGTCGCCGCCGGGGTCGCCGCCGCGACCGTGGCGCCGCCGGCCTATGCGGTGGTCGACCTGCGGCTCGGCGACGGCAGCGGGCTCGACGTGGTCGCCGCCCTCCAGCAGGCGCGCGCGGAGGCCCGCATCATCGTGCTCACCGGCTACGGCAATATCGCCACCGCGGTGGCGGCGGTGAAGGCCGGCGCGGTCGACTACCTGCCCAAGCCCGCCGACGCCGACCAGATCGCCGCCGCCCTGGAGGCCCATGGCGGCCCCCTGCCGCCGCCGCCGGAGAACCCGATGTCGGCCGACCGGGTGCGCTGGGAGCATATCCAACGGGTCTACGAACAGTGCGGCCGCAACGTCTCGGAGACCGCGCGCCGGCTCAACATGCACCGCCGCACGCTGCAGCGCATCCTCAACAAATACGCCCCGCGCGAGCGCGACGACTGACCGGGAATTCGAAGGGTATATTCGGGCGGGCGGGCCCGAGGGTGCGCTACTTCGCCTGCGCCGTCTGGCGGCGCTGGTGCAGCCACCAGGCCTGCTCGTTGATCGAGTAGATCGGCCGGTAGTGCGCGATCCGGTCGTCGGTGACGACCTGGCTGATCTGGTTGTCGAGCACGTAGGTGCGGCCCTGGTGGTAGACCACCAGCACGGCATGGGCGATCCGCAGGTTCTCGTCCTGCAGCACCACGATGCGCATCTTCTCCGTCGACCAGCCGAGCGCGCGCAAGGAGAGGTACTTGGCGATCGCGTAGTCCTCGCAGTCGCCGTCCTTGGCGAAGAACTGCATGGGCGTGGCCCAATAGTCCGGCACGCCGTAGTTGACCGGATCGATGATGTAGGGCGCGCGGTTCATGTAGCGGTTGACCGCGTCGAGCTGCGCCATCGCCTCGCCGCCGCGCAGGCCGGCGAGGAATTTCTGCCAGTCCTGCAGGTGGCACTTGTTGAACAGCGACGACTGGCACGAGCCGGTCTCCAGCTTGCGCTCCTTGAAATAGCGGTCCAGCGTGCCGCGCCACTTGGTGAAGGGCTTGATCGAGTCGAAGCGCTTCTCGTCCCAGCCGAACAGCGAGCCGCTGGCGGCGCGCGCCTGGTTGAACGTGTTGACGATGGCCAGCATGACCAGCAGCGCCAGGGCGATGGCCAGCAGCCAGACCAGGATCCGGCCCCACACCGGCTCATGGGAGAACTCGCGGTCGAATGCGCCCCGTGGGTTGGCCATGATCGTTGCCCGTCCTCGCTCGTCGCTGCCTGGTCCGGCCGTCTCACGGCCGGCATACGGTGGATCGCGGCGTTCGCCATGGCGGGATCGGCGAGCAGGCCGGCGATCCCTGCACGCTATGGTGCAAGCGCTTAAGGCGCGCTTAACGGCGGTGGTTAATCGGCGGAAAAGGGTCGTCTAGAGCAGGTCGTGATCAGGTCGAATCAATTTTTGGTCCGGCCCGAATGCGACCCGATCTAGAGCAGGTCGTGATCAGGTCGAATCACTTCCTGATTCGACCTGATCACGTGAATCTGCTCTATTATCAAATAGTTAGATCGGATTCACGCATATGGGCCGGGTCAATTTTTGATCCGGCCCATATGCGATCCGATCTAGAGCAGGTCGTGATCAGGTCGAATCACTTCCTGATTCGACCTGATCACGTGAATCTGCTCTATTATCAAATAGTTAGATCGGATTCACGCATTTGGGCCGGATCAATTTTTGATCCGGCCC
>Ga0302046_10002816_pt1 | contig 16063 bp, 14 predicted proteins | sample RVTome_11_FD_200261 | JGI IMG/M metagenome (GOLD analysis project Ga0302046, IMG submission 200261) | Soil microbial communities from uranium-contaminated site in the Upper Colorado River Basin, Wyoming, United States - RVT147D111 (version 2) ...
TTTCATCATCTCGATCGGCGCCAGCATCATCAGGTCGACGGCGGCGATCCAGTCCGCGCGCGTCCACTCGCGGAAATCGCCGGGCGGGAAGCCCCCGGCGTTGTTGAGCAGGATGTCCGGCTCGGGACAGGCGGCAAGCGCCGCCGTCCGGCCCTCCGGCGTGGCGATGTCACCGACGACCGGCGTTACCTTGGCGCCGGTGCGGGCGCGAATCTCGGCCGCGGCGTCGAGCAGCGTCGCCTCCGTTCGCGCGACGATCGTGACATCGGCGCCTTCCGCGGCAACGGCCATGGCGCAGGCCTTGCCCATGCCCTTGCTGGCCCCCGTCAGCAACGCCTTTTTGCCCGCGATGCCGAGATCCATAGCCTTTCTCCTATCCCTTCACCTCTGCCAGCGGCCGCTCGCCGCCCGCGACGCGGACGACGTTGCCGAAGCCGAAGCCGAGCCGCCGCGCCCAGGTGTCGAGCGTGGTGCCCGCGATATGCGGCGTGACGACCACGTTATCCCGATTGAGCAGCGGGCTGTCCGCGGCCAGCGGCTCTTCGGCGAACACGTCGAGCCCCGCGCCGGCGATCTGGCCCGCGTCGAGCGCGGCGATCAGCGCCGCCTCGTCGACCACCGGTCCGCGCGAGGTGTTGACGAAGATCGCAGTCGGCTTCATCGCCGCGAAGGCCTTCGCGGCGAACAGGCCGCGCGTCGCCTTGTTGAGCGGCGTGTGTACGCTGATTACGTCCGAGGTCCGGATCAGCTCGTCCAGTTCCATGCGTGTCGCGGAAAGCTGCCGTTCCACCTCGGCCGGCGCGCCCATCGGGTCGAAGTAGGCGACGGTCGCGAGGAAGCCGCGGACGTTGCGCGCGGTCTCGCGGCCGATATGGCCGAAGCCGACGATGCCGACCTGCTTGTCGCGCAGCTCGCGCATCCGCAGCGCCTCGCTATGGCCGAGCCACTTGCCGTTCTGCATCGTCGCGTGGTGCAGCGGCAGCTTCTTGTACACGCTCAGCATCAGCAGTACGGCGTGCTCGGCCACAGTGGGCGCGTTGGCGCCGCCGTTGTTGGCGACTGGAATGTCGAGGCTCTTGAACTTGCCGAGGTCGAGGCGGTCGAAGCCAGCGCTCAGCACCTGGAAGAGCTTAACCGATTTCGCCACGTCGAAATCCTCGAAGCCGACGCCATAGGCGATCAGGTAGTCGGCCGTGCCGATTTGCTTCCGCCGTTCGGTGTCGGGCGTCGCGGCTTCGCACAGCGTCAGCGTGAAGCCCTTGGGCGTCTGCTCCTGCGCCTGTTTCAGGATCGGGTCGGGAATGCTGGATTTCTTGAAAAGCAGGACGATCTTCTGCGGCTCGGCCAAGGGCTGGCTCCTTTGATGTTCCGGCGGCCGGCCATGGCGGCGCGTGATCGCGGGCCTCGCGGCGGGGGCCGGATGCGTTCGGGGAGATTGACGGCATATTCCCCGAAGGCTTCGCTGCGTTCAAGCGCAGCGGATGCGGATCGACCTCCGGTCAGCGAGACCGGCGGACAGCGGCAGCGTCGCCACCGTCGCGCCGGTGAATGGCCCGGTCCGCTCGACGATCAGGGCGACATCCCTCGGCGGGCGATCGTCTCACGGCGGCGCGCGCGATAGCCAGCCGCCGCGGCCGGGCGCCGCGCAAATGGCGTGATCGGTCGGTCGATGTGTGGGACACTCCCGCCGCGCCGCGGCGTGCGGCTGCTTCCGCACAACTGAGTAGGCATGGGGAATGTACGGGATCTGGCTGCTTGTTCTGTTCGTGATCCTTCCCGCCGGTGCGGGCGTTGCGCTGGCCTACGTTCTGTCGCCCGCGGAGCGGCCGAGCCGGAAGATACTCGCGATCGGAGCCGCGGTCGGCACCGTCATCGGCATCGCGCTGGGTATCCTGCTGACGCGATCTTGACGGGACGACGGGCCTTCATTCCACGTTGTCGCCGCCCGGCGCTGCCCCGGACCACACATGCTGGTAGATCACGATGCCGCCCCGCTTGCCGGTGACCAGGCCCGGCCCGGAGCCGAGCTTGCCGCCGCCGACGTCGGTGCTGACGTCGTCGACTCCATGCCACTCCGCGCAGGCGGCGAGGGTCAGCGCCAAAGCGCCGGCGAGCCCAAACAGGATGTGCGTGCGAATGCGCGATGCCGCCATCGGCTATTCCTATTGCTTGGCCAATGATTGTTCAAGAAGCGGGATTGCATGGCTCAATGGGATTTCGGCCAAAAAAGAAGCCGCGGGTTGGGGGAGCGCGGCTTCAAGTTGGCCCAGTGATGCCTTGCGTGGGCTAATAGACCGCATTTTAAATAAATTGCCGCGGTGCGCAGTGACGCGTGTCACAAATGCGGCCCAGCCGACCTGCGCAAAAAGGCCTTGTCGCACAAAAGAAAAGAGGCCGCGCGTGGGAGGGGCTGTGGGTGCGCGGCCTCTGGGGTAACGAGGTAGCATTATAGCGATGCCGGCGCCGGCGGCAGTGACGCCGGTCACCTCCGCAAACGAAGGGCCGCGGCTAGGCGGAGGGCGGGTTCGAAGGTGGCGGGAAAGGGGCCGGATGCTTCCTGTCGTGGCGCCTTGTGAGGCGGCTCAGACCAGATGCGACAGGAGGGAATGGAGCTCGGTCGAAGTCGCGACGGTATCGCAATCGCAGTTGAAACGCTTGTAACCGGTCTCGCTCTTCTCGATGCCGAACTCGATGACGCCGTTGTGGTCGAGTATCACCATGACGTCATGACCCGATTGCCCGGTATAGCGCCGGACTGCCGAAGCCCTGCCATCGCGAATGAGACTGTTTCCCAGGTCGGTGATCAAGCGGATGTCGTCATCCGTGAGCAACGTCTGTTTCTCGCCATAGGAATCATGGCTGGACAGCGGGATTATCGTTCCCGGCATCGCACGCTCCCCCTGCTTATCGATTGGATATAAATTGTGACATCGGAGCGAAGTTGTCCATCCCGCAAATGCGGTGAAGAGACTCGCGCGCTGCGCGCCGTATCGATCCCCATCGCGTAACCGTCCCGGCGGTGTCGAAGAAAGAGCGGGGCGGCTTGCGAGCCGCCCCGAAAGTTGCTGAGAAAAGGTTTCCGGGAGGAATTCCGATGACCACGTCATCGGCAACCTACAGCATCATGCTGCAATGCAATATTTCAACAGGAGTCATTGAAATGCAAGAAGAAAATTCGCTTAAATTATAACCCTTTAACGTCTTTTGCGCTGCAAAATTAGGCATTTAAGGCAGGCTCCAAACCGGCCGTTTCGCCGCTGCAGGCGATGCGGCGGGTCGCGTAATTATGCGCCGCGGAAAAGAAATTTCTCTCCGGCGGTGTACCCTCCGCTGCTCTGCACGTGAGCAGCGTGCGGCTAGGTCGACAGAATTGCCAAAATAATAGGCAATCGGACGCGATTTTCGGTTCGCGCCCCTCTCGCATTTTCCACGAATGCGATCCGTGCTAACGTCGTTTCGTCATCCGCCGCACATTCATTGCGACAAGGGAGCGAGAGTCTGGTCATGCCAACGCTGGAAATTTTCGATCCGTCGGGCGCGACGGAAATAACGCGCCTTCATGCGCCGCGACTGCCATCGCTCGAGGGCAAGACGGTCGCCATGCTCTCCGACGACATGTGGCAGGCGCACCGTATGCTTCCGATGCTGCGCGAGCTGCTGGGCGCGCGGTTTGCGAACGTCATCATCCTGCCGGAAACCGAGTTTCCGATGGGTAACTCGGCGATCGACCGCGACGAGACCGCCGACATGTTCGTCGAGAAGGGCGTCGACGCGGTCATCGTCGGCAACGCTTCCTGAGGGGCCTGCGCCACCGCATGCGGCCGTGCTGCCGCTAGAATCGAAAGCAGGGGAATCCCTACCGTTATCCTGACCCGCGAAGACTTCGTCGGGGTCGTCCGCAATGCGCATGCCGGCATGGGCTTCGACCAGGATGCCTGCATGGTCACATTTCCGATCGATCCCTTCCTCGTCGGCGGCGACATCGCCCCGATCGCACGTAAATTCGACAGTTTCATCTCCGGGCTCACCGCCTGGCGGGCCCGCGCCGACAAGACCGGGGTCTCCGCACCGCCCAAGCTGCAGGTCGATGCCAACGGCTTCGAAGCGGCGCTCGACAAGATGAACCGCCAGTTCCTCGCCAACATGTGGGGCGACGGCCTGCCGCTGAACGCGGCGACCGACGACCGCGTGAACTGGATTCTCAAGGGCACCGATCTGCAGCGCGACCATATCGTCGGCAAGGTCATGCCGCGCGGCGGCATCGCCACGGTCGAGACGATTGCCGTGTCGCTCGCCATGGCCGGCGGGCGGCCGGAATACTTACCCGTGCTCATCGCTGCCATGGAAGCGATCCTCGATCCCAAGATGGATCACGACAAATGGCAGGCGACCTCCGGCAGCACCTATCCGGTGGTCATCGTCAACGGCCCGGTCGCCAAGCAGATCCGGCTCAATTCCGGCTTTGGCCTGCTCGGGCCCGACCCGCAGCATCCGGCGGGCGCCAGCATCGGCCGCGCCATCCGCCTGCTGCAGCAGAATGTGGGCGGCGCGTTGCCCGGCGTCGGCACGATGGCGATGTTCGGCGGCATGCGCTACACCAACGCGGTTTTCGCCGAGGACGAGGACGGTCTGCCGGAGGGCTGGGTTCCCGTCTGTACCGCCCAATGGGGGATACCGGCCGGCACGAACGCCGTCACCGTGTTCGTCGCGACGAGCGCGACGAATATCCTGCGCCGCGGCGTCGGCAAGGAGCAGCCGGACGAGGAGGCGGTGCAAAGTCTCTACCGCGTGGCGGGCTATCTCGGCAGCCCGAGCCCGCACTATGCGGGCGGGTGGGCGCACGGAACGCCGGGCGGGCTGCTGATGTCCCGCGTGGTCGCGCGCCAGCTCGCCGGGCTCGGCTGGACGCAGGAGAAGATCAAGAGCTTCCTCTGGGAAAACTCCAAGATCCCGGCTGAGGACGTTCGCCGCTTCGGCCTCCGGCAATGGATCGAGCATGCGGACGACGCGGAATCGATCGCCTCGAAGGACATGGACCCGTGGCCGATCACGCGGACGCCGCAGCAGATCATCATGGCCGTCGCGGGCGGCTATCACCCGACGCATAATTTCTGGATGCAGTCGTGGTCGCGCAATCTCACCGGCGGCAGGATTAGCCTGCCTGCCGCCTGGGATGCGCTGATCGCCGAGGCGGACGAGGACCTCGGCTCCTGCGGCGACCTCTGCACGATCTGACGGCTCGGCGTATCGTGAAAAAAGCGTAGGGCCGGTGGCGCAATCCGCCGGCCCTACGTCTATATTGGGGGCTCCACCCGTTGCCATGAAGGGTCGCCGCCTTGCGTCTCCGTTTCGCTCTTGTCCTCGTCGCATCGCTCTGTTTGCCGGCTGAGCATGTCCAGGCGTCTCCGGACGCGAATCGCCAGCTCCTGGAAGCCGCCCGCACGGGCAATGTCGGCGGGCTCGTCGCCGCCATCGCCCGCGGCGCCGATCTGGAGGCGAAGGCCGGCGACAGGAACGGCAGCACGGCGCTGCTTCTTGCGGTTCGCAGCGAACGCATCGAAGCGGTCGAGCTGCTGCTGCGGCGCGGCGCCAAAGCGGACAGCCGGTCCGGCGACGGATGGACTGCGTTGATGCAGGCCGCCTTCTCGGGCAACGCGAACATGGTGCAGGCCCTGGTGGCAGCGGGCTCCGACGTCCAGGCGCGCGAGCCGCGGCATGGCAACACCCCGCTGATCGTCGCCGCCGTCGCCGACCGCAATGTCGAAGCCGTGGCCGAGCTGCTGGCGAGCGGCGCCGACGTGGAGCTGGCGGCGTTCGACGGGCGCACTCCGCTGCTCGCGGCGGCGCGCAACGGCGCGGCCGGTATGCTGCAGCTTCTGCTCGACGAAGGCGCGGACCCCAACGCCGTAGATGCCGAGGGATACGACGCTTTGATCCTGAGCGCTTACGCGGAAAAAGGGGACGCGGTCCGTGCCCTATTGAATGCGGGCGCTGCGCCCAATCGCCGTGCCCGCGACGGCTCGACGGCGCTCGGTCGCGCGGCGCAGCAGGGCGATGCAGACTCCGTCGCGGCCCTGCTTGAGGCGAAGGCCGACGCGAATGCGATCGGGCTCGAGGATCGCCCGGTGCTGCACCACGCCGCGAAAGGCGGCAGCGCTGCGGCGATCGGCTTGTTGCTCGATGCGGGCGCGGATCCGAATGCGACGGACAAGCCGACCGGTCAGACCGCGCTGATGCGGGCCGCAAACCGCGGTGCGCTCGCCGCCGTGCGGCGCCTGCTCGACGGCGGCGCGCGCCCGGATATCCGCGCCAAGGATGGCTGGACCGCGCTGGAGGCTGCGCAGATGACCGGCGATGCCGACGTCATCCAGGTCATACGGCAGGCGCGGAAATAGCGAGACGCACGCCACCTCATTTGCCGGGCGGCGAATTGCCGCGCAGAATGAACGCGGCGACCGGCCCCGACGATAAAGACCAGGGAGGAGAGAGTGGCGGAAATTACCATCGCGGCAAAGGACGGCGGGACATTCAAGGCCTACTTGGCGCCGCCGCCGCGTACGCCCGCAGCGGCGGTCGTGGTCATGCAGGAAGTGTACGGCGTGAACCGCTTCATCAAGCGCATCACCGACTACTGGGCGTCGCAGGGATTTCTCGCGGCCGCGCCGGAAATCTACTGGCGCATGGGGCCGGAGATCGTGCTCGATCCGGAAACACCCGGCCACCGCGAGAAAGCGCGTGCCTGGGGACAGGAGCTCGATGTCGACAAGGCAGTCGACGACGTCACCGCGCTGGTCGAGCATCTTCGCCGCATGCCGGAATGCACCGGAAAGGTGGGCACGACCGGCTATTGTCTGGGCGGCAAGCTCGCCTACCTGCAGGGCACGCGCGGCACCGCCGACTGCAACGTCAGCTACTACGGCGTCGGCATCGAAAAGCTGCTCGGCGAGGCAGGCAAGCTCCGGAATCCGCTGATGCTGCATATGGGCGAGATCGACTCATGGACGCCGCCCGACGTGCGCAAGCAGCTCGACGGCGTGCTCGGCGGTCTCGCGCATGTCACGAGCTATGTCTATGCCAACACCGACCATGCCTTCGCGCGCGAAGGCGCGTCGTCGGACGTGCCGGCGATGCGCGAGCTTGCGAACGGCAGGACGCTCGCGTTCTTCCGCGAGAATCTAGCGTGAGGGAGCGCTGACCAGCGCGCGCCGCGCGGCAACGAGGAACAGCGCCGCGACGAATATCGGGCCGAGCTGGATTGCGGTCGCGTCGGCGAGGCCCACGGCGAACAGCGGCATCACCCAGGCGGCGACGAGCACCGCGCGCTCATAGGCGAGCCAGCCGCGGACATAGCCGTCCATCGCCAGCAAGGCGATCGGGATGGCGAGAAGCGCGTAGTCGTAGTCGAAGATGTAGGGAGTCACCAGCAAGGTTCCGGTGACGAGCGTCGCGGCGCGGAGCGCCAGCGGCGGCCGGCGCCACCAGACCCAGGCGACGGCGACGGCAACCGAAATGGCGAGCAGCCCCTGCAGGATATAGGCGCCGGCAAAACCGATGCCGGCAAGCCGGAGCGCGGCGTAAAGGCTCGGCAGCTTGCTCCACCGAATCAGGCCTTCCTCGAAAACCGCGCGGGCCAGCGGGATGTTCTCCCAGAAGGCGATCCAGGGCTCGACGCCGAGGCAGAGTGCGCTCACCGCTGCGAAGGCGATTGCCGTGACCGCGGCAACGCCGAAGCTCCGCCAATGTCCGCCGCAGGCGAGCGCGATCGGCAGCAGGACGCCGAAATGCGGCTTGAAGCTCAACAGTCCAATCAGGATGCCCGCCAGCACGGGCCGGCGCTCGAGCGTCATCAGCGCACCGCCGAGCAGCGCCGCCGCGATGAATCCGTTCTGCCCGTGAAGCAGGTTCAGAAAGGTGCCGGGAAAGGCGATGAGCAGCAGCACCGTCTGCGGCTGCGGCGCCAGCTTCCGGATGACCAGGGCGTAGCCGGCGAAAGTAACGGTGACCCAAAACAGGTAGGCGGCGAGATAGGGCAGCAGCGACAGCGGCGTTACGGCCAGAAGGAAGGTCGGCGGATAGTGCCACAGGAATAGCTTTTCGCTGGCCGGCACGGCGATCTGTTCGGCGGCGAGCATCTTGGCCGGATCGAACACGGCGGCCGGGTTGTCGTTCAGCGTCAGCCAGGACCCGGCCCAGAAAGTGATGAAATCGTATCCCAGCGGCTTCTGGCGCGGGTCGAGCATGTCCGCGCTCAAGCTTAGCCATGCGATCGACGCGATCGCATAGACGGTGAGGAAGATCAGCGGGTATGCGAATAGGCGATGGGCCGTGAAGATGCGGCCGGCTACGGGAATGTCGTCCGGTTTGGCGTAGATGTGCATGCCTGTTGCTTTTTTTCTGGACGCCGCCGGGCGCCATGATGCGGAAGCCTAGTCGCCAAAGCTTTGAAAATTGTTAAGAGCCAATGGCCCGCCGGTCGGCGCTGGGTGCAGCTTTTCGGCGCTGGCGCGGGTACGCCAGGGCCGGGTGTGAGTATCGTCAACCATTTGATAAATTGATACAATATGCAGGCGCACTTGTATGGTGCGCCTGCGGGACCCGGAACAGCGGCGTCACGCGTCGGCGAAGGACTTTCCGGCCTTGGCGAGGTCGTCGATCAGCTTCGCAGGTTTCCAGTGGCCACCGTATTTCTCGTACCACGTGTGCAGCGTGTCGCGGACCTTCGGCACGCCCAGCGTGCGGTCTGCCCAATACATCAGGCCGCCGCGATAGCGCGGGAAGCCGAAGCCGTTGATCCACATGACGTCGACGTCGCTGGCGCGGTAGGCGATGCCCTCTTCGAGGATCTTGGCTGCCTCGTTGACCGAGGACAGCAAGAGCCGGTTCAACACCTCTTCGTCGCTGATGGCGCGGCGCTTGATTCCCATCTGCCGCGAGACGCTCTCGATGATCGCCTTGACCTCGGGGTCGGGGTGGGGCGTGCGGTCGCCCTCCTTGTAAAGAAAGTAGCCCGCGCCGGCCTTCTGGCCGAGCCGTCCGGCTTCGACCAGCGCATCGGAGATCGGATCGGGCCGGAAGTTCTCCGGGTCTTCCTTGGAGCGGCGCTGGCGGGTCGCATAGCTGATGTCGAGCCCGGCCAGGTCGCCGACCGCGAAGGGGCCCATCGGGTAGCCGAAGTCGTACATTACCTTGTCGACCTGCTCGGGCAGCGCGCCTTCTTCGACCAGGGCCATCATCTCGATCTTGAAGGGAATGCGCGTGCGGTTGGCGAGGAAGCCGTCGCAGTTGCCGCAGACGCCGACGACCTTGTCGAGCTTCTTGCCGAGCTTGATGGCGGTGGCGACCGTGTCCTTGCCGGACGCCTTGCCCCGGACGATCTCCAGCAGCTTCATCACGTTCGCCGGGCTGAAGAAATGCGTGCCCAGCACCTGCTGCGGACGTGACGTCACCGCGGCCATGGCGTCGATGTCGAGGGTAGAGGTGTTGCTGGCGAGTACCGCGTCCGGCTTCATCACCGCGTCCAGCTTCTTGAACACCTCCTTCTTGACGTCGAGGTTCTCGAACACCGCCTCGATGACGATATCCGCATCGCCGATTGCAGCGTAGTCCTGCGCGGGCGTGATGAGCGCCATCCGCCGCGAGACGTCGGCGGGGTCCATGCTGCCGCGCTTGGCGCTGATCTCGTAGTTACGCTTGACCTTGGCCAGGCCCTTGTCGAGCGTTTCCCGGTCGCGCTCCAGCACCTTGACCGGGATGCCGACATTGGCGAAGCACATGGCGATGCCGCCGCCCATGGTGCCGGCGCCTATGACCGCGGCGCTCTTGATGTCGCGCACGGGCGTGTCGCGCGGGATATCGGGAATCTTCGCCGCTTCACGCTCCGCCCAGAAGACGTATTTCAGGGCATTTGTTTCCTCGCCCTGGCGCAGCTCGTCGAACAGCTCGCGCTCGCGCGCCAGGCCCTGCTCCAGTGGCAGCGTGACGGCGGCCTCGACCGCCTTGATGCCGTGGTAGGGCGCGACCTGGTTTCGCGCCCGGCGCTCGATCTTCTTGCGCATCGCGCCGAAAAGGCCGGGCTCCTCCTTCGCTTCGGCAAGCTTGTCGGTCCGTTCGCCGACGCGCGGCAGCGGCCGGATATCGGCGATCTTCTCCGCGAAGGCGACGGCAGCGCCGAGAAGATCCTTCTCGGGCATGATCTCATCGATGATTCCGAGCGCCTTCGCCTCTGGCGCCGGCACGTGGCGGCCGCTGACGATCAGCTCCATCGCCGTCTTCGGGCCGACCAGCCGCGGCAGGCGCTGCGTGCCGCCGCCGCCGGGGATGATGCCGATCAGCACCTCCGGCAGGCCGACCTTGGCGCTCGGCACGGCGACGCGGTAATGGCAGCAGAACGCCGATTCCAGCCCGCCGCCCAGGGCGAAACCGTGGATCGCGGCGACGACCGGCTTGGCCATCTTCTCCATCTCGTCGCGCCATTTCATGGCAACCGGGCTCTTTTGCTGTCCGACATGCTTGATGTCGGCGCCGGCGATGAAGCTGCGGCCGCCGCCGATCAGCACCACCGCTTTGACCGCAGGGTCGCTCATGGCCTTCTGCAGCGATTCGTAGATGCCCTCCGGCACGCCGGGGCTCAGCGCGTTGACGGGCGGATTGTTGACGGTGATGACGCCGATGGCGCCGTGCTTGCTGTAGTCGACGAGCTCGGGCATGGAATTCTCTCCGGCGGACCTGTGCGGTGCTTTGTTATTCCTCCTTATACCACAAAGCGACGCGAACGCCGCTCACGATGCCCGGACGTTGCCCTGGAACGGCAGCTCCGTGCGGTAGCGCGCGCCGAAGGCGTCGATCGCCGATTGGTACTGCTGTGTCCTGCCCACGTCGTCGAGACCTTCGAGCAGGCACTTCTTGGGGACTGCGGCGATCTCGAATCGGTGGACCGACCCGTCGGGCGCGGTCACGGTCTGGGCCGCCAGATCGATCGACAGCTCAGCCCCCGGCCGCTCGTGAAGTTGGCGGCGCAGCAGGGCACAGGTCTCGTTCGGCAGGAGTACCGGCAGCACGCCGTTCTTGAGGCAGTTGCTGCGGTGGATGTCGCCGAAGCTGGAAGCGACGATGGCGCGGATGCCGAACGCCAGCAGCGCATAGACCGCCGACTCGCGCGACGAGCCGCCGCCCCAGTTGCGGTCGGCGACGACGATCTGCGCCTTGCGGTAGGGCGCTTTGTTGAGGATGAAGTCCGGCTTCTCGCTGCCGTCCGGGTTGAAGCGCTGATCGTGAAACAGGATCGTCGGATATTCCGGCGCGCCGATCGGCACCTTGTTGAAGCGCGTCGGGCAGAGCTGGTTGGTGTCGATGTTGGCCTGATCGAACGGCACCGCGACCGCCGTCAGCTTGGTGAATGGCTGCATCGTCAGGCTCCTTTCGCGAGCTTGCGCACGTCGGTCAGCTTGCCGGTGATCGCCGCGGCGGCGGCCATCGCGGGGCTGACCAGATGGGTCCGGCCGCCGAGACCCTGGCGGCCCTTGAAGTTGCGGTTCGATGTGGAGGCGCAGCGCTCCCCCGGCTGCAGCATGTCGCCGTTGATGGCGGTGCAGAGCGAGCATCCGGGATCGCGCCATTCGAAGCCGGCCGCGGTGAAGATGCGGTCGAGGCCTTCCGCCTCGGCGTTCCGCTTGATCGTGGCGGAGCCGGGGACGACCCAGGCCTGGACCTTGGCGCGGCCGAGCTTCGCGACCTCGGCTGCGGCGCGCAGGTCCTCGATCCGGCTGTTGGTGCAGGAGCCGATGAAGACGCGGTCGACGGCGATATCGTCGAGCGCCATGCCGGCCGTCAGGCCCATATAGTCGAGCGCGTCGGCGATTTCCGCCTTGGTCGCCGCGTCGCGGCCGGTCTCGGGCGAGGGCACGCGCCCGGTGATCGGCAGCGCGTGTTCGGGATTGATGCCCCAGGTCACCATCGGCGCGATCTCGGCGGCGTCGAGCGTGACTTCGGTGTCGAACGCCGCGCCGTCGTCGCTGGGCAGCGTCTTCCAGTGGCGCACCGCGTCGTCCCAGTCCGCGCCCTTGGGCGCATAGGTCCGGCCGTGCAGATAGGCGTAGGTCTTGTCGTCCGGCGCCACCATGCCGGCGCGCCCGCCGGCCTCGATCGACATGTTGCAGACGGTCATGCGCTGTTCCATGGTCATCGAGGACAGCGCCTCGCCGGCATATTCGATGACGTGGCCCGCGGCGCCGCCATGTCCGATCTTGGCGATGATGGCGAGGATCACGTCCTTGGCGCCGACGCCGAAGGGCAGGCGATGGCCCACGGCGATGCGCATCGCCTTCGGTTTCCGCTGCCACAGCGTCTGGGTCACCATGATGTGGTAGATCTCCGAGGCGCCCGCCCCGAAGGAGAGATTGCCGAATGCGCCGTGCGTCGCGGTATGCGAGTCCGCGCCGACCAGCACGACGCCGGGAATGCTGATGCCCTGTTCGGGCCCGGCCACATGCAGGATGCCCTGGTCGCCGTCGCCGAGGTTGAAATGCCGGATGCCGTATTTTTGGCAGTTGGCGGTCAGCAGCTCGATCATGTTGCGGATCTTCGGGTCGCCGATCGCATCCAGCCCGAATTTCTGGTTGGTGGTCGGGACATAGTGATCGGAAAAGGCGAACACTTTGTCCGGCTCGGCCGCGGTCCGGCCCTCCTCTTCCATGCGGTCGAAGGTGTGGCGGGAGCCTTCGTGAATCAGGCAGCGCGCCACGTAGAGCAGCGTCTCGTCCTGCTCGGCCGTGATGGCGTGGCGCTGCCAGATCTTGTCGAACATGGTCTGAGGACTGGGCATCAGGGTACCTCTCGTCATCGATTTTTAATATGTTGCGGTGCAAGATAAATCTTGCCGGCAGGCGAGAAAGGGACCGGAGACCGCTTGCCCCGGCGCTGGCAACAGCTATATTCCCGCGGCCACGTCATCCCCGAATCCTAGGATAACCCGAGCGCCATGGATCTGCGCAACATCGCCATAATCGCCCATGTCGACCACGGCAAGACGACCCTGGTCGACGGGCTGCTGCGTCAGAGCGGCACCTTCCGGGCAAACCAGCAGGTGGCCGAGCGCGCGCTCGATTCCAACGATCTGGAGCGCGAGCGCGGCATCACGATCCTGGCGAAATGCACCTCGATCCGCTGGCGCGACACCCGCATCAACATCGTCGATACGCCGGGCCACGCCGACTTTGGCGGCGAGGTCGAGCGCATCCTCAGCATGGTGGATGGTGTCGTAGTTCTGGTCGACGCCGCAGAAGGGCCGATGCCGCAGACCAAGTTCGTGCTCGGCAAGGCGCTGAAGCTGGGGCTGCGGCCGATCGTCATGATCAACAAGGTCGACAAGCCGGAACAGCGTGCGCACGACGTGCATAACGAAGTGTTCGACCTGTTCGCGGCGCTCGGCGCGACCGACCAGCAGCTCGACTTTCCGACGGTGTTCGGCTCGGGCCGCGACGGCTGGGCCGCCGAAGCGCCGGCCGGGCCGAAGACGGATCTCGCGCCGCTGTTCGAGCTCGTCATTCGCCACGTGCCGCCGCCGGTCGCCGATCACGACGGCGATTTCCGCATGCTGGCGACGACCCTGGAAGCCGACCCCTATCTCGGGCGCGTGCTGACCGGGCGCATCCATGCCGGCACCGTGAAGCAGAACATGTCGATCAAGGCGCTGACGCGCGACGGCACGCTGCGCGAAGAAGGGCGCATCACGAAGCTGCTCGCTTTCCGCGGGCTGGAACGGGTCGCCGTCGAAGAGGCGAGCGCCGGCGACATCGTCGCCGTTGCCGGGCTGTCGGAGGCGACGGTCTCCGACACGCTATGCGATCCCGGCGCCTGCGAGCCCATCGAAGCCGATCCGATCGATCCGCCGACGCTCGCCATGAGCTTCTCGGTCAACGATTCGCCGCTTGCCGGGCAGGACGGCGACAAGCTGACGTCGCGCGTCATCCGCACCCGCCTGCTGCGGGAGGCGGAGGGCAACGTGGCGATCCGCGTGCGCGAGGCCGAAGGCGGCGACGCCTTCGAGGTCGCCGGCCGCGGCGAGCTGCAGCTCGCCGTTTTGATCGAGCAGATGCGCCGCGAAGGCTTCGAGCTGTCGATCGGCCGCCCGCGCGTGCTCTACAAGACCGACGCGGCGGGAGCGCGGCTCGAGCCGATCGAGGAAGTCGTCGTCGACGTCGACGAGGAATATTCCGGCGCCGTCGTCGAAAAGATGAGCGAGCGCAAGGCGGACCTCATCGAGATGCGTCCGGCCGGCAGCGGCAAGCAGCGGCTGGTTTTCCTGGCGCCGTCGCGCGGCCTGATCGGCTACCACGGCGAGTTCCTCACCGATACCCGCGGCACCGGCGTGATGAACCGCTTGTTCCATGACTATGCGCCCTATAAAGGCAACATCGCGACGCGCCGCAACGGCGTCCTCGTCTCGATGCAGAAGGGCAAGGCGGTAGCCTACGCGCTCTGGAACCTGGAGGAACGCGGCCCGCTGTTCGTCGACCCGGGCGACATGGTCTATCCCGGCATGCTGATCGGTGAGCACAGCCGTGGCTCGGACCTCGAGGTCAATCCGCTGAAGTCGAAGCAGCTCACCAATTTCCGCGCCGCTGGCAAGGACGACGCGGTGACGCTGACGCCGCCGATCCGGATGACGCTGGAAAAGGCGATCGCCTACGTGTCGGACGACGAGATGGTCGAGGTGACGCCGAACTACATCCGGCTGCGCAAGCGCGAACTCGACCCGCACGCGCGCAAGCGTGCGGCCAAGCGGGCGGAGATCGCGTAAGGCGGAAACGTCGCCGGGCGGCGTCCGCGATCAGTGGGCGCAATCGATGCAGGTGGCGACCGCCGGGTCGAACTCCAGACGGGCGAGGGGAATCTCCTCGCCGCAATTCAGGCAATAGCCGTAATCGCCGGCCGCGATCCGCACCAAGGCGGCATCGATGCGCTGCAGCTCGATCTTGCGGCGACGCTCCACGTCCTGGGCCAAGGCCTGACTCTGCAGGGCGTCCATACGCGACAGCCGGCCGAGGCGCGCCTGGTCGAGTTCGACCGGTTCGCGGGCCTCCTTCGTGGCGCTCTCCCGTTCCAGGATTTCGCCCCGGCGCTTCTTCAATTGGGAACGGATGCGTTCCACGTCTATATCGGTGCGTGTTGTCATAATTCTACAAGTATAGTGCGATTCATTGCCGATTGAGATCGATTTTCCGCGTTGACGTGCTCGTGTTGCGAGGTGATTGGACGGCGGCAGCCTCGCTGGGATAATGCTATCGCCGATTGATCCAATCGCAAAATCCGAAAGCGGGACTGGTGTGATACGCCGCCGGCATTTGACCTTTGCCATCGTTTTGAGTGTCGTGGCGCTGCCGATTGCCGCCTTCACGTCGATCGAGGCGCTGCTGGCGCCGAAGGCGGAGCTTTGGGAGCGCTGGACCGCGCAGGATCCGACATCCGCCGCGGAAATCGACCACGCGGCCTGGGGCACGCTGCTGGCGCGTTATCTGCGGACCGACGCCGCTGGCGTCAATCGCTTCGATTATGCGCATGTATCGGCCTCCGACCGCGAGGCGTTGCGCAGTTACGTCGCCCGACTCTCCGGCGTCGCGATCAGCCGTTACGGCCGGCCCGAGCAGCTCGCCTATTGGATCAATCTCTACAATGCGCTGACCGTGCAGGTGATCCTGGACCATCAGCCCGTCGCGAGCATCCGCGACATCGACATCTCGCCCGGTCTTTTCGCTGACGGCCCTTGGGGGACCGAGCTTGTCGCCGTCGAGGGGCAGGCGCTTACGCTCAACGACATCGAGCACCGCATTCTGCGGCCGATCTGGCGCGATCCGCGCATCCATTACGCTGTCAACTGTGCGTCGGTCGGCTGCCCGAACCTCGCAGCCGTCCCCTACCGCTCGGCGTTGCTCGAGCCGATGCTCGATGACGCGGCGCGGGACTACGTCAATAATCCCCGCGGCGCCCGCGTCGAGGATGGTCGGCTGATCGTGTCCAGCATATACGTCTGGTTCGGCGATGACTTTGGCGGCAGCAACGCGGCGGT
>Ga0302046_10002817_pt1 | contig 16056 bp, 9 predicted proteins | sample RVTome_11_FD_200261 | JGI IMG/M metagenome (GOLD analysis project Ga0302046, IMG submission 200261) | Soil microbial communities from uranium-contaminated site in the Upper Colorado River Basin, Wyoming, United States - RVT147D111 (version 2) ...
CTCACACAATTCGAAAACAGAGTCCAGCCGAAATCACGCCTGGAGTGATTTTTTTTCGCCTCCGGATCAAACCGCGCTTCCGATCACGATTTTCACACAAACCACCGCTTCAGACCTGAACAGTTACGAAGCTCGAAGATCTATTGTCTTTTCGCGCTTTTAAGCGCGTCGTATAGATCTCTTAAGCTTTTTGATGGCATGCATCTGGTTTGATCGAAACCTATCCAATTTGGGCATTTTCTCAGAAGCGTCTGCCATAGACCAGCAAACGCCTCATTCGGCCTATCAAGAATTAGACTGGTGCGATAATTGAATATCGCTCTCAAACAACCTAATTGATCAACAGTTAGACCCTTGAACAGTTTTTCATCTTCCCAAACCAGCGCATCACACATTGCATCGTACGCTACTTCAGCATTTGGCTTGCAATCCAGTGAAGCTAAAATCGGTACTAGTGAATCTATCTGCGTTGCGAAATCCATAACTATTTAGGTTTAAGTGGTATTGTGATAGTAAAGCGTGGGGTTAAACCACCCTCTACTATTGTAACTTTTCCTCCTAAGAATCCCTTTCCTGATTGAGATCGCAAACCGAGTTGAATTGCAAGATCTTGATTTAGCACATAACCTGTGTCCACGACGACTGAAGTGGCACCAGCTGTCTGTGCCTTTAGCTTGAGTGATTGCGCAAGAGATAGGATGGATTGCTTGTCAACCAATCCAATTGTTACGTGTGCAACGCCATTTTCATCCACAACTATGGATGCAATTCCATGGCCGTGCTCGACAATTTCTGTGGGGCATGATCTTTTCCTCAATAACGGTTGATTAGCTCCAGGAAGTGGCTTTAGTCCTGCCGCCATAACACTTGCGAAGGTGGAAATATCCGCGGCAAAACCGGCAGCGTTTTCCCATGTTTTATTTCCCCACCAGGTGCCAGCGCCCTCTCCCAGTTTGACCAAAGGCTGCAGAACTGGTTCGTCAATATACCAACCTGTTGTTCCATATGCCGTTCCAAGATTATCGATTGTGGTAGGAACATGAGCAGCTATGTTGGCAAACGATAAGAAGTTATTAATCGGAATGCTGAAATAGCCCAATTCATTGGCGATTCTATCCTGAGCGATGGGGATATTCTTGTTGCTCCAATTTGCAAGACTTCCCGTCCAGTCTGCTAGTCCGTACGGATCCAGACGGTTTACAAGATCATTCTCCACCATACAAAGCAGATTAAACCCGCTTACTTCACCAATGGGATCCCTACTCAACCACCGTCCGGTGGAGGGGCTGTAATATCTGTGGCCAGATATTGCACGTCGGAATTCCTTTATCGGGTTCGGCCTTCGTCGCCTACGGCCAGAACGCCTTTGGATCTTCACTGACAGCTCATCCGGCATTGTATTAAGTATTCATTTCACGTAAGCCACTGTTGGGACGACATCTTGGCTTCTTCTAATGAGAAGGTTTTTCAACCTATTCATCATGCCTGTTTTAGGGCCTCTTTACCATTCTGCGAAATGTGAACTGGTTTCGATCTAAGCGTTTGCCGGGTATTATGTTATCAGGGGTTTCGGGATGTGAAATGGTGATGAAATGAGTGCAACGACTGGAAGAAAGCGTTTCATCGAGTTGGATAATGAGGAAAGACTGCCTAAGGGCATCATTGAATCCTGCCCAATTTGGAGGCTTGGTGCAAGTCAAAGTCACGCTTTCAATCTGATTGCGCAGCCTGTAACGGTCAACTCGGGGGTGTAGCTCCGTAGAAAAGTATGGTATGTCATCGGGGTGTCCAGCTCGACACTGGTCGCCTGCCGTTGAAGGATCCGACCGAACCTGTGATAGGGCATGCGCTTACCTACCTGGTTCAGGATTAGGGCCTGCTCATCACGCTGCTGCAGGAGAAAAGGCCGCTCTCCAATTCGCAGGGTATCACCAGTTGTTAAATGTAAAGATGTGACCTCTCTGAAGCCACCCGCTGTCCCTACTCTTTCAAATCAACCCATCGAAGAGTGTTGGTAACAATTGAGTTTGTTTTATAACTTAGGCCTGAAAACGTAAGTGCTAAATATTCTTCATTAGGATTTCCCAAATACCTTGAAACTATGGCGATTTCGGAAATTTTATTTGTGATGCCTGCGTTCCATGAAGAATCATCTAACGAGATCCATAACCCAGAGCAACAAAGAGAATGTCGTTCAATCAAATGCGGACTCTCGTTCAGGAGAGTTTCAATTTGACTAAACACATCTGATTCACTTTTCGGTCGGTTAAGATACAATTCTCTTTGAAATTCGGTATAAATCGCTTTTGTTACCAATGCAGCTTCTTGCTGTATCGAGACCGACCTGTCTACTCCGCAGCCAAAAAGAGGGATAAGGATCAAAACAGAAAATGGCTTTATGAAAAACTGTCTCATTCTTGGGGTCGAAATGGTATTCTAAGTTTTTGCACAGTCGCGTCTTCTCCGAAAAATTCTTTCGTTTCTGTAATTAGGTATACATCTCCGTTCAAACCCCATTTGACAGGAAAGGCATACCCCTTAACGTTTCCTACTCCAAAAATGCCTTCCAATTCCGAATGCAATGCTCGGCCTGTAGAACACTTAAACGTTTCACAAGAGATAAACTCGACTGAAGCGTCGCCGCCAATAGTTTTCGCAAGATCTTTTAGTGTTTGAATAAAAGCGACGTCACGTTGAATATCTTCAAGTGCCAAAAGTTCAGGGTTCTTAATTGCCTTTTCATAATTCCTAAATGTTGTCTCTGATAACTCAAGGTTTGGGGATATCTCGGGATCTAGAATGAACGAGCCTGGACGGCCGTGTCCTCCTATTCTAAGGTTTTTAACGCAGTCGTCTGGCCCTACTTGTTTTTTGACTTTAGAGGTTAATTCTTGGAGTGAAGCAACCTTCTTTGTGCCAATTGGAACCCAAAAATCCCTTGATAAGTCATACTTAAGTATCAACTCCTCTAAACCAATGGGATCTACAGCATTAATTGGATCATTATCAACAAATGCATAAAGGTTCATCGAGCCAATTTCCCCAATGGGATCCCGATTTGGCCACCGCCCCAGGCTCGGGTTGTAATATCTGTGGCCGTAGTAACTATATTCTGACTCGTCGTCATAATACTTCGTCGAAAACCTTACTTTGTTTTCCCGCGCGAGATCTCCAGTTGCACGAACTAGCCCTCCGAATGGAGTATATTCGTAATTCCCTGTAACAACCCCATCAGCAGCGTCTATTAGTGCAGAAACGTTTCCGTTTCCGTCGTAACTGTAGAAGTATGTTCCAGAGTTAACGCCTGAGTAGACGGTCATGCATACGAGGCCACCGACTCCACCCGCTCCGTGCAATGATCCACTGAGGTCCGGGCCCCAAGTGTAAGTCCTGACGGGCGCCCCATCCGCATCCACTTCGGCAATGATATTCCAGTCGTCGTGAACGTAGCGCAGGTCCTCGTACAGGGACCACGCACTCCCAGTCCAGTTGGAAACCACTTTACTCGTGCGCCGTCCCATGTCATCGTAGCTGTAATAGACGGCATTGCTTGCGCCGGAAGGGACTCCATCCAGAGCGATCAGTGAAGTAAGTCTGTTGTCCGCATCCCAGGTAAAGGCCCAGCGCCCATCATTGGTAAGATTCCCGTCTGCGTCGTAACTAAAGCTCTGCGGTGTCTTGGGAATGAAGAGATTTCCCTGATTGGTGCTGAACACGGTGTCCAGCTCAGCAATAACGGTGTACTCAGGGTAGACAGCCGTGCTGCTGTTATCCTCAGTGACGGCGGCTTGGTAATACTCCCCATTCCTGTAGGTAGCACCTTCGTTCACTTCCACGCTGCTCAGAGCATTCGCTATGCCAATAATATCTGTGGTGCCTGATACTGTGCGGTTAGTGTACTGATTAACTGCATTGACTCCATAAGTCTCCGTGCGCAGGTCAGTTCCAACCTCATTACCACCAGCCAAAACCGTCAATCGGTTACCAATATCATCAAAAGTATATGAGAATTGTTGTCCCGGAATGGGAGTGGAATCGCTCCAATAGTGTTTGCCGGAGGTCAGTTGCCCCAGATCATCGTATTGGAAAAGCCATCGCGAACCGTCGCTTTCATTCCGTACGACTCGTTGGTTAACTTTGTTATGGACATACTTTAAACTCGAAAAAGCGGTGGTATTGGTAGAGTTACTGATTCTAGATAATCTTTCAAGCTTATCGTACGTGAATGCTCGCGTTAGACGCTCATTGCCATCCTCCTTCATTAGTATACTGGCGACCAATGAGCTGTTCGGCACATAGGAGTAGTTAGCCAAATGAATTCCATTTACAACATTGGAATACCTTGAGAATGCATCGTATGTATATTGATTGGTAAGTACCTGCGTGCTATTGGTGAACCAACTAAGAGAAGCTCGCCTGAACAAACCGTCGAACTCATTGCTGATTACCGTTCCATTAAGGAGGCCGGATGTATAGCTATGCAACACGGGCTGTCCTGCATGGTTATAACTGCTTGCCAGTGTAAAGGCGCCAGAGCCTGTTGTTTCAGTTCCGATTCGACGTCCAGCACGATCTATCGTATAAGTTACATTCGGAGTTATGCTATCGGAATAACCAATTCCAGCTAGATCACCGAACGCATTATTTGTATAATAGGTAGTGATACCGCGCTGCCAAAGACGACTTTGGAGGCGCCCTGCCGCACTGTTGTTGTACTGCACGCCATTGTTGTCGGCATAAACCTTGTTTGTTAGGAAGCCTTGATAACCGTCGTAGATCCAGGAAGTAACTCTTTCGCCGGAACCAGTGGTAAAGCTTGTCCAATTTGTCATTGAAGTTATGCGACCTTGGCTGTCGTAACCATAGGCTACAGGGAAGACTCTTGCTCCATACTGGCTGCTGAGCTCGCCGCTCGGAAGGTAGGAACGGGACTCAACCATTCCATCTGGTCTAGTGATAGACTCTAATCGTCCAAGGCTGTCATACGAGAACGATGTCGTCTGTGGTGCATCTCCCGTACCCGGGTCAGGAGTTGTTCTGCTGCTTACAAGATCTCCGTCATTGAAAGTGGTGGTGGTGTATCCATTGCGTGCGTCATACGAATACTTCAGACGCCCATGTTCGTCGTAGGAATAGGTGCTTGTTCCGAGAGTGCCGCCGTTAGGTGACTTTACAACGATGCCACGCAGTTGTCCGTAAGTGTTGGTTTGCACGGCATAACTGCCGTCTGGGTTATGGTTGGTAACAATGATTTCTCCAGATCCAACATACAGGCGGGTTGATAAGTTGGTAAGCGCATTGAAATTAATGTCCCAGCGGGCATGCCCGTCAGTAGAAAGACGGGTCTCCTGAACCAAGTTAGAAAGTGAAGATCCATTGGTCAGCCACCGGTATGTCAGAAGTCGTATGACGTCATCACTGCCAATGGTTGTGATGTCTCGAACAGTTTTAACGATACGATCAGAAGCATAGTTAATAGCATTTGTCCCCTGATTTGCGGCTATCGACACTGTGCTCTGTCGTCCTAAAGAGTCATACTCATAAAGCACTGTAACACCGTCCGGATCACGCTCCGAATGCACTTGCCCTAGAGAATTGTAGGTCTTTTCTGAATACGGATAAGGACCAGAAGCAGAGGCTCTTTCGGTTCTATAATTGCGCCCTAATCCGTCGAAGTAGTTGGTTGTCCATTCAGTCGTGTCCGTTCCAGCTCTATCCAATGCAAGGATGCCTACAAATGCGCGGTAGATGCTGTTCTCCTGTTCAGTCCCATAGACCATTCTAAAGGGATGCGTTGCAGTGCCATCGACTTGTCTGAGCGTTCCGTCTAAGTTATAGAGTTCACGCCTGGTGCCACCATCAGGATAGACAATAGTATTGCTGAGGCCAGTTGATGTAATGGCATAAGAGTATGACGTGTAACCATCAAGCGCATTCGTAGAGTAAAGCATGCGCCCTGCGGCGTCATAAGCAGCCAAGTATAGATGCATTGTGGAGTTATCAGATCCAAAGCGAATTGTTCCAATAACGCGATCTGAAGCATCAAAAACATTGCTTGTCACAATGCTATTGTATGAAGTGGCAGTTCGGCGCTTTAAAGCATCGTAGGAATACAGAGTGACAGATCCGTCTCGCTCTACCATACTGGAAATGGTGCAGCAGTCGTAGTTGTAACCGGTAAAGGAGCCATCAAGATGGACTACATTAGTTGCTCGGTCATGGATATCGTATGAATACACTTCCGACTGCAGAGTGATATCTGGATCAGAAGCAATATCGTAGAGCTTATCAGACACAATTCTGCCTCGGTGAAGAATCTGCACCTGCTTCGTGCCATTGACCACATCATCCCAAGTGGAATTGGCCTCACGCGACAGAACAATATTTATCAAGTTGGTGTCATACCCACTGTATTGATAGATGGTAATGGTCTTGTTAGGAGCTATGACACTTTCGACTTCGTGCTGGTGCAGCCCAGTGGTGAATAGTGTATTGGTGGTTACGAGGTTAGAGGAATCGTCCCAATCTGCTCCTGGATCCACACACGCAATTTCGAGTCGCTTCCCTGAAAGGGCAACGAAGTAGTTCCTCTTAATTTCGGTTCCGAGGAGATACTCGGTGGTTTGGCGTGGTTTTGAAATATCTAGATATGCATCGTCTCCAGAACCCGAAACAGTGGAGCTGTCGTAGTCGTAATCAATCAAACGACAAAGAGAGGAATTGGTGGTCATTGCTTGATTTCCGAAGCCTGTATAACGAGCAACAGGTCGATTCAAGCTGTCATAATGAATAACTTCCCAAGTGCCATCGTGCCATTGACTCTCATATGGAAACCCGTCGTCGTTGTAAGTAAAACTGTTGGTCAAATTGAGGGAACCAAACCCTAACACTTCTTCGATCAGTCTTTCTCCGTATCCACTATCGACATAAAACTTCTCCAATGTTACCGAGGTGGGTGTGCTGGTACCGTGCTGTACTGTGTTGGTGACCGTTTTGATGGTCTCCATCTCAGTAAATCCATAGGTTTTGGTTTGTCGCCGTAAACCTCCCCCTTGTTCCAAAATCCAGCCATTAGTTATCCAGTAGTATTCGTACACCGTGTCCGATCCGTCTTTGGTCTCTATCACACGAAGGACGTTCGTGGCATCACTAATGTTGGTAATGAGTATGGAGCTGATAGGGGAAGAACCCGAAACGTCATAGTACGAACCAGCTTTAACAAAAGCGTTCGTTTTGGCGTAGAAATCGAGCCTGTAATCAAAAACTGTGTTCGTAACCACATCTACCAACCGATCTGGTGCCATGATTTGTCGAATGCCAATTGAATTTGTCAGCTTTTCGACATCAGGGCGAATAAAGTTATACTGAAGGCTCTGGGACGAACTGAGCAGAGGGCTTGGTGTGGCGCTGTATATCTTTAAGTAACCGGCGCTGTCTCCCAAGACTGACCAGCCCAATTCGAAACTAACGTCGACTGAACGGTTTGTTACTAAAACATCACAACCGGAGGAGCATGGGCACCTGAGCGACGGATCAACTAAGTCGATGGTGTCTTCATAGCAACCAACCCCGGTCAGAGTCGCAGAAATCAGGATTGTCCCTGCATTTGTACTGGCCGTAACGATTCCTGTTGCCTGGTCAATGCTACAACCAAGGGAGACTCCTTCGATAGCCCATGTCAACTCATCAGGGTCGTGATCAGGTGTGGACGGGATCGCCACCGAATGCCCGTCGGCCTCAAGCACATAACGACCGCCTTGCTTTGCTACATTGTAGGTAAAAAGAACATTCTTGGGCAAGACCATGATTTGCACTGAAAGTTCAGTCGTGCCCGCAGAGTAAGAGTACTCACCATCCTTCACACCATTGATATATAAGTCGTAGCAGTCATCGACATACAAACCAACGACTTTGCCTCCATTGCAGGACTCTCTACCATTAAGCCATTGAACGTTAAACTCGTAACCGACACCTGGAACTAAGTTCGCCGTTGAAGCATACCCGGGCACTTCACCGCCAGCATCACTACAAGTTTCCAAGTATCCAATCCAATAATATCCAGCAAAGCTCCAGGATTGAATATTTGCAGAAAAGCCCATGGTAGTGTTAGGATCATATTGTATACGCACTTCAACGGCCTGCGCACCAGTGGGGAGCAGTAAGTGCACTAGTGTAAACGTCAGCAAAGCAAGCAATGAGTAGCGTACGAACAAAGATGTACGGTTGTGGTGTATCATTTTATGATCCCGGTTAATTCCGTGTTGATTGAGTAAACTACTGCAGAGGGGTGAAAACCTGGAGGGCGGGACCACTTCCTAAGTTATAAGTAGATGTGTAGTTAGTCCAACTTGTCTCACCGGAATTAAAGGCGCCGTTACCATTCCAGTCTTCGAGGTAATCTGGCAATCCATCCCCATCGGCATCCAGTGGAGATCCCGTGTTAAGATCCAAAGATACATAATGGAAACCAATATCAACGGTTGAATTGGTTTCCTTCACCTGATTAGTTTGGGTTGTGAAGTGATACAGGCCAACCAAGGCGGCACTTCCGTTGCCTCCGTCGATAAGTGGTGAAGCGGAGGGTTGATAAAAACTCCCATACGAAAGAGACTCGTAAGTCAAGGTGCTCAGCTCGGATTCAGTCCCATCCAATGCAATAAAGGAATAGAAAATCTCGCTGTCATAGAATGCATTGTAAGTGTGATTCATGTATATGGCAATATTCTCTGTTTGACTGGAATCCACTAAGTTGAAATTAAACTCCCATGTGTGTGTAGCGTCGGTAAAGTGATACAAGTCGTAACCATCCCCAGCCTGCCTAATGTTGCTGTTGTACAAGCCAAATCTTTGACCGCCTCCGAGATCAGTGATAAACACGTCCACATTATGAAGCATCGTGTTAGTAAGACCATGAAGAGAGTTTGTCGAATCACTGAGTTGAAGAATTCCGCCATATAGTTCGCAGTGTTTGTAAAGAAGATGGTCAAACTCAACGGTAGGGGAGCTGCCTGAAGCACCTGCGTAGGTTTGGTACCCACTAGCGGAGGGAATGTAAAAATGGGTAAAGTAGAATTCTGCGCTTGGCAAAGACGCTGGATCTGCATAAGGCTCGAAGGGCATTGAAAAGGAAATGGTTTCCGAAAAGGATAAGGATGGTTGCTCTTGAACGGAGTTGTACCGTGTCAAGATGTTAGGTCGCACTGGAGAGCCCAGGCTGTAAAGTACAGCATCATTTCCAAGAAAAAAGGCTCTGTCGGCCACCCCAATCACCACTCCGTTCGTAAGTGTCACTGTCGCATTGGTAATGTCGATGTTATAGCAAATGTAGTCCAGGCACGGATAATGATATCCCAAATCGGGCGCGCCAAAGTCTTTTGGCACTATCGGGCCTAAAACCAAGTCTTGTGAAATTGCATTGCTCAGGATGCTCGGTGGATCGGTGGTGAGAGATGTTCTTAATGCTGACAACAAGTCTTCCGATACGTTTGTAGTTCCAGCATCTCTGTAGGCACTTTGCTGTGGAAGATAGTAATTACCGGAACCTAAAGATTGAAATACGCCAGAGTCGCTAAGATTTGTCTGAACATTGACTCCGGACCAAAATACATTACTGCTCACAGTGATCAATACTGTGTTGGTCAGAAAAATCGTGTCTGAAGTGTTGATGAAATGCCCAATATTGTGAAAAGTACCTTGCTGGACGGCATCCGTGGACGCTGAGACGAGGTAGTAAAAGGCGACGTCGCAGTCATAAACGAGGATGTTGTGCAAATCGAACGTGTTCGCGTCATTGTGGTAAAAGGCTCTTTGAGCGTTGCCGATTTGAACGTTTCTCAAAGTAGCGGTGGCTGATGTGCCGGCAACGCCGTATGTGCAGTGACGAATGTGTAGGTGGCTAAGGTCATAAGGATTGCCCGAACTGTGGAGGCTCAATGCGGCGCTTCCGTAATAGCCGCTGGGAGTGCCACTCGAGCCAGATATCACTGCACCAACCGTATTGTCGCACCTTGCGGTAAACACAGCTGGATTCCATGGAGACGTTTTTGCTTCTAAAACACCGTGTGATTCTAAAAAGCCCAGTCCATTAGGAGGATACTTAATCACTACACCACCCTCTAAAACGTTGGTGTCGTATAGGTATGTCGAGTTGGTTACATAATAGGTTTTATCACCATAGAAGGTGTAGTTAGTGATAGAGCCATTAATGGTTTGGTAATCGAGCACGTAAGCCTGTTTTGGCAATGCAATTTGGGCAAGTTGCTTACTCTGCCATTTGCCGGGTTCCCCCGTAGGCAAGTTGGCGAGCATTCTTGCAATCCCAGCTTTACCATCTCCTAGTGGATTGGTCTTTCCGTTAATCGGTGCCATGACGGCCTGGGGTAGCTTGTTCAGCTGAGGTTTAATGCTTAGATAGTCGGTCTTTTCAATCAGAAACAGACGATTGTCGATGAATGAAAGTTCCTTTGTCGTAGGCACTATTTGATCCCCAAAAGGGCGAGTCTCGCCTAGTGGGAATGCACTACCCTGTTCAATCTTCATAGTGCCGAAATCTAGGGATTCATCGATGAGGTCCGGCTCTGCCCACTCCTGGCGTCGCACGGGATCTGGTTCCTCGTAGAGTACCAGCTGCGTCTTTCGTGCCGCAGGGGCTGCAATGAACTCGGTCCAGGCTTCCAGTTTGCATGTCTCAGGGTTTAGGCCGTAAGCCGCTGGAGAGGGCGGGGCCACAACGATCAGGATATCTTGTTCGAACCCACTCTGCCGATAGGTGTAGCGCACGTCTGCTATACAATCGCCGGAAAAGGCATCTTGGTAGTAAACCTGATTATCGCCCAGAACCGATCCGTATGAGTCCTTGGTTTGTGCAAAGACAACACTTTCTCCGCTCGCATAGTCGAAATACGCCAAACCTAAAACGTGACTTGTCATTGTCTTCTTATCCGGAGTGAATAGCTCTATGGCACCGGATGAATTGAGATTCGCTGCGAAAACCACTTGATGAGGGCCCTTGCTGGCTACTGCGAAGCCGTTGATAATCTCAATTTGCTCCTTGGTTTCCTTCCATTGGTCGTCTTCCCAATAATGCATGCCTGTCGCCAGTTCGACATATGAGTTGGTGACAAGAAGTGCTTGACCTGCCGTATCTAGCTCCCTGGTAACACGCCCAACTGTGCGATGATGTGCTCCCCGATCCAAGACAACCTTAGCAACTTCCTGAGCACTTAGTTGTAGAGTTGCACTCAAAACCAAAAACCAATGTAGAAGAACGGTTTTGTTCATGTGTTACCTTTCTTTTTGATCAGAATGTTTGCGCACCCGGTTTGTGCTTGAAAGAGCTTAGAGTGAGGTTGTGCGTCCAAAAACATTTCCACTAGGCAAGGTGGCAGCGAGCGGAACATGGCTGAGGTATTGGCCGCAACAGAAAGGAAAGTGAAATGCTGAGTTGCTGCCGTCTGTAGAACGGAAAGACTGAAGGTAGCTTCCATGCTATACATTTCCATTATCCCGTATAGAAGTGATTGCCCGCGCTCTCAGGCTGAGCTCATAAATGAGCTATGTGCTCGTGACCCTAGAAAGCGATGGTAGCTATCATAAATAAGCCCTCTGGTGAATGTCCAGAAAAAGTTATGCACAGAAGTTAGTATCAGAACTCGTGTGGCAATGTGACTTAGTATAGAAGGCTTATGTAAAACACCTTGTTTTTAGCAAAGCATGAATATGCCCTGAGGAGCAAAACTGGACTAAGTCAGAACCTCTTTCGAGTTCCAGATCCGACAACGGCGGAGAAGGCGGATAATGGTAAGACGCGAGAGAGTTGTTGCTACCGAACTGGCCAGGTGAGAATGAAGCTAGCTTCAGATTGACGGCAGAAGCTTCCTTGATTCGTTTATCAGCCGAAGCGCCTCAGCGAGCTTTTGAGCTGCGATCGCATTTTCAATCTTAGTGAATGCTTCAAGAAGCTTACGTGAAAGGGCGATCGCAGAATCCTGATTTCTTACTGCACGCTTCCTTTTCTGGTCTTTTATTGATTTCTGCGTCAAGGCAGCAACCTTTTTCTTGACCAGACGCGCAGTCAACTTTTGTTGGGGAGAGTCCTGCACGGCTTCAATCCATGCCTTCCTTGCAAGCTCGGGGTTTAGACCAACTAAGGGGCGTACTTGAGCCTCGTTAGCCGGTAATGGGCAGTCCACAATTGTGGACAGTTCCTTCACTACCTGAGCCGCTCCGATTAAATTGTAGGCCTGGGACTTACCGAACTGCCACCTTCGACGGCAATAAGCTCTGAAGGAGGGGTAATCCCTCTTGTAGAGCCCTTCATCTCGAATCCTCGCTAGTGCCTCTCCTACCTCAAGAAAGGTTTCCCATCCACGCTGGATGATGTCCTCATTGGCATGAAGTTGTTGCTCCTGTGTGGGTTCCAGGGTTCCTTGCTTTCTCCAAGGGCCTGACGCTGTAGCACAAGGCTTCGAGTGCAGCACTTTGAGTGCAGATTCCTTAGAAAATCGAGCTCTCATGTTCCTGTTGGCCGAGGTTCGCAAAAGGTTCATACGGAATAGTCGACGAAGTTCTTACAACAAAATCCTGGAGATTCCTGGGAGTCAGGAAGATGGGCCAACGCGGTTTAACATTCTGCTTGTAGTATGCACCTACCAATGCACCGTCAACACCTGTCGCAATCGGGAGGTTTTCGAAAGTAGGGTGTGAACCGATCTTTCAGCTAATGCGAGATCATCTTGGTAAGGTATAACGGGCTTGTCATGGTGCTGCGACTATGTCTGTAATGTACGAATGAAAACCGCGCTGCTCCATTCTGCATTATTGCTTTCTGTCCTTGTAGCGAAACCTGACGTGCTTGTCCTTCGCAACGGGCAGGTGCTAAATGGCAAAGTCCTACAACAGGATTCTAAGGGAGTGTTGTTCCAACTGGAAGGGGTTAATGGGGTCAGCCCTCGAAATAACACTTTACGACGGGTGTGCTTGAAGGGGATCCCCAGGTGGCCCGAAAGGTTCGGCAGATTGAGGCCTGTTGGAAGAGCGACGCGCGCAGGCCGCCGGGTCATGGAGTGCGCTGGCACCAGGCAAAGGAGACCGCAGGACTGGCTGAAGCCAGGACTACGAACATGGCGGCCCACGCTTGTAGTTCTGCCTTCAGGCAGTTCAGTCAGGTCGGAAACCGCCTCGTGACCTCGGCGGCTACTTCTCATGCGGGCGGCCGGGCGTTGGGCGCCACGGGAGGCGCGATAATTTGCTGGCGGTCGAAGGGCAATTGCGGCTTGATGGGGTTAGTTCAATCCCCGATTTCTTGTGAGCGACATTCCCGAACCGGACGTTCCCACTTCTGATCCCAGTCCCAGACCCAGGCAGTCCTCGCTGCTCGGCCGCCTGACCGGCATGTTCGTCTCGCCGGGGGAGGTGTTCGACGAGACGCTTCAACTTCCCGCCAGCCATGCCAATTGGGTGGCGCCCATCGTGTTGTCCCTGATCGTGGGGGTCGTGTTTGTGCTGGTGATGTTTTCCCAGCCGCGCATTCTGCAAAAGATCCAGGAACAACAGGAGGCCGCCTTGGACCAGCAGGTGGAGGCGGGAAAGCTGACCGAGGCCCAAAGGGACCAGGCGCTGGAAGGGATGAAGACGTTTGTCCAGCCGGGCTTCCTGAAGGTGGCCGGGTCGCTCGGGGTTCTCTTTGTCACGTTCCTCATGTTCTTTGGCATCACCTTCGCCCTTTGGATCCTGGCCCAAATGATTTGGAAAACGCCCTTTGCCTTTCTGCAGGGCATGCAGGTCGTCGGGCTCGCCTGGATGATAAACATCCTTGGGGGCCTGGTCTCGATGCTTCTCATGGTCCTCACCAGCCGTCCGGAGGCCACGCTGAGCCCGGCGTTGCTGCTGTCGGATTTCAATCCGATGAGCACGGTGCACGCCTGCCTGGGCGCCCTGAACGTGTTTGCATTCTGGTTTTTTGGCGTGCTGTCGCTCGGGCTTTCCCGCCTCACGCGCCAGCCCTGGGCCAAAGCCGCCATCTGGGTGTTTGGCGCATGGATCATTCTCAAATTCGTGCCGATCGTGCTCTTCACCAGCATGAGCCGCCTGGGGTGATGCAGAAGCTACGGTCGCTCCCCGTTGCCGTTCTCCACCCGACCTGACCCCATTTTTCAACAACATGGCCAAGAAGAAGAAAGGCACGCGACGCAAGGTCATCGTCTTCACCATCCTGGTGCTGGGTCTGGCCGGGCTGACCGTGGCCGCGTTGCTCAAGCGGAAGGAGGTGCTGCTCACGGTCGAGACGCAGGAGGTGCAGCGCCGGGACATCACGGAGGTGGTGCTGGCCGATGGCAGCATCCAGCCCGTCGTGCAGGTCAAGATCAGTCCCGAAGTCAGCGGCGAAATCGTCAGCCTCCCCGTCCGCGAAGGGCAACACGTCCGACAGGGCGACGTGCTGGTGAAGATCAAGCCCGACTTCTACGAGGCGAGCGTCCGCCGCGCCGAGGCCAGTCATCAGCAGGCGCTGGCCGGCCTGGAGCTGTCGCGCGCCGAGCAGGCCAAGGCTGAAGTCGAGTTCAAGCGCGCCAGGATGATGTTCGAACAGGAGATCAATTCCGCCGCCGACTTTGACACGGCCCGAACGGAGCGGGACGTGGCCATCTCCCGCGCCGTCCAGGCCGAACACCAGGTCGAGATGGCCGCGGCGTCCCTGGCCAGCGCCCAGGAGGACCAGGCCAAGACCACCATCCGATCCCCGCTCACCGGCACGGTCAGCAAGCTCAACTCCGAACTCGGGGAGCGCGTCCTCGGCACCGCCCAGAACATGGGCACCGAGATCATGGTCATCGCCGACCTCAACGAGATGGAGGCCCGCGTGGAGATCGGCGAGATCGACATTGTCCTCATCAAGCCCGGCCAGACCGCCCGGCTCGAGGTGGACGCCTTCCGCGACCGCACGTTTACCGGCGTGGTGACCGAGATTGGCAACTCGGCGCTGACCCGCGGAACCGGCTCGCAACAGCAGGCCACCAAGTTCGAGGTGCGCATCAGGATCAACGAGAAGGAGGCCTTCCGCCCCGGCATGTCCGTCTCCGCCGACATCGAGACACGGCACCGCACCAACGTGGTGGCCGTGCCGATCCAATGCGTGACGCAACGCCTTCCCGCGACTCCCGCCGCGGCCTCCTCCTCTTCCTCCGGTGATGCGACCAACGCTCCCGCCGCCCACCAGGACGATCCCGCCAAGCCGGACCGTTCCCCGGACCCTGTCGAGGTGGTCTTCCTGGCGGAGGACGGAAAGGCGCGGATGGTGCCGGTCACGCGCGGCATCAGCGACGATGACCGTGTGGAAATCACCGAGGGTCTCGAAGCCGGGCAGACGGTCATCACCGGGAGCTACCGCGCCATCGACCGGGACCTGAAGGACGGGGCATCGATCGAGGTGCGCAAGGGCGGCGGAAAGGGTGGGGAGGCGCCCGGGCCGTGAGCCTCATCCATCTCGAGCACCTGGCCAAGCTCTATCCCATGGGCGCGGAAACCGTCCATGCCCTGCGCGATGTGTCCCTGGACGTTCTCGCGGGCGAATATGCCGCCATCATGGGGCCTTCCGGTTCGGGCAAATCCACCCTCATGAACCTGATCGGCTGCCTCGACACCCCCACCTCGGGCCGATACGTGCTCAACGGCGTGGATGTCGGCGACATGGACGACGACGAGCTGGCCGACATCCGCAACCGGGAGATCGGCTTTGTGTTCCAGGTGTTCAATCTCCTTCCGCGTTCCACGGCGTTGCAGAACACGGAACTGCCGCTGGTCTATGCCGGGGAGGACCGGGAAACGCGGCGGGAACGGGCCCTGGAAGCCCTGCGCCAGGTGGGACTGGGGGATCGCGTCCTTCACAAGCCCAACGAGCTGTCCGGCGGGCAGCGTCAACGGGTGGCCATCGCCCGGGCCCTGGTCACGCGTCCCTCCCTTACTGTCTAGTCCTTAGCATAGGCTACACTTGCTGCACAAAAAAAGGAGCGAATTAGCTCGCGGTTCGATTTGATGTTCGCGAGGTCTTGTTCGACTCGC
>Ga0302046_10002818_pt1 | contig 16054 bp, 20 predicted proteins | sample RVTome_11_FD_200261 | JGI IMG/M metagenome (GOLD analysis project Ga0302046, IMG submission 200261) | Soil microbial communities from uranium-contaminated site in the Upper Colorado River Basin, Wyoming, United States - RVT147D111 (version 2) ...
ACGATTACCCAGTAATTCAGGTCAAATTAGCCCAGAATGAGTTTCGGGTAGAGAAAGACCGAAACGGAAAAGATGTTGTCCGGGCAACTTGGGATTTCAGGCTAAAGGATTGGCTGTGGTTCAGCCAGTTCGACGAAAACGGGAAATTATCATGCCTTGCAGCAGTTGATAATCATGGCAACCGAAGATTCACATGGGGTGAATACAGAAAGGAGAGTAATTAATGAAATTGTACGAAATAGCCAATGAGCACCAAGCCGCCTTTGATCTTCTCGTATCAATGGAAGAGCTAACGCAGCAGGAGGTGGAGGATTCAATGGCCGCTCTTGATGCGGAGTTTGAAGCTAAGGTTTTGAGCTGCGCGAAGTATCTTCGAGGCATGGAAGCTGAAGCCGAGGCAATCAAGCAGGCGGAGAGGAATATGTCCGAACGCCGCAAGTCGATTGAAACAAAGGCTGCTCGGTTCAGGGGTTATATACACGATAATATGTTGAGAATATCCGTGGATATGGCGAAGCTGCCCGGCTTCAAGGATGCGGAGATTGCTGTTTCTCTCGCTAAGGGCCGTGAATCTGTTGCTGTAGATAATGAGTCCATCATTCCAGATGAGTTCGTCGAGGTGAAACGACAACCGAAAAAGACCGAAATTGCCACCGCCATCAATGCTGGCCAAGCAGTACCAGGGGCTCGAATCGAGCAGGGCAAGCCAAGCCTTCGCATAAAGTAGTTTAACTATAGCACATAGGGGCATAGCCCCATTTTTGAGGATAACGAAATGAAAAACCTTTTCCTTTTGGTAGTTATTGCCATAATCGCTGGCTGTACTGATGCTAAAGTCGCATCAAACAACCTTTCCAAAGCTTCAGATATGTTTGAGATTGATAGGCGTATCATCTTCTATAATGGAATTACAGGAGAATACATGCTTACTATTGAGGGCCGGTGTTCTATTGAGCCTGGTCAAGTGCGCGTGGCTGTTACATGCAAAACCGGACATGATAGATACAAAAAACACTATCTTGGGATATCTGACAATGTGACATATTTCGCCGAACAACTGGAGCCTTCCGGGGTAGATGTTTACAGATACCGAGTTGTGTTCAAGCCGTCCACCCTTATCCCTGATGTGGATTTAAAGCTATAAGGGGGTGGGGAATGGCCGCGCGCAGACCGAGAAACGATGACGGTGAATTGCAGTGCAAGGAGTGCGAAGAGTGGCTACCCGAGCACGAATACACCATCAAGAAATGTCACCGTAGCGGATACCTATACCCTGACCGAACCTGCAAAAAGTGCCAGGCGGAAAAGATGCGGATTCGGCGGGAGTCCTTGCAGGAAAGTAGAGCGCCGCATCCTGATCTGTGTGAGTTTATGAGCAGGTCATGGGTTTAATTTACTGGAGGATTTATGCCTATTGACACTGAGGAAATAATCCATGTTTTCGAGGACCACATATTTAACACAATAGGTCTTTTCGACTGGGACAAAGAGGGCGAGCAATTCACAAAGCAGGAATTGATAGAATTGATTGCCAAGACGAAAAAGGATGCCAACTATTTTTTAACCAAGTTCCTTATCCCGGCCATGGATCGTCTAGATTTTCTAGAGAAAGAAAATGAAAACATCTAACCGGAGGATAGAATGGGAAATTTTGACTATGAGAAAGATATAGGTTTCTTCAACGCCAAACCTTTTAGGCCCGCTGGATTCCTGAAAATAGGGGATAGCAATTTCCTTCCCTGCGAGAAGAAGCCTAACAGGTTCCACTTGTTTATTATGCGAGTTCTTTTTGGATGGACGTGGGAAGATTTAAGGTAACATCCCACGGGCGGGGCTTGCCATGGAAATAAACCACGGCGGCCCCTTCTGGTACACCATCTTGGCAATGAGCCTTGAAGCTCCGGAACTGCTCGCCAAATGTTTGTGGCGTGAATCCAAGGCTGTCGCGGATAAATCCCTGATCGCCCCATCGCTTAGGGGTTTTATACATTGACATCCATCGCCTAGACCCCTGGCAAAATTTTTCATAAATATGTGTAGGGGGGACTTCCCATGCCATAACCCCGCTCCCAAAACTGTTTTTCCTGCGCAGGCTCTTCAGCATCGTAAACCCATTAAACTCAATATCTACGCTACCGATAGTCACGGTGTCTATGTCCATGTACAAAGTCGGGCCGTCGAAAAGACCGGGGCGAAATAGTTCTATTTTGCTCCACCAGCCGGGCCATTTATGTTCCAGCGGTATGGGCTCAATGCTGGGATGGTCGATACTGTAATCCGTCAGACACTTAACCGCGATGCCAGGGTTATGCTCAAGGAACCTGTCGACCATCTGATACAAATACTCAGGCGTGTATTCTCCGCCGGACTTCAATACACAGGCCATCGTTAGCATTGTAGAACCTTTTTTGCCTTGTTTCGGAATTGGAGATTCGCCTCTCTGGCCTCGCGAAGAGCGTTATGGTGCTCCTGACCCCAGGGATACGGCCAGCCGTAAAATTTTGACCCAAAAGGCACAACCTTAACTTTTCGGCCAAGCCAGGTTGCCCAAATCATTCCGTGGTAGCTGCTGGTTACAACCACCTCACCGCTGGCTAGATGCCTGATAACTCGCTCAAAGTCCATGCAGTTATTATTCAGCGCCGACATTGGGGATAGTTTCGAATGCCCATACTCGACGGTATGGACAGTGGGTGCCGGGGGATCGTCGAATAGCGTCGACATACAGGACGGGCATGGCACCCAATCAACACCGGGCGGCGGCGGCCAGTCCCGGGTAGACGCCAGGTCAAAAACGCCGTAGTCAACCGCTGGGGGCTTTGCTTTGCTGCCCCGCCTGGTTGTGCCAACAGCCCAGGATACAGTCGGCACCTTTTGCCTGCGGGCAAGCTCTACCGATTTAGTGGCAACGCATCCACCCCCATAGATGTAGCCGTCCGCTCGCGGCGGTTTCGCAATGGATGCGCCTTTGCCCAGGCCAAGCCAGCGGCTCGGCGTCCCGACCTCATCCCCGATATTGCGAGTCCCGGGCAAATGTAAATTAGCAATCAATCTGCCGGCTCCCAAAGCAGGTTTCGATTGTCAGCTACAATAGGTTTCTTATAGCCCATTTGTGCCATTAATTTTTCTTGATCTTCTCGTTGCCAATATTGTAATCTGAATTACTTTAATACCCATTGCATTCCGTCCTCGATTGTCATTTTTGGAATACGGCTCTTCATGTCACCGCAGTTGACCATTTTGATTTCACCCACGGCGGAGTTAAACAGTAGCGGAAGGTGCCTAAGGCTGTTCGGGTTTCCGCCTTCGATCCGCTGCTTGCTGTTTGCATCTATCCCTACTAGGGCCACTTTGCGGGCCCCCATCTGGCAAGCGAGCTGTAGAGCACCCCAAGCACTGTTGCCGGTGTGGATCTTCCCAGCCTGCTTGCATAGCCCCGTTATAGCACTCCAGCGCCACAGCCACCACTCTGGTGAATGTTCTTCAGCCGGCTCTTTGCCCTGTCTGGCAATGCGCTTGAGCCCAATCACATTAGATGGAGGCTGAGCCATGGCGGCGTAATATTTGACCCCCTGGCGCTGGTTGCGCATCCTTCCAAGATTTTTCGGAGATGGGTCCAGGGTAAACCACGCATCGGCCCGGGGCAGCCACTCAATAGCCCCATTAACGGCTATCACAAATGCACCATCAGGAGGGTTAAACCCCTCCGCAGACGGGCCAGAACCAACTATGCAAACTCGCACAAGGCATCCTCTAGGTTCATTCTTCGGAAATATTCAAGCTTGGTGTGACGGGAACAGTTTATGACGTTTATATACTGAGTGCGGATTTTTCGGAAGTCCCCCACCCACTGCTTCAGGCGTCCGGCGTTGTTCAAATTCCCGGGGTGATTGCCGTGCCAGTGTCGTTTTCCGTTGAGCGTGTCGCAGTCATAGCCCAGTAGAATCACGGTTTCAGCTCCCAGTTTTACCGCCAGGTTGATAGCCCCAAAGCCCGAGTTATCACCGAAGTGGAAGCGCCACCGTTCTATACCAAGTTTGTTCTTGAAAGGACAGATAAGCCGCCCTTTGAACCTCTCCCGCACATCATCAATGTAGGTTCTCCACCACACTGAATCCATAGCGTAGAGAATATCAGCCTCGGGGAAAAGCTGATAGGTGGTATTCACCACGATAGATGGCAAGCCAGAATCGCGGACCTTCTCGCAGTCCTCACGGGTGAGACTGGGGCCAGATCCAACACAGACCATGACCCCCATAGATCAAGAGCGGTTCCAGCTACGCATAGGCACCTTGGCTCCGTGCTTCATCTTGCCATCCGGGGGATTGCTGTTCTGCGCTCCCACCTTGCGGCTTCCGCCGCTGCTCATCTTCATTGCGGCTTTGCTGCCGTAGCCTACACCTTTAGGCATCGTAGTTTCCTCTTCAGGTTGTGGTAAAATCAGGATATGGAAAACATTATCTTGCTAGCGCTCCTTGGAGCGGCTCTATATCCGATTCTTCATTCTGCCCAGTCATCGACTCGGCGGCTAAAGATCGAAGGGCTACGCTCAGAGCTTCGTCAAACTCGCTTGAGCCCTCTTTTGCAGCGGCGAGCCTTAGTAGCGCATTACGAACAGGCGCACTTTCGTAAAGCCGTGCTAATCCTCCTACCGTCCCTGCTGATGTTAGCGTTGTTATTGGGTCAATAGCTAGCCCAGTAACAGACAGGCCGCCTATCAACTGCTGGCCGGTTGGAGTAGTAAGGGCGGCATCCTGAGCGCGCCTAGTCGCATCCAAGGCTTTCAAAAGGCCGTCTAGCTGCCTCTTCTCATCACCCTTGAAAAAGGTGTCAGTCTGAATGCCCTGCTTCTTCATTTCTGAAACAAATGTGTTCGGCGTTATTCCACCTCGGCGTCTGGCGAGGTCGCCGACCACTTTGGAGATGATAGCGGATCGGGCATTCTCGCGCCCCTCCTTGGTCAAACTGTCGTAAAGCGTTTTCACCTCCGAAGGCTTGCGGCTAAACAACATGGTTTGCACAGACTCGGGATTCATATCGCCTTTGTCTAGTACATTTTTCAACCTGCTTTTGGTGAGCTTCTGCGCCTCTTGCGCATAGACAGTGTTTGCCTTTTGCCACTTGCCGAACTCGTCCGGGGTTAGATTCTCCTTTGCGAAGGTGTCCATATCCTGTTTCATGGCTGATCCAACCTTCTCTAAAAGCCCTTTCGCCCTAGATGTAAGCTGTGACCGCTCCGCTTTATCAGCATTCTTGATTATCTCCCGGAAAGCCGTTCTGTTCTCCCGAAGAGTGGTAAAAGTCTGCGGGGCTTCCTGAAGCGTCTTAATCAAATTGGTTATTTCTTCGCCGGCCTCCGATGATTGGAGAATGCCAGGTCGTGACAATTCTTGCATCGCGTCGTCAACAGCCGCAGAAGTGTTGCTGATGGGTATGGTCCCAACCTCGTCAAGCTTCTGCCCGGTCTGGGACATTACGCTACCTGCTGCACGCTTTACCTTGTCCTTTTGAGCTTTCAGGCTGTTAATAATGGCGTCATAGCTGAACGATCCATATTTCTCGGCAATGTCAGAGACGGCGCGTTCTCGCATCTCCTGCTGAGCTTCGCGCATCCCGCCAGTGCCAGCAACGGGGATTTTTTCTGCCGTTTCCTGTGCCATCTTGCCGGCAAACGTCTTGGGCGGGAGAACATCAGACGTTAATACGGGGATTCCAGCATCAGCGGCGGTCTCTACCAGTTCGCTTCTTGCTGGTTTGGACAGAGCCCCAGCAACCGATGAAAGGCCGCCAACAGCCGCAGGGGCGGCGATAGCACCAAGAACTTGCCCCACGTCTCCGCCGTATTCTTGGCCAACTTCACCACCAGCGCCCGAAAGAGCACCAAAACCAACATCCTGTGCAGGAGTAGCCCGGCCAATTTCTCGCAACACACCGGGGGCCGTGCCTTCTGCGGCTGCCCCAAACCTTGGAAGCTGTTGTGCCGCACTCCGCAAAGCTCCCCCAGCACCAAGCGCGCCCGGGATTACCTCACCAGCGGCGCCGGCAACATCTCGCCCAAGCCCTTCCTGAAGGAAGCCCCCGGCGGTCGCCGGAGAAAGAGCCTCTACCAGTGAGGGGATGCGCTCCTCTCTGCCTGCGAGCTGAAGCAAGGCATTAGGCAGAGAGGAGGCAAAATCTACCAGACCAGCAGCGCCGCGATTGACTCCCGCCATGAATTCTAACGGGGCAGCCGCTATGGCGGGCAGAGGTTGCTGACCCACCTGTTCCGGGGCAGTCTGTTCAGTTGGTCCGCCTCCATATTGCTGCGCCAATACGCGCTCTATTTCCTCGTTGGTCATGCCATCGGGGAATTCTGCAATATTGCCGTCTGGCAGCTCTACGCGAATAGGCATTATTCAAGCCTTCCGGTTTGTGGGTTATAGCGCAGCACTTTAGTTGCACTTCCGCCTGTTATCCCTACTCCCCGCAAAGACTCTACGCTTTCCCTTGACCCGGCAAGCTTTGCTCTTACGATCTTGTCAACATTGTCAAGTTTTGCCTGCGCAGCTTCTGGGGTGTCCTGTCTGGTCGGGAGCATGGAGGTCAACAACTCTTGATCCTTATCCGTAAAGGTCCCCTCTCCCGAAGTCCTGAATAGTGTCTTCAGAATTGGGGCCATTGCCGCGACCGCACCCTCTGCAATCTGAGCCTCTGAAGTTACTGCGGGCAATCTACCAGCAACAGGTCCGGTAATCGTCCCAGAAAGCGCTTCCTCAAGCCCTCCAACGGCTGTTTCATACAAGGTCAGCGCTGCTGTGTCGCTTCTCAGTCTTTCTGATGCTTCTTGTTCGGCCTTAACTTCTGATTCGGCGGTCTTCTTTTCCCGGACTTCCAGTCCCTGCTGCTCTGCTAAAGCTTGCAATTGATCCCTGGTTAGTAGTTCTTGTGGGCTAGTACCGGAGGTTTCGAACAGTTGATTGCCCACCTTTTCGATTGTAGACCGCTTGACGCGCATGTAGTCCTCTTGATCACGAGGAGAGAGCCCGGCCCAATATTGGTACTCCCTTACCGCTGAGGGGTCCCCCTGTGTCGCCTGCGCCCTTAGCCTTTGGTCCTGCATGGCCCGCTGTAGGCTAGTTTGCGCAATCCCTTGCTGCGCCTGCCTGTTAATATCTTGCCAGGGTTGCAGTGCGGCCTGCATAGAATACCGGCTTGGATCTTTACCTTGAATGCCAGCACCGAATGCACCAATAGCTCTAAAGAGACCGCCAAGCTTGTCGCCTTTGATCCTGTCAATTTCGGATTGTGATTCAGCAACCTGCACCCTAAGAACGTCTGCAACTTCACGATATGCGTCCTCCGGTTCCCCGCGAGGAGATTGCATAAAGTTGGTATCAAGCGCCCCTATTGGGCTGCCGCCCATTAATACGCCGTTTGCCATGTCAAATCCTGCCGTAATCGACCATTAGATATCCGCGCTCACCGATAGTAACCGCATCAGGCACTATCTCGGCAATTTCTTGAGCAATTACACCATAACCGGAACCATGCAACCCAATAGCTTCGGCCTTGTCGTTCCAGGTCCAGCGGTAAACCCCAGCGCCTGAAGGATGGTCGCAAACTCGGGTGATGCTAGTTTTCAGGCGCTGATCAGAGAACGCCTTGTAGGCGCCGCTAATCCCCTCAAGTAGTCCGCCAGCGCCAGGACTGCCACCTGCCTGCGTTTGCTCGCTCAATGTAATCGGCTGCCCAAGCGCTCCCTGGTACAATTGTAACTGAGTCCAGGGGTCCATAGTCTGCTGCTGCGCGTAACCCTGTGACATTTGCGCGGCCTGCTGCTGTGGAGAGAGAGCGCCCACGCCAAATCCGTATGCCTGCCCCAGTGAGCCCTGGCCAAGCTGTCCGGCCTGCCCAAACGTGCCGCTGGCCAACTGCTGATTGAGCTGGTTCGATGCAAGCTGAGCCTGTTGATTCGCCCCGGCCTGCTGTGCGCCGATCCCGAGGGCCTGCCCGTATGCCTGCCCTCGCATCTGTGCGGCCACGTCAGCCTCCCTATCAGCCGCTCCACGCTGCGCGATACCTTCCGCCACGCCACGGCGAGTAGAGCCCACATTGCCGGTTGCGACCGATTGAGAGGCTATACCGGGCATCTGCTGCTCCCAGAGGTTTCGCCCAATATCGCGGGTAGATGCCTGTATTTGCTGTTCCAGTAGTGGATTGTTGATCAGTGAGCCAACTGTGCCCATATCAACTCCTTGCTGCATAGGAGCCTGAAAGCCGCCCTGCCCAAGGACGCTGCTAAGATAGTCTTGAGCCTGCCCTCCAATTTGGCCATATTGCCCAGCCTGCCCAAGCGCTTGCTGTTGCATACCCTGCGCCTGCTGGCCAAACCCGCCTACAGCCTGTAGGTAGTCCTGGAATTGTTGAGTTTGCGGCGCAACTGTGGACTGCCCTAGCCGACCCTGCGCTCGCCCCCACAAATCCTGTAGGTATTCCTGCTGTTTCGGGTCAAGGTAGGTTTGGCTTGTGCTCTCGCCGCCGCCGCCAATCAAATCATCTAGGAATGACATTAGAATAACCCCGATAGTGCGCCGATGATTGGATCATCTTTCCAGTGCTGTTTTAGATCGCCCCAGGCGTTTGAAAAATCCAAGGAGCCTATGTTGGATGCAGCAGAAGCCATGGACCCAGAGCCGCCCCAGGCGCTCTCCAATTTGGGCGCCCACCGTTGCTCTACATCCTGCGAAAGCACCTTGCCGCCCAACAAATCCTTTGCATACTGAGTGTCATCCTCAGACCGATACCCGCCACGCTGCGCTTCTCGCTCGTTGGCGTAGATAATGGCCGCAAGAGCCGCCCATGGGCCGAGCGACGAAAGCGCACTCGCCCCACTGCCCCCCGCAGCTCCGCCTGCTGTTCCTCCCGCCGTCCCGCCGGAAGCTATACCTCCCTCGGCAAAGGGGCCAAACCATGTACCGCCGCCAGCAGCCGGGCTAGAAGCCACGCCGTAGTCAAAGCCTCCAGCCCCGGCACCTGCCGCACCCGCACCACCACCTCCCGCGAACATATCGTAGATGTTCATTGCGGAATTGAGGTTAAGGCCGCCCGCTCCGCCTCCTTGTTGCTGCTGCTGGATTTCGTATAACTCCGCCGGCTGTGTCTGCCCATACTGCGGCAAATAGGGGTTGTACCCTGCGTTCAGAGATTGAGTTAGTAATTGGTAGTAGTCTTCTTCCATTAGCTCACCGGAGTTTCGTCAATTTTTAGGAAGATCTCACCGTCCCAGCGATACAACCCGCCACCTAATCCAGGGTCCCACTCCACGCCATCCGCTATTACCAGCGTGTTTGGGTCTAACCCCCTCGGCGGCGAAAAGAAGGTCGGAACCACAACCGGGCATGACTCAAACGCTCGGCTAATTTGCCTAAGTTCGCCTTGAAGATATCGGTATATTTCCTCAGGCGTTACCGGTTGTCCTGGTCCTGGTGAATAGCATGTCATCGCATATCTGCCGGTATTAAGTCAAAATCCCATCCAGTCAGCTGGAAGAATCCAGCCGTGTTTGATTCCACTCTAAACGCCAAATACCGAGCTTTTATCCTGGTATCCAGCTTGTAATCCGTGCCAATGTTGAACGTCTGCGGGCTTCTCCAGTTCACAGGGGAGGTCGGGCTAAAATGCTCTCCCAGCGTGATAGTAACCGAGCCCTCCCCGGATATCTGGGGCACTATCTGCTTCAAATATTTCCATTGTTTCGTCGGAATAGCCAAAACCTGATCCAGGTCTATACCGATCCTCTCAACGAAAAACCTCTGTGTATCACTGCCGACAAAAAGAAAGTCGGCCTCCAGCATCTGGTTATTCACAGCATCGAAGAAGTACATCACGGGGTAGATATCAACGGCCCCAAGTTCGGACCAGCGCTGTGATATCTCCTCCCATGTCAAATCCCCAAAGTCCTCCCAGGTAAATGTCTCCCCTTGCTTTGGCCCAAAGAGTGCCACAGGAATATTCGGTACATCAATGAACGTCCAAGTATCATCCTGATAATTGTAAACTAGCGCTCTTTCAGCAAGCTGTGAGCCCGTGGTGCGGTAGTAAATCCACACCTCTTTGGTTTTCGGATTCGCTACGCATCTAACTGTATCCCTATCTCCAAGCTCTCCGTAAAAAGTCTTCTGGACCCGGTTGTGGGCCGGGTAGCGCATTGAGTTACCATCATGGATATAGATTTGCGTGGGGCCAACAACAAGATGGAATTTGTCAAATGCGGCCACGGCATCGCGGGCGATTATTCCCTCCTCAAACACGCGCCGGAAGGAAAATACATCATTCCCGCCGATAAATTGCATCGAATAGGTGGCTAGCTGTCCGTAGATGATATTCACATCTCCAAGCGGGCGGCAGTCCAGCAGTTCGCCCCCGGAGAAATCTAGTGGATTCCTCCCGGCTAGTGCCGTGGTGTCTGCCGGGTCCCACGTCGCCGGGACTTCGCCAGGCGCAGCCTCTGTAGACCATGCAATCACATTGGGGTCAAACACTCCATCTTCAGTTACCCCGACGGCCACCATAAAAGCACGATACCCGCGCACCACTTTTGCCCTGAGAGTGTCGGGCCAGTTCGGCAAATCAATGAAATTAGATTCGCCAGGGTCAAGAATCTGCGGAACATCTGCGCCGTTGTTGAATACCGCCGATTCACCCCAAGTAAACGATTGCCAGTCGTCATTTGCTGAGTAGCCAACGCTGGAGATTCGTGAAGCGTTTACAAATCCGCTTCCAGTCCTTACAAACAGGTCATCTTGTGACGCATAAGCAACGGCAGGCATCCCCTCTCTAATCCAGATGTGAGCCCAGACCGGAGATTCCGCCAGATCTTCTATCGCAACTGGCCGAGGGATTTTACTAACCGATCCCTCAGAAAATCGCACATTATTCGCCGCTGAGAATTCGTTGATCCTCAAATCCCATGGGGGCTTGTCTTGGTTTACTCCAAATTGCCCGAGATCGCGAATAGGGACAAATGTCATGCCAGTTCGCTCAATTTCATAATATACGCCAGCGCGTAGTAGCGTGGTCGCACGTCAACAGTGTGCGCATGAGACCCAGAGTTTGCCGTTGACGCTGTATGTATGTGGCTGCCCAGACTCCTATTTCCTCCAGCTCTGCGGAGAGATTCGAGGGTTTCGCTGACCTCCGGGAATCCCGATCCAACAACCAAATTCCCCGATGCAATCGTGCCGGGCGCCCCTCCTGTCGTGCCCCAACCATCCCGAGGTACGGACAATGTTGTCCCGTTAACTGTCACACTGTGCGTATGGGTGCCCGCTGCGGCAGTTGTTTTTGTGTCTGACCCCCCATTTGTCCCAGTTGCGTAATCAGCTCCAGAGCCTACGATAAACCGGTTTCTCAGGTCAGGAGTACCGTTCGTGCCATTACACAATTGCCACCCGGTCGGGATAGCTGCGTTGGTCCCGGACCACATTATAATCGCGCCTGTAGGGACCAAATGGGGTGATAGATCGGTTACCGTATCAGTAACAGCATCCACAATGTCCTGAGGAAGCGCGTTAATCTCGTCGTCCGAAAGAGTAACAGCCCCATCGAATTCCGGGAATGTGGTTTTCAGGACGTGCTTGACTAACCGTACATGGTCATCGCCCTGGCGCGCCGGGTCGTTGAATGGCGGGTTGTTTTCGTCAAGCTCGTCGATAAAATCTGCTGTCTCTAAGGCCATTTCAGTTACTCGTTAGGGGGCATCGTCTACCACTAGGCCGTAATTTAACAAAGCCGCCTCTAGGGCCGCGATTCTGTTGGCGTCTGTGTCAGAGGAATCTATGTGCTGCTGTGCTGCTGCTGCTGCGTCGAAAAATGCAATGTTAGAGTCCCCGCCTGCGTCCGGGCGCCCAATATAGACGTTGCTGGTACCGCCTGTCCCTGAGCCTGTATCGCCACCCACATATGTTTCAGCTGTACCCGATGCCACACCGGTTACAACGAACCTTCCAATCTCCGTCGTTACTGTTGCGGCTCCAGTCCCTGTTATTACCCCGACCCTGTTATTTGTAGTCCCTGCGGTATTTCGAGAGCCAATAGTATTGGATGACGCCTCTACCCCAAGCGTGACGTCGGTTCCACTAGCCCCAGAAATCCCAGTCTGGTCAGCAACTAAAGAGTCAACACCATTAACCTGCAAGGCCACAGAGGTATTAACCCCGTCATTATCCCACCTAAGCACACCGCTAGACGCCGCTGTAATAGCATTTGCCGAACCGGTATCATCTGTGGTGTTAAGGCTGAACGTGGAGAATTCTTGCGTATTAGACAGGTCTATACTGGCCTGCCCGCCTCCATCATCCGTTACCACCATGTTGGTATTGTCGAAATCCAACAGCAAAACCGGGTCAACCGCAGTAGTGCCGTCAGTCACCGCAATTCCGCTGCGAGATATAGGATTTATAAAAATAAAACCTACCGTCGCGTGTACGCGAATCACTACCCCCATATGTACAATGTGGTCGGGGGCAGTGGGCCGCACGTTGGTCAATCCGCCCGCCACAGTGGCAGAAAGCCAAAGTTCATCGCCCTCGGACCACGCTGAGGTATCTATGCCTCGTACGTATCCATACGTCGTAACAAGTCCTACATCATTATCAGGTATATCCTGAGTTGCCACGCCGATCGTCAACGTAGAAGTAACCATATTTGCCTGAGCAAGGGAAATAACAGCACGATCACCTTGCGCGCCTGAAACAAAAACAGCTTGTCCGTTGGTTATGGTTGAACCGGTTTCGTTCCGCATCGGGAACGGCAGCTCTTGCCCCACCTGGAGAACAGAATCTCCGGGCAATCCTATGTCTAGGGTAAAATCAGTGGCATTCCACGCCATCTGTCCTTCAGCTACTACTACACCTGCGGAGGTATTAAGCTGAATCGAGTCAATCGCATCCAGGGCCGCGTCCAGGTTAACTACTGGATTCTCCGGGTCTGAATCGTCAACCGTGACATTGGTCCCGCTTACCACCGAGTCAACTTGTCCAGAGATGGCTCCTGATACAGCTATCACCGGGTTGGCCGGGTCTGTCACGTCCACAGTGATACCGTCTCCCTCTACTAGAGAGACAATCCCGCCTTCAATCTGCCTTATGTTCGGTTCAGTGCCCATATTTCACACCATAATATTCACTCATTTCGCCACCCATCCCGTGTTGCTTGTGCCGGATTCCTTAACATATAGTGTAGTGCCAGCCCCGCCATCTTGACGCAAGAAAAGGCTACCTATTCTTGCTGATACTACCCCTTCAGGAGACCCGGTGCCCGTAGAATACGTAACTGAGCCTGGGCCGGGGGGGCCTTGCATGATTGTGCCGTCTAGCAATACCGAAAATCGGTTTACAAAAGTTGTGCCATTAGAAGTAGTGACGATTCTAAATTCTGAATTGCCGTCATCTATAAGAGCTACAGATATTCCGTTAGGAGATGCAGCCATTGTCCCTACATAATCTTTCCCTGACATTATTAATTTAGAGGTAAGGCCTGCGGCACCACCTTGCAACAAAAATACACCGTCGTCCTGGAATCTCTTCAGGCCACCATTAACAGATGGATCTAGAGACGATCCATTGCCGTGGGTGCTAACTGCTGAAAACCTACCCAATAGCCCTACATATACTGTAGTGGGGCTCGTACCTTGAACGCTTATTTCATCAACATCTATAGCCGAATTTATAAACGTCCCGACATTGCTATACGTGCTGGAGTTGTTTTCTATTACTACTTTGTCTCCAGTCCACGAACCATCAAAGCCACACGACATAAAAGTATTTTCTGTAGATTCTCCGGAAGAGTCTATAAAGAATTTTATTCCATGAATAGATGCCGGATTTAATTGAGCCCCCTCAAACGAATTTAGGGTTCCTCGAATATTAATATGCTGTGACCACGAGCTAAATATTGATCCTGGCAAAATACTATTTGCATTGGCTCTGGTTTGAGAGACATTTTCTCCGTAGAGCCAAAGCCCGACACCCTGAACCTCGGTAGGGTCTCCGATTGGATTTCTTACGCGAAGACGGATTTTGTTATTGTATTGATTATTGTTGGCCGTTCCGGTATTTGGGTCTCTCCCTCTAAGCCAAAACCCTCCGGAACTCCTTCCGTTAACGCCCTCTATCGTTAAATCAAACAAACATCCGTTAGCGCCCTTTATAAGATGAAACAAAACGGACCCTGAACTGGCAGTGTTGCCCTCGTGGGATACAGTAAACCCTACAAACTTTTGATCCACCAAAAAATCATCAGTGACAACTACATCATCGGCTCCAATGCCATACAGCCCTGTGGTTTCCTCACCCTGACCTACAACATTAACTCTCCGCGTGAATACAAATTGATCCCCGTGAACTTTCCCAAAGAATCGATATTCTTGCATACCGGAAGATTTACAGAAAGAAATCCCACGGTTGAAAGCCACTGAATCGTCCGTGGAACCTCCATCTTTGGCCAGGCCAAACTGTTCGGCATGAACAACCCCCCCAGGGAAAAGCCCCTTAGCCTGCAACCCACTACCAGGGCAGTCAAAGATAGAGCCCTCATCCGGCGTCCCGAAACCTGTCCCCATTTCCCCCTTGTTGCCGCCTCCATCTCCAGCGGAGTTATACCCGAGCCATTCCACAAAATCCCCGGATTGCAGGAAGGTCGCCGACTTCACATCCGCAACGGTTGGGAATGGCCTGCGGACAAACAGCTCTCTGTCTACTGTTGAGCCGTCAAACGTCACGTTATCGGCAGACGTGATTCCTATGTCCATCAGCCGGGGGAATACTACCTCAATCTCTCCCACGCCAAACGGGATCACCGAATCAAAGGTGACGAGAACGCCGGAAACTTCATAGGTTTCTTTGTTCTGGTAAGATCCATCAAAGTAAATGTCAATGTTATTCTTCGATACTACCTCTTGGTCCAAGGCAATATCATCAGATGTGCCTGCTGTAAAATCTACTCCATCATCGAAGGTTTCGACGAATACCTGGCCGGTTGACTGCACTCTAACCCTGTTAGTAGTGAGCTGTGTCGCGCTGACTCCGGCCCCAAAATCTATAATCGTGAATTCATCGCCTATTGGCGTCCCATCTTCTTCTACAGTTAAGCGCAGGCCGGAGCTTTCCGCCGCCTGAGAAGCCCAATATTTCGATGAGAAATCAATGCCGTCAACTTCGCCATCAAGCTTGATTGCCCAGTCTCTCGCCAAATCGGCGTAACCCTTAGCGCTTTCGATTTCTTCGATATCGTCGTCGCCGCAGTTATTGTTCGAGTAAAAGCTGGTTGACATTAGTAGGCGCTCCGGGCCGTAGTATGGCCGCCAGATAGTTCTGCACCGTCAGCCATTGACTGTAGGCTGCGCAAATTGTCCTGGAATCTTGACTCCCACAACGGGATTCGTGAGTCGTTCATCAGAAATCCCTCGGCTTCAACCAGGGCGCCATAAAGGTACGCGCCGGGGGCGATGGGGAGAATAGAATTTGTGTCCGCATCATCAGACAACTGTCCGGATTGGTCTTGCCAGTAATTTAGCTGTATGAACTCTTCTGTGCCTTCTGGGGGCCGAGGCCATACGTAGAATTTACAGGCATAGCGGGCGAAATATCGGGGCTGACCAGCCGGTTGAACGGTATTGCTGTTAGTTCTTGTATCTGGCTGGCAATCCCATGCTAGAAACTGCTGATCGCTGATCCTCTCCAGGGGGCATCCATTCCACAGAAGGTTCTTCATCGCCAGGAAATCATCAGGTACGCACAAGCCTACTTCTGCATCATATCCGGCAAATGTGCGCTTGGTTTCATTTGCGGGAGTTTTCAGAGGGTGAGTGCCATCTGCTCCGCGAAATATCCTTCGCTCTGCCAGAGAAATAAAATCGCTTACACGGCTGTTAAGATCGGTTCGCTCAAGCCACGATTCAATTGAGGATTTAAGCTCGCCGAAATTGGAAATCGCCATTAAAAGTACCTTTGCGTGAATCCACCAACGATACAATACGGGTATTCAAGTCGAACCATTCGCCGGAACTTCTCTTTCT